>Ga0210398_10004388_pt1 | contig 13238 bp, 7 predicted proteins | sample IncBWC4OmetaG_FD_161047 | JGI IMG/M metagenome (GOLD analysis project Ga0210398, IMG submission 161047) | Forest soil microbial communities from Barre Woods Harvard Forest LTER site, Petersham, Massachusetts, United States - Inc-BW-C-4-O | ecosystem: Environmental > Terrestrial > Soil >... | reverse complement strand
GCTTCTACGACGCGTTCGGAAAACTCTATCGACGCCGCGCACTCACGGTTCTGTTCTGCTCCTTGCTCGGCAATATCGCGGGTATCGCGGCCAGCAGTTGGGCGTACTTCCACCTGGTTTCGGTCGTGGGATTGAAGCCGGGCGTCGCCAGCGGCCTGATGCTGGTCGGCGGCGGCGTCGGGATGCTCGGCTTCCCGCTTGGCGCGCGCGGATGCGAGCGTTACGGCAGAATCCCGACAATCTTCGTCGCGGGCGTGGTGACCAGTCTCGGCGCGGTCGCTTTCTATTGGGGTCCTCCAACAGACCTGCCGCTTCGCTGGCTATGGATTGAGGTCACGTATTGCTGTTTCACCGCCGGCCTGAGCGCCGGCCAGGTGGGCGGCAATTCTCTGGGGACTGAATTGTTTCCAACCGCGATCCGCGGCGCGATGATGGGCTGGTACTCGCTGATCGGCGCCGCCGCCTCGGTCACCGCCCAGACCCTGATCGCAGTTCTCGCCGCGCGCATCGGCGGCCTGTCGATCGTAGTCGGCTACCTGAGTCTGCTCGCACTCCCCAACGCGATAATCGTCGCGCTCACGCTCCCCGAAACCCGCGGCCTGTCGTTAGAAGCCGCCGCAATGGAAGAAGCATTCGAAAAATCGCAGTAGCGTCACAAAAGTGATTTGCGGAGCCAATGCCTTCGCGGGGTTGACGCGCATCCATTGCGATCATAAATTCTAATCACCTTTAATCCGCTACTGAGATAGCGAAAAGGAATGACAATGAAAGTGTATATTTTCGGACCCGGCTGTTTTTGCAGCCGGGATTTTTTTTGGGTGTCGCGATGAGCACGGCGTCCAACGTCGCGCTCGACGCCGCGCAGGTCGGACGTTCCGTAAAACGCATCGCGATGGAAATCGCCGAGCGTAACGGCGGCGCCGACAACGTCGTGTTGGTCGGCATCCTCCGGCGCGGCGCCACGCTTGCCGAACGCATCGCCGACGAGTTGCGCACCAGCGGCAAGCGCGAGATCCCGGTCGGCACGCTGGACATCTCGTCCTATCGCGACGACGGGAAAGGCGCGCCAGGCGATCCCCGCCTGATAGGCCGCGACATTCCGTTTTCGCTCGATGGCAAGCGCGTCGTGCTGGTCGATGACGTCCTGTACACCGGGCGAACGGTGCGCGCCGCGCTCGACGCAATCTCCGATTTGGGCCGCGCGGAATCGGTTCAACTTGCCGTGTTGGTCGACCGCGGCGAGCGCGAGCTGCCGATTCGCGCCGACTATGTTGGCAAGAACATCCAGGCCCCGCGCGGACAGCGCGTTTACGTACGGCTCACTGAAGTAGACGGCGCGGACGCGGTGGTAATCGGCAGTGCAAACGGAAAATGAGGTCGAACACGCGCGCTCGATGCGCGACGAACAGTAAAGTGTCACGGCTGGCAAAATTTGACATTGTTTCGATTGAGGATCTCGAGACCTCGGACATCGAGCGCGTGTTTGCGCTGGCCGACGGCTTCGCCGAACAGCTCGCGCAGGGTGATCAGATCACGACCGGCGCCGGTCTTATCATGGCGACGCTCTTTTACGAGCCCTCGACCCGCACGCGCCTCAGCTTCGAGTCGTCGATGCATCGTCTCGGCGGCGCGGTGATCAGTTCAGCCGACATGCAGGCAAGCTCGGCCGCCAAGGGCGAGAGCCTGGCCGATACGGTGCGGGTGGTCGCCGGCTATGCCGATTTGATCGTGTTGCGCCATCCCCATGATGGCGCGGCGCGCGTCGCCGCCGAGTACGCGCCATGCCCGGTGCTGAACGCCGGCGACGGCAGCCGCGAGCATCCCACTCAAACCCTTTGCGATCTCTACATCTTGCGCAAGAAAAAGGGCCATCTGAAGGGGCTTACCGTCGCGCTATGCGGCGACTTGAAATTCGGGCGTACCGTACATTCGCTGATTTATGCCCTCGCGCGGTTCGGCGCGAACATCGTCGCGGTGCCCACCACCGGCATGGACGTTCCCGACTACGTCCTCGAGCGGCTTGCCGCGGAGCGCAACTACAGCTTTTCGACTGTCACGATGGATGAGCTGAAGTCGTTGGCTGGCGGCCTCGACGCGCTATATCTGACGCCCAGTGCGCCGCATCAGATGGCGCTCTTCACCGGCGAAGAAGCGCTGCAAAAACTCCCAATCAGCGAGCCTCCCGCCGCGCTCGACGCCTTTTACGTCACGCGCCTGCAGAAGGAGCGCATGTCGGGGAAGGAAGCCGCGGCCGCCGAGCACGTCCGCTTCGACGCGCGCGCGCTTCGCACCAGCCGCACGCATGAAGCCGTGGTGATGCATCCACTGCCGCGAACCAGCGAGCTCGCGTACGAGCTCGACGCCGATCCGCGTGCAGTTTATTTCGAGCAGGCCGCCGCCGGGGTGCCGGTCCGGATGGCGCTGATCGCGTGGTTGATGGAAAAAGCCGCGCACACCTCCGACACCCTTCGGCCGGTCGCCGAGCCGATTCGCTTCAAAACCGAGCCGCCGCCGCGATGCGCCAATCTGAACTGCGTCACGCGATTCGAAGGCGCCTACCTCGCTCCGCGATTCACGCTCGGCCGCAATGTCGATACCAGCGTGCTCGCGCTGAAATGCGGCTACTGCGAACGCGAGCTGAAAACCGAATACGTCGGCCATGCGCGGTCGCATCGCTACTATCGCTTCGACGAAAACCTGCAGGGCTACGTCCAGCAATGGATCGAAGAGGGCTCGCTGGCGGTGTTCGACAGCGTGAAGCAGGCCGAGGAAGGCGGTTACGAACCGTACAAGCGCGGCCCTCAGCGCGAAATCATGAACGAAGAGGAAGTCGTTCTCGCAGTCGAATCGCTCGCCGACCAGGTCATCGCGGACGTTCAGGATATGTCGGGCGTGTCGATTGTGGGCGTAGTCAGTCGCGGCGCGATGCTCGCGCTTCGCGTGCGCGATCTGATCGGATCGAAAACCAAAGTCTTTCCGGCGTGCGCAGCGCTCGATGTCTATAAAGCGGACAACGCGCTGCATCCCATCGACGGCGCCGAGAATTTCTATGTTGAAGACCGCACGATAATCCTCGTCGACGATGTGATTAACAGCGGATGGACCGTGCAGCGCGCGATGGCGACTATTTGGCAGCGCGGGCGACCAGCGGCCGTCAAGCTGGCGGTGTTGATCGATCGCGGGCATCGCGCCGTTCCGATTCGGCCAAACTACGTTGGCAAGAATATCCCGACCTCGCGCACCGAGCGCGTGCAGGTGCGCCTCGCCGCGGCCGGTAGCGATCCGAAAAGCAAGTCGCACGATCACGTAACGATCTATTCAATCGTCGAACCGCGTAAAGAACCCGAGGCGGCGCATTGAGCTCAATCCTGCTTAAAGGAGGACGGGTGATCGATCCCGCCAGCGCGCTCGACGGGCAGTATGACGTGTTGGTGCGCGATGGTGAGATCGCAGCGGTCGAGCCGGTCGGAGCGCGAAGTAATCTGCAGGATGTCACTGTCATCGACGTAAGCGGATGCTGGATCGCGCCCGGGCTGATCGATCCGCACGTACATCTGCGCGACCCCGGTTTTCCCGAAAAGGAAACGATCTTGACGGGCTTGCGAGCCGCGGCCGCCGGCGGCTTCACCACGGTGGCGGCGATGGCGAACACGTCGCCCGTCAACGACAATCCCGCGACGACGCGATACATGCTCGAGCGCGCTCGCGAGGCGCATTCGGCGAGACTCGTGCCGGTCTCGGCAGTCACGCATGGGCTGGCCGGGTCTGAACCGGTCGATTTCGCCGCTATGCAGGAGGCAGGTGCGCGACTGTTCTCCGACGACGGGATTCCGATCGACGATGCGATGGTTCTGTCGCGCGCGATGGATGAAGCGAAGCGGCTAGGTTATGCGGTCGCACTGCATGAAGAGGATCGCGCGCTGTCATGCGATGGAGCGCTGAATGCGGGCGCCGTGTCGAAGCATCTGGGCGTCAGCGGCTACCCGGATTCGGCGGAGTCGCAACGAGTGCGTCGCGATCTCGCGCTGGCGATCGGCTCGGGCGCCGCCGTTCACGTGTGCCACGTGTCGACGCCCCAGTCCCTCGAACTCATTCGTGCCGCGCGCCGCCATGGCGCGCAGGTTACCTGCGAAGTGACCCCGCATCATTTCACCCTTGACGAAAGTGCGGCGATGATCTGGGGACCAAACGCGAAGATGAACCCGCCGCTGCGAAGTCACGGCGATGTCGAAGACCTGCTCGCTGCGATTCGCGACGGCACTATCGACATGATCGCGACCGACCACGCACCGCACGATCCGAAGTCGAAGCGGATGGAGCAACTCGGCGCTTACTTTGGTTCGGAGAATCCAGTGCCGCATCTTGACCACGTCAGCGCGGAGGAATTCGCTCATGCGGCGAATGGTGTCGTCGGGCTCGAGACTGCTCTTGGGCTTGCGCTTCAGTTGGTGCATCGATCGTTGATCCAACCTGCGCGATTGGTTGAGATGATGTCGCTCAATCCGGCCACTTTGCTGCGGCTGGAGGCGGGAAGCCTTGCGGACGGCGCGGCCGCGGACATCACCGTGATCGATCCCAATCTTGAATGGACTGTTGCGCCGAAAAAATTTCTGTCTAAGAGCCGCAACACTCCGTTTGCGGGAATGCGCCTGAAGGGCAGGGCGATCCTGACTATCGTTGCGGGCGAAATCGTTTACGACGGGAGGAAGGCGTAGCGGATCGATGAGCAAGGGACGGGAAGCGATACTGGCGCTGGCCGACGGGCGAATCTTCCGCGGCCGCGCATTCGGCGCCGTGGGCGAAGCGGTCGGCGAGGCGGTTTTCAATACCGCAATGACCGGTTACCAGGAAGTCCTGACCGACCCGTCGTACAGGGGCCAGCTGGTCTGTATGACCTATCCGGAAATCGGCAACGTCGGAATCAATGCTGAGGATGCGGAATCGCGGCGGGTGTACGTCGAGGGGTTCATCGTTAAGGAATATTGCGCGCGGCCGTCGAACTGGCGCTCGGAGATGCCGCTCGGAAAATATCTGGAAGACGCGGGCGTGGTGGGTATCGAGGGTATCGACACGCGCGCGCTGGTCCGGCATCTACGGACGCGCGGCGCGCAGGAAGCGGTTATCTCGAGCGTCGATCTCGATCCGGATTCGCTGGTGCGTAAGGCGAAGGCATCGCCTGGTCTGGTCGGCCGCGATCTCGTGAAAGAGGTTACGTCCGCGGAGCCTTACGATTGGGATTTCGGCGATTGGAAATTGGGGCGCGGCCACGTCCGCGCGAGTCGCGAGGAGAGGCGCGATGCGCCGTCGATCGTTGCGCTCGACTACGGAATCAAGCTGAACATTTTGCGCCGGCTCGTCGCGACCGGATTTCGGGTCAAGGTGTTGCCGGCAGCGTCAACTGCGGAACAGATACTCGCGCACAATCCCGACGGAGTTTTCCTGTCGAACGGACCCGGCGACCCCGCAGCGCTGCCGTACGCTTACAGAGCCATCGCCGGCGTTCTCGGCAAGAAGCCGGTGTTCGGCATTTGCCTGGGACATCAGTTGTTGGGGCTGGCGCTGGGCGGCAAGACCTACAAGCTCGACTTCGGGCATCATGGCGCAAATCATCCGGTGATGGACCTGCGGACGCGGCGTGTCGAGATTACCTCGCAGAACCACGGCTTCGCGGTCAACGACGAGTCGTTGAAGGGGCGCGCGATACTTTCGCATCTCAATCTGAACGACAACACCGTCGAGGGATTGCAGGGAACCGGCGTACCATTTTTCTCCGTGCAGTATCATCCGGAGGCTTCGCCGGGGCCGCATGATTCGAGCTACCTGTTCGCGCGATTCAGAAAACTGGTCGAAACGTTCCCGCGCTACGGTGCGGAAGCGCTCGAGAGGATTATTGCCGCCGAGGCATTGGCGCAATCGCAAATTCAATGAGTCAGGATTCCCAAGTTGCCGCTTCGTAAAGATCTGAAATCGGTATTGCTGATTGGCTCGGGCCCGATCGTTATCGGGCAGGCATGCGAGTTCGATTACTCGGGCACGCAAGCGGTCAAGGCGCTGCGCGAGGAAGGTCTCCGCCTGATTCTCGTCAATTCGAATCCGGCGACGATAATGACTGACCCCGAACTGGCGGACCGCACATATGTCGAGCCGATGACGGTGGCGGTGCTCACGAAGATTATCGAGCGCGAGCGCCCTGACGCTCTGCTGCCGACGGTCGGCGGGCAAACCGCGCTGAACCTGGCGATCGAGCTTGCCGAGGCGGGCGTGCTTGATCGGTTCAAGTGCGAACTGATCGGCGCGAAGCTCGAAGCGATCAAAAAGGCCGAGGATCGCGAGCTGTTCAAGAACGCGATGTTGAAAATCGGGCTAGAGGTCCCGCGCTCCGCGATTGCGCATTCCATGGCGGACGCTGAGCGCGTTCTGGGCGAGCTGGGTATCCCGCTGATAATTCGTCCTTCGCGAACGCTCGGCGGTACCGGTGGATCAATCGCGCGTGAACTCAGCGAATATCGTACCAAGGTGGCGTACGGCCTCGAGCAATCGCCTAGCCATGAAGTTCTGATCGAGCAGTCGGTCGAAGGATGGAAGGAATTCGAGCTCGAGGTGATGCGCGACACGGCGGACAACGTCGTGATTATCTGCTCGATCGAAAACCTCGATCCGATGGGCGTGCATACGGGCGACTCAATCACGGTCGCACCTGCGCAGACGCTGACTGACAAGGAATACCAACTCATGCGCGACGCGGCGATTCGGATTATCCGCGAGATCGGCGTCGACACGGGCGGTTCGAACATCCAGTTTGCAATCGAGCCGGCGACCGGGCGGATGGTCGTAATCGAGATGAACCCGCGCGTCTCCCGGAGCTCGGCGCTGGCGTCGAAGGCGACCGGATTCCCAATTGCCAAGATTGCGGCGCGGCTCGCGGTCGGCTACCGGCTCGACGAGATTCCGAACGACATCACGCGCATGACGCCCTCGTGCTTCGAACCAACCATCGACTACGTTGTGACCAAGATTCCGCGCTTCGCGTTCGAGAAGTTTCGCGGCGCCGCCGACGAGCTGGGCCCGCAGATGAAATCGGTCGGCGAGGCAATGGCGATCGGGCGGACCTTCAAGGAGTCGCTGCAAAAAGCGCTGCGTTCGCTGGAGATAGGGTCGCATGGACTCGAGAGCGGGCTTCCAGAGCCGCCGAGCGCCAACGCGACGACTCACCTTCGAGCGCAGGTGGCGACGGCGAGCAGCCATCGTCTGTACCATCTGGCGGATGCGCTGCGGCTCGGAATATCGCGGACGGAGGTTTACGAACTCAGCAAAATCGATCCCTGGTTTATCGACACGGTCGCGGACCTGGTGGCCGAGGAAAAGCGCGTCGCTCGCGAACCGCTCGGCGCAGCGTACTTCCGGGAGTTCAAGCCGATGGGATTCTCGGATCGGCGAATCGCGGACCTGCGCGGGATCGATGAAGCTGCGGTGGCGTCGGCGCGTCGCGATGCGGGAGTGACGCCGGTGTTCAAATCGGTTGACACCTGCGGCGCCGAATTCGAAGCGTTCACCCCGTACCTCTACTCGACATACGAAGGCGAGGACGAAGCGCCGCCGACCGCGCGCAAGAAAGTGATCATACTGGGCGGCGGCCCGAACCGGATAGGGCAGGGGATCGAGTTCGACTACTGCTGCGTGCACGCGAGCATGGCGCTCAAGGAAGCCGGCTTCGAAACGATCATGGTTAACTGCAACCCGGAGACGGTGTCGACCGATTACGACATCTCGGATCGATTGTACTTCGAGCCGCTGACGTTCGAAGACGTGATGGCGATCGCGGAGCGCGAGCGGCCAGTCGGCGTGATCGTGCAATTCGGCGGGCAGACGCCGCTCAAGCTCGCCGTGCCGCTGGCCCGGGCGGGCGTACCGATTTTGGGCACCACGCCGGATGCGATCGATCGGGCGGAAGATCGCGAACGGTTCAACGCGATGGTTGCGCGGCTCGGACTCCGGCAGCCGGAAGGCGTGTTGGCGCGCGGGCTCGAGGACGCGGTGGCGGGCGCGTCGAAGGTCGGCTACCCGGTGCTCATCCGGCCGTCGTACGTGCTCGGCGGGCGCGCGATGGAAGTGATTCCCAACGAGGAGGAACTGCGGCGATACGTGACGCAGGCTCTGCAAGCCTCCGAACGCCATCCCCTGTTGATCGATCGCTACCTTCAGGGAGCGATCGAAGTCGATGTGGACGCGATCTCCGACGGCGCGACCGTGGTGGTCGGCGGGATAATGGAGCACGTCGAGCACGCGGGGATACATTCGGGGGACAGCGCGTGCGCGCTGCCGCCGACCACGTTGAGCGCCGCAATCCAGAAAGAGTTGATCGCGCAAACCAGGATGCTGGCGCGCGAGCTCGGTGTGATCGGTTTGATCAATATTCAGTACGCAATTTACGGCGGCGAAATTTATATCCTCGAAGTCAATCCGCGCGCGTCGCGCACGATTCCATTCGTGAGCAAGGCGATCGGCGTGCCGCTGGCGAAGTACGCGGCGTTGGTGATGGCGGGGAAGACGCTCAGCGAGATTGGGTTTACGACGGAACGTGTGCCGGCACATGTCGCGGTCAAGGAGTCGGTGTTTCCGTTCGGCCGGTTCCCCGGCGTCGACACGATTTTGGGACCCGAAATGAAATCGACCGGCGAGGTGATGGGCATCGACCAGACGTTCGCAATGGCGTTTGCGAAAGCGTCGCTGGCGGCGTCGTCGAATCTGCCGGACAACGGGCTGGTGTTTATCAGCGTGCGCGACGAAGACAAGCGGCATCTCGAGCCGATAGTGCGTGGTCTGGTTGCGATGGGATTCGACTTGATCGCGACGCGCGGAACTGCGACTTACATTCGAAACCTCGGGCTCAAGTGCGAAAGCGTCAACAAGGTGCTCGAAGGCAGCCCGCATATAGTGGATGCGATGAAGGATGGACGGGTGGCGATGGTCGTCAACACTCCCGATGCGAGCGGCACCAAGGATTCGTTCTCGATTCGGCGCACCGCGCTGGAACTTCGGCTGCCGTATTTCACGACGATGGCGGGGGCCAAGGCAGCAGTCGAGGGAATTTACGCGCTGAAGCATGAGAAGTTCGAGGTGCGCGCGCTGCAAGACTACCATCGGGCAACCTGAACCCCCGACCCGTTTCCTCGAGGGAAGGGGAACAACCGTATTGAGACAATCGTGTTGAGGACCCCAGAACCCTCACCTAACCTCTCCCGTAAAGTAACGGGCGCGGCATCTGAAACACGGACGATTCGGATTGATACCCCCGTTGCTTCGATGCCGGGGATTGGGCCCAAGCGCGCGGTGGCTCTGGAAGCCCGCGGGATCGCTACGGCGGGCGATCTGATTTTTCATTTGCCGGTGCGTTACCAGGATTGGCGCGAGCGCTCCTCGGCGAAAGATCTGCGCGCTGGGAACATCGTGGTCGTTGAAGGCGACCTCGGCAAGATTACGGAGCGGCCGATGCGTGGGTCGCGATGGCGACGGCTTGCTACGGGATGGCTCAATGTTGGCGGCCAGCAGATTCGCGTCGTGTGGTTCAACCTGCCTGCATACATGCGTGGCTACCTTCCGGGCGGCGAGCGCGTTCTCGTACGTGGCCGCGTTTCAGCGGGGGCGGACGATGGAATCGAGATAGTGCAACCGGAGTTGCATCAAATGTCGGAGGGCGAGCCGAAGGCGATTCGCCCAGTTTACCGGCTGCCTTCGATTGTTGGGCAGCGGCTGTTCGCTGGACTGGTCGCGCGGGCACTCGTCGAGACGGGTGATTCGATCAGCGGAGCACTGCCGGACGAAATCCGCGGTGAGGTGCCGAGGATTCGCGAGGCGCTCAGCTACCTTCACGATCCTCCGGCTGACGCCGGTTTCCACGCGTTGGCGAACGGAGAGTCGCGCGGGCATCTCGCACTTGCATTCGACGAGCTGTTCGCGTTCGAACTGGCGCTCTCGACAGAACGCCTCCGCAGTGCGCGACGTGTGGGCATCGCGCTCGATGGCTCGCAAAGCCTTACCGCCAGGATGACGAAAGAGCTGCCGTTTTCGCTGACCGGATCGCAGTCGCGCGCGATCGAGGAGATCGGCGCAGACCTCGCACGGCCCAACCAGATGAATCGGATGTTGATGGGTGATGTCGGCAGCGGCAAGACGGTGGTGGCATTCTGGGCGATGATTCGCGCGATCGAATGCGGGCATCAGGCTGCGATGATGGCGCCGACCGAACTGCTCGCGGAGCAGCATTGGCGCGGATTCGCGCGCGTGTGCGGACGGCTGGGCGTCAGACACGCGCTGCTCACGGGGAGCGTGACGGGAGCGGCGCGCAACCAGATTTTGCGCGGACTCGCCAGCGGTGAAATCGCTGCGGTGTTCGGAACCCATGCTTTGATACAGGAGCGGGTCCGAATGCGCGGACTCGCGCTCGGCGTAATCGACGAGCAGCATCGATTCGGCGTTTTCGATCGCGCCAAGGTGAAAGCGTTGGGGCCGAAGGCGAATCTGCTGATGATGACGGCGACGCCGATTCCTCGAAGCCTGGCGATGAGCCTGTTCGCGAATCTCGACGTGTCGTTTCTCGACGAACTGCCGGCCGGACGCACGCCGATTGCGACCGAGATTTACGCAGAGGAGGAGCTCGCGCGGGTGCATGACTCGTTGCGCGCAGAGATCGAGGGCGGCGGGCGTGCATACTACGTCGTGCCGTTCATCGTGGGCGAGGACGACGAGGCGAAGTCGGTGTCGGCCACGGCGGCGCGGCTCAAGAAGGGAGCGCTGCGCGGGACCAGAATCGGCACGATGCACGGCAGGATGAGCCCGGTGGAAAAAGATCTCGTCATGCGTAAATTTCGCGACGGCGCGCTCGACGTTCTCGTCTGCACGACGGTGGTGGAAGTTGGGATCGACGTGCCGGAGGCGACGATAATCGTGATCGTCGCGGCGGAGCGCTACGGTCTCGCGCAGTTGCATCAGCTCCGCGGCAGAGTCGGCCGCGGCGAGAAAGCATCGCGATGCTGTATCGTGGCGTCGAGCGACGCGGACGAAGCCGCGTTGGCGCGGCTCGCAACGATGCGCGAATGCACGACCGGTGCTGCGGTCGCCGAAGCCGACTTGCGGCTGCGAGGCCCCGGCGATCTGCTAGGCGCGCGGCAGACCGGCGCGCTGCCGCTGAAGTTCGTGCACCTCATCCGCGACCATCGCACGATTGAACGCGCGCGCAAGCTGGCTGACGAGTGGCTCGGTCGCGACCCGTCGTTGGCGAGTCGCGAATCGGAAGGCGCGCGGGCAGCGGTGAGAAAAATGCTGGCGCACGGTTTCAGTCTCGGCGACGTAGGGTAGGGGGCGCATGGTTATTGGATCAGGGAGCTGGCGGATGGCTGGATGCGGGCGCTGACGCCGGCGGTTTCGATCGTGCTCGCGCTCCAGATGGCGGGCGCGAGGGTCTCGAAATAGTCAGCGCCCTCGCCGATCACGACCAGCACCGCGTTCGAGCGCGCGTCGATGCGATGCGGAGTCGAGTCGCCGAGCAACCGGTCTAGCAAAGTCTCGTAAACGACCGCGAAGTGGCTGGCGGTCTGCGCGTTGTCGAATGCGAGCATCCAGATGACATTCACGCCGCGGCTCTGCTGCAGGATGATCATGCGGTCGGCGATCCATCGCGAAGCGAGTCCGACTTCGTTGGACTGCTTGCCGAGATTCCGCTCTAGGATGATGCGCAGAAGCAACTCGCCGTACGTGTCGTCGTCGACCTTGTTCCAGCCGTTCATGATTCTGTCGTAACCGGCGAGTTCGATTCGCGACGGCGGCGCGGGGCGGTCGAAATAGAGCGCGGGATGCAGAATTTGATGGCTCGACTGCGGCGGGTTGCGATATAGGGCATCGACTGCGGGCCATCCACCGCGTCGATAGGCCTCAGCGACGAAGCGGACGCCGTCGGAATATTGGAACAGCAGCGGAACGCTGAGGCCTTCGGGCGTGTTGGGCGCTTCGGCTGCCAGAGCCTGCGGGAGCTGTTTGAGATTGTTTGCGAGCGCGTCTGCCGTGCTGTCGTCCATCCGACCGACCGCGTACGCGAAGCCGGCGATGGTGGCGTCGCCCTCCGCGACCGACTTGAGCGCGAGCGTGCGATCGTCGTCGTCCTTCACCTTGTCGAGACTCGATTCGAGGTCAAAGTTCTGATCCTGGAGGGCGTGGGTGAGCTCGTGTGCGAGCAGCATCTCGCCGACGACGTCGCGCTGAATCATGAACTGAGCGGCGCTGTTCCAGATGCCAAGATCGCCGCCGCCCTCGACGAGCACCATTTCTTTGCCATGCGGATCGTAGAAGCCCGCGACCTGGCTCTTGAGCAGCTTGAGCGACGCGGCTTTAAGATCGAGCTCGGCCGGGTAGAGACCTGTGAGCGCGCCGGCTACCGCGTCGGCCGCGAGCTGGTTGTCGGTGTAATCGCGCATCAGGTCGGCCTCCATCATCGATTCGGCTTCGTCAGGAGTTTTCACGACGAGCGGAACCGGCTGCTTGAACCGAAGCTGGCGAAGATCCTGGATGCCGGCCTCGATGGTTGCGGCCTGCCTTGCATTGACGCGGTCTCCGTTGAGCAACGCGTAGGCGCATCCGCGCAGAAGAATCAGCGCGGCAATAGCGCAGATCGGCCACCAGAGCCGTCGTGCGTAATAAATTGCGCGGCTGCTCATTCGGTGATGATTACGACTGGAAATCCAAATCTTGCCGAATCAGACGCCCGCGCCTCGGCTGCCGAGCGAGTCGCAAACGCGCCCATCCGTACACGGTAGTAGCGGCGATGGTCGGCATCAAGGACGTCGACGACGTGGACGTCGGCGTAGGAGGCGATCAGTTTGCTGCGGACCTCCTCCGCATTCTGCTGATCCGAAAATGAGCCGACCTGAACCCAGTAGCGTAGCGGCGCGCCGACGTCGCGAGTCCCAGCCGGCTTACTGATGAGCGTGATTCGGACGCGCGCGGTCCCCTTGTCGAGCATCCCGATCATGCGCGCCGCCTTGTGCGATAGATCGATCTTGCGGTCTTTGAGAAACGGTCCGCGATCGGTAATCGTCACTTCCACGGAGCGTCCGTTGTCGAGGTTGGTGACCATGACGCGGCTGCCCAGGGGAAACGCAATCGACGCCGCAGTGAGATCCTCCTCGTCGTAGATCCCACCGGCTGCGGCATGATGGCCGTGAAAGCCCGGGCCGTACCACGACGCC
>Ga0210398_10004387_pt1 | contig 13239 bp, 14 predicted proteins | sample IncBWC4OmetaG_FD_161047 | JGI IMG/M metagenome (GOLD analysis project Ga0210398, IMG submission 161047) | Forest soil microbial communities from Barre Woods Harvard Forest LTER site, Petersham, Massachusetts, United States - Inc-BW-C-4-O | ecosystem: Environmental > Terrestrial > Soil >... | reverse complement strand
CGTTCCGCATGGGTTATGACGCCGTCAAGACAGCGCTTGCTGCCTCGAAGGGCGAGAATGTGCCGGCCACTATCGATACCGGCGCCAATGTCATCACCAAGGCGAACATGAATTCGGCGCGGTCGCAGGAACTCCTCAATCCGAAGATCGATTGAGGATGACCGTGAATTCAAGTTGTACGCGTAGCTGATGAGTACTCGAACACAGTAGCTATCTCGAGCCCGCCCACGGGGAATAAGTGCCAGTCTCCCACCCCGTGCACGCCGCGCGAGACGGTGCGGGAGCCCCGGCGCAATGCGCCGGGGCTTTCGGCTTTGCTGAAGCCGAGACCAGGCGGGAATAAACGCGCACGACATTGCGTCTTGTTGCCCGTCGGGTTCGTAACCGCAGGAGAAGCGCGATGCAGGACGATTGCTTGGACGGCCGGTCAATCGCAAGGATGATTGATTGCCGCCGTCAACACATGATGAATGCCGCTGCCAGGCCCTCCCGGCGGGCCGCGGCGGCGATCGCGCAATTGACAACGGCGCTCTTGATCCGTGCGGGAGCGCCGCGATGAGTGCCGCTAAACCTGCGAATGCCGGCAGCACGCCGATTGGCGCTCGGCGTCCACCTTTCGACGGTGTCACCATCGGCTTTCATTGGGCGACAGTTCTCATCGTGCTGGCGATGTTCGCCACCGCGTGGCTGCACGCGATGTCCCATGACGATGCCGTCAAGGCGATTCTGCTTCAGACTCATAGATCATTGGGCGTGACGATTTGGTTGGCGACGGTGTTGCGGCTGGCCTGGTGGCTGACCAGTGCGAAGCTGCCGCCGTTTCCAAGCCACATGACCGCCATGCATCGCGCGGTCGTCAAAGGCGGTGAATACTGCCTGTATGGCTTGCTCCTCATCCAGCCGGCAACGGGCCTCGCTCACACGCTGTTCAGGGGACACCAGTTCAGTCTGTTCTTTTGGTGGATTCCACCGCTGGTGCCCACGGATGCGGCGCTGCGGGACGCCTTTATGCTGGCGCATCAGCTCGGTGCCTACGCATTCGGCGCCCTGGTCATTGGCCATGCCGGGGCAGCGCTCTTTCACCACTTCGTGCTTCGCGATGATGTCCTTCAGTGCATGGCGCCTGTAATGACACCGGAGCGACCTGACCGAGACTTTTTGTCCGGCGGCATCATTCGCAGCCAACATTCGTGAGGGGGTGAGACAATGTTCACCCTGGCGCGCAAGGCCATCACGTCGCTCGTCGTTTCCTTTGGTCTGTGCGCATGGTCCGACGTAAAAAAGGCCGAGGCCCCGTCGTCCGTCCGGAGAACCGCGCCTCCAAGAGCCTCGCCTGGGGTCGAATCGACGAATAGCCCAGCATCGCGGTGGCGGCGCGGCCGGCCGGGCGGTTTGCGGTCGCGCAAGTTCTGATAACCTGACTGGCAGTGCAAAAGGCTCGCTGGGAAAGGCCCTCATGGCTTCAAATCCGCTGCCACGTCCGCCAGCGTATGATAAGAAGATTGGCTTGGTTCTGCAGGGCGGCGGTGCGCTTGGCAGCTATCAGGCCGGGGTCTACGAGGCACTGGCGTCGTCTGAATACCCGCCCGACTGGGTGGCGGGAATTTCGATCGGCGCAATCAATGCCGCCATCATTGTCGGTAATGCGCCGAAGAATCGACTGAGATGCCTGAGCAGTTTTTGGGAAGGGATCACCGCCCATAGCAGCCTTTGGCCGTCAGCGCTTGTTGGATCTCCGGCGCTGTGGCAACAAAAAGCAAGCGCGTTGACGGCACTCCTCTTCGGCCAGCCGGGATTTTTCACCCCACGCACACTGCAGTACTGGTTTTCACCGGATAAGTTCATCAGTTACTACGACACGTCCGCCCTCAAGATGACGCTGGAGCGGCTGGTGGATTTCGATCGCATCAACAATGCCAAGGACATGCGCTTGAGCGTTGGCGCGGTCAATGTGCGGACCGGGCAATTTGCCTATTTCGACAGTGCGCATATCGTAATCCGCCCCGAGCATATTATGGCGAGCGGTGCGCTGCCTCCGGGCTTTCCGCCTGTCGAGATCGACGGCGAATGCTATTGGGACGGCGGGCTCTTTTCCAATACGCCGCTTGAATACGTTCTGGACTATTCACCGCGCCGTAGTCGCCTGACCTTTCAGGTCGACGTATTCCAGTCGCAAGGCCGGCTGCCGACTAATCTCGATGAGGTCGCCGAACGCGACAAGGATATCCGCTATTCCAGCCGGACCCAGATCTCCTCGAACGCCTTTCGCGACAGGCACGACGTGCGGCACGCCATCAATGAGCTGCACAAACTGCTGCCGCCGGATTTATTGGCCACGGAACAAGCCAAGCGGCTCTACGAGCTGGGCTGCGTTACCGAGATGGATATCGTGCAGTTGGTCTATCGTCCGACCGAACCCCAGGGCGCGTCAAAAGACTATGAGTTCGACCGCGCGTCGATGGAAAGGCGGTGGCAGCAGGGTACTACCGACGCGCGTACCGTCTTGCATGCCTCGCCATGGCTTGCGCCGATGCCAAAGGAATTGGGCGTGCGAGTGTTCGACGTGCCCTCGACCGTTGCAGCGCGCTGAGGACCATGTCAGTGCTGCGCAATTTGACCATCGTTTTGATCACGCGAGCTGCAGGCGCTTGGCCACACGGTACGCCGCGAATGATTACCCCGTGAGGTGCCGAAGCCACTCTACCATGGCCCGGATATCGTTGTTCTCGAACACCGATGCGCGGCGCTCCTTTGTTCCTCGCACGGCGACGTCGACCATCACCCGTGCCAAATCGTCGGCCCGGATCACCTGGCTGGGAAACAGCATCCGAAATACGGGATAGATCGCGCGCAACAGTCGGTAGCCGAGATTCGGCTCCGTCCTCGGCTTCACGGGATAAATGTAGGCGGGCCGAAAGATGTAAACGGCGCGGAACCCCGCTGCGAGAAGTGCGTTCTCGGCCTCACCCTTGTAGCGCGCGAAGGCGATCCGACTTTTTCCCGTCGGGTCCGCCCCGCGGCCGCTTAAGAATACGAATTCAGCGTCCGGGCTGCTCGTGTGGAGAACCCGCGCAAACTCAATCGTGTAATCCACGGTTATCGTGCGGAGTTCAGCGTCCGACACTGAGCCGGTATACGCGCCCAGGCAAAAGATCACCGCATCCTGATGCAAGAGCGACTCCGCGAGGGCGGAACAGTCGGCAAAGCTTGGGTGCAGTACCTCATTCAGCTTGGCGTGCGAGATGCCGAGTGTCCGCCGGCCGATAGCCGTCACACGTTCGACGGCGGGGTGCTCAAGTGCATAGCGCAGGGCATATCCGCCCACCATTCCGGTTGCGCCCACGAGCACAAGATGTGTCCGGCCCGCGGTCGGGACGCTCATGACAGGGTGCGCTCCTCCAACCAATCGACATAGAGTCGGCGCTCCGCGAATAGCCAGCCGCCGTCCACTTTGGCGAAGGTGTCGTGGTAGCGCAGCGTCGCGATCATCAATCGGCGCTGATCACCATCGACGGTGAGGTGGTGGGCAAGACAATAGGCGTGCCCAGTGGCGTGGTTTTCCGCGAGCGATGAGATCGTGCTCTGTCCCACGAAGTGCATGGTGGCCTGGTATTTGTTCAGATCCGCGAAGACTGCAGCGAGGGCCTCGCGAGAGTGGAGCTCCTGGGATGGCGTCGGGTTTTTGGCGTCCATGTAGACGACGAAGTGGGTGTTTGGCGTAAACAGTGCCATTTGGCCCGCTGCGTCGCGCCGGTCGGCGCAATAGGCGTAGGCCTCGACGAGCTCGCGGATCGCAAGTCTATCGGCGGCCTCGGCAGGCGAAATCGCGGTATGTTTGTTCATGATTATGGTCGAGCCCTTTCCTGAATAGGATTCACGCCGCTTCGAGGATCGCGCGCGTCTCGAGAAACGCGTTTATGCCGTAAGCGCCGTATTCGCGGCCAAAGCCCGAGAACTTGAAACCGCCCCAGGGCGCTTGGGGATCGTCGGTCATACCATTGATCACGACCCGGCCGGTACGCAATTGAGAGGCCACACGTCGCGCGCGCGATAGATCAATCCCGAGGACGGCGGCGTGAAGACCATAAATGGAGTCGTTGGCGATTCGGATCGCGTCTTCGTCGGAGTCATATGCAATCACGCTAAGCACGGGACCAAAAATTTCCTCCCGCGCAATAGTCATGTCGTTCGAGACGTTCACGAATACTGTAGGCTTTACGAAGTAACCCGCTTCAAGTCCCTTCGGATGGCCTTCTCCGCCGACCAGCACCTCGGCGCCTTCTTCAATGCCTTTGCGAATGTAGGATTGCACACGATCGAACTGCTTCTGCGATACCATGGGCCCTACGGCGGTCTTGGGATCGGCTGGATCGCCGACAGGGAAGGCGCTCATGGCGTTCGCGATGGCGCGCTTGACGGCGTCAAGCCGCTTGCTCGGTACGAGGAGACGCGTCCCTGCGGCGCAGGCTTGACCGCTGTTCATGAATGCCATGCCGAGCGCTGCCGGAATCGCCTCTTCTAGATTGGCGTCATCGAGCAGGATTGTGGGTGACTTACCGCCCAGCTCGAGTGTAACGCGCTTCATCGTCGCAGCGCCATCGCGCATGATGCTTTCACCCACGCCGACCGAGCCCGTAAAGGAGATCTTGGCGACGTCCGGGTTGCGTACGAGTTCGGCGCCGACTGTCTTGCCGAGACCGGTGACGACGTTCAAGAGACCGTTCGGGAGTTTAGCCTCGTGCAGAGTCTCTACCAAAATCCGTGCCTGCAGCGGGCTCATCTCGCTTGGCTTGATCACCACGGTGCAGCCCGCCGCGACTGCGGAAGCGAATTTGAGGCACATGAACAGCACATTCGCATTCCAAGCCGTGATTAAGCCGGCTACGCCAACCGGCTCCAGGGTCACAGTCGTTTTGTCCCAACTCCGCACCCACGGGATTTCCCCGAGCGCCTTTTCGGCTGCAGCAAACGCGTTGACGCCGGACTCTACGAGTAGTCGGGAGAACTGCACGACGCCGCCGTATTCCTCGACCATTGCGGCTGTCAGGTCGTCAATCCGAGCCGAAGCGGCGCGGTGCAGCCGACGCAAAATTTCCGCGCGCTCCTGCGGTTTCGATGTGCCGTAAGTGGCAAAGGCGCGCTTGGCCGCGGCGATTGCGCGCCGCGTGTCTTCTTCGTCGCCCAGGTTGACTTGCGCGATACGTTGACCGTCGGTCGGTCGAATTATGTCCATAACCTCGCGGCCGTGAGATTCCACGAAGGCCCCATCGATATAGTGTGTTGTGATTGTCTGCATTGCGCCCTCCCTCGCATCAGTTTGGTCGCTTTACGAAAGGAAAGCCTACTGATGCGTCAGCGCAAAGAGGCAGATGTCGGGCCATCGCCGCAATTGCGCATAAACAGACAAAATGCGCGCCGATTAGCCGTAAATATAACCTCGGCGAGGGGTGCCCTGATCGGTTCGATCTGGCGGAATGGCATCTGAACGATGACGGGGTCTCAATCGTGCGCCCAGGGTACCCTGCCAGAGGCGGCAAGCGGCGTTAGCCAAGAACGGCCTTACGCCAGGCTCCAGGGCTCAGTCCTACCCGATGCGTAAATACACGTGCAAAATGGCTTTGGTCTGCGAAACCACAGGCCCGCGCTATCGTGGAGAGCGAGGGATCTCCACTTCGAAGCATGGCCTTTGCCGATTCGACCCGGGCTTGCAGCAGCCACGCATGGGGCGCAAGTCCCGTTGATTTGTGGAATGCCCGCGAGAAGTGACTGACTGACAAGCCGCAGGCCCCGGCAATCTCGTGCAGTGGCGTTGCGCCGGTGAGATCGCCGGCGAGCATTTCCTTGGATCGCTTTTCCTGCCACGGGGCGAGCCCGCCCTTGAGCGGTCTCGAGACTATCTGCATTCCGCCGTAGGTTTGTGCGCAATGAGCTGCAAGTGCCAGCGTCACGTGATCTGTGAACAGCCGACTGACGCGATCGGGAGTTCGGAGCGCAGGCAGGAGCGATAGGCCGATATGCTTAATCGTCTCATCCAATAAGCCAAGGCCGGGCTTGTAACGAAGCTCGCTTATGCGCGGCACGTTGGCCTGGTCCGCCAACGCGTTGAGAGCCGCAGACGGTATGTAGCAAAGAAGCGAGTGAAACGGCTTGTCGATCACTGCGAGTGGTTCGCGCCCAAGGTCGTGAATTGTGACTTCGCCGGCCCGGAGAGAGTATGCCGAAACCTGACGCCCGTCCTCCCAGTAGGCGTTGTTGGGAAGGTCGCTGAGCATCAAAGAGATCATGTACGCATCCACGGGGGGAATAGGGTCTGACAGCCGTCCGGGAGGCCGATGGACACAAATTTCGGTGACGGCGATCTCTGTGGAGTGGAGCGAACGCGTTACGATGGATGGCGCTTCCTCGGCACCGAATTTGATGCCCAGGTTTTGACCGTAGACATCCGTCATAGCTTCCGAACCTTGGTTCGCGCGCATCGCAATGTCTCTCGTTCAGTCTGCTGGGGCCAGACAAAGAGAATTCTAAATGCTCCGTGAGGTCGACGCCCAACGGCGAGGTCTTCTGACGGAAAACGACGAAGCGCCATATCAATAAAGTAGGGTAGCTGAAAACTCCCTTCTTTTCAATTCCGGAAGTGCGCGCCGGTCAGAGGATCCCAGGCACTGCCGCGCGAGACGTTGTGCACCGTCACCAACCATCCGGTTCTGTCTTGCAAGGAGGCCCGGACGGCAGGCAAGCGTCGCTGCAAGACGGGCCACCAGACGCCGGACAAGTGTTGTAGTTGGGGACCACGTTGTAGATCGCCGAACGCTTAATGTGCGTCGCGCGAGGCTTCGTTGCGGCGGATGCCGAAACGACGGTGCTGAGCACAATTCCAATGGTAAGGGCAATTTTTGTGCTGGTGAACACTGTCGTATCTCCTCTCGCCGGCTTTGCGGCTACACACAGGAGGAGACTGTAAATCTGGCCAATTATTCCCGGTCCTTCGCGGTCGCCGCGTCTCTCAAAATCACGTCTTCATGAACGAGGCCAAGAGAGCAGCCCTACATCGATTCGGGAATAAACGCCGCCGTCGTCGATTCTCATACTTGAAAGCCGCGGCGCATTGGTTTCAAGGAGAGAGGCAATGAGTGGGTTCCTTGAATGCGGGGATAAGCCATGAACAGTGTTGTTCTTCACCCGCCGCTCGAAGGTGAATCTCTTCTGCAGCGGACTCCCAACGAATCATCGCGCCTTGATTGTTTTATCGTAACGACAACCGTTGCCGGCAGACCCATTGCGAATATACAACCGACAAATGACATGCATCCAATTGCGATTGCCATGCCGCTGATTGCCCCGGCTGCTTTGATCGCCGCGATCTGGTTAACGCTTGCGGGCAGCGAGCTTTTCCTAATCCCGACTGTCACCACGGTCGTGATGTTGCTTGGCCTAACCACGGCTTGCGGGGCCTTTGCACATAAGGGCGAACCGGATGGCACCCGCACTCGGACATTTCGCGAGTTCCTCAACGGCGAAGTCGACGTTGAAACCGGTCGAATTAGCGGTCGCGTCGCTTTTCGCCAGGTTGCGACAGTCCCCGTCGTGGTGGCGATCGGCGGTACCTTGATCTTGGCGTGTGCGGTGTCGACGCATGGCTGATCGAATTCACGTGCGCTGACTGATAAGGCCGTCGCATCAAACCATGGCCGAATTTGAGCTTGAAAATCCAGTTGCTTGATCGATCCGGCGAGACCGCATCGACGTATCGGCTGCGGGTTTTTCCATGCGGGCGATGTTTTTCTTCACCGCCTTCTGCACCTTCTCGAAGGCGCGCACCTCGATCTGCCGGACGCGCTCGCGCGACACGCCGAACTCGTCGGCGAGCTCTTCCAAGGTGATCGGATCGTCGGCGAGGCGGCGCGCCTCGAAGATGCGGCGCTCGCGGTCGTTGAGGACCGTGATCGCCTTGCCCAAGGCTTTATGTCGGTTGTCCGACTGCTCGGATTCGGCGAGCCGGCTCTCCTGGCTGGCGCTGTCGTCGACCAGGCAGTCCATCCATTCGCCGAAATCGCCGTCCTCGCGGATCGGCGTGTTCAGCGACGCGTCGCCGCCGAGTCGGCGGTTCATGTCGACGACGTCCTGCTCGGCGACGCCGAGCCGCTTGGCGATCAGCTTGACCTGATCCGGCCGCATGTCGCCCTCGTTCAGCGCCGAGATGCGGCTCTTGGTCCTGCGCAGGTTGAAGAACAGCTTCTTCTGATTGGCGGTGGTGCCCATTTTAACGAGCGACCACGAGCGCAAGATATATTCCTGGATAGCGGCCCTGATCCACCACATGGCGTAGGTCGCAAGGCGGAAGCCCTTGTCGGGCTCGAAGCCCTTGACCGCCAGCATCAGACCGACGTTGCCTTCGGAAATCACTTCCGCGATCGGCAGGCCGTAGCCGCGATATTTCATGGCGACCTTGGCGACCAGGCGAAGATGGCTGGTGACGAGCCGATGCGCCGCGTCGCGGTCACCGTGCTCGCGCCAGCGCTTAGCCAGCATGAATTCCTCCTGCGGTTCCAGCATCGGGAACCGCTTGATTTGTTCTGGATACCGCGTGAGGCCGGTCTCGCCCGACAAAATGGGCAGGGCTGCAGTTCGGGCCAATGACAGACCTTCCATATTCATAACGAATCCGAGTACAAATTTCCGACGGGAAACAAAGGGGCGAACTAAAACCCGCCTCTGAGGAGCATTTGATTATATCCGAGGCTCCCACCGCCCGTGGTTTGTGGAGCGTTTGAATCGGGGTAAGTTTGCGAACTGTAACCAGGGACCATGTTGTAGATCGCCGGCCGACGAACATGGGCGTGGCGATGCGCAGTCGCAGCCGAAGCCGAGAAGGCGGTGCTAAGAGCAATTGCAGCGGAAAGCGCCATTTCTGTTTTGCTGAACATGTTCGTATCTCTTGTTTGATCTGGTTTTGGTTAATCGTACTTCGAAGCCAGTTGCCGCGCGGGTCATGAGCGAAAGCCCCAGCGGTCACACACAGGAGACTGCAAATCGCCTGGATTATTCCCGGCGGTCGATGGCCAGCGCGTCATTTCAGACGGCGTCTTCATGAACATGTTGAGCAAGCCGACCGGGAATAAATCGCTCTGAGCCCCGGTCTCGTCTTTAAAGGGTAGTTCCGCCTTGGGAATCTCGGAAAACCATTGCGTGGGCGAAGGGCAAGTGACGACTTAAGCCTAAGACAAACTAAATCTGGGCATCGGCTCAAAGGAGATCGCAATGCGTAGGAAGAGATTAGCGCAGATGATGTCGGCGACGCTTTGTCTGGCCGCATGCCTGACCTTCTTCGGTGCGTGCGTCGCAATCGTGCATGCACAGGCCCAGGATCGCTCGTCAGCTGACCAGATTATTCGGCAACTCTCTCCGTACCATAAGTAATGCGTGCGCTGGGGACGCGCGCGCTCAGCCCATCAGCGCGAACTATCGAGCCGGAATGAGTAGCCCATCCCGAAAATATACGCCGGCGCATTGTCGTTGAGGCCGATACCGACGTGGAAATCGATTTGCTGCGTGGGTGTGATGCGGTAACCGCCGCCGGAATTGAAGAGGTAGCTAGGTCCGCCATGGACGTGGTAATCGCCGACGTATTCGATGAAGAGAAACGCGCGCTCGGCGAACTCGCGTTCGAGCACCAAGGTCGTTTCGGTGGAGACCTTGTTGGTCGGGTCCGCCGGTGTGAAGAAATTTGTGAGCATGCCGTTGACGCTCCAACTGCTACCCAGTTGCCACGACCACGGAAATTGCAAGTATGGCTGCACGCCTGGGCCCGCGATGGCCTTGGTGCCGGTCGGCAGTCCGGCCCCAAACGTCGCGGAGAGATCGACCTTTCCCGGTAACGGACTGATCTGCCATTTGATCGCCGGCACCACATCGGTGAATCCCGAATTGAGTGGCGCCCGCAGCGCGGCAAAATAGGTCGGGATGTCGACCAAAATCTCCAAGCAAGGTGCAATGCCCCAGCGCAGCCGGCTGTCGGTCCCATCGAACGCGTGGCCACTGTCGCGCTGGCTGAAATTTATCCCGTTCTCGCTTTGGAAGCTGCCCTGCGGCACGACCACACTCGAGTTGGTTACGTCCGGCCGATCCGTATCAATCGGGCTTTCCTTCTGCGGACACTGATCGGCCGAGGCCGCCGTCGCGCCAACCGTGGAAAGAGACAGGCCGATCAATGCCGCAATGCTTGGGATCGCATTCAACAAAATCTCCAACTAGCCAACTTCGCTTTCCAGAACAGGACCCGCGATCGCGCAAACGGTTCTGTTATTTTGCATCGGATGCGCCTGCGTGCCGCCGCCGGTGCGCTGAACAATTCGGTGCTTTAGAATTGGAAGCGCATGCCGACCGTCGGGTCGACGGTGTTACTGTGTAGAAAGCCACTGGCGAGACCGTTCGCGACCTTCGAATACATGGCGCCGGCGTAGGCATCGAAGCGCTTGGCGAACCTGTAATCGACCACTAGAGAAAAGGCATCCAGCTGTCCGCTGCATGTCGCAAGCGAGGTGTTCGAGCAGCTGACCGCGCCAAAGCTGTTTTGCTGTTCGTGGTAATAGGCCCCGATCAGATCGACATCCGACCTGACAGCGTATTTCGCGCCGGTCCAGAAGACTTGCAGATCCTTGGCATTGGGAAAGCCAACGTTGCTGACCGTGCCGAGCGTATAGCCGCCGATAATGGTCGAGCCGACCGGCAACGGCACCGTCGGATTGACGAACCGGATGGTCTCGTAGCCGCCGTATAGCTTCACCGGCCCGATACCGTAGCGGGCAAGCAGCATCAAGCTGGTGTTATCCGAGACGGTCCCTGCGACAAGGCCAGAGCCGGCTTGCGCAAGCTGGGTGGCGCTAGGAACAAAGCCGACGGCGAGCGGCGCCGCGGAAATCGCGTCTTTGGTGTGACCGACGATCGCATCAAGCGACAGGCCGAGATAGTCGAGGCCGACCTGACCCTGGACGATATTGCGCGAGCCATCTCCGGCGGAGCTGAGCTGCGTGGCAGCCGCCGCGCGGAATGGACCGAGATTGACGGTATATTTGAACGAATTGTCGAGACGGGCATTCTCGGTGTCGCCGCCACCGGCGGTCGCGCCTTGGAAGCCGATCACGGAGAAGGCGCCCGACGCACTCATCGGGTCATAGGCGATGACGCCATCCAAAGTCAGCGTGTTTTGCCGGCCATAGGTCAACGTCCCATAAACCGGAGAACTCAGACCGCCCCAGGCCGCCGTATTCAAGGCCTGGCCGTCTTTGCTGGAATCGGCAAATGTCGTCTGCGACGTCAGCGGCAAGCCATTGTTTTGCACGATGGAGCCGAGCCCGTCGGCAAGTCGTCCCGACGTTGGCAGAAATGATGTTTGCAGATTGAATACGGCCGACAATCCGGGCAAAAGCTCCTCAGTGCCCTTCAGACCGATATTGGAAGCGGACAGCGCGTTGGGAGCGGCGCCGAAATACGGCTTGTTGCTGTTCTTGGAGATGAGGTAGCCCAAGCCAAACCCTGCGCTGTTGCTCAAAGGGCTGCCGTGGGTCTGATATGCCAAACCCATGTCAATGCCGCCGTACAAGGTTATGCCGTGCCAAGTCAGGCTGCCGTCGTCGGCGACAATTGAAGGGGCCTTATTGTAATTGCCGGCCGCTGGAGCTGGCGGATTCGCCGGTGGCGCCGGTCGCGCCGCAACAGCGGGCGGCTTTGCGGGCTGCGTCTCGAGCTTATGCAGCCGCTTTTCAAGCTCCACGACTTGTTTCGCCAACACCTGGTTTTGTTCGCGGATCTGCTCGGATTGCGCCTTGACGTCCGACAATTCGTCGGCGTGTGCTGCGGTGGCAATGCTTAATACGGCCGCCGCGGACATAAGGGCCTTTTTCCACGGCGGTTTCCTATGAAGTCCGATCGTTGCCGGAAACGCCTTCGTTGTCTCGCGATTGTAGATGACCTTCTCGTCGCCGCTGCGTGCTTTACGGCCGTCCTCGTGATCGAATTTGCTCATGACCCATCCCCCTTGGAAGCCAACACACCCCTGCGGCTTCAAGTCACGAGACTGGACAACGGCACTGTTTATTCCCGAGACTAAGAAAAAATTTGAACAAATTATTTTTGTAGGGCTCTGCAGGTGAATCACGCAGCCGTGATGGAATTCCGGCGGTGCAACTCGATCTCCTCGGCAGCGGGAGACAGGGCATTGGGTCCTTGTTCGCTTCGTAACCAGGAGAAAAACAATGACGATCATTTCAAAATTCACCCTGATTGCCGCGATCGCGGCCGCGGGCATCGCATCGCCGGCATTGGCCCAGTCGTTCGATCCCGAAGCTGGCAGCGGTAATGTGGCGGGGTTCGGTTACGCACCGACTCCTGCTCAGGCCGACGAATACGCCGTTCCGCAGAGCAGCCATGCCAAAACTGCCGCGCGTCAGAACGGGCTGCGTGCCTTCGCCAGGGTTCCGGGCGCCTCGTCGAATTCCGGGACCAACGACCCGGCTTTCACTGGCGGTGGCAGCGCCGGCTACAATCAAATGCTCCAGCAATACTGAGCCAACGAAAGGAGGGGGTGGGCTTCGGCTCGCCCCTTTCCTTGCTCGTTTTCTGTTCCCGCCAGAGCGAGCCCTAAATAGTTCTCTGCATTGGGAATAATGCGCGCTGCCGATCAGTCTAGTCCTTAGAAGCCGCAAATGGCCGCCTCGGCTTTGGGCCTGTCCGCTTCATGGGAGAGTGCAATGAGAGATTTCGACCGAGACGATGGCGTCAACCGACGCAAAGTCCTCGAATGCATGACCTGGGTCGGCACCGGCGTGCTGTGGACCATTGCCGGCGGCGTGCCGCACGCGCTGGGCATTATGGGCGAGGCGGCGGCGCAGGAAGCCAAGGGCCTGACGTTCCTGCAAATCAGCGACAGCCATATGGGCTTCGACAAGCCGGCCAATCCCAATGCGCTCGGCACGCTTCAAGAGGCCGTGAGCAAGATCATCGCACTGCCGCAGAAACCCGCTTTCATGATCCATACCGGCGACATCAGCCACTTGTCTCTTGAATCGCAGTTTGATGACGCCGACCGGATCATCTCGCAGACCAAGCTCGACGTACATTACGTTCCCGGCGAGCATGATTTCCTCGACCCGGAACAGAAGTTCTATCGCGAGCGCTACGGTCGCGGCACCAAGGGCGCCGGCTGGTACAGCTTTGACGCCAATGGCGTGCACTTCATCGGCC
>Ga0210398_10004386_pt1 | contig 13245 bp, 13 predicted proteins | sample IncBWC4OmetaG_FD_161047 | JGI IMG/M metagenome (GOLD analysis project Ga0210398, IMG submission 161047) | Forest soil microbial communities from Barre Woods Harvard Forest LTER site, Petersham, Massachusetts, United States - Inc-BW-C-4-O | ecosystem: Environmental > Terrestrial > Soil >... | reverse complement strand
AGGATTTCCCCCTTGGCTTCGGCGAGCTCGACCTTTGTGGCCATCGCCCCGCGGATTTCGCCGAGACGCAGATCGAGTGCGGAACGCAGTTCGCCGAGGCGCAGATCGAGGTATTCGCGGGTGACGGCGTCGCCGATCGTTTCGGAGAGTACGGCCGCGACGTCCTGGGCCTGCTTCGCCGGCAATCCCGCTGCCTCCAGCCGCTGGGCCAGCTTGAGCGTGTCGAAGGCGATCGGACTCATCCGGTCAAAACGCGCGCAACGCCGGCGCTGTCAACAGAGACGGAGTTTCACCGGACGCACTGCGCCGTCGTCCCGCTCCGTTGTGGCACCACGCCGCCGAGCGACCTGCCAGCGACTCGGCTTGCTATGCGGCCTCATCCGGTGCGGTGGCGCGATTCCGCAGATGCAGCCCGGCGCAGCACAACAGCGCCGCGGTCGCAAGGATCAGTGCCGCGCTGGGCTCCGGCACCGCCCTGACATCGAGCTGGTTGATCGCGACATTGCCGGCTGCGGGGAAATTGGGGTTGCCGATATCGGCGTAGAATTGCAAGCCGATGATGTCAGCGCTGGACGAGACGACGCCGAGAAACGGCGCAGAGTTATCCTCGGCAGCGGTCGAGTCGCCCGTTACACTGAATGTCTTATTGCTACCGTCGTCGATCAGCACAGTCATGAAGCCGGTGAACGTGCCGAAGAAATCCAGCGGCTGGATCTGCGTGCCGACGGCGGCAACCGGGTTGTTGGTGAATCCGACGGTCATCTCGTCGCTGATGAACGGCTGCGATACGAGAGCGTCGCCGAGCGCGAAATTTCCCTTGTAAGGCGGCACCCCTTCGTCAGAACGGTTGACTGTCCCCGACGAGCTGTTGAGCGAAACGGTGAAGCCGCCGGTTTGCGCCGAGCAGAAGCAGCTCAAGCTTGTCCCTGCGGGGCCGAAGATGTTCCAATTGATTTCGAGATTGGCGCCGAGGGCGCTGCGGCTGGCGACCTGGATCAGGGTCGCGTGCGACGTGCCGTTGGTCAGTACCGAGGCGAGCAAGACCGCTGCCGCTGCCATCGTTTGCCGAACAAAACGAGACATGCGTTCCTCCACCTCCGCGGGATGTCGCGGTGCCGGGAAGCGCAGCCTATGTCGACGCTGGCAGCGTGTCAATTTGCCGCAGATCGCTCCAGGGCCGGTGGGTGCACCGTGCGCTTTATCGGTCGCTGGCCGATGATCGGCGTATTTATGGCATTGCTGCTCGGCGCGCTCGTCACCTTCGGCGCGGTGATCACGATCCAGCCCGGCGTCGGCGCCCTTGCCTTCTGCGCTGTCGTGGTGCTGACCATGTTCGCCGCCGAAACCTTCGCCCCGCCTGATGTGGGACACCGCGGCCGCCCGCGCCACGCCCGACGGCGTGCACACAATGCCTGTCGATCCCGGGCTCGAAACCGACGATTGACAAGGACAAGGCGGTCCGAAGGCGTCTCTCGTTGCAGCGGCGCCTCCGCCCATGCGTTTCGGCCGAAAAACTGAATGCCCAGGAAGACGCGGGCGGGGAACCGCGGCTTGTCGGGCTAAATTTTTGCCGCATTTGCCTATATTTTGCCGAATCTGAATAGTTGGGTCGAACGGCAGCTGTTTAGGATTGCGGTCGGGCGAGTTCGCCCAATCGACTTCGACCATAATAGGGGTCAGCCATGATCAGATTAACTGCCGCCGCGGCAGGCGTTGTCCCGCTCACCGCGCTGCTGCTGTCGGCCTGCGTGTCGCAGAGCAGCTACGACGCCTTGCAGGCGCAGAACCAGCAATTGCAGACGCAGAACCAGCAGCTCCAGGCACAGATCACGGGGCTGCAGCGCGAGGCCAGCTTTGTCGAGGCGGGCGATTTGTTGTTCCCGCCCGGCGGCTATCGGCTCAGCCCTGCCGGCCAGGCGGAGCTCACCAACAATATCGTCCCCAAGCTTGCAAATCTGCAAAATGCCAAGGTCGTCGTTTATGGCTACACCGACAATCAGCCGGTCGGGCCGCAGCTGCAGCGGGCCGGGATCAATGACAATCTGACGTTGTCGTCACGCCGCGCCGGCGCCGTCGTGAGCTATCTCGTGGCGCAAGGGGTCAGCCCGAGCATCATCTCGGCCAAGGGGTTCGGCGACACCCACCCGGTTGCCTCGAACGACACGCCGGCGGACCGCGCGAAGAACCGGCGCATCGTCATCACCGTGCAAGGGCCAGGCGCACCCGGCGCCTGACGGCGCCAACCGGCGAGAAATCCACGGAATTGCGGGCGACCGAATCATCGATGACCATCGGCAGCGCCACCGCAAGACCGGGGAATACCAGGGGCCGTTCCGCTTCACTGCAAGCTCGACAACCCAACATCCGGGGTCGAGCTCGCTGATCGCCGCCGACGAGAAGCTTCTGCGGGAATAACAAATGGCTCGCTCAATAGTCCGCGCATTGGGAGGATCCGAGCAGTGGGAACGGCTCCCAGCCGTTGCGCTTCCAAGCCCGAACGTTGAGAGATTGCCGATGAACCCAACGCTGATTGCCATCTCGACTGCCCTTGCCCTACTTGCCGGCGCCATTCCGGCCGCGCACGCCGCCTGTGCGATGCTTGCGAGCGGGGGCGATGCTGTCCAAGGGCTTCATGACGCGCTGCTCAGCACGATGAAGAATGGCCGCTCGCTCGGCAGAGCGGGCGCTTTGCCCGACTGCAGCCGGTCATTCGCAAGACCTCTGACCTCGCGACCATGTTCCGGTTGTCGGTAGGCCCGTTCTGGGCGACGCTCACCGAGACTCAGCGGCGACAGGTCACGGCGAGCTTCGGGCGTTATATCTCGGCGATTTATGCCGACCGTTTCGACAGCTATTCGGGCCGGAAGTTGCTAGTGACGGGTGAGCAGCCCGCGGGCTCCACCACCATCGTCCGCAGCGAGATCGTCAAGGCGAATGACGAAGCGGTCAAGGTTGACTATCTGATGCGCCGCAACGGCGGTTCCTGGCTGATCTCGGACATCCATCGGGACGGCGAGATCAGCGAGGTAGCGGTCCCCCGGTCCGAGTTCGCCGCGACCATCAGAATGGGGGCGTCGACGGCCTGGTCGCGGCGCTGAACCGTAAGGCCGACATGCTGACAGCGGCCGCGGCCGGGTCGTTTAGGCATCTGCCAACGTCGCCACGGGGGAAAGCAACGATGTGCATATTCGGCAAATTCGGACTCCTGGTGCTAGCCGGTCTGGCCGTCACGCTGGCCGCGATCGGGGCCGCCCCAAGGCCGGCGTTCGCACAGGCGACACCGGCCCAGAGCGGGCCGCAGATACTTATCACCCCCTATCTGTGGCTCGCGGGCATCAACTCCGCGATCAAGACGCCGCTGCCACGAGCGCCCGAGATCAATTCAGACGTGGGTGCCTTTCAGCTCCTCGGCCATTTGAACGGGGTCCCGTTCATGGGGTCGGCCGAGGTACGCGACGGGCCCTTCAGCCTCTTGGGTGACGTGCTCCATGTCCCGGTCGGCACCAATATCACCACCCGCAACGTTTTCTTTCAGGGCGGCAATGCGGCATTGACGGCGAATATGGGCACCGCCTTGCTCCTCTACCATGCGCTAGATCAGCCGTTTCAGGAGTTGGACGTCGGCGGCGGCTTTCGCGCCTGGGGATTCTCCAGCGGACTGACATTGAACGGAGGACTGCTGCCCGCGGCCAATGTTTCGCGAACCGCGGGCTGGGGCGATCCACTGATCGCCGCCCGCTATCATCGCGACTTCGACGATGGGTTCGGAGCGACCGTCTATAGCGATTTCGGCGGCTTTGGCGTCGGCGCGCATGTCGATTGGCAGGTGATCGGCACGATCGACTATGCCCTCAAATCCTGGGTTACGCTCCGTCTCGGGTACCGCAGCCTCAATTTCAACTATCAGGAGGGCGACAACGTAGGCTTCAACGTGCACATGAAAGGGCCGATCATCGCCGCCACCTTCCGGTTCTGAGGAGCCGCGGAGTCGGCCATCACTTGCGAACTTTTACCGAAATTGAATAGTCGGCGCGCTCGTCGCCTGCACTGTCTGTCGCCGAAAGACCGGGAACGCCCTCCCGTCTCGGATCCGCCTTCAGTGATCGGAAATGCCGGGCAGCGTTATGTCGGTGTTCAGCGAACCGGACGATTTCGAGGCGGCCTTGGGCGAGGAGGGCTGCCTTGGCCTGCTGATCACCGGCCGTGGCCTGTTCCGGGCGCGGCTGACCCAGATTGCGCTGCACCGCCTGCGCCTGTCCGCCGCGGAGGAGCAGCTGTCGCGGATCGGCTTCATCGTGGTGCCCGCCGACATGGTCCTGATGTGGTTTCCGATCGGTGGCGCACCCTCGCCGGTCTGGGGCGGGGTCGGGATGCGCGCGGGCGAGATCATGATCGTCGGTCCGGGCCAGCGTTTGCACGCGCGAACCGCCGGACCCTGCCGCTGGGGCGCCATCTGGTTGCCGGTCGAGGAGCTGATCCGCTATGGCCGCGCGCTGACCGGAGCCCCGTTCGGGGTCCCATCGGTCGCACAATATCGGCGACCTGCGCCGGCGAATGGCACGCATCTGCACCACCTCCATGCGGCCGCCATCCGCATGGCCCAAATCCGACCGCAGGCGCTGGTCGACGCCGAGGCGGCGCACGGGCTGGAGCAGCAATTGATTCATGCCCTGATCAAGTGTCTGCCGGCCGGGGTGGAGGACAAAAGGGTCACGGCAACTGATCGATGCCAAGACATTCTGAGCCGCTTTGAGGATCTGCTTAAGGCCCAGCCGAACCGTAATCTGCACATGGCGGAAATTTGCGCGGCGCTCAGCGTCTCCGACCATTTGCTGCGCAGCTTATGCTTGGAACATCTGGGCTTGGGGCCGACCGCCTACATTCGCGTCCGTCGAATGTCACTGGCGCGACGCGATTTGTGGCGCGGAAACCACGGTGTGGCGAGCGTATCGGGGGCCGCACGGCGCCATGGCTTCCACGATGGAGGCCGATTTGCAGCCAGCTATCGTGAGCTGTTCGGAGAGTTGCCGTCCGTCACCTTGCGGCGCAGCTTACGTGCCGGAACGGCCGATCTCGCACGGCGTCGGATGCATCTTCCTGTGTGAAGTTTTCGCGACGCGTTAGAGATCGATCAACGTCAAGGCGAAGCAACGGGTTATTTCTCCATCGGATCTGAAGCTGCCACGGGGGACTGAGATGCCGTCGAGTGCAGTCCGCGAATTCACCGACTCCGATGACTACGCCGCGACGATCCGCGCAACGAGGGCCGAGATGACCGTCACCGGGCGCGGGCACTTCGCCGCGAAGCTTATTCGTATCGACCTGCACCGCCTGTGGATGCAGCGGTTCTCCGAGAACCTGCCCCGGATCGGGCACTCGGCCAATGTCCGTGGACGCGCCATCATCTCGTTCCGTACACAGCCCGGACCGGACCTGCTGTGGAGCGGGGTCGAAATGCTGCCCACCGACATTACTCGCCATAGCGAGGGCCAGGAGGCATATCAGCGTTCATCCGGATCGCCACGTTGGGGCGCAATGTCGTTGCCGGTTGAGGATGTCGCTCTCCTCGGGGAAACGATTGTCGGATGCGACCTAACCCCGCCAAAAGATACGAAGACCCTGACGCCCCGAGCGTCCACAATGGCCAAGCTTCAGCGCCTGCACGCGGCGGCCGCGCAGCTGGCGGAAGATGCTCCCGCAGTCATCGCCAATCCCGAGGCGGCGCGCGCTCTCGAGCAAGCTTTGATCGAAGCCATGACCGCGTGTTTCGACCACCGCGAAGTTCGCGAGGACAGGGCGGCGCTGCGGCAGCACGCGTTGATCATGCGCCGGTTTCGCAGCGCGACGGAGGAAAATCCCGATCAACCGCTTTACGTCCCAGAACTTTGCAAGATGATCGGGGTTTCGGATCGGACATTGCGGGCCTGTTGCCAGGAGCAGCTGGGGATGAGCCCCAAGCGATACCTGCTGTTGCGCCGGATGCATCTGGCGCGGAGAGCCCTACGCGACGGCGCCCCAACCGCGGCGACCGTGACCGAGATCGCCACGCGATACGGCTTCTGGCAATTCGGCCGGTTTGCCGGCGAATACCGCGCGATCTTCGGGGAATTGCCCTCCGCCACGCTCGGCCGCCCGCGCGTACAGCGGCGCGCGGAGCCAGCTCTTGCCGAATTTTGCCGAAACTGAATAGCGCGCCGCTCTGCCCGCCCGCACAATCGCGCCCGGCTCGTTGCCGAGCTGTCTATCACCGGAGGCGGAAGATGAAGGTGCGACGACTCGGCACGGCCAAGGCTCGGCGCGACCCACGCCGCCGCAGTCGCTTGAGCTCCTGTTTGAAGGCGGCCTTGTGGTCTTTCCGGTGGTGCTGGTCGACACCGGCGCCATTTTCTGAATCCCTTCGCGGCGAGTTTGGAAAGGACGCGCCGGGGTATGAGGCTGAATTATCCCGCGATCTTGCTTGAGGCCTGTTAGAGGAGGCGGAGCGCGTGAGTTCTCGAATTGGGACGGAACGGCCTATCGATGCTTCGACCCGCGAGGCGGCCGCGACGCTGGATATGATATGGCTCGTTGGCGGTACGTTTCGGATGGGGTCGAACCGGCATTACCCGGAAGAAGCGCCCGTTCATCGCGTGCACGTCGAGGGCTTCTTTATCGACCCCTACCCGGTGACCAACCGCCAGTTCCGCCGGTTCGTCGAGGCGACGGGCTATGTCACGGTCGCCGAGTTGGCACCCGACCCGAAGGACTATCCGGGCGCGCTGCCGCATATGTTGAAGCCGGGCTCGCTGGTGTTCAGCCCGCCCCGGCACCCTGTCGAGCTTAGAGATTGGTCGCAATGGTGGCGGTTCGAGTTCGGCGCGAACTGGCGCCGGCCGAACGGCCGGGGTCGTGCAAATCAAGGCCTCGACGATCACCCGGTGGTGCATGTCGCGTACAAAGACGCCGCTGCCTACGCTGCGTGGGCAGGAAAGCACCTGCCGACGGAAGCCGAGTGGGAGTACGCCGCGCGCGGCGGTCTCGACGGGGCCGAGTTTGCCTGGGGTGAGGAGCTGGCGCCGGGCGGCCGTCACATGGCGAATACCTGGCAGGGCGAATTTCCCCGCGAAAACCTCGCCACCGACGGTTACCCGCGAACCTCGCCGGTCAGGGCGTTTCCGCCCAATGGCTATGGCCTATTCGACATGATCGGCAACGTTTGGGAATGGACCGCGGATTGGTTCTCGACCCGGCACACCGCGGATGCGCCGAAGGCGTGCTGCATCCCGGAAAATCCCCGTGGCGGGAGCGAGTCCGACAGTTACGACGAATACAGCCCATCCGCGCGCATTCCCCGCAGGGTGGTCAAGGGCGGCTCCTTTCTCTGCGCGCCGAACTATTGCCGTCGCTACCGCCCGGCCGCGCGCCATGCGCAGCCCATCGATTCGGGGATGAGCCATGTCGGCTTCCGCTGCGTCGTCAGGACTTGAGGTCGGGGCGGTGATGACCGACACAAATTCGCAGAAACTAGGCCTCCTGGCGAAACTGGTCGTTGCGTTCATGCTCGTGCTGATCGTCGCCGGCGTCGTCTGGAACGGCGTTACCATCGCAACGTTCGAACGCATCTGGCGCCAGCTCATCGAGCGGACGGACGCGCCGATGAGGTTCCGCTTCATCCTGCAGCCGTTGATGGCGGCGATCGCCGCGATCCTGGCTGGCCTCAAGGACGCGCGGATGGGCCGCTCACCTTATTTTTGGACCCTGCTGCGCAACCCCCGCGAGCGCATCGAGCGGCTGGGCGAGGGATTGAATACGACCGCCAGGATTATCCTTCTTGGCCTCGTGATGGACGCGATCTACCAGGTCATCGTGCTGAAGCGGTTCTATCCGGCGGAGGCGGTTATTGTCGCTTTGCTGTTCGCGTTTGTCCCGTATGTGATCATCCGCGGGCCAGTCCTGCGCATCGAGCGCTGGTGGCTGGGGCGCTCCTCTCCAAACCGGATCTTGTGAAGGCTCAGGCAGGAACCGTCGGCAAAAGGGCATCGAGCATGGCAGATCCACCCGCCACCACAAGCCCAGGCAGGTTTGAAGTAAGGACAACGGCAGACAGTCATTTCGGTTGGATTCGCACCCGCCTCAGCCTCGAGCGCACGATGATGTCGTGGTTGCGCACGGCAGTGGCGCTGATTGGGTTCGGCTTCGCGATCGTCCAGTACATCAACCACTTGCAGCAAATCCCCGGAGCCCGCCCCGCTTATCTTCCAACCGCGCCGGAATATCTGGGGCTCGCGCTGATTTCGTGCGGCGTCCTGGCGCTCGTGGTTTCAATTTGGCAGTACTGGTGGACGGTTCGTTACCTGTGGGGCGGACCGTTCGCGCCACTCGCCGGATTGACAAAGGAGGGAACGCAATCGCCGGTTGTTGCGGTCGCCATCCTCCTTATCGGCATCGGCTTGTTTGCGTTTTTTGCCGTGCTGCTGCGCCTCGGCTAGCCCCGAGGCCGAGCGATAGAGACTTGTGAAGCTACCAACGAAAGGGGATCGATATGGCCAAAACGAGTAAGCCCAACATCCTCATATTATGGGGGGACGACATCGGGATTTGGAACATCAGCCGCTTCAGCCTCGGCATGATGGGCTACCGTACGCCCAACATCGACCGCATCGCGAACGAAGGGGTCACCTTCACCGACTATTATTCCCAGCAGAGCTGCACCGCCGGCCGTGCTTGCTTCATCACCGGCCAGAACCCGATCCGCACCGGTCTGACCAAGGTCGGCATGCCCGGCGCCACCGTCGGCCTTCAGAAGGAAGACCCGACCATCGCCGAGCTCCTCAAGCCGCTGGGCTATGCCACCGGCCAGTTCGGCAAGAACCATCTGGGCGACCGCGACGAATTCCTGCCGACCGTGCACGGGTTCGACGAATTCTTCGGCAATCTCTATCACCTGAACGCGGAGGAAGAGCCGGAGCTGCCCGACTATCCCAAGGACCCGGCGTTCAAGAAGCAGTTCGGCCCCCGAGGCGTGCTCCATTGCCTGTCCGACGGCAAGGGCGGGCAGACGATCGTGGACACCGGCCCGCTCACCAAGAAGCGCATGGAAACCATCGACGAGGAGATCACTGATCGGGCTCTCGCGTGGATGGAGACGCAGGCCAAGGCGGACCAGCCGTTCTTCCTCTGGTACAATTCCACGGCCATGCACTTCCGGACCCACGTCGCCGAAAAGAATCTCGGCAAAAGCGGGCAGGACCCGTACAGCGACCGGATGGTCGTCCACGACGAGCAGATCGGCCAGTTGCTCGCCAAGCTCGATGAGCTTGGCATCGCCGACAACACGATCGTCATGTACTCCACCGACAACGGACCGGAGAACGACACCTGGCCGGACGGCGCCAACAGCCCGTTCCGCGGCCAGAAGGACTCCAACTGGGAAGGTGGCTGGCGCGTGCCCTGCTTCATTCGCTGGCCGGGCAAGATCAAGGCCGGCTCGGTCCTGAACGGCATCGTCTCGCACATCGACATGTTTCCGACCTTGCTCGCCATCGCGGGCAACCCCAACGTCACCGAGCAGCTCCTCAACGGCTGCACGGTCGACGGCAAGCATTTCCACGTCCATCTCGACGGCTACAACCAGGTCCCATACCTCACCGGAGAGGTGGCGGAGAGCCCGAGGAACGCCATCGTATATTTCAGCGATGACGGCGAGCTCATCGCGGTGCGGGTTGGCGACTGGAAATTTAATCTGGCGGTGCAACGCGCTGATACAATGAGGCAGTGGGCCGAGCCGTTCGTGAAGCTGCGGTTGCCGTATATAATCAGCCTCCGTCGCGACCCGTTCGAGCGGGCCGAATTCAACTCGAACACCTACCTGGACTGGATGGTCGATCACGTGCCCCAATTGTACCAGATGCAGGCGGTGGTCGCGTCGCAGCTCGCGGACTTCGTGAAGTTCCCGCCGCGCCAGAAACCCGCCTCGTTCAACCTGGACGCGGTGCTGGAGCAGGTGACGAAGCCTCACAGCTGAGCTGCGGTAGTTCAGACACTTGAAGCAAGGACGCGCGCTTGGCGCGCGTCGCCGCCCTGGCCCTAGCCTCTTTCATGCGGTTAGCCCTTCCAGCAAGAGTGGGCATTGGTTTGCGATTCACAATGCCGGCTCGATATTTGAAATACAGCCTTTTATCCCTAATAGGCTGATTCAACCCGGTAGAAGGCTCCAGCCGGTCATGAACGACGACGAGGCTCCCGCAGCGATCGCTGCCGCCATCGCCAGGCAGGTGAGCGCCTTTTACGAACGTCACCCCTACCCGCCGCCCATTGACGACCTGCCAGCCTACCGTCAGGCCTGGGACGACAGGCGCCGGCGCGCCGAATCCCATCTCTTCTGGCCGGCCGAGCCCTACCGCGAAGACCGGAGCATCCTGGTGGCCGGCTGCGGCACCACTCAGGCGGCCCACTATGCGGTGCGCTGGCCGCGCGCCCAGGTCATCGGGATCGACGTCAGCGCAAAGAGCATCGCGTTCACGCGAGGGCTGAAACGCAAATACGCGCTCGCCAACCTCGAGGTGCGCCTGCTCGCCGTTGAACGCGCGGCCGAACTCGGCCAACGCTTCGACCACGTGGTCTGCACCGGCGTGCTGCACCACCTGCCCGACCCCGATGCGGGGCTGCGGGCCCTGCACGACGTGCTCGAGCCGACCGGCGCCCTCAATGTGATGGTTTACGCGCCCTATGGCCGCGCCGGGGTCTATCTGCTTCAGGACTACTGTCGGCGCCTCGGCATCGGCGGGACGATGCGCGAGATCCGCGACCTCGCCGCGACCCTCAAGGCGCTCCCGACAGACCACCCGCTGGCCCCCCTCCTGCGCAACTCACCCGACTTCGCAGACAGGGACGGGCTGGCTGATGCATTGCTCCATCCTCGGGACCGGTCGTACTCGGTGCCGCAGCTGCTGGACTTCCTTGGCCGCGCCGGCCTCGCGTTCGGGCGCTGGGTGCGCCAGGCGCCTTACCTGCCCTGGTGTGGCGCGCTCTCGTCCACACCTCACCAATCCCGGCTGGTCGGGCTGACGGCCGAAGCGCAATACGCCGCCATCGAGCTGTTCCGCGGGACCATGATCCGCCACGGCGTCGTGGCTTACAGGAAGGACCGAGCGGCGCAGGGTTCGCCGGTCGATTTCGACGGCGAGGCCTGGACCGGCTACACGCCCATTCGGCTGCCCGATACGCTCGCCGTGCGGGACCGGCTCCCGCCGGGAGCGGCGGCGGTGCTGATCAATCGCAACCACACCTGTACCGACCTCTATCTGCCCATCGACGCGCGGCAGGAGCGGCTCCTGGGCGCCGTCGACGGGGAACGGACCATCGCGCAGATCTGCGGCGAGCGGGGTGATCGGAGCCTCGCGCGTGCCTTCTTCCAGCAGCTTTGGCGGTGGGACCAGGTCGTGTTCGATACTTCGCGGGCGTCGACGTAATCCAGATATCGTGACTCCCGCGCCGATGAGAGGGGCGCGCCTTGCGGATTTCAGGAATTATGCGAATTGAAAAGCCGCGATCATGGTGAGTTGGCTTGTTCTCCCCTGGGGCAGCCGGTTCCGGCAGGATTTGGGCGCAGTTTCCCCTTACCTCAGCCCTATTGGCTCCCGCTCGATAAAGAACATCCGCGCCAGCCTGTCTTTGCCGAGCGCCTCGTCGAGGATGCGGAAACCGAAAAACGGGATGAGCACCAGCAGCATGATGAGGTAGCCGGCGATCGTTTCCTCGAGCCGGGGGCCAAAGAGTTCGCCGAGCGAGGCGGCGATCGACCGGCGGTGAAACAGGCCGACGACGGCTTCCTCGATGATGGTCAAGATGATCAGCAGCACCAGAAAGGCGAACGCCCTGCGCAGCGTCGGCCAGATCAGCGGGCGAGCCGTGATGCGCGCGCCGAGCCCCATGGCGTCGCCGAGCAACATGAATTTCGCCAGCACCACGGCCTTGACGATGGCGATGCCCCAGGGGGCGAATTCGACGCCGTGGGTGTGCAGCACCGCGGCCTTCATCAGGATCACCGCCCCTATGACGATGTAGAGATAGAGAGAAATGAACACGAGCTCCTGGAACTCGTGCAGGGCGCGTTGGTGCAGCGGGGCTTTCGCGTTGGCGTCGGTCATCACGATCGTCTCCTGCGGCGTCCTCGCGGCCATGGTAGCTCGCAGCATCGAAATGAGAAACATGGTGTTGCGGTTGTCAGACAAAGCGCGCTCGAGCCGATACGGCGGCCCGCCTTCCGGACTTCAGCTGCCCCTTTGAGGGAGAAGGCAGTCGAGGCTGCAGTTATTGAGAACCACCCTCACGATGACGACCCCAAGCGGCTGACGAGCGCGCGCAAAGCGGCCGAGGCGCTGTTCACCCCGAAACGGCATATCACCGAGCAAGTGGTTTCGGACTTCCCCGCGGAATCGGCGCGCAAGCCGCGTGCGGGCAGCCTCATTCGCGGTGTCGGTCCGTCCCGAGGAGGTCGACGCCCCGGTAGGCTCCAAGCAGCCGACGGTGACCGATATCCCGATGTCCCAGTTTGCCGGTATCCGAGCCCTGGGAGAGCACGGAATGGCGATTCCCCAAATTGCCAGGGTCTATGGGGCTGGCGTCGGCGCGATCGAGCGGGTTCTCCAAAAAACCTGACGGCGTTCGGCCTCTCGGCCGGGCGGCGCTCCGCCTCGCCTCCCTTACAGTGGGGGCCCGCCCGCCGACGCGTGTTCTGCGAGATAATCGCGTTCAGGCTGATCCGACAGCGGCCCATTCCTCGACGCGCTCTTTTTCACGCAACAGATCGTTGATTTCCACCTCGAGTTCCTTTGCACGGATCTCCCTGCCTTCTTCAATTACCTCTTTTTGTTCGACATACCGCTCTATCAGCAAGTCTTGAATTTGTGTTATCCTGGCGCGTTCCTCTGGAGTGAGGCCTTCGTATCGCTCCATTGTCATCCTCCTCGGCAGCAAAGTTTCTGACAAATCCACAGCGTCATTTCGACAACACACTCGAAAAGGCGTAGTTCCTTGTCTTTGCTGACTGTTACAGGGACCATGACTTATGATCGGCTGCGGTGTGCCCTGTCGCAAGGCGATCGGATGCGCGAGGGGTCCGGTTAACGAGCCGTGACGAACTGCTACAGGTCTGACCAGTGCAACGATTTCGGCAACAGCGTCGTCACGAGGCTCGAAATTCGGGGCCGCGGTGGGGGAATACGATCGGGACGCGGATCTGGCTGAAAGCCTCCAGATAGGCGC
>Ga0210398_10004385_pt1 | contig 13245 bp, 8 predicted proteins | sample IncBWC4OmetaG_FD_161047 | JGI IMG/M metagenome (GOLD analysis project Ga0210398, IMG submission 161047) | Forest soil microbial communities from Barre Woods Harvard Forest LTER site, Petersham, Massachusetts, United States - Inc-BW-C-4-O | ecosystem: Environmental > Terrestrial > Soil >... | reverse complement strand
CCTGCCGGCATTGGCTTTCCGACTTTCTAGTCCGAAGAGTGCTCGCGCACAGGTGGGCATCACAGCGAATTGGGTTCACCAGATTCAAGCAGGGTCCGCAAGCCCATCGACCTTTGCGGTTCATTTGTAAGAATAACTTCGACGCTTGGGCGGCTCCGAATTTTCGGGAGCCACCGGCGGGAAAGATCAGTTTAAAACGATAGGCTCCGTTTTACCCTTCAACCAGCTAAAGTTTGTCGGTTGGATTTAGAGCGCGAACGTGAACTCCTTCGCCTTCTGGGCGAGCGCTTAAAAGTCCCAAAGGGGGTCGTGAGGACTTCACGGGACAGCCACCTGTAACCCCGTGTCTGCCCTTGCTGAAAACCGCCCACAAGGCACGCTGCTGGACTCCTGATAAGTGAAGTTTATCGGCCATTCGAGGACAAAGAGTGGACCTCGACCCCCAAGGTTTTTTTACTGCGTTACTTTTATCGTTCTACAAGTCCAAGTAGATCGTGGTGGAGAGTCAAACCGAGCGACGCGCTTCTTGAAGGTTGATCCTGAAGGTGTATCCGTGCTTTTTAAGTAGTCCAAGGAGCTCCGCGCCATTCAATAATGTAACTGGCTCATTGTTCGCAAATGCGTACGCATCAGCGCCGTAGGTACTCGTCGTCACGAGAATACCTCTCGATGCCCCCTCTTTCTGAACGACAGCGCACAAGTCCCTGACGGCACTCACGTCAACCGTATGTGTATACCGCTTCGCTTGAATGACATATTTCCCTCCATGGATCGGGTCCGGGTCAAAAACGATGGCATCCACACCCCGATCCCGGCTTGCCTGCGTTATCTTGACCTCGGCTCCTCTGCCGGTAAATTCCTTCTCAAAGAGCTCTCGTATCAGGTGCTCAAAATCCTGCCAGTCCATTGATGCGAGATTTGTTTCTGCCCCTAAGCCTCTCAATACTTCCTTTGCATCAACAAATCGGGAATCTTTGCGATTCAACGAGAGCACCTGTTCTATTGGTATAATCTCGACTAATTTTCCTGCCGATTTCCCATGCAGATTGTCGAACGCCACTAAAGGATCGATTTTCGTGAGATTCAGAGCGGTGATCTGCTCTCTCTTAGCCATAAGAGACGCGGTGTACGCCTTCGTGTTGATTCCCGTAGCGGAATCGTCGAATTTGACCCAACCATTCACAACGAGAAGGTCGATCGTTTCACCGGTGTCGTGTCCGTGACGTGCACTGTGGTGGTAGCGTCGGTGTCAGGGACTAGCCGTCGAAGCCGGGTGATCGCCGATCGTGCAAGCTAGGACGCCCGGCGGATCTCTTCCCGGATAACGCGGCGGAGCGTTTTTTCTAATGGTTCTTGGGCGCGTTGGATGTGTTGGCGCAGGACTTCGTTGATGACGGTTTGATAGTTGCCGCCACCGGCAAGTTCGACTTGGTCGCGGAACCAGGCAAGGATTTCGTCATCGAGGCGGATTGTGATTCGAGTTTTCCCTTTGGGAACGGCAACGACAGCTCCACGCTTGGCCTTACGGAAATCGTATTCACGCTTCATGATGTTCCTCGTACTGAGTAGTCTCGCGGGCTGTGGCCAGGCGTGCCGAGATCAGGCGCAGACTCTCTGCCCGCCAGGTGTAAACCACGACGAGGAGGCGGCCAAGTGCATCCCTGCCTAGAGTGATCCACCGCTCCTCTTCTTCTGAAAATGGATCGCGTATCGTCAAAGCAAGGTCGTCCTCGAGCACGGTCATGGCATCAGCAAAACGAACTCTATGCTTGGCGGAGTTCGTTTTGGCTTTGGCCGGGTCCCATTCGTAGCTCACAGTTCTTAGTATATGCACAAGTGTGCATACATGTCTACCCTATGCATTAGGACGCAGGTGGCCTGCCCCCCTCACTCCACGGGAATTACCTCGGGCTTCTGCGTTGGCGCGTGTCCATCTTGTGAGGCTTTGGGATACAGGCGCGATCCGCAGTGTAGGCAGTGCGGCGGCCCTAGTTGGTTGTTCGTCCGCAAGAGGAGACCATGAATCGTCCGCGAGCCCACTGCCCTGTGAGTGCCAGCGTCACCGACAGGAGCGGAAATGTGTGGCACTCTGCACTCGATGCTTCCGCACGCGCCGGCTCTGCGAAAATTGGACGGCCTTGCTGGTTCGATGAAGGCTTACACAGTGGAAGCGCACATCTCATAGCACCCGAAGGATTTATGCCGCGACCTTGATGGTGAAGCGGATGTCGCGATCCGTTCATGCCGGGCCCCCGAATCGAACTGGCTGAGGACGCAGTTGACGCATGGCCGTTAGTCAGCCCGTTTGTATCAGAGCAAATCCTCTGAACCGTCGGCGGGGCGAGCGGGGCAATTCACGGCCTCCTCAAAAATCTAAGTGACTGTGGCACCGAGCCTTAGCTTAGATTTTTCCTCGTTCGCAACGAGGGGGGCCGGGGGTTCGAATCCCCTCTCGTCCACCATCTTTTCGACGACATCGAGCGTGCGAAACAGTTCTCCCGCAACACGTTCGGACTTGAGGTTAAGAAGGACGCAGCCGGACACTTGAGGCACCCCAGGCCGTAATACCCCAACGGAATCCAAGAACTTGGATAGCTCTACACTAGCCGACTTGAACGACTTGAACGAAGCCGCCCCGCGGGGGACGCTTCGCGTGCTATCCTCCGCACGTCATGCCCCAGCGTAACGGATCGAATTGCGGTTCTCGCACACGCTCACTTTCTAAGTACAGCAAAACCAATAGCTTACAGATGAGCGAAAAGATTGAATTCCCATAGCCATTAGCCCGCCTCCGCCGCAAACGCCATCGTCTTCCTTCAAGTCGTTGTATCGAAAGCGCGCAATCACGCAAAGCTGCCGCACGCCCTTGCCTCACCGCGCTTCCGATACAACACTAGGACTTCCCGGTATTTATCCGCACGATGCTCAACTGGATTACTTGCGAATCGCCGAAAAATCGTCCAGAACCTCATTTTTGCGCTTCCCACAACGCACCCATCGGAATATGAGAAGGGCTCCGGTCACCCGACTTTGCAATCTGACCGGAGGCTGAAGAAGGGTGGGTTTTCACCCCTCGTGCAGTGCGATGAGTGGATCCACTTGGCTGGCGCGCCGCGCGGGAAGATAGCACGCAAGCAATGCGACTGTCAGGAGCACAAGCGACGCTCCGGTGAGGCTGGCAGGATCGCTTGCGCCAACACCGTAGAGGAACTTAGACAGAGCGCGCCCAAGCAGAATCGAGAGCATCAGCCCGATTCCAACCCCGCAGATAACGAGCATCATTCCCTGACGAAGAATCAGACGCAACACGCTTGCCTGACCAGCGCCCAACGCCATGCGAATACCGATCTCGCGCCGACGCTGATTCACGGAGTAGGCCATGATTCCATAGAGGCCGATCGAGGCAAGCCCGAGCGCCAAGAATCCGAACACGCCGAGGAGCCCTACTCCCATTTTTGCGCCCCATAGCGCTTGCTCGATCACTTTGGTTCCAGTTCGGATGTCGTCGATCGGCAGCGCGGGATCAATATTCCGGATTTCACTCTGGACAGAGGGGATCATCTGTGAAGGATCATGCTCGGTTCTTACATAGAGAACCATCGACTCAGAATAATTTTGTCGCAGAGGAACGTAGACGCAAGATTGCGGCGCTTCGCCAAGCGTTTGGTAGTCTGCAGTCTCAACGATGCCAACGATTTGACGGAATTCCTTTTGGCCGGGCAACTGGATGCGTTTGCCGAGGGGATCCTGGTTGGGCCAGTAGCGGCCCGCCATGGTTTCGTTGATGATCGCGACCGGGGCTACGCCTTCGCGATCGTTTTGGGTGAATTCGCGACCAGCGAGGAGCGGGATACCCATCGTCGAAAAATAATCGAGATCGACCGTATTTATGACGCTCGAAATTTCTTCAGATTTCTTACGCTGCTCCTGGCCTTCCATCGCCACGCCAGTCTGGGCGCGGCTAAACAGCGGCAGGTTTGCAGCCCACGAAACAGAGGCGACGCCGGGAACTGTTGCGAGGCGATCACGCACGTCTTCGTAGAATTGTTCTGTTCTTGTCCGGTCGTAACCCAACTGGCCGGGGTAGAGCAAGAAAACGGCGAGATTCTTCGTTTGGAAACCAGGGGTGATCAGGTGTTCGCGCTGAACGCTGCGTAAAAACAGTGCTGCCATAACCAGCAAAACCAGAGAAACCGCGACTTGTCCTACCAGAAGCGAGTTGGCCAGACTGACGCGGCTGACACTCCGGCCAGCGGTGCGAGCTTCCTCTTTGAGCGCTTCGACGACGGGTGTACGGGAAGAGCGCAGCGCGGGCGCGATGCCGAAGATCAGGCCGGTGAACAACGCGACAACGAACACGAAAAAGAAGACATTCGCGTTGAGATGGGGATCAACAAGGTTCTGCGCAAATTCCGCTGGACGGAACGACCAGAGAAGTTGGCATCCGCTGTAGCCAAAGAAAAATCCAAGGATGCCGCTGAACAGCCCGAGCAAGACGCTTTCTGTCAACAATTGACGGACCAAACGCCAGCGGCTGGCGCCAAGCGCCATGCGCACTGCAATCTCCTGGCGCCGGGCAGCGGCGCGCGCGAGGAGCAAATTCGCAACATTAGAGCACGCGATGAGAAGCACGAATCCCACGATGGCCATCAGCAAGACGCTTCCGAACAAGAGCCCCTGACGCTGATCAGTCGCGATAGCCGCTTCGCTGAGTGGCTGCAATGTGACAGTCTGCCCCTGGTTCGCGTCCGGATACTCTCCTTCCAGCGCAAGAGCGATGGTCTTCAGGTCGGCCTGCGCTTGCGAGAGCGAGACGCCAGACCTGAGACGGCCAGCGCCTGTGAAAGTGAGAACCGCGCGGTCTCGTAGAGCATTCTGCTGCTGGGCGGGCATAACCTGCTCAGCCATCATGGACGGAACCCACAGGTCCGGCCCGAAGATGGCATTGACGCCCTTGAAGCCTTGAGGAGCGACGCCGATGACCGTGAATGCGGTGTTATTTAGCTTGATTGTCCGGCCCAGAACGTCTGACGTTCCGCCGAACCGGCCCTGCCATGCCGCGGAGCCGATGACAACGACGGGGATGGCCCCGGGCGTAGCGTCCTCATCGGGCAAGAAGAAGCGCCCCATCCGAGGACGAATGCCGAGAGTATCGAAATAATTGTCGGTGACAACCTCCGCGAACACGCGTTGCGATTCGGCCCCGGCTGACATCGTAACTGCCATCGGGGACGAGTACCCGGCGAGGCTGCTCAAGGAGTGGTTCTTTTCCCGGTAATCTTTGAGATTAAGGAACGAGAGCGGGCGGACATCTATCGTTTCAGAGGTTTTCTTGGCCTGTGCCGTGTTGACGGCGGCCAATTGCGAGGCGTGCTCCACGGGAAGGGGATTCAGGAGGAACGTATTGACGATCGTAAAGACGGCTGTGTTTGCGCCGATGCCAAGCGCTAGAGTGAGGATGGCAACTGCCGTAAAACCTGGAGTCTTGCGCAGCATGCGCGCCGCATAGCGAAGGTCCCGCCAGAGGTCCGTGAAAAGATGACCTGACTTCAAAGCGCCATCTGGAATGGGATCGCGGAGAGGTGTCCGCTCAGTGGCGCGCAATTCCGCCAAGAGATCGCTATACCTTAGGCTGGAGAGAGTTTCGCGATAAGCTTCTTCCGGTGTTGTTCCCTCCGCGATTATTTCTTCGTACAGACTCGCGAGATGGTCTGAAAGCTCGTCAATGATTTCCGCTTCGCGGGCGACCGGAAGGTTCAATCCCGCCAATCGTTTTCTGATTTCTTGTCTCCACTCAGGCATGTTCAACCCCCGTAATTTGGCTGACTGCACGAACAAACTCCTGCCAGCTTTGGCGTTGTTGCGCCAGAGTTTTTTGACCTTGCGTTGTCAGGCGGTAGTAACGCCGCCTTCTTTGATTTGGCTTTTCGACCCAGCGCCCCTGAATCAATCCGCGACTCTCGAGCCGGTACAGCAGCGGATATAGAGAGGCGATGTGGAAGCGCAGCTTGCCGGCCGAGCGGCCTTCGATGAGCTTTCCGATATCGTAACCGTGGCGAGGCTGATCCTCGAGCAGGGAGAGAATCAGTAGCTCAGCGCTGCCCTTCTTCCATTCCTGGTCCATGACCGCGCCCATATATGTCACTCCCACATATCAGTACGCATGCGGCCGGCCGGAAGTTTCACATGGGTACTCCAACACCCTTCAGAATCTGCTTCTCCAGAGAAAGCTCCGCTACTAGCCGCTTCAGTTTGGCATTCTCCTTCTGCAGTTCTCTTGGCCGTTTGGCTTGGTCCAGCTTTAGCCCGCCGGATTCTTTCCTCGCGCCTTATGGAGCTGGGGAACGTGGTAGGGGGCGCGGCGAAGACCCGGCGAATGATATGCGGCATTAGACGCACCCAACGCGATGCAGCGTTGCTTTTGAAACCGCTGCTGGAAGAGCGGCTTCCGCCCACCTGGATTCCTTACGGTGAAGAAAGAGATGTGCGGCAGTTGCTGACGCACCGCGACAAACTGGTGAGGCTGCCTGCGCACGTGAAGAACAAGCTGCAACATCAACCGATGAATCGGTGGTTCACGAAAAAGGGCAAGCTATGGAGCAAGTTTGGAGAGAAAAGGCTTCGGGTGCGCCCGATGAGGTTATTGTGCAAAATACCAACCAAAGACCAACCCAGCTATCCAGTTTCTTGTATTTCTTGCAGCAATCCGTAAGCCTTGGCAGCTGTGCTGCGCAAAAATTCCGTTTAGCTTCGAAGTTGACCGATACAATGGGCAACCGGCAAACAACCGTTTAACCTTTATATACTCATTGTTGCCTGAGAAGGAGCCGCCACAATCGTTGGACTCGAGACAGCGGTAGAGATGAACTTGGTACGATTGGAGTTGTGTGCCACCGTGGTTCAAGTGGATGGGAATTGCTCAGTGTTGCGCCGGCGCTGCAGTCATCGGAGCAATCGGCCCTTCACGCAGCGATCCTTTCCCACCGGTATTCGTGATGGAGGCCACCGAGAACCGCGCGCGCCGCGACTTTGCAGTCTTGGGCGAAGGTATACCTGTCGTGACCTTCCAGCGGTAGGAACACTGCAGCAGGCTCAGGAATTCCCGGTCCGAGGCTCAAATGCGGGCGCCCTTGGTTGTAATGCGTAGCCCACTCTGCCAGGATTCTGCGCAGGTGTTTCTCGCCCAGCGGAATCATGAAATCCAAACATTCCCGGCGCATAGTTCCCACTAATCTCTCACAATGGGCGTTTGCCTTTGGCGCTCGCGCGGGCGTGTGCAGCACCTGCAATCCAAAAGCTTTGAGCTGCTGGTCCACCTCTGCCGAGAAGATCGAATCACGGTCATGGATCAGGAAACGGCAGGAATGATCGCTGGGGATCGCTTCGCGAAGCTGCTGCAAGGTCCAGGCTGCCGTTGGATGCGCGGTGACGTTGCAATGCACGATGCGCCGTGTCCCGACCTCCATCAGCAGGAACACATAGAGAGTTCGAAACCGAGCGGTCACCACGACCAGGAAATCACAGCCGACGATTGACTGGGCGTGATTGCGGACAAACCTCCTCCAGTTCTGCGAAGAGGTCCTCCGGTGGCCCCGTCGCCCCGGCTCGGGAGGCCAATAGGCGCGCACTGTATGTGGAGAAACATAGATACCCAGCTTCACCGACAGCTCCGCTGACACGCGCGCTTGTCCCCAAGTCGGATTCTCTTGTGCCATTTGCACGATGAGGTTGCGGATGTTCTCAGGAATTCGTGGCCGACCAGCTTGCGACTTCCCTTTCCAAAACAACTGGAAGCTCTCGCGATGCCAGCCGATCAGGGTCTCGGGTTTGACGATAACCAAGGCCTCTTTCCAATTGCATAGGCGAGACCAGAGGATTAGGGAGAAACGGGCAGAGTCGTTCAACCGTCTTGGTTGGACTTGCCTCTCCTGATAGAAGGCCAGCTGCTTTCGCAGAAACAGGACTTCCGCGCTGAGGGCTGTGCGCGAGTGGAACAGGAGACGGAAGAAAAGAAGCCCGTCCGTGACCAAATCGGTGATCAAGATAAGCAGAGAATCCAGTGAGCGCTTTGCGTTCAGAAAGAATCGAAGCATGGGCTTTCAGGATGCCACAGGGTCAGTCAGGCTGAGGAGCATTTTCTGCCAGCCGAGCCGCCTTCCCGGTTTTTCGAAGTCCCGTAAGCCGAACAAATAAGTGCCAACATCTCTGTCACATGGGAGCCGGATGGAATTATTGCGTACCACAGGCTATTTAACTAGGCCCCCCTTTCTAGTTTGGTTTGTTTCGTAGGCCAAGCAGGCCGTCTAAGGACTGTGCGTCCCAGTACTTCACATGTACCGATTTGCGGGTTTTCGCGACTCACCCCAAGCTGTCTTCGAGGCCCTTCGGCCCGTGAGAACTCCACAAGAGTCGGTCGGTAGCTGTTCTATTTTCAGCAGTCAGAGCCCGGCTCCTCGGCGCGGCCGTCGATAGGAATCCGCGGCACGAATTGGAGGCCTGCGTTATTTTTTGACTGATGCCTTTGTCGGCGCGACCGGCCCTGCGAATTTGCACGGCGGATCGCTCAGCGCGCTCGGAGACACCTGGAGCGGACTCACATGGTTTTTGGTTAGCAGCGCATTGAAGGCTACGAGATCCTCAGACTGCATTTTTTTCCATGCCGTCACCGTGGCGTTGTAGTCCGCGCAACCGGCTTCCCAAGAATCAATCTCCGCCTGGGTCGGCGCTTCATCCAGCCCGACCTGCGATGTGCTGACAATCGCATTGAAGCTGCTGTTCAGAGTATTGAATGGCTTCATTGCGCCAGGCGGGACCGCGTCGCGACCGCGGCCTCCCCCGCCTCCTGGCCCTTGGCCGCGAGCGGCGACGATGCCGCCAAACGTGGCGAGCTTTGCGTTTATATCTCTTGTCGGCTTGGCCACATCGTCAGGAAGTTGATTGCCGCTTAAAGAGGCCACCTGCTGGCGGACAGCCAACACTTCTGAGTTTCCAGAATAGGAATCCTTCGCGCCCAGGTACGCCAACATCATGAGTTTGTTCTTAGCGCGCAAATCGGTCATAACCTTGGGACTTTCTCCGACGCGCGGGTCATTGCGAACGGTCACTGTTTGGGTGTACGTCTGGCCGTCAACGATGAACTTCAGAGTGTAGACGCCGGGGATCACTTGCGGTCCGTGCGGACCGGGAGTGACAAATCCGCCGGGAGCCACATTCATCTGATTCTCGAGGTCTAGGTTGAGCGCCGGCGGATCATCGTAGCGCAAGTCCCAATTCGTGCGGTTGGTGCCGACTTTAGTCGGCAACGCCAGATCGGAGCCTTTGGCCACCCAGTATTCGGGGTAAGGCCAGCGCTCGGGAAGCACCGGCGGAATGCTGGACATGGTGCGAACGAGTTTGCCCTCGTCGTCGAAGACCTGCAGTTTTATTTCGCCGGAAGGCGGTCGGTTAAAGTGGTAATAGAGGATGGCTCCGTAGGGTGGATTGGGCGCGTGGGGCAACTCGGGATTGAGGGGCTGGTCCCAGTTATCGCTTACACGTGCGCGGATTGCATCTCCCGGCTTGAAGAAATAGACCGGCGCCGCTGCGATTTCCTGTGCCTTGGCGGCAGTTTCGCGCAGAGGAGTAGTGTCATCCAAAACATAGAAACCGCGGCCGTAGGTTCCGATCACCAGATCCTTCATCTGATTGTTAGTGTGAAACACCATATCGCGGATCGAAGTGCTGGGCAGATTCTGCCGCAGCGATTGCCAATGCTCGCCGTCGTCGAAGGACACATAGACCGTGGTCTCGGTGCCGGCAAAGAGCAAACCTTTCTGCTCCGGGTCCTCGCGGATTACGTTCACCCAACTTCCGGTGGCCTGTCCGCTAGGCAATCCGTTGACGATCTTGGTCCAGGTTTTGCCGCCATCGTGCGTGCGCCATATCAATGGGAAGTTGCTGTTGCTCTGGGACACGGCGCGTAAGTCGCGTCCCTGCCGGGCCGAGAGGTATGCGGTGTTGACGTCACCGTGCCCCGCTTCAATCGTGTTGAAGTTAACGTCGGCTCCCTCGGAAACGTCGCTCACATCATTCCAGTGCCCGCCGTTATCCATCGTGTTGTAGATCTGTCCATTGCTGCTGATCGTCCAGAAGACGCCTTTGCGGACGGTGGAGATGGCGAAGTCGTTTATGAATGGCGGCGGTGGGGGACCACTGCGTCCGCCGCCCGACGCTGGAGCAGGCGTTTCAGCGGGCGCCGCAGCAGGCGCTTCACTGGCCGGTGCCGGCGTGCCGCAGGCAACCTGCGGTTTGCCTTTCTCTACCGTAAGGTCGGGACTGAAAACCTTCCAGGAATGTGCCATATCGCGCGACAGCATCAAGCACTGCATGTTGGTATAGATGGCATGCGCATCGAAGGGATCGATTCTTCGCCAGGCATCGCGGTAAGAATGGTACTTTGTTGCATCCTCGCCAAAATTCGGCGCAACGTTTTCCCATTGACCGGTGGCCAGATTGATTTTCACCAAGCTGCTGCCGCCCCCTGCAGCACCGTAGCCCAGGCCGTAGATGATGTTGGGATCGTTGGGATCCGCTGTGAGCGTGCCGAACTCGGAAGCGGGCAGCGGCATCCAGTCGACCTCGGAGACCTGGCCCACGTCGCCGCGCGCACGCGTCATGACTGCTCCGGTGTCCTGCTGCGACGCCATAATCCAATACGGATACCGGTTGTCCGTCGAGATGTGGTAGACCTGTGCGACCGGCAATGCATAATAGCTGCTCCACGCCAGCCCGCCGTCAAACGTAATCGCCGCGCCCTGATCAACTCCGAAGAGCATCCGTTTGCTGTCGGTCGGATCGATCCAGATGTCGTGCATATCTTCACCGCCCGGAGCGCCTTTGAAGGCGATGAAAGTCTGGCCGCCGTCGGTCGACTTGTAGGCTGCCGTGCTTAGGGTGTAGAGCACATCGGGATTCTGCGTATCCACCCAAACGCCGCAGATGTAGTCCCGGCCGCCGATCCGCGTATCGTCACCGGCCATGTGTTTCCAGGTGGCGCCCTGGTCGTCGGAGCGGAAAAGTCCCGAAGCATTCTCCTTGGCCGCGCCGACGAGATAAATCCGTTGCCCACGGGTGTGCATGGCGACCGCCACGCCAATGCGTCCGGTGGTCAATGGGTTCGAAGTGATTTCCGTCCAGGTCTTGCCTTCGTCGAGGGACTTGTACAGTTTGGTGTGGCTGGGACCTTGTTCGCGCGGGGCCGCCCCGCCGGGGCCAGGCGGGGGTCCCCTTCGCTCCGCTTCGGTGGTTGCAAAAATCACGTTGGGTTGATCAAAGGGCGAAGAGAGATCGCGCCCGCCGGTCTCATCGTCAGGGTGCAACACGTTAGTCCACGTCTGACCACCGTTGTCCGTGCGGAAAATGCCGCGTTGCGTGCCGGTGGTGCCAGCCATGGTGACAACAATCACGATATTCGGATCTTTCGGATCAATGATGATCTTCGGAATCTTGGTTGTACCCTCGAGGCCGATGTGCGCCCACGTCTTGCCGGCATCCGTGGACTTATACATCCCGTTACCGTTGGTGCCTGTCGTGGCGCTCGATACCGCGTCGCCACTCCCCGCATAGATGATGTTGGGATCCGAGGGAGCGACTTGGATGGCGCCGATGCTGTCAACGTCCGTCACCTGGTCAAATATTGGATACCAGGTCATGCCTCCGCTGGTCGTTTTCCAAATTCCCCCTTGCGGCAGGCCGACATAAAAAGTGCCGGGCTCGCCGATAACGCCAGTGACAGCTGCGATACGTCCGCCGTGATACGGACCCACGTTGCGCCATTGCAAGCCGGAAAACAAATCCGGACTGACCTGTGCCGCTGCGCTGAACGCGAAGCAGAGCAAAACCGCCGGAGATACCCAAAGGCGACTAAAGCGCCGCGTGTTCCTAACCATTGCAAACCTCCTTACTAACGGAAATCCTTCTTTACCCGGTTCGCGCGCGCCCAATATACATCAAGCGGCTCTCGCCTCGTGTGCGGCCTTCCGGAACCATCTGCCGTTCGCGCGCCCGTCGAACTGCGCTGAAAAGACAAAGAGAAGACCGGTTTGCCAGGTTTGCCAATTAAGGGCCCCGTGAAAACAGCTAAGTGATTGTGGCGCCTTGCCTTAGCTCATTTTCCCCACTGTTCGCAATGAGGAGGCCGGGGGTTCGAATCCCCTCTCGTCCACCAAATCTCACCCATGTATCAGGCCGCTCAAGAAAAATGCTTAAGGCCCCCTCCAGCACGGTGAATTGCTCCACAAGAGCAGGATGGCGGTGTTCCCCCAACCTGGGTAAGCCCTGACAAACGCCCAAGTCCGAAGTTATGGTTCGTCCGTCGGATTAGTACCGACAAAAGCGCATCGTGTCATTTTTTGATTTTCTGACAACAAGCCGACTTCTCGTTACTTATCTTGATCGCGACATGGAGTTCGTCTGGACTCCGAAGCATTTGGACAAAATGAGCTGGCCCCGGAGTTCGTCGGTTCAAATTAAGCCTCTGCAACCAACAAATTCTTTCTTTTCAGCGAACCCCGCAACCATCCGAATTGACAGTTTAGATTTCCAATCCGGCAGACGACCAAAAAGGGAGATAGTTTCCGAATCGCCGTCCTCCGAGAGGCGTCTGTTATGCGCGACTTCATGAGCCCAAAACGCTTCCCAAATATAGGGTCAGCGCCTTCTTGAATTCAGCCACAATCAAGTCTTTCCCTTTATCGCCCGCTTCTCCATAGAGCTTCTTCAAGCCTCTGACCATCTCGAGAGTCACGTTCGCAGCCAGCACTGCTCGTTCGTCTGAAAGGGATGGGTTCTTTGCTCGAAAGGCATTCGCGATGTTGGCTCGCAAGACTCTCTTCGCAGCGGGGTCGCGGCGTAGCCGAATCGGCGCCGCGAGCAGTCTCAGATAAGCCGGGCGTACCTGAAAAATTTCAGTGATCCGTTCGATAAAGAGACTCGCGAACTCTCGATGAGTGAGGTTCTCTGCCTGCTCCATCAATGGCCTCCATTGCTCTTCCATCTCTTGGGCGTACTGGCCCAACAAGGTGAGGGCGACGGCCTGTTTGTCCGGGAAGTAGTTGTAAAGCGCCCCGATCGAAGAGCCGCTTCGCTCCGCGATCGCGGTCATCGTGGTTGCTTCATAGCCAACCTCGACAAACAGTTCCGCCGCCGCATCCAGGAAACTGGCGAGCCTGCGTGAAGAGCGCGCCTGTTGCAGGGCGACTCTTATCG
>Ga0210398_10004384_pt1 | contig 13246 bp, 6 predicted proteins | sample IncBWC4OmetaG_FD_161047 | JGI IMG/M metagenome (GOLD analysis project Ga0210398, IMG submission 161047) | Forest soil microbial communities from Barre Woods Harvard Forest LTER site, Petersham, Massachusetts, United States - Inc-BW-C-4-O | ecosystem: Environmental > Terrestrial > Soil >... | reverse complement strand
CGCCCAGGAAGCTTGTCCTTAATCCGCAACCACTGCGCTTCACTCAGTTCATAGCGGCTTGGTGCCATGGACCCAGGACACCAGGTTTTTCTCCCGCTGCAAAGTCTATATGTGGATACGCCCTAGATCATCGGCTTGCGCTCCAGCGCGCGAGCCGTCAGCACCACGCCCGTGTCGCGCGTGTGCAGCGTGATCGGGAACGCCAGCACGTTCCACACCCAGCGATCCCCCTTGCTGGGCAGGTTCAGCACGCCCCGGAAGGTCCGGTCGATGTAGGTTTCGCGTGTTTCCGCCACCGTGCTCAGGATATCGGCCCAGTCCACTGCCAGCTCCGGCATCTCTTCGAACATGTTCCGCCCCGGGAACCAGTCCCGCGGCTTCTCCAGCACACGCGCACACGTCTCATTGACGTACTGCCACGTGCCATCGCCGTCCAGGATCTCCAGTACCACGTCATCCCCCATCGCCATATTGATCCGCGAGTAGAAGAAGTCCCGAGCGTCCACCACCACCGGCTTGCCCCGTCGTTTCGCCTCGAAAGACCGCAGCGCCGTCACCAGATCATCGATGGAACTATAGCCTTTCAGCAGGTGCATATCTTCAACACCGCCAAATCGCCGCTCCAGCGTTGCCGAAAGAATGATGATAGGAACCTGAGGATGCCGCGCCCGCAGATGCGTTGCAACGTCGGTGCCAAATTTGCCTGCACCCAGGTGATAGTCCAGGACCGCGATGTCAATCTCATCCAGCAGATTCTCGGCTTCATCTACCGTGCTGGCGGTCTCTGTCACATACCCGTACTTGCGCAGGATCGTCGATCGCAGCAGCAGGTTATCCGGATGATCGTCGAGCAGGAGCACGCGAATCGGCGCGCTGGGGGTCTGTACAAGTGTCAGCGAGGAGTCCTGGTCGTTCGTCGGCATAAGTATTTTTTTGATGCAGAATTTGACTGCGCTGCTGCGTGCAACCGGCGGGAAATTTCAAAGTGTTCGTACCTACTCTACTCTTCGTGTTTCGATTTGCGCTGGAATTGTCGCACCAGCTCCGGCAGTCGGCTGAACAACGCCGTCGCCCGCAGCCATTGCTTGTGGTCGAACGCCGGCGATCCGGCCAGCATCGAGCCTGCCGGAATATCCCCATGCAGCCCGGCCTGCGCGATGGCAATCACGTTGTCCCCGATGTTGCAGTGCCCCGCGACCCCGACCTGGCCCGCAAGAATCACGTTGTTGCCGACATGCGTCGACCCCGCCAGCCCCACCTGCGCGCACAGCAGGGTATTCTCCCCGACCGACGATCCGTGCCCCACCTGGACCAGGTTATCCACCTTTACTCCGTCGCCGATCCGCGTTGCACCCACGCTGGCGCGGTCGATGCACGCGTTGGTCTGCACTTCGATCCGGTCTCCAAGAATCGCCGGCCCTGACTGCGGGATCTTGTGCCAGCGCCCTTGCTCGTCCTTGGCGAATCCGAATCCGTCCGATCCCACCACCGCACCGTTTTGCAGCACCACATCGTCGCCCAGCTGGCAATTTTCCCGCACCACCGCATGTGCGTGCGCGAAGAACCGAGCTCCGATCCGCACCCCCGGATAAATCACCACATGAGGCAGAAGGGTCGCCTCGTCGCCGATCACCGCGTTCTCCCCAATCACGACATACGCACCAATGCTCGCGCGCTTTCCAACAGTTGCCGTCGGGTGAACCACGGCAGTCGGATGAATCCCTGCGGGCCACGCCGGCGGCTGATAAAAAATGTCCACCACCCGCGCAAAAGCCAGATAAGGATTCTTCAAACGCAAAGTGACCGCAGGAACATCCGGGAATTCCGGCGTGACCAGAATCGCGCTCGCCCGGGTTGTCCTGGCCAGAGCGGCGTACTTCGCATTGGCGACAAAAGTGATCTGCCCAGGTTCAGCCTCTTCGATCCCCGCGACCCCGGTAATCTCCACTTCCGCTCGGCCGCGTACCTCGGCCCCCAGCACCCGCGCCAACTCCACAGCTTGCATGGGGAGATTGTAAATCGCCTCGCACCAAGCGGTTGGGACGCCTGCGGCTCACCCACGGCGTTTGGAAAACGTCTAACCCTGTGGCATCATCATTCCCAGAGCCATTGGTGACGATCCCACGCCCCACTTCATTTCGACTCCAGCGTCCGGCGCTGCGCACCCTTGCGCTCGCACTCGCCTTCCTTGGACTCTGTATATTCGCCTGGGGCCTGAAATATAAGCTCTCCCTCTACGATCCGCCGCACTCGATTTCCCATCATATGCCGGCGGCTAAGTTGCTCTCCGGCAAGGAACGCCGCGCCCTGCCTCTGGTCGATTCGCCCGCCGTCGCCGGTTCCGGCATGATGGTGTTCTTCACCAGCCTCCTGTTCGCGGCTTTCTTTCTGAAGGGAAGGACAATACCAGGGCAGAGCTGCTGGTTCCTCTTGTCGTCCCCGCGCACTGCCATGCCGGTTTGCGTCCGATCCGCTCCTGTCTTCAGCCGGCCGCCTCCGCGCACCCGTTAATCCCATCTAAGTAAGTGGTCGCTGGGTGCGCGCGCCTGTTTCTCGGGTGCTGCGAATGCGCGATCGCTTCCGCTCATCTCTCGTCGGCCCCAGGGTCCCAATTTCCCAGGAAGGTATCCAGGATATGCGCAAGCGTCTATGGATCGTCGTTTCTGCCCTTGTTATCGCTCTCGCGATCATCTTCTTTCTTGTCCGCGGCCATCGCCGCTCCGCAACCGTTGAAGCCGCCCCTGGTCCGCCAGCAGCGCAGGTCGCCTTCGTCCAGCGCGGAGACATCGATCAGGTGCTCACCCTCGCCGGACAGTTCCAGCCCTATCAGGTCGTCGACGTCCATCCCAAAGTCTCCGGCTTCATCCGTCATATCTACGTCGACATCGGCGACCGCGTCCACGAGGGGCAAACCCTGGCCGTCCTCGAAGTCCCCGAACTGAAAGCGCAGCTCTCCGGCACGGTTTCCGAAGTCGCCCGCAGCAGCGACGAGATCGTCCGCGCCCAGCACGAAGTCAAGCGCGCCGAATCAATGCATTCCGCCCTGCATGCCGATTACGACCGTCTCCTGCAAACTTCGCAGGCCCAGCCCGGCCTCGTCGCGCAGCAGGAACTCGACGACGCCCAGGCGAAAGACCTGTCCTCCTCCGCCGAAGTCGACGCCGCCAAAGCCGCGCTGGCTGCGGCCCAGAAGGGAATGGAAGTCTCGAAAGCGGACAATGAGCGCGTCAGCGCCATCGAGGACTACACGAATGTCACCGCACCGCTCGACGGCGTCATCATCTGGCGTTACGCCGACACTGGTGCGCTCATTCAGTCCGGCGTCAGCTCCAACAGCCAGGATCTTCCCATCGTCAAGCTCGCGCAGAGTGGTGTGATGCGTCTGCGTCTGCCTATTCCGGAGTCGTACGTCCGCTATGTGCACCTGGGTGACACCGTGAACGTCCGCGTCGATGCCCTCGGCCGCTCCTTCACCGGCACCATCGTCCGTTTCACCCGCTCGCTGAACTTCGAAACCCGCACCATGGAGACCGAAGTGGACGTTGCCAATAAAGACCTGGCGATCGATTCCGGTATGTACGCCAACGCGGAGATGCGCCTCAATCACGCCGACAATGTCCTGACCATTCCTGTCGGAGCCATTGTCCTGCACGGCGACCAGGACCAGGTCTACGTCCTCGACTCTACCAACCGCGTCCACATTCGTAATGTTCAGGTCGGCCTGCGCGGCAATCAGCTGGCCCAGATCCAAAGCGGCCTCCATCCTGGCGATCAGGTTATTCTCGCGGCGCAATCGAAGTACGCCGAGGGCGAGGCCGTCACGCCCGTCGTCGAAAAAACGCCTGCCTCTGAAACCGCCCCGCAGTCCGGCGGCATGATCGACATGAATGCGGGGACCAGCTCCCCCAGCGGAGGCGAATAAGGAATGCCGAAGTTTGCCCTCCGCTTCCCGTACTTCATCCTCATGCTGTGCCTGATGGTCTCCCTCGTCGGGCTGGTGAATCTGTTTTCCATGCCGGTGGACCTGTTCCCGGACATCGACATGCCCGTGGTGGTGGTCGCCACGTTCTACAACGGCATGCCGCCGCAGCAGATTGAAGCCGACATTACCAATACCTTCGAGCGCTTCTTCACCCTGGCCGCCAACGTCGACCACAGCGAGTCTCGCTCGCTCACCGGCGTCAGTCTCATCAAGATTTACTTCAAGCCCGGCACCGACCCCAACGCAGCCCTCAGCAACGTGGCCAATCTCGCTATGGCCGATCTGCGCCGCCTGCCCCCTGGCACATTGCCACCGGTGGTTCTCGGACTCACGGCTTCCACCCAGCCGGTCTGCCTCGTCACGCTCGAAGGCAAAGGCCTGGACGAGACCGAGCTCAAAGATCTCGCGCAGTTTCAGGTCCGCAATCAAATTTCCAACGTCCAGGGAGCATCGGTTCCCCAGCCCTATGGAGGCACCTACCGCCAGATCCAGGTTTACGTCGACCCGCTCAAGCTCGAAGCCCGGAATCTCAGCCTTCAGGATGTTGTGACGTCCGTCAACAACTCCAACCTCATCCTGCCCGCCGGAGACGTCCGCATCGGCAACAAAGATTTCAATATCTACGCCAACAGTCAGTTTCCTGATGCGGAATCGATGAACCAGATGCCGCTCAAGTCGGTCGGCAATGGCTCCGTCCTCGTCGCCGACATCGGTCATGCGGTCGACGCGGGCGCGCTCCAGTACAACATCGTCCGCATTAACGGCCAGCGCTCTGTTTACGTTCCCGTCTTCAAGCAGGGCGGCAACAGTAATACCATCACCATCGTCAATGGCATGAAGGATGCCATCCGGCATCTCGTCGACATCCCTTCTTCGCTGAAGACAGCCGTCGTCTTCGATCAATCCCTCTTCGTCAAGCTCGCCCTCAAACAACTCGTCAATGAAGCCGTGATCGGTTTGGTGCTCACCGGGCTCATGATCCTGCTCTTCCTCGGCAGCCCCCGCGCGACCGTGGCCGTCATGCTGTCGGTCCCGCTCTCCGCCGTCGCCTGTCTGCTCATGACCAACGTCCTCGGCGGCACCATCAACACCATGATCCTCGGCGGTCTGGCCCTGGCCTTCTCCCGCCTCATCGACAACGGCGTCGTCGTTCTGGAAAACATCTTCCGCTACATGGAACTCGGCGAGCCTCCGCGTCTGGCGGCGGACAAGGGAGGTACCGAAGTCTCGCTCGCCGTCCTCGCCGCCACCGTCACCACTTCCATCGTCTTTTTACCCGTCGCTGCGCTCTCCGGAGTCAGCAAGTATCTCTTCACCCCGCTCGCTCTCGGGGTGGTGCTCTCCATGTTCGCCTCGTACGCCTTCGCCATGACTGTGGTCCCGCTCTTCTGCGCCATGTTCATCAAGCGGCATGGCGCCGCGCACGGCACTCCGTCCGAGCACGACGCGCCCAACACCGGTACCCCGGAGACGCCGAGGCGCCGCTTCGGCTTCCAGACCATCGTCGACCAGTTCAATGACTACTTCGTGCGCATGGTGAACTGGTACGAAGACCTGGTGCGCCGCTCCCTCTTCCGCCCGGGACTCACCACCGCCGGAATTCTTGGGGGCGTTGCCGTCCTGCTCCTCATCACCTTTCCGTTCCTCGGCCGCGCCTACTTCCCGCGCACGGATCCCGGTCAGTTTGTCATTAACGTCCGCATGCCCTCGGGAACCCGCCTCGAAGTCAGCGATCGGTACATTGCCCGCGTGGAGAAAATCATTCGCGAAGAGGTGCGCCCGAAAGACCTGGGCATGATCGTCTCCAACATCGGCGTCTATCCCGACCTTTCCGCCATCTTTACCTCCAACGCCTCCATGGACACGGCCTTCGTCCAGACCAGTCTCACGCAGGACCACTCCACCGGCAGCTATGAATACATGCAGCGCGTTCGCGAGCGTCTCTCGCGCGAGATGCCGGAGCTGACCACCTACTTCCAGGCCGGCGGACTCATCGACGGCGTCATCAATCAGGGACTGCCCGCCCCGATCGATCTTCAGGTCAGCTCGATGGATATCAATGGCGCTTACGCCATGGCCGAACAGCTCGCCTCGAAAATCCGCACCTTCCCCAACGTCAGTGGCACCTACATCCCGCAGGACGTCAACTATCCCGGCATCGCCCTCAATATCGACCGCGAGAAGGCATCCCTCATCGGTCTCTCCGCTAAAGACGTCGTCGACAACGTCATTACCGCCCTTACCTCCGACGGCCAGGTCGCCCCCAGCTACTGGATCGATCCCAAAAGCGGCAACAACTATATGGTGACGGTTCAGTATGCCAATCGCTGGATCGACAACATGTCGATGCAGGACTTCGAAAATATCCCTCTGCGCGGTGTTCTCCCGCCTGGCTTCACGCCCCTCGAAGAGGGCCGCTCGGCAGCCGATACCGCGTCCGGCATGTGGATGGGCTCCCATCGCGCCGGCTATACACCTCTCAGCTCGGTCGCGAACATCCAGCTCATCAACACGCCCACGGAAGTCGACCACTACCAGATTCGGCGCGTCATCGACGTTTACGTCGCGACCAAGTCTGAGGCCCTGGGCCAGACCGGCAAAAGGATTCGCAATCTCATCGCGCATACTCCCACCGACCGCAACACCCGCCTGACCCTCCGTGGCGCGGTGGTCAACATGAACGATGCTTTTGAGGATTTCGGCATCGGCCTGATCATTGCCGTCGCGCTCGTCTACCTCGTTCTCATGGCGCAGTTCACATCCTTCGTCGACCCGTTCATCATCCTCATGGCTATCCCGCCCGGCATTGCCGGCGTTGTCCTGTTGCTGTTGGTCACCGGCAGCACGCTCAACATCATGTCGCTGATGGGCACCATCATGATGACCGGTATCGTGGTCTCCAACTCCATCCTCATCGTCGATTTCTCCAACCTCCTTCACAGCCAGGGTATGCCGCTCCTCGACGCAACCGTCGAGGCCTGCAAGATGCGTCTCCGCCCCATTCTCATGACCTCGATGGCCACCCTGCTCGGCATGATTCCCATGGCTCTCGGCTTTGAAGCGGGCTCCGAGCAATACGCGCCGCTCGCCCGCGCCATCATCGGCGGACTTGGCGTCTCGGTCATCGCCACCATGTTCCTGGTGCCGGCCGTCTACCTCATCATTCACGGGCGCGCCGAGCGCCGAGCGGCGGCAACATCCGCGGAGGCAGCCCACTAATGCCCAGCTTCGCCCTCCGCTACCCGTTCTTCATCATCATGCTCTGCCTCATGGTGGCGCTGGTGGGCATCGTCAACCTGTTTTCCATGCCGGTCGACCTGTTCCCGGACATCGACATGCCCGTGGTGGTGGTCGCCACGTTCTACAACGGCATGCCCCCCCAGCAGATTGAAGCCGACATTACCAACACCTTCGAGCGCTTCTTCACCCTGGCTGCCAACGTCGATCACAGTGAATCGCGCTCGCTCACCGGCGTCAGCCTCATCAAGATTTACTTCAAGCCCGGCACCGATCCCAACGCCGCCCTCAGCAACGTCGCCAATCTCGCTATGGCCGATCTCCGCCGTCTGCCGCCCGGTACATTGCCGCCCGTGGTCCTCGGCCTCACGGCATCAACACAGCCCGTCTGTCTGGTTACGCTCGAAGGCAAAGGCCTGAGCGAGACCCAGCTCAAGGATCTCGCGCAGTTTCAGGTGCGCAACCAGATCTCCAACGTTCAGGGCGCATCGGTGCCGCAGCCTTATGGCGGCACCTACCGCCAGATTCAGGTGTACGTCGACCCGCTGAAGATGGAAGCGCGCAATCTCAGCCTCAACGACGTCGTGCAGTCGGTGAACAGCTCCAACCTCATCCTTCCCGCCGGGGATGTTCGTGTTGGCAGCAAAGACTTCAACATCTATGCCAACAGCCAGTTTCCCGACGCCGAATCGATGAATCAGATGCCGCTCAAGTCGGTGGGCAACGGTTCAGTGCTCGTCGCCGACATCGGCCACTCCGAAGATTCCGGTGCTCTCCAGTACAACTTCGTCCGCATCAATGGCCAGCGCTCCGTCTACGTCCCTGTCTTCAAGCAGGGAGGGAACAGCAACACGATCACCATCGTCAACGGGATGAAGCAGGCCATCCAGCACCTGGTCGATATTCCATCCTCCCTCAAAACCGCCGTGGTCTTCGATCAATCCATCTTCGTCAAGCTGGCCATCCGCAACCTGGTCAAGGAAGCGTCCATCGGATTGATACTCACCGGCATCATGATCCTGGTCTTTCTCGGCAGCCCGCGCGCCACCTTTGCCGTCATGCTCTCCATCCCCCTCTCGGCGCTGGTCTGCCTGCTGGCCACCCATGTCCTCGGCGGCACCATCAACACGATGATCCTGGGCGGCCTGGCTCTGGCCTTCTCGCGTCTCATCGACGATTCCGTCGTCGTGCTTGAAAACATCTTCCGCTATATGGAAATGGGCGAAGCGCCGCGCATCGCCGCCGAGAAAGGCGGCATGGAAGTTTCCCTTGCCGTCCTGGCCGCCACCTCCACCACGTCCATCGTCTTCTTTCCCGTAACCTTTCTCTCCGGCATCAGCAAATACATCTTCACGCCTCTTGCCCTTGGCGTCGTCATCTCCATCTTTGCCTCGTATTTCTTTGCGATGACCGTGGTCCCGCTCTTCTGCTCGATGTTCGTCAGGCTGCATCATCCTGCCGGTGACGAGGCGCATGAGGATACCGGACGCCCGTCGTGGTTCCAGAGATCGGTGGGCAGATTCAACGAATACTTCCGAAGAATGCTCGACCGGTACGAAGCACTCGCACGGCGTGCCCTCGTCCGCCCGGGATGGACCGCAGCCATGATTCTCGGCGGGGTCGCCGTGATCCTCTTCGGTCTCTTCCCGTTCCTTGGCCGCGCTTACTTCCCGCGGACCGATCCGGGACAGTTCGTCATCAACGTCCGCATGCCGTCAGGCTCACGCCTCGAAGTCAGCAACGACTACATCGCGCAGGTGGAAAACATCATTCGCGATACCGTCCGTCCCGCCGACCTCGGCATGATCGTCTCCAACATCGGCGTTTACCCCGATCTCTCCTCCATCTTCACACCCAACGCTTCCATGGACACCGCCTTCGTGCAAACCAGTCTCAACGAAGACCACTCCGTCGGCAGCTACGCCTACATGCGCCGCGTCAGCCAGCGCCTCTCCCGCGAAATGCCCGAGCTCACCACCTACTTCCAGGCGGGCGGCCTCGTCGATGGCGTCATCAACCAGGGCCTGCCCGCGCCCATCGATGTTCAGATCAGTTCCATGGATATGGACAGTGCCTACGCCCTGGCCCAGCGCCTCGCCGCGAAAATCCGCGCCTTCCCCAACGTCACCGGTACATACATCCCCCAGGACGTGAACTACCCGGGCATTCAACTCAATATCGACCGTGAGAAAGCCAGTCTCATCGGCCTCTCGGCAAAAGACGTCGTCGACAACGTCATCACCGCCCTCACCTCCGACGGCATGGTCGCGCCCAGTTACTGGATCGATCCCAGGAGCGGCAACAACTACATGGTCACCGTGCAATACGCCAACCGCTGGATTCAGAACATGTCCATGCAGGATTTTCAGAGCATCCCCCTGCGCGGTGTTCGCCCTTCCGGGTATAGTCCGCTCGAAGTCGCCCTGCAGGAGTCCTACAACGATCCCAGCGACTGGATGGGCTCGCATCGGGGCGGCTACACACCCCTCAGCTCGGTAGCGACGGTCAGGCTCATCAACACGCCCACTGAAGTCGACCATTACCAGATCCGCCGCGTCATCGACGTCTACGTCTCCACGCGCACAGAAGCGTTGCAGGGTGTGGGGGCGCAGGTTCAGAAGCTCCTTGCCGACACGCAGCCGCCCCTCAATACCGTGCTTCACCTACGCGGCGCGGTCGTGAGCATGAACCAGTCCTTCAAAGAATTCGGCCTCGGTCTCATCATCTCCGTCCTTCTCGTTTACCTGATCCTCATGGCGCAATTCACATCCTTCCTCGATCCCTTCATCATCCTCATGGCCATCCCGCCCGGCCTCGCCGGAGTCGTGCTCACCCTTCTCCTCACCGGCAGCACTCTCAACATCATGTCGCTGATGGGCGTCATCATGATGACAGGTATCGTCGTCTCCAACAGCATCCTCATTGTTGAGTTCTCCGGCATCCTCCACGAGCAGGGCATGTCCCTCCTCGACGCCACCGTCGAAGCCTGCAAGGTCCGCCTCCGCCCCATCCTCATGACCTCGCTCGCGACCCTCCTCGGCATGATCCCCATGGCCATCGGACTCGAGACCGGCAGCGAACAATATGCTCCCCTCGCCCGCGCCGTCATCGGCGGTCTGGCGGTCTCCGTCGTGGTCACCGTCTTCCTTGTACCCGCCGTCTACCTGGCCATCCACACCCGCCGGGAACGCAATCTCGCTGAGCGCGAAGGAGCCCAGGCATGACACAAGAAATGAGGAGGCAAGTTCCGCGCGAATCCGGCGTTTTCGAGGTCGCACGACTTCAGCTGTGCCCTGCAAGTTCCAAAGCAGATCCGCCTTTAGTCTCTGAGGGATGGGTCTCTTCTCTCCTGGCATCGCCCTCGCGAGGCGCCGGAAAACTGAAGATTACATTGGCTCTTCTCACCGCGCTGCTCTCCTGCGGATCGCTCGCAGCACAATCGACGCTGCCCACCGCGCCCGGCCCCCACGTCATCTCCTCGCTGCAGGAGCCGGCTACCATGCCGCACCAGCAGTCTGCTCCACCGCCCACCGCCATACCTGCCCGGAACCTGCCCACCCTCACTCTCGCGCAGGCCGAGCAGATGGCCATCAAAAATAACCCCCGCGTCACCGTCGGCAAACTGACTGCCCTCGCGCAACACGAAGTCACCGTTGAAGCCAGGTCCGCCGAGCTGCCCACCGCCACCGTCAACGCCACCGCTGTCCAGGCCGAAGAGGCCAGCCGCCTCTCCGCCGGATCGCTGACGTCTTCGCGCCTTCTGCAGCACGTGGGCGGCGGCGCCAACGTCAGCCAGCTCATATACGACTTCGGCCACACCCATAATCTCGTCCTCTCGCGCAAACTCGAAGAAAAAGCCGCCGACTCGAGCGCTCTCGCCACCACGGAAGAAATCGTCCTCGCCACCGATCAGGCCTTTTATGACGCCCTCACCGCCCAGGCCGAGCTCAACGTCGCGAAGCAAACCGTGAACGCGCGCCAAGCCACCCAAACCCAGGTCAACCAGATGACGCAGAACAAGCTCAAGTCCACCCTCGACCTCAGCTTTGCCAACGTCGATCTTTCCCAGGCCCAGCTCCTCCAGCTCGATGCCCAAAACAACACGGACGCTGCCATGGCCGTCCTCGACGCGGTCCTCGGCCTCGATCACACCGTCCAGTACGCACTCGTCGAAGACACCGCCGCACCCCCACCTCCACCCGCCTCCGCCGAGCCACTCATTCAGACCGCCCTCCAGCAGCGACCCGACCTCCAGTCCCTCACCTACGACACCGAATCACAGCAGAAATTCGCGCGCGCCCAATGGGATCAGCTCCTGCCCACCCTCTCCGCCGCCGGAACCGTCGGCGTCGTCCCCGTCCATCCCAGCACCTACTACATCAACAACTGGTGGGGCGCGGTCGGCGGCAACATCGAGATTCCGATCTTCAACGGATTCCTCTACACCTCCGAGGCGAAGGAAGCGAAATACCGCGCTCGAGCCGCATCGGAAAACGCGCGTGACCTCCGCGATCGCATCGTCCGCGATGTCCGCACCTCGTGGCTGCAGGCCAACAACAGCTGGCAGCGCATGACCGTCACCGCACAGCTCGTCCAACAGGCTGATCTCGCCTTCAACCTCGCCTCGACCCGCTACAAACTCGGCCTCAGCTCCATCGTCGAGCTCAGCCAGGCGCAGCTCCAGCAAACCAGCGCGCAAATTCAGGACACCAGCGCCCGCTACCAGTACCGTCTCTCCCTTTCCACTCTCAATTACGAAATGGGCACCGCGCCCTGAAGCATAGGGGCAGGGAAGAGTAGTCAGCAGGACCAGCCCGTGCCTTTCTACTGGCTGCTCGCTACTCGCGCCAGCGTCAGCTCCGGACCGCTCGTCTCCATGGCGATCCCCTGCGTGCTGTCGATCAGATACAGCGTGAACGGATTCGAAGCGGAAGCTGTCGTTGACCCCAGCCCGCTCAGCGTCCCGGTGAAAATCCCGTTCGCCGCCGCTGTGAAGCTTCCGGAGACGGCAAAGTCGGGATAGCCCACACCCAAATCCGCGTATCCTGACACATTCTCGGCTCCGGAGCCTGGCGTCACCGTCATCGGTCCCACCGCTTCTGCTGCGTTCGGCGCATACCCTAAAGCCTGTGCATACAAACTCGCATTCAACCCATAGCTGCCGCTGAAGGAAGCCGCCGGGATCGTCCCCGCCTGCCGTTGAAAGCCCTCGCCTGCGAACGCGTCGTTGTCATCGTCGGAGAGTACCAGGGCGCTCCCGCCACCGCTCAGGTAGAGATGCAGGGTGTAGGTGAACGTCGAACCATCGGTCAGATTCGACACGGACACGCGTCCCGTCGGATCGACCGTATAGGTCCCGGAGCAGGGAATCGGAGCCTGTGGAGCATTGCCGACCTGATCGTTCCAGTTCAGCGTGCCCGTCGCGGTGCCGTCTGCGTTCAGCGTCAGCACGCCAGCCACCTGCAGCACGCCCCGGCCGTCCTCGCCTTCGGCGCCGAACACATAGCTCGTACCCGCCACCTGCGCCGCGCTGAACTGACCCGTATTTGCACCCTGGCTGACTGCAATACCGCCCGCGGTTGCGGAAACCACATAGCTGTTCTGCGCGCTGCCCACTTCCACCAGCCGCAAATGCGTCGCGTCCACCACATAGCCTGCGAAGTAAAGCGGACCACCGCTCCACACGGTCCCCATGGGCCATCCGGCCGAACTCTGCGCCAGATTCACCTGGAACATCACACGCCCGTACGCATCCGGCGCCGAAACCGTGCTCGCAGTCAGGCTGATCGGCCCCGCGTAGTAGCTACTCTCCTCATTGATATCGAGGACGCTGCCATTGCCGGAGATTCCGCCTGGGCTGTCCACATTGAGCACGCCGTCGATCCACGGCGACCCGTCATCAATGTCGGCTGCGTCCAGCGAGAACGCATATCCGCCCAACGGTGCAGTGGTCGAAGTCTGCGGTTCGAGGGTGCCGTTCGCAAAGGTCCCGTCGATTCCACCAACGAATCCTTTCTGATTCGACGT
>Ga0210398_10004383_pt1 | contig 13255 bp, 8 predicted proteins | sample IncBWC4OmetaG_FD_161047 | JGI IMG/M metagenome (GOLD analysis project Ga0210398, IMG submission 161047) | Forest soil microbial communities from Barre Woods Harvard Forest LTER site, Petersham, Massachusetts, United States - Inc-BW-C-4-O | ecosystem: Environmental > Terrestrial > Soil >... | reverse complement strand
CCGCAAAGGCTTCGTGCATCGCTTCCTCGGCAAGATCGAAATCACCGAGCAAGCGGATCAGAGTCGCCAGGATTCGCCCCGAATCCACGCGATAGAGGGAGTCGAGCAATTCGCGTATCTGCTCGGTGGAATGTTCGGGCATGACGATGACCTTAGCAAACCAGCAATCCCGAATCAATCTTGGCAAAGGGCGGATTGAAGCAAATTTCATCTACGCTCGCGGCGGCGAGGCGATGGGGACCATCTGGAGCTACCTCGACTTCACCCCGGCGTCAGTCCGATGGTGCCGTCACCAGGAAGTGAAGTCGTCGATGGCTGCGGCCTTCGCGTTGGTCGGTGCAAGAGTACAGACTGGACCGCTGAACGTGGCGCTATATTCGTTAACCGGGCGCACCAACCCAGGCGCCGGGTGGGCGAAATAGGTTATCCTTACCGGCCACTCCCGACAGTTGACCATTACCAAGACCCTTCGGCGCAGGCATACATCCGAAGCTACTCTATTTCCACTCTTGTCCGGAGAAGTGGGTAGTCTGTTCCGAACTCGCGAATGCTATCAGGTTATGACGTTTTGAGATCCGAAGGACTGATGTGACAGTTGCAACGCTAGATCGCCCACGCGAGCTCTTATTTTGCCCCGGCAAGGCGTATACCAGATCAAGAGTGTTACGATTTTCATCACACGCATTTGTGGGGAGCTTGATGCCTGAACCAATGAAAGCCCGTTTGACCCAGCCGCTGATGCGCGAGAACGGCTCGCATCGTCCTGCTACCTGGGATGAAGCCATGGACCGCATCGTTATGGCTTTCCGCAAGTCTATCGCGAAGCAAGACTGGCGGGACTTTGGCATGTTCAGTTGCTCCAAGACCACCAACGAGCTGAACTACGTTGCGCAAAAGTTCGCCCGCGGCGTCATGGGTACGAACAATATCGATAGCTGTAACCGGACTTGACACGCCCCTAGCGTCGCCGGTCTGGCGGCGGTATTCGGAGCCGGCGGCGGGACAAGTTCGTATCGCGAAATTGAAGACGCCAACGTGATCCTGTTATGGGGATCGAATGCTCGGGAAACGCATCCAATCTTTTTCCACCATTTACTGAAAGGCCTGCGCAACGGCGCTGAACTTTATGTTGTGGACCCGCGACGCACCTGTTCCGCGCGCTGGGCCAATCTGTGGCTGGGCCTGGATGTAGGCTCCGACATTTCGCTGGCTAACGCCATGGGCCGCGAAATCATTGCCGCTGGGCTGGCCAATGAAAAGTTCATGCAACACGCCACCAGCGGATTTGAAGCCTACAAAGCACACGTTGAGAAATACACGCTGGAGCGGGCTGAGAGTGAGACAGGCGTGCCCGCTGAAGCCATCCGCAAGACGGCGCATGCGTATGCCAGAGCTCCGAACGCGCAGATCTGCTGGACTCTGGGTATCACCGAACATCACAATGCCATGGACAACGTATTGGCGCTTATCAACCTTGCGCTGCTCACCGGGCATGTGGGCCGTTATGGCAGCGGCGTGAATCCTTTGCGCGGACAGAACAATGTCCAGGGGGGCGGCGACATGGGTGCGATTCCTGACCGCCTTCCTGGCTTCCAGCATGTCGAGAACAATCAATTGCGCGCCAAGTTTGAGCAGGCTTGGGAGGTGAAGATCCAAGCTAAACGCGGGTGGCACTTGAGCGATATGTTTGAAGCCATGGAGCATGGCCACCTCACGACGCTGTACGTACTGGGCGAGAATCCCGCCGACTCGGAAGCTGACCGGCATCGCGCCCTGAAGCGACTGGGCGGATTGGAATTTCTCCTGGTCCAGGACCTTTTTTATACCAGGACCGCGGAACTCGCTGACGTTGTGCTGCCCGCCGCGGCTGGCGCTTTTGAAAGCGAAGGCACGGTGACTTCCAGCGAGCGCCGGGTGCAGCGCGTCCGCCGCACGGTGCCACCTCCCGCCGGCGTTCGCGACGATCTGGAGATCATTTTTGATCTGGCTCGCCGCCTCGGCCATGACTGGGGCACGCCCGATCCGGAAGCTATTTGGTATGAATTGCGCCTCTTGAGCCCTATGCACGGCGGCATGAGTTACCACCGCCTGGAGGAGATGGGCGGCATTCAGTGGCCGTGCTACGACGAGTCGCACCCCGGAGAGATGTTCCTTCACGGACGGCTGTGGAGTGAACCGCTGATTGGCCCGCGCGCGCCTTTTAGTGTGGTGGAATTTGAGCCGCCAGTAGACCAGCTCGACGAGCAGTATCCTATTCGCCTGACCACCGGCCGCCGGCTCGACGACTACAACACCGGTGTTCAAAGCAGAAAGTATTCGTCTCCACTGCGTCGCAAAGAAGCGCTGGAGGTTTCTCCGGAAGACGGTCAGCACTACGAATTGCAGGAAGGGGAAAGAGTCCGCGTGACATCGAGGCGTGGTTCGCTAGTCGCGCCGGTGCGCTTTGATACAGCGTTGCGTCCGGGCCTGGCGTTCCTATCGGTTCACGCTCACGATCAATTAGCAACGAACGAGCTGACAATCGACGCCGTGGACCCCAAATCAGGCACCTCGGAGTTCAAAGCAACGGCTATCCGTATTGAAAAAGTATAAGAGGATTTGATTGGATCTTCATCTAACCGACGCGCAAGCGACTGCAGAAGAGCGCGCTGCCGTCGACTCCGATCTGGGTGCGCCCGAATCAAGCCGGCAAGGCGGCCAGCGGCAGATAACCGACACGCGCATGGTGTTCAACCACGTCGCACCCGGCAGCCGGCATCGTCTTTTGCCCGTGCTCCATGCCATCCAGAGCCGCATCGGTTGGATTAGCCCCGGCGCTGTCAATTATGTCGCGTTGCGGTTACACGTGGCTCCCGCGGAAGTTCATGGCGTGGCGTCTTTCTATGGAATGTTTTCTCTCCAGCTCCGTCCTCCAGTCGTGGCCCACGTCTGTGACGACATTGCGTGTGTCACTCGTGGTTCGGACAAACTTTGTGCCGAACTGGAAGGCACGCTTGGTCCCGCAGGTTCGCCTTGCTCCGGCGGACGTGCGATCTGGCTTCGCAGCCACTGTCTGGGCCTGTGCGAGCGCGCTCCAGCAGCGCTGGTCAGCTCGGCCGGGGAAAAATCTCAGGAACGAGTGTTGGCCCCGGCGTCGGCGGAAGCTGTGCGGTCTTTGATAGAGGATGCCGTCCAGGGTCGCCTGCCTGCCGAATCAGACGCGCTGAACATTCAAGTCAGCGTGCCGCAAGCGGCCGCGAATGGTGCATCCCTTCCGTTGCGATTGCTCTCTCGCATTGGCCAAGGTGGCGCCTCAACCTTGGAAGCCTATCAAAGACTTGGCGGCTATAGAGGTTTGCGGAAAGCCCTGGAGCTTGGTCCTGAGGGCACGCTGCGTGAGCTTTCTGCCTCGAAACTGCTGGGTCGCGGCGGCGCTGCGTTTCCCATTGCCAAGAAATGGGAGGCACTTTTTCTGCAAAGACATCTATTGCAACAGCCTGGTCGCGCCCACTACGTCGTCTGCAATGCCGATGAATCCGAGCCTGGGACGTTCAAAGACCGCATCCTCATGGAAGGCGATCCGTTCGCCGTGCTTGAGGGCGTCACGATTGGCGGCTTTGTTACCGGCGCGCGCCTAGGCTACGTCTACCTGCGCGGCGAGTATCCGCTGGCTGCCGAGCGTATGCGACAAGCAATCCAGTCGGCCAACGAAAACGGCTTCCTTGGCGACAACATTCTTGGCAGTGGCCTGCAATTCAACATTGAACTTCGGCGTGGCGCGGGCGCCTACATCTGCGGTGAAGAGACCGCACTATTCAATTCGATGGAAGGCTATCGCGGCGAACCGCGCAACAAGCCTCCGTTTCCCACACAGTCTGGCCTCTTCCGCCAGCCGACTGCCGTCAACAATGTGGAAACGCTGGTCAACGTTCCCGGCATCATGCTGGAGGGCGGCGCTGCCTACGCCAGCGTCGGCACCGAAAATTCCGCCGGTACCAGGCTCTTTTGCCTTTGCGGACACGTGGCGCGTTCCGGCGTCTACGAAACGCCCATGGGTACCACGCTGGGCCAACTCATTGATCTTGCCGGAGGTATTTCTGGCAGCGGCAAACTCCAGGCGGTTCTTCTGGGCGGCGCGGCCGGAACCTTTGTTGGGCCTCAGGAACTGGACACACCGCTCAGCTTCGAAAACACGCGCGCCACCGGAGCCACTCTAGGTTCCGGAGTAGTCATGCTATTTGATGATACGGTTGATCTCCGCCACATCCTGTTGCGCATCGCCAATTTTTTCCGCCACGAAACTTGTGGCCAGTGCGTTCCTTGCCGTGTTGGCGTAGTGCGTCAACAAGAAACGCTGCAGCGCCTGGTAAACGCCAAACCGCTTGGCTCGGCAGCGCAGGAAATTACCCTATTGCGCGAGATGGCCCAAGCCATGCGCGACGCCTCAATCTGCGGTCTGGGCCAGACGGCGTCCAGTGCACTGGAGTCAGCGATGCAGCGATGGAATCTGTTCTCATGAGTCAATTCTTCACGGAAATTTCGCAACCGCTCGACGCGCCCCAACCTACAATTCCTCTACCGCGCGGCCCCGTGCCGCAAGCTCCGCCTGAGCGCCAACGCCGCTCCATTGGAATCACGATTGATGGCAAACATGTTTCCGTCCCTGAAGGTTCCACCATACTGGACGCCGCAAAGAAACTCGGCATTGACACTCCTACCGTCTGCTTTTTGGAGGGCCTTACCCCCGTCAACGCTTGCCGCCTCTGCGTGGTGGAGTTGGAAGGCTCGCGCACGCTGGTCCCGGCTTGCTCCCGCAAGGTGGAACCCGATATGTCCATCAAAACGGATTCGGAGCGCGTCCGCCTGAGCCGCCGCCTGGTGTTGGAATTTCTGGCTTCGTCCGTGGACCTCTCTACGGCGCCCACGATGCAGACGTATATCGACAGCTACGGCGCTCGTCCTGAACGTTTCGGCGCAACCCGGGCTTCCGTCGTCCAGCCGCTGAAAGTTGACAACGAGCTTTATGTCCGCGACTACGGCAAGTGTGTTCTGTGCTACAAGTGCGTGGAAGCCTGCGGTGTAGACGCGCAAAACACCTTTGCGATTGCCGTGGCTGGTCGCGGCTTCTCCGCCCACATTGCTACGGAATTTGACGTTCCCCTGCCCGACTCGGCTTGTGTTTATTGCGGGAACTGCATCGGCGTCTGCCCCACAGGCGCTCTGATGTTCAAGTCCGAATATGACATGCGACAGGCCGGCACATGGAACGAAAGCCTGCAGACCCGCACTGACACCATCTGTCCATATTGCGGCGTAGGCTGCGACCTCACCGTACACCAGCAGGAAGGCCAGATCGTTCGTGTCACTTCGCCGTTCAACCATAGCGTCACGCATGGCAATCTTTGCATAAAAGGGCGGTTCGGGTGGCAGTTCGTGCAGATTGAGCCGGCCGCTACGCAAGAAAAATAATTTCACCACCGGTCTCACATTGTGGGATATTGATTAGTTGCGGCATCGGACCGCCTGCGCCAGAGATCGGCTGGCCTCCGCTTTCAAACATCATTGGCAAGAACTCCTTGCCCCGCGCTGGGCCTGTCCCTCTTAATGACTTTAGGCTTCTCGCCACCCTAGACCGATTTCGGAACTTTCCCTACCAAGCCACCGGGCGCGTTACTTGAGTGCCACATGTAACCTGTGGTTAACAGCGCCGCGTTATAGTGGTGTCGGCGGAAACGTCTATGCCTAACAATCAGCTTTCTTCGATCAATCACATCGTCGTTCTAATGCTGGAGAACCGCTCATTTGACCACATGCTGGGACTTCTGTATTCAGCCAGCAGTAACGTCTCGCCCCTCGGCCAGCCTTTCGAGGGGCTGACCGGACAGGAATCAAACCCAGGCTCAAACGGATCGCCGGTTTCGGTTTTCGCGATTACGCCGACTGATCAAAACGCATACTTTATGCCCGGCGCCGATCCGGGTGAGGGTTACTCCGCAACGAACTCCCAGCTCTTCGGCAGCACAACTGCTCCAACGCCGCCGGTGGCTACAAACAATGGTTTCGTTACCGATTTCAGCTACACATTAGGGTGGGAGTCAACGGAGGGATGGTCGATTCTTGCCGGCACAACTGCGAACGATATTATGGGGGTGTTTCCTCCCAGCATGTTGCCGGTTCTTTCCGGCCTTGCGCGAGGATTTGCCGTTTGTGACTACTGGTTTGGCTCCGCTCCGACGGAGACCTTGCCGAACCGTGCATTTGTGAATGCTGGAACGTCACAGGGTCATATGGACGACTCGACCACGAAGTATACTTGCCCGAGTATTTTCGGACTGCTTTCCAACAACAATGTGAGCTGGAGCATTTACGGCTACGACGCGCCGCCCCTGACCCGTGTGGATTTCACCGACACAACTGACGCGGACGACAGCCACTTCGGCCAATTCACAGACTTCCAGACGGCTGCGGCTAACGGGACTTTGCCAGCCTACACGTTTCTGGAACCAAGTTGGGACGCCAGCGGAAACAGTCAACACCCGAACTATAACGTTGCGCTAGGCGAGCAATTGATCCACGACGTCTACTACGCTCTCCGCAATGGTCCTGGCTGGAACCAGACGCTGTTGATCGTCACCTATGACGAGCACGGTGGCTGCTATGATCACGTGTCGCCGCCTACGAACGCGGTGCCGCCGGACGACTCGGCCGGCGAGTATGGGTTCGACTTCAAGCGCTTTGGTCCTCGCGTGCCCACGGTGCTGATCTCACCGCTGATACCGGCGGGCACTGTGTTCCGCGTGGCGGCAGGAGCCATGCCGCTGGATCACACTTCAATTTTGAAGACCATTGAAACGCGCTGGAACTTGCCGGCGCTCACCGCACGCGATGCCGCCGCCGCTGACGTGGGGAATGTTTTAGCGCTGATGCAACCCCGCACAGACGATCCGCTGCAAGGTGTGACCGTGCCGATCGCTGCCAGCACGAATCCGGACGAAGACAGGCCTTCGCACCTGCAGCAAATTCAGGCCGGACTGGTGGCCCAGCTCGGGATCCCCAATGAACAAGGCGGGACCCATCACGTAATGCCTCGCCTAGTAACGAACAGCGACTATAAGTCCTATATTCGCTCGCGGACGGAAGCGTGGTGCGCATCACGAAAGCGAACCACCTCATGAATCCGTCCTACGTGACGCGCAGCTACGGCACGAGCGGAAAGCCCGCCCTGAGCGAAGGCCGAACTGTTGGGCTTCTCATACAACTCTGGCCTGCGACGATTTGTGAGATAGGTCCTAGTATCGTATCCTCGGCTGCGGCCGCATCTCGCCGTCGTAGGCCATCTTCGCGACATGGACATCGAAGTCCGGCTTGGTCGTGAGCGCGGTCAGGGTAAATACTTTGTAGCCATCTCCACTAACTTCAGCACGCCTATAGACTCCGGGCTCGGTTTCGATCACTTCGCGGTTGCCGCTTAGCCGATCCAGAAACTGCTGTGCCGCCTTCTGATCGACGCTCCCTTTCATATTCACCGAAGTTATAGATTCGGCCGCATACGAGCGGATGAGTTTCTGCCAGTACTTGGCCAGAAGGTCGCTGCTGGCGAACAGATCTGCCCACACGATATTGCCATTGATGGCGACTACTACGCCCTTTGCGCCCGACTGGCGCAACTCACGCAAGATGCCTTCATAGTCGGTCGCGACCACGTCCAGTTTTGCCTGCACTTGCGGCGCCGCCATGGCCTTGGCATACGAGGTGGTTCCGCCTACCGCCGCGGAAGACCTGGGCATGTTGAGAACCAGCGCACTCCTGGCCGATCCCACCATGTCCCATACTTGCTGCTGATCGCGTGCGGCCATGGCCGGCGTGCGAACGCTGGGCTGCGCCATCTGCGACTTCATACTGCCAAAGTGTTCGCTGCTGGCCACCCAGCGTCCCGGTTCCACGCAGAACACGGAAAGGTCAATGGGCTCCGACTTAGGTAGAACCAGGCGATCGGCGCCAATGACGCGATCCTGCTTACCGCCGGTAACGATCTCTCCTGCCAGCAGCAGCAGTGGGCGATCGGAGTTGTTGATCAGCACTAGGCGGTTCACCTCGGCCCCTGATTGGCGCGGCACGTGCGTTCCCGGCCGAACCAGTCCCTGCACCGAGCCCTGTTCGGTGACCACCACCGTCCCCGCCTGAACGCCCTCGTCAAGCGTGAGAAATCGCGACGTGTCGTGATCAGATCCGCCGACCACGGGAAAGATAGTTAGGTTGCCGCGCGTGACCGGCGGTAGAACGTGCAGTGGGGCAATCCCGGGTATCCCGGCAGTGCCCGACAGCGCGCTGGAAATCAGGAAGAACAGCGTGGCGACGATTCTGGAATTCATGGTTGACCTCCGATGCCTTACTGGCGTCTCTAGAGGAAGAACGCTGCACCGTATTTTTCTTGCAGACAAATTGGTACGATTTGCAGATATGGCTTCGGCCCCGATTTCGCGGCCCGTGTGTCCCCAGCCTTCGGCTGCGGTGGAGGCGTTCGCTTCCTTCCACTACCAGGAGAGTGGCGCCAGCCGATTCGGAATCGACGTCGTCGGGCTGGCCGCGCTGCTGACCGAGGTGATCAGCCAACGTAATCCCGCACCGCCGGCCGATGTGCAGAACGTTCTGACATCGTTGCGGCTGGAAGAACTGGTGCTGGCACGAGCCTGCATCGCCGGAAATGACACAGCGTGGGAGATCTTTCTCACCCGCTATCGTGGTTCCATGTTCGAGGCGGCCTACAAGATTGCGCACGACGAAGCCACGGCCCGCGTTTTGGCGGACTCGCTTTATGCCGAACTCTACGGCGTCAACCAAAGGGGTGAGCCTCGCACTTCCAAGCTGCATTACTACCTGGGACGCGGCTCGCTGGCAGGATGGCTCCGTACCGTGGTGGCTCAGGAATACGTTAACCAGTACCGTCGCGGCAAGCGCGAGACTAGCCTGGAGACGGCGATTGAAGATGGGCGGCAATTCGCTGCCGTCGAGCCGGAACAGACGGCCGCTGATCCGCGCATCGCGGCAACGACTGCATCGGAACTGGCCGCGCTAAACGCTCAAGAGCGCTTTCTTTTGGCAGCTTACTATCTGGATCGGCGTACGCTGGCGGAAATTGCCAAGCTGTTGCGCGTGCACGAGTCCACCATTAGTCGCAAGCTGGACCGCGCCGCCACAGGATTGCGCAAGCGCATTCGCAAGAGGCTCATCCTCGCGGGCATGACGTCGCAGCAGGCGGACGAAGCCATGCAGGATGTCGATGTTCGCGATCTGCCCATCAAAGTGACGGAAACTTTAAAGCAAGGAACGCAGGAGACAGCGTTCTATAAGGAGAAGGCTGGAGAGCAGGGATGAACCGGGGAATTCCAAAATCGGCATACGATGCTCTGGCCAGTCTGAGGTCGGCGGAGGAACACCCGTCCGCTGATCTGCTCAACGGCTACGTAGAGCGATCGCTGTCGGCGACGGAACAATCTGAAGTAACGCAGCATCTCGCGGCCTGTGAAGACTGCCGTGAAGTTGTATTCCTCGCCAGCGGTGCTGCCCAAGAACCTTTAGCCGCTGCGATCGTCCAGCCTACTCCCGGCTGGCGGGGATGGAAGTGGGCCGTGCCTGCAGTTGCGTTGCTGGCGCTGGCCTACAGTGTCCTTGTCGAACACAGTGGCTGGTTCGCTCGGCGTCCGGCAGCAACCTACATTGCACACAGTAATGCCGTGATTCTCCCAGCGCCGGGTGCCGGCAATCAAGTCGCGATTGACAGCAATGCATCGGCGCTGTCCGACAGACCAGCTCCCAAGGCAACGCCGAAGCATCGCGACCGTTTGCAAGCTACCGTCATCCCCGGCAACAAGGAATCTTCCGGCCACGCCTCGTCCCCTGCCGACACGATCGCGGCAACGTCGAACTACGATCGCGACGCCTTGGCCGGGATGATGAGTCCGGCCGCGAAATCCACGCCTTCGTCGGCCGCCGTGGGTGGCGCATTAAAACCAGAAGCGACCGCGTCCGCCGCAGCACAAGCCATTTCTCCGCTGCAGACTGCAGTCGATCAGCAGTCGCCGTCTCGTCCGCTCGGCGCATTAGGCCACTCCAGCTTTCACAGCATGAACAAGGCAGCCTTAGGAACTGCGGGTAGCTCCAGCCATCCCTCCGTTATCATCCGGTCGCAATGGCGCATCACACCCGAGGGCCACTTGGAGCGCTCGCAGACTGCCGACAACTGGACCCAGGCACTCGCCGACCAGCCGACGCAGTTTCGGGCAGTGACCGTTGTCAGCAATGATGTCTGGGCTGGAGGCAACAACGGAGCACTGTTTCATTCCACTGATGGCGGTGAGCATTGGAGCCCGGTCGTGCTGAACGCCGGCGGCCATCCCGAGACCGGCAACGTAGTTTCCATTCACTTCGACACCGTTTCCCAGGGCAGCATCAGCACCGACACTGGCTCGACCTGGATCACCTCAGACCGTGGCCAATCTTGGAATAAATGACGAGAGAGCGAGCGTCCGCACTTACGAACCCGATCCAAACACGTGCGGATATTCCGGCGGCTTGATGCAGATCTCGATTAGCGTCCCGTTGCCTCGCTGGTATTGGCGATGCGACTTGCGATACATTGAATCTAACTGGTGTACCACCCGACAAGCCTGTCGCAGGCGCGAATGTCTTCCGAGCCTGAGAAAGTTGGAGTTTCAGAGCGCAACCGGGTTGTCGAACCCCGATTTGAAGATTGAAACCTCGAAAACCTCTTGCTGACTCACGCAACCGATCGTCCCGAAAGAAAAGAGCCTGAATGCGGCCATTTGGAAAGGGAGTCCGACCTTGTGAAGGTATAATCCTCGCAACCCCTCATGGCCCTAACCTCTGGCACCAGACTCGGCCCTTATGAAATTCAGTCTCCGCTGGGCGCAGGCGGCATGGGCGAAGTGTATCGCGCGCGCGATACACGGCTGGAGCGCATCGTTGCGGTAAAGATTCTGCCTTCTCATTTGTCAGAAAATCCTGAGGCCAAACAGCGCTTCGATCAGGAAGCACGCACGATTTCGTCGGTTAATCATCCCAACATCTGCACGCTCTACGACGTCGGCCACCAGAATGGCACGGATTATCTGGTAATGGAGTATCTGGAGGGCGAGACGTTGGCCGACCGTCTGCGCAAGGGGCCGCTATCCATCGAGCAGGTTCTGCGATACGCAATCGACATATGCGAGGGACTCGACAAGGCCCACCGTTGCGGCGTGATTCACCGTGATCTGAAGCCCGGCAACATCATGCTGACTAAGGCCGGCGCCAAGCTGATGGACTTCGGCCTCGCCAAGGCCTCGGTTGCGAATGCGGCTTCGGCATCGAACCTTACCGTGACCACAAGCACGCCCCCGGGTAGTCATCCCCTCACCGCGCAGGGCACGGTGGTTGGCACTTTTCAGTACATGTCGCCGGAGCAGGTGGAAGGCAAGCCGGCGGACGCGCGCTCCGACATCTTCGCGCTGGGTGCCGTGCTGTACGAGATGACAACCGGCCAGCGCGCCTTCGAGGGCAAGACCCCGGCCAGCGCAATGGCGGCCGTGCTGGAGCGCGAGCCTGCTCCCATCACGTCGCTCCAGCCCATGACTCCGCCAGCATTCGAGCGACTGGTGAAGTCATGTCTAGCCAAAGATCCGGATGATCGCTGGCAAACCGCACACGATGTCAAACTGCAACTCAGGCAGATTTTTGAAGGCGGATCGCAGATTACCTCGTCGGCAGCAGTAGTTGTCGCCCCGCGAAAACGGACAAGTAAGCTGGCGTGGATTGTGGCAGCAGTACTGGCGGTCGTTGCTGCGCTGGCGGTGTTCTTTCTGTATCAGGCGGAGCAGAAGCAACTGCCGGTCTTGCGGGTCGAGCTTAACCCTCCCGACAAGATGCAATTCAACCTGTCGGGTGATCACGGTGGCCCAGCGACGATTTCTCCTGACGGCCGCTACCTCGTCTTTTCGGCCTACGGCCCCTCGGGGGCTCAACTCTATCTGCGGTCGCTTGATTCAACTTCTGCGCAGGCACTTACAGGTACCGAGGGCGCAATGTTTCCTTTCTGGTCGCCTGACAGCCGCTCCATAGCTTTTTTCACTGACGACAAGCTGAAGCGAATCGAAGTGAGCGGTGGCACGCCAGTCACGATCTGCGGTTCGACGCTGGGACGTGGCGGCAGCTGGAACCAGGACGGAACCATTGTGGCCGCCCTCTCCTACAACACCGGCCTATCGCGAGTCCAAGCCAGCGGCGGCACACCCACTCCCGTCACGACACTCGATGGCGTTCACTATTCTTCTCACCGATGGCCGTCGTTCCTGCCTGACGGGAAGCACTTCCTTTATGTCGCCGTTAAACACAATGCGCCGACCAGTCCGGAAACCGCGGTATTCCTGGGTTCGATTGACGGCAAAGAGAACCGCCTTGTGCTTCACACCTTATCGAACGCCATTTACGCATCGGGACGCTTACTTTTTCAACGCGACAATTCCCTGGCGGCACAGAATTTCGACCCGTCTAACGGCAAACTCTCCGGCGAGCCGCAGACCCTGAGTGAGAACGTTCAATTTGACGCCGGGCTGTGGCGCATGAATCTCAGCACCTCCTCAGACGGCATGCTGGTATATGCATCCGGCACGGCTTCTGGGACCGAGATCTTGACTTGGTACGACCGCAGTGGAAAAAAGCTGGGCACAGTCGGCGAGCAGGGCGAGTTCTATGATCTGGATCTCTCCCCCGACGACAAGAAAATCGTGACCACGGAGCTGAACACGGCCACCGCAACCATCTGGGTTCACGATCTGACAAACAATCTGAAAACGCGGCTCACCTTCAGCGGCGGAGCGCATCTGACTCCGATTTGGTCTCCGGACGGAAAAGAGGTGGCTTTCACCTCGAACCAGCAAGCCGCGATCTCGGTTAAGACGCTGGGCAGCAGCAGCCCGGAGCGCAACCTCCTCTCATCGCCGAATCCTATCTATCAGGCCGTTTCGGATTGGTCGCACGACGGGCGCTACCTGATGTACGAACAGGGTACCGGCATGAATACGGACCTTTGGGCGCTGCCATTATCGGGCGACGCCAAACCGTTTCTATACACCGGTGCGTCGTCGAGAGGAGCCTTTTCGCCAGACGGCCACTGGGTGGCTTATGTGGCCCAGGAAGGGGGCCGCCCCGAGGTTTTTGTAGCTCCCTTCCCGTGGACCGGCGCGAAGTGGCAAGTTTCGAACGGAGGCGGCACGGGACC
>Ga0210398_10004382_pt1 | contig 13256 bp, 14 predicted proteins | sample IncBWC4OmetaG_FD_161047 | JGI IMG/M metagenome (GOLD analysis project Ga0210398, IMG submission 161047) | Forest soil microbial communities from Barre Woods Harvard Forest LTER site, Petersham, Massachusetts, United States - Inc-BW-C-4-O | ecosystem: Environmental > Terrestrial > Soil >... | reverse complement strand
CTCTTGATCCAGCCGCTGGAATCGCCGCTGACCGACTGGGAGGCGGTGGCCGACCGCGTCTCGAAGATCGACGGCATAAAACTCGCCGCGCCGATCGTCGAGGGCCAGGCGCTGGCGTCGTCGCCGTTCAACGCCTCGGGCGTGCTGGTGCGTGGCATCCGCTCCGTCGACCTGACCAAGCTCACCTCCATCGCCAAGAACATCAAGCAGGGCACGCTCGACGGATTTGACCAGGGCCAAGGCCTCGCCATCGGCAACCGGCTCGCCGAGCAGCTGTCGGTGCGGGCAGGGGACAATCTCACCTTGGTGGCGCCGCGCGGCGCGGTGACGCCGATGGGCACCACGCCGCGGATCAAGGCCTACAAGATCGCCGCCGTGTTCGAGATCGGCATGTCGGAATACGACGCCGCCTTCGTGTTCATGCCGCTCACCGAGGCGCAAGCCTATTTCAACCGCACCGGCGACGTCACGGCCATCGAGGTCTATACCGACGACCCCGATCACATCGACGGTTTCCGCAAATCCGTCACTGACGCCGCGGCGCGGCCCATCTACATGGTCGATTGGCGCCAGCGCAACGCCACCTTCTTCGGCGCGCTTCAGGTCGAGCGCAACGTGATGTTCCTGATCCTGACCCTGATCGTGCTGGTGGCGGCGCTCAACATCGTGTCCGGCCTGATCATGCTGGTGAAGGACAAGGGCAGCGACATCGCCATCCTGCGCACCATGGGCGCGACGCAAGGCGCGATCATGCGGGTGTTCCTGATCACCGGCGCGGCGATCGGATTCGTCGGCACCGCGTTCGGCTTCATGCTCGGCACCATCGTCTGCCTCAACATCGAATCGATCCGGCGCTTCCTGTCGTGGCTGACCAATACCAACCTGTTCCCGCCGGAGCTCTATTTCCTGTCAAAGCTTCCGGCCGACATGAGCGTGCGCGAAACCACCGCCGTCGTCGTCATGGCGCTCGGGCTGTCGCTGTTGGCGACGCTTTACCCGTCGTGGCGGGCGGCGCGGCTCGATCCGGTCGAAGCGCTGCGTTACGAATGATTGATCAGGCCGCGATGGACGACACCACCACGATAAGCGAGGCTGCAACGTCCACCGCCGACAAAGAGGACTATCCGCTCGTCTTCCTGCACGGCATCAGCCGGCAATTCCACCAGGGCGACGCGACGCTCGATATTCTCAAAAGCGCCGAGCTTGCGGTGTGGGCCGGGCAGTCGGTGGCGCTGGTGGCGCCGTCGGGCGCCGGCAAATCGACGCTTTTGCATATCGCGGGCCTACTCGAGCATCCCGACTCGGGCGAGGTCTATATCGACGGCGCGCCGACCACGAGCTTGAGCGACATCCAGCGCACGCGGATCCGGCGCAACGACATCGGCTTCGTCTATCAGTTCCATCATCTGTTGCCGGAGTTCACCGCGCTCGAGAACGTCATGCTGCCGCAGATGGTGCGTGGCCTGGGGCGCAACGCCGCAAGCGAGCGTGCCGCCGAGCTGTTGAGCTATCTTGGGCTGAAGGACCGCCTGAACCATCGGCCCGCGGAGCTGTCGGGCGGCGAGCAGCAGCGCGTGGCAATCGCGCGCGCGGTCGCCAACGCGCCGCGCGTCTTGCTCGCCGACGAGCCGACCGGCAATCTCGACGTCCACACCGCCGATCACGTGTTCGGCGCGCTGCGGCAATTGGTGCGCGCGACCGGGCTTGCCGCCGTCATCGCCACCCACAATCTCGACATCGCCGCGCAGATGGACCGCCGCGTCACCATCCGCGAAGGCTTGGTCGTCGAGCTCGCGTGACCCGGAGTTAGTGCAATCCCTCGCGCGGATTGTATTGGGTATTAGCCCGGCAATCGGCGCCGGCGCCCTGGGCGGTTTGCATGCATTGCTGGTAGCTGACGAAGCCGCAATTCCTGGCGCCGCCGGTGCCGTGCCAATAGGCGCACCACGGATAGTTCTGTGCCTCGGCGCGGCCGCCCATGGCGGATGCGGCGACGACAACGCCCAGCGCAAAGAGTGCAAATTTCATCGTAGCCTCCTGTTCTGCTGCGCCAGCACCGTAGCGAAAGCGCAGTCTGAGGCAGTGATCTTGAACACAGCCCGATGGACTCGATCCAGGACAAGGGCATCCAAGACAACTGCGGAACCATGACAACGGCGCAGAGCGCCGCGCCTTGCCGACAACGCTCAATAGGCTTTTGGCGATTTGCGCTTGGTCGGCGCGGGGTGTTCGCCCGGCGGCGGCACGTATTGGGTATTGAGCCGGCAATCGCTGCCGTTGCCGCGCGCGCTCGCCATGCACTGCTCGAAGCTGATGAAGCCGCAATTGCGGCCGCCGCCGCCACCCATGCCGCCGCCCAAATACTCGCACCACGGATAGTTTTGCGCCTGCGCAGGCGTGCCGATGCACGCTGTCGCGACAAAAATTCCCAAACTGGCAAGCAGATACCTCATGGCCGGCCTCCCGGGTCTGCATTGGCTCTAAGCCTACTAACGCCGCAAGCCCTCCATTATTCACGGCCGGCCGGAGAATTGGTTCCCGGCGCTCGACCATAAGCAACGAGGCCGCGCAAAGGCGGCCTCGCATCCGATCGGTATTGTGACAGAAGGCCGTTTAGACGCAGGGGCGGCAGAAGCACCGGCCGTAGGGGCCGCAAGCCCAGGTGAATCCCGGCCCGCAACGCGCGCCGTAGCCGCGACACGCCGCCTGCTTCACGATCGGCGTGGCGTTCTGCAGCTGGGCGTGGCCGGCGCCGAGCTGCTGGGCGTTCGCCGACAATGCCGTCGCGCCGAGCGCGAGCGCCGCCGCAGCCAAGGTCAACGTGAGTGACTTCATAAACCCTCCTCCTGTTTGCCGAATGCCGATGAAGGCAAATGATGACGACGCGGCGATAACGCGTCGCTCCATGACCGGCGTTCGGGGATCGATTCGCCCCACCGGGAGATTAGTACGTTCGAGGCGGTTCGTCGGTTCAGATTTGCCGGGAGCGGAGGCGAGTTATGCGACCCTTCAAGAGGTTGCGGCCGATGCCTCACCCGGTGGGCCGTCTTTGTCGATGTGCTCGGCGAGCTTGGCCCAGGCTTGCGCCATGTCGAGCAGGGCGACCCTGCGGGCCGAATCCGTCACCGTCTGCGCAATCTCGGCGCAATAGGCCGCGTACAGCCGGTAGCTGGCAGCCGCTTCCCCAGGTGACATTCCCAACGCACCCCGTATGTACTTTTACATACTCACAATGCGTCCAAGGCGGCTTTTGTTCCGGCCGCCGCGCCGTCTTTTCCCGATTTCGGGCCAGCCGGGCGCGGTCGAAAAAGGTCCATAGGAAGGAACAAGGGAGGCCGCCAACTGACCGATACCCGCTCGATCGGGTCAGTCTGAATAAGGCAGCCCCGATTAGGGCTTGCGGCCAAAGCCGGACGGCGCATAGTCGATGCTATGGCCAAACCCCGAGTCACCTTCAAAATGCAGCGGATCGCCGAGGATGATTGGCAAATCCTCGCCGAATATCCCGGTGTCGAACCCAGGTATATCAAAGGGCTCAAGAGCAAAGCCGAAGTCGACGAATGGCTGCAGGGAACCCGCCGCATCGACTGGCTGCGCTCGCAGGGCTACGCGAAGTGATTTAGCCGTCGACGTGGTCGACGTTGTCGAGGCCAAGCGCAAACGCGCGGCAAAGCCGATTTGCGAGGCCGGGCGTTGGATCAAGAATGAGGCTGCGGCCTGGCTCCACGGCCGTCGTCAGATCGCGTACGCGGCTCGGGATGCTGCCGCGCCAGGGCGGCGACAGTCCAAGCCTTCGCCATGTCCAAGAAGGCTTGCTTGTCTTGCTCGTTCTTTGCCTCAAGCGCCCACCGCGCGCACTCTCGCGCGTACTGTAGATACTCGTCGGTTTTCTTTGCCATGATGCAGGTCTCCAATTTGCATCCTGATCGCCGATTCAATGCACATGTTTTTTGTGGGTTCCGGACCCCATTAACCGTTATCGCCGCAATTCGCGCTGATCCGCTACCGCCTATTGACTGGGGAACACATCATGAACTATGTTCTCTTTTTGTTCAGGGGAGAGAGTCATGGTTCGCGCGGTTGCGGAAGAGGCCTTGGCGCTGACGTCGCTTAGCTTGTTTCTGGCCACGGTCGCCGTTTGGGCCCAGGTGCTGGGCGTTCTGTGAGGCGGCAGCCACCGCTATTCACAGCGCCGGACGATGCAGCACGATTGTTCGTCCTCGTCGCCTGAGGAATCGTCTATCAGGTCGGCCATCGTCACCTGCGAAGCGATGAGGTCGCCGTTCCGATGGCTGCGAAGAATGTTGGCGGCGAAAATTCTGGTGGCAAGAATCCTTGCTTCGTGCATCTGCACGTCCATTCCTCCTATTCGCTGCTCGAGGGCGCGCTGACCATCGGCCGCCTCGCCGAGATGGCCAAAAAGGACCGCCAGCCGGCGCTGGCGCTGACCGACACCGACAACATGTTCGGTGCGCTGGAATTCTCCGAGAAGATGGCGGGCGCCGGCATCCAGCCGATCGTCGGCTGCGCGCTCGGCGTCGATTTCGGCGATCAGGAAAGCCGCGGGCCGGCGGGGGGCGAGACCTGGCCGCGCATCGTTCTGCTCGCCGCGCGGGAAACCGGCTACCGCAGCCTGATGCGGCTGTCGTCGCGCGCTTATCTGGAAAACGCGCCGCACGAGCGCCCGCACATCAAACTGGCCTGGCTCGACGGCGAGACCGACGGCCTGATCGCGCTCACCGGCGGGCCCAATGGCCCGCTCGACGTCGCCATCGCCGGCGGCCAGAACGCCTTGGCGCTGGCGCGCTGCGAGGAATTGCAGCGCCGGTTCGGCGACCGGCTCTATATCGAATTGCAGCGCCACGGCATGGCGGTCGAGCGCACGGTCGAGCCGGCCTTGATCGAGCTCGGCTATGGCCGCGGCATTGCGCTCGTTGCCACCAACGAGCCGTTCTTCGCCACGCGTGAGGATTACGAAGCCCACGACGCGCTACTGTGCATCGCCGAAGGCAAGCTGATCGCCGACGGCGACCGCCGCCAGCTCACGGCGGAGCACCGCTTCAAGAGCCGCGCCGAGATGGCGCAACTGTTCGCCGATCTGCCGGAGGCGCTGGCGGCGACCGTCGAAATCGCCGAGCGCTGCGCGTTCCGGCCGCGGACTTTGGCGCCGATCCTGCCGCGGTTCTCGACCGGCAGCGCCGCGGGCGAGTCGAGTGTTGAGATGGAAGAGCAGGAGCTCCGCCAAGCCGCTCAATCCGGCCTAAAGGTTCGCCTGGAGCGGCACGGCTGCGCGGGCGGCCATACAACCGAGGAATACCACGAGCGGCTTGCCTTCGAGCTCGGCGTCATCGAGCGCATGAAGTATTCCGGCTACTTTTTGATCGTCGCCGATTTCATCCAGTGGGCGAAAGGGCAGAGCATTCCGGTCGGGCCGGGTCGCGGCTCCGGCGCCGGCTCGCTGGTCGCCTATGCGCTCACCATCACCGATCTCGACCCGATCCGCTTCGGGCTTCTGTTCGAGCGCTTTCTCAATCCCGAGCGCATCTCGATGCCGGATTTTGACATCGACTTCTGCCAGGACCGGCGCGACGAGGTCATCCAATACGTGCAAGGCAAGTACGGCCGCGACCGGGTGGCCCAAATTATCACCTTCGGCACCTTGCAGGCGCGCGGCGTGCTGCGCGACGTCGGCCGCGTGCTGCAGATGCCGTACGGGCAAGTCGACCGGCTGTGCAAGCTCGTACCGCAAAATCCGGCCAACCCCGTCACGCTCAAGCGCGCCATCGAGGACGAACCGCGGCTGCAGGCCGAGCGCGATCGCGACCCGGTGGTGCAGCGCGCCTTCGACATCGCGCAAAGGCTCGAAGGTTTGCATCGCCACGCGTCCACTCACGCCGCCGGCATCGTGATCGGGGAACGGCCGCTCAACGAGTTCGTGCCGCTCTACCGCGATCCCAAATCCCTGATGCCGGTGACCCAGTTCAACATGAAATGGGTCGAGCCCGCGGGCCTGGTGAAGTTCGACTTCCTCGGCCTGAAAACCCTGACCGTGCTCGACAAAGCGGTCAACCTCGTGCGCAAGCGCGGCGTCGAGATCGATCTGTCACGCATTCCGCTCGATGACGGCAAGACCTACGAGGCACTGGCGCGCGGCGAGACGGTCGGCATCTTCCAGGTGGAAAGTCAGGGCATGCGCCGGGCGCTGGTCGATATGCGGCCCGACCGCTTCGAAGATTTGATCGTGCTGGTCGCGCTGTACCGGCCGGGGCCGATGGCGAACATTCCGACCTATTGCGCGCGCAAGCTCGGCCACGAGCGCACCGATTATCTGCATCCGAAACTCGAGCCGATCCTGCAGCCGACCTACGGCATCATCACCTATCAGGAACAGGTGCAGCAGATCGCGCGCGATCTTGCCGGCTATAGCCTCGGCAAGGCCGATATCCTGCGCCGCGCCATGGGCAAGAAAGACAAGAAGGAGATGGCGTCGCAGCGCGGCGATTTCATCTCCGGCGCCGTCGAGCGCGGCATCGCCCAAAGCGATGCCGAAGTGATCTTCGAGGCCTGCGCCAAATTCGCCGAATACGGCTTCAACAAATCGCACTCCGCGCCTTACGCGCTGTTGACCTATCAGACCGCCTATATGAAGGCGAATTATCCGGTCGAGTTCTTGGCCGCCTCGATGACGCTCGAGATGGGCAACACCGACAAGCTCGCCGAATTCCGCGCCGAGGCGGTGCGGCTCGGCGTCAAGGTCGAGCCGCCGTCGGTCAACCGCTCCGGCGTCGAATTCGATGTCGAGGGCAATACGATCTATTACGCGCTCGCGGCGCTGCGCGGCGTCGGCCGCCTGGCCGTGCAAAGCATTTTGGACGCGCGCGGCGAGGACCCGTTCGCCGACATGGCCGATTTCGCCCGCCGCATCAATCCGCGCGCGGTCAACAAGCGCGTGCTTGAAAGCCTTGCCGCTTCGGGCGCATTCGACACGCTGGAGCCGAACCGCGCCCGCACCTTTGCGGCCGTCGATATCGTGCTGGCGGCGGCGCAGCGCGCCCATGACAACGCGGCGCTCGGTCAGGATGAGCTATTCGGCGGCGCGACGACCAAGGAGCCGCTGGCGCTGCCAGTGCTCGAACCGTGGCTGCCGGCGGAGCGGCTGCAGAAAGAATACGACGCCATCGGCTTCTTCCTCACCGGTCACCCGCTCGACGATTATGCCGCGGCGCTCAAGCGGCTTCGCGTGCAGTTGTGGGCCGAATTCGCCCGCGCGGTGAAAGCCGGCGCCGGCGGCGGGCGGGTCGCCGGCACCGTGATATCGCGCACCGAGCGGCGCACCCGCAGCGGCAGCAAGATGGGCATCATCGGGTTGTCGGATCCGAGCGGTCACTATGAGGCCGTGCTGTTCGCCGAAGGTCTTGCACAATATCGCGACCTGTTGGAGCCGGGCACCGCGGTGCTCTTGTTCCTCACCGCCGAGGTGCAGGCCGAAGAGGTGCGCGCCCGCATCCAGTCGGTCGAGCCGCTCGATGAGGCGGCGGCGAAAACGCAAAAAGGATTACGCGTATTTTTGAGCAACGAAGCACCGCTCGACGGCCTGGTGCGTCGCCTGGAGCCGACCCGCGCCGGCGCCGGCCGCAACGGCGCGGATCAGTCTGACGGCGAAGTCAGCATGGTGCTGATGCTGCAAAACGGCAGCGAAGTCGAAGTCAAACTCCCCGGCCGCTTCAAAGTCTCGCCGCAAATCGCCGGCGCCATCAAGGCGGTGGCGGGCGTAGTGACGGTGGAAGCGCTTTAACTCCCTCTCCCCGGAGGGGAGAGGGTTGGGGTGAGGGGGTTCGGACGCCGGGCTTTATCTCCAACATCCGAACCCCCTCATCCTGTCCTTCTCCACTGCGGAGAGGCTAGAGAGTGTTTGAGCAGGGGATGATGAACCGCGACGACATGCGATTTGCTGGCTACCTGATCGCAGGCTATTTGGCGTTTGCGGAAGTATTGAGTTGGGAAACATCAAAGTGGCCCGCTTGCCTTGTAGTAAGCGAGTATCAATCCGCAGATAATCAATCCGGCAATCAGACCTGCGCCACCTTCCATGAAGGGATCATACGTGGCGCTACCTTCCTGTGGGGCTTCCTTACCCATGATAACGTTACGGCTGCGGCGACCGTCGTCATCGCCGTTTTCACCTGGACTCTTTGGCGGTCCAGCGAAAAGCTGTGGCGCGTAACGCGACTCTCCACTATTGCCGCCCGTCGTTCGGCCAACGCCGCAGTTAGGGCCGCAGAAAATGCTGAAAAGGCCCTGCATTCGCTGGAAATTCCTCGCGTCTATCCAGTCGAGTTGAAATTCTCCGTCTTCGAAGACCCCCATCATGCGCCGCTGATAGCTACAGTCTCGGCGTCCCTTAAGAATTTCGGGCGGTCTCCAGCTTTTTTGAAGGAGCTTTACCTCATCGTGGCCGTCACAAATCTCGTAAGGCACGCTGGAGACCGTCCGCTGTATCATTCCGGACGCATTCCATTCATGGCGGAAGACGTTATCGGGGATAAGGAAACCGTCGGGCCATTCGAGAAAAGCATTCATGAGCTCGTGCCTTACTGCAGCCGGATCAAAGATGGTTCGTTGCACCTCGGATTGCTTGTAAGCCATCGGATAGACGATGCGCTGGGCAATACCTTCGGTCGAGGCGCTTGGTACGTCTGGAATCCTAGACGGCAAAAATTCGTCGCTGGCGTGCAACTCTGGACAGATAACTAGAATGAGGGCGACTCCAGCCGCTCGCGCCCACATGGCGCGCCTTAGTTTTTGGGCATCCGCTTGGCTTTTTGGGCAAGATGGGGTTGTTAGGCAAAGCCCCCCGGAGGGGAGAGGGTTGGGGTGAGGGGGTTCGGACGCCGGGCTTTATCTCCAACATCCGAACCCCCTCATCCTGTCCTTCTCCCCTCTGGGGAGAAGGGACGCAGCTTGCCCTTCCAAAAATTAATCGACCCACTTGCGCCGTTGAACGCATGGCGTTGTGGCGGCAACTGCAAATCCGGTATGACAACGTATGCAGCACGTTGCTCATCGCCCGCTCAAGGTCATCATCATCGGCGCCGGCATCGGCGGGCTCGCCGCCGCCATCGCGCTGCGCCAGCGCGGCATCGAGGTCGCGCTCTACGAGCGCTCGCAGGAGCTCGGCGAAGTCGGCGCCGGCCTGCAGATCGGCCCCAACGGCGTCAAGGTTTTACGCGCGCTTGGGCTCGAGGATGAGCTCATGCGCAATGCATTCGAGCCGTTCAGCATCATGTCGATCACCTTCGACGAAGGGCGGCTGCGCTTCCGCCAGCCGTTGAAGGCGATCGCGCGGGAAAAATACGGCGCGCCTTACCTGACCGCGCACCGTGCCGATCTGCATAACCTGTTGCGCCGCGCGACCGGCGACACGCCACTCACGCTCGGCGCCACCTGCATCGGCGCCGATACGGTCAACGGCGGCGCGGTGGCACGTTTTGCCGACGGCACGACGGCCGAAGCCGATATCGTCATCGGCGCCGACGGCATCCGGTCTGCCATACGCGCGCAGCATTTCGGCTCGGGCGAGCCGCGCTTCACCGGGATGATGGCTTGGCGCTGCATCGTGCCGATGGATTGCGTGCCGACCCGCGTCGGGCCCGGCGGCAGCGTCGCGGTCGACCACGGCGAATATTTTGGCTGGATCGGACGGGACGGCCACGTCATCTGCTATCCGATCGGCGTCAAAGGCGACCAGCTCAACATGTTCTGCGGTCACGTCACCGAACAATGGGTCGAGGAATCCTGGTCGGTGCCGTCGAGCCGCGAGGAACTGATTGCCGCCAAGGCCGGCTGGAACGAGGCGCTGCTGGAAATGTTCCGCCATGTCGAGCATGTCTTCAAATGGGGCATCCACGACCGCGATCCGCTGCCGCAATGGACGCGCGGCCGGGTCACGCTCCTTGGCGACGCCGCGCACCCGACCATGCCGACCTTGGCGCAGGGCGCCAACATGGCGATCGAGGACGGTTTTGTGCTGGCGCGGCTGCTCGCGCGCCACGGCGAGGACGTCGAAACCGCGCTGCAAGCCTATCCGGCCGCGCGCAAACCGCGCACCGATTGGGTCACGCTGAAATCGCGCGAGCAGTTCATCAACAACACCAAGGCGTCGCCGCCGCCGTTCGTCGACCGCACCTGGCTGTTCGTCAACGACGTCGTGCGAGGGGGGCGCGCTGCAGCCGGCGTGATCGCGTTCACTCCGCCTTGATGCCGGCGTCGCGGATCACTTTGCCCCATTTTGCCGTTTCGCTGGCGATCAGCGCTGCGAACTCGGCCGGCGTGCTGGTAAATGCCGAAATCCCCAAATCGGCGAGATGGGCCTTGATCGCAGCATCGGCCAGCGCCGCGTTGGTCGCGGCGTTGAGCTTTGCCACGATCGCATCGGGCGTATCTTTCGGCGCGCCGATGCCTTGCCAGCCGGCCGCCTCGTAGCCCGGCACGAATTCGCCGATGCTCGGCACCTCGGGCAGCGCCGGCGATCGCGTCGACGTGGTGACGCCCAGCGCCCGGAGCTTGCCGGCTTTGATCTGCTCGAATGGCTCCGGCATCGGGCTGAAATAGACCTGCACATCGCCCGCCATCAGCGCCGTGATCGCCGGTGCGCCGCCACGATACGGCACGTGCACCGCCTGGATGCCGGTCATGTTCATGAACAGCTGGCCGAAAATGTGCGTGGTGATGCCAACGCCGCTCGAGCCCATGTTGATCTTGCCGGGATGGGCTTTGCCGTAGGCGATGAACTCCGGGATCGTCTTGGCCGGGAAATCCGGATTGACCACCATGACGAAAGCGCTGCGCGTCGTGGTGGCGACCGGCCTGATATCGCGGATGAAATCGAAGCTGAGGTTTTGATAAAGCCAGGGATTGGTGGCGACCGCCGAGATGATTTGCAGGAGCGTGTAGCCGTCGGGCGGCGCCCGCACCACCAGTTCGGCAGCGATATTGGCGCCGGCGCCCGGCCGGTTCTCGATGACAAAGGACTGGCCGAGCCGTTCCGACAGCGCCTGGCCGATAATCCGCGCCACGATGTCGGCGCCGCCGCCCGGCGGAAATGCCACGATGAGATGCACCGGCCGCGACGGGTAGTCGTCCGCTGCGGCAAGCCACGGTGCCGCCGGCAACGCAACGGCGCTTGCGGCGAGGCGCAGGAAATGTCGGCGCGGCAGTCCCACGGCGTTTCCCTTGGCGATCTTGTAAAGCTACTCCGAGTCCGCGGCGGAGCGAAAGCGTGCTATAGTTTGCCGGCGCAAGACCGCCGAGATACCATCATGGCATCAATCGACAAATTCAACGACCACTGCTGGAACGACGTTGTTCCCGAAAGCGACATGAAACTTTACGCCGGATGGCGGCGCGAAACTTTCGTCGGGCCGCGGCCGGCGCTATTGGCCATCGACCTCTACGACCTGGTCTATCGCGGCGGTCCGTTGCCGCCGTCGGACATCAACGATCGGCACGTCAACACGTGCGGCATCTTTGCCCATCGCGCCATCGCGCCGACCAAAAAGCTCATCGCCGCGGCGCGCCGCGCCGGCGTTCCGATTTTCTTCTGCACCCAGGAAACGCGGCCCAACAACCGGCCGCGCGGCGCGGTCTCGACCCGGCGCGCGGTCGACGTGCCGGCGGACGGCTATGCGATCTATCGCGAATTCACCGTCGAGCCCGAGGACATCCTCATCACCAAACAGCGCGCCAGCATTTTTCAGGGCACGCCGCTGTTCTCGCACCTGTCGCTGCTCGGCATCCAGAGCCTGATCGTGTGCGGCGAGAGCACGTCGGGCTGCGTGCGCGCCAGCGTCGTCGAAGGCTATTCGAACGGATTTCATGTCAGCGTCGTCGAGGAATGCACCTACGACCGCGCCGAGCTGACGCACAAGGTCAATCTGTTCGACATGCACCACAAATACGCCGACGTGATGCATGTGGACGAAGTGGTGGCGCATCTCGATGCCGTGAGTCTGGAGCGTGCGGCGGAGTGACCAGCGGCGCGGGCTTCGCGCAGTCGCCTTGGGGTTGGCCGTCGTCCTCGCGCTTGCGGCGGCCGGCGAGGCGCAACAGCTCGAACCCAGTTTTGCCGGCAAGCAGATCCGGCTCCTGATCGGCTATTCGCCCACCAGTTATGGCTATGACACCTACGGCCGGCTGCTGGCCCGCTATCTCGGCAAATACCTTCCCGGCAATCCGCTGATCGTCCCGCAAAATCGGCCGGGCGCGGGTTCCCTCAATCTGACGAGCTACATGGCGCATGCGGCGCCCGCCGACGGGTCGGAGATCGCCATTGTCGGGCGCGGCGTCGCCATGGAGCCGATCCTCGACGCGCCGCTTGGGCCGCCGAAATTCGACTCCACCAAGTTCACCTGGCTCGGCAGCATGAACAACGAGGTTGGCGGCTTCTTCGTGCGCCAGCCCGGGCCGGCATCAAGCTTCCGGGATGTTCTCAATGGCGCGGCCTTGAAGGTCGGTTCGACCGGCGCCGGCGGCGATCAGCAGATATTTACCCAGACGCTCAACGCCCTGTTCGGCACCAAGCTCAAGGTCATTGCCGGCTATCCCGGCACTCAGGAACTGATGCTCGCCATCGAGCGCGGCGAGCTTGACGGCATCGTCGGCTATTCGTGGAGCGTGGCGCGGTCTGGCAACAAAGAAGAGATCGACGACGGCACGCTGAAAATCATCCTGCAGGTCGCGCTCAAGCGACATCCGGAGCTGCCGGACGTTCCGCTGGTCGGCGATTTCGTCACGGCCGGCGCCGACCGACAGGTGCTCGAGCTCATTTTCTCGCGCAATTCCATGGGGCGGCCGCTCTTGGCACCGCCCGGTCTCGATCCGGCGATGGCCGCGGCGCTACGCAACGCGGTCGCTGCAGCCATGCACGACCCCGATCTGATCGCGGAAGCCGCCAAGATCGATCTGGAGCTCAATTTCGTCAGTGGCGAGGATGTCCAGGCCCTGGTCGAGCGGCTTTATCATTCGCCGCCCGAGGTGGTGGCCCGCGCCCAGGCCATTGCGGGGGCCAATTGACGGTCGCCCAGCGCCTTTGAACGTTCCGGTTGCCTCGACGGGGCCGATGCCTATATAAGGCGCCCAATCTCACACGCGGACCTTGGCCTAAACAGCCGTCCGGTGTCTGCCCCATCCGGGGTGGGCTCTCGGTCCGCGGCGGATCAGCCGGAGAACTGATATGTCGCTGCCAGACTTCAGCATGC
>Ga0210398_10004381_pt1 | contig 13257 bp, 20 predicted proteins | sample IncBWC4OmetaG_FD_161047 | JGI IMG/M metagenome (GOLD analysis project Ga0210398, IMG submission 161047) | Forest soil microbial communities from Barre Woods Harvard Forest LTER site, Petersham, Massachusetts, United States - Inc-BW-C-4-O | ecosystem: Environmental > Terrestrial > Soil >... | reverse complement strand
GCCGCCCCCCGGGAATGGAACAACCTCCTCCCAAACAAGGAAGACGGCATTGAATCGATGTGACGTTCTGAAGAAATCGTTGAAAACTCGGCTGAATATGTCCTCCGCTTCAGGAAGATTCCGCATCCAACTTGCGGGAACATGGATGTACAGAATGGCTGGCAGGGTCGGGGAATTTGCGTCCTCTTATGTTTGAGTGTGTTTTTTATTGCGTTCGCCGTCAGCCGCGCACCTTCTTTTCCAGTGACTTCAATACTCAGCGTGATTTCGTCACGACGCGCGGACAAGTCGAAATCTCTTCCTCGGACGCCGCTCTCGCCAATTATTTCGACCGTGAATCCATTGACGGTAAGGAGGGATGCTATCTCTGTTTCGATAAAGCACGGTTTGGTGGGCCGTTTATGAAATCTGTGCGGTAATATGTCGAAACCTTTGACGTGAGCCTGCAATAGGGTGTGGAATGCATTCGCGAGCCTCACAACTCGATGCCCCCAAACGATACCGCTCATGCCCTTGTGCTTCAGCCTATTTTGCATCCACTCATCATGTTTAGCCTGGGGGGTCAGTTTGCGGGTAGCCCAGTCTGTGCCCAGTACAACAGCTAAGAACCTCACTGAGATTGCGACTTCAACTACCTGACGGACACCACTCGTACTCGATTCAAGTTCAGTCAGGTCCTTTGCCAATTGGAGAACGAAATTCGGGCGAGGGGATGTTGTTCCGCCACCTTCTGGACTCATTGAAGAAATATATCAGGAAAGGACGGGACTGAGGGTCGGACCGCAAACCACATCTCGGCGTGATGGACAGCGGCAAGTTGCGCGGTCAGATTGATGCGGCGTTCGGAGATTAGACGATGACTTCGGCTCGGCAATTCTCTGGGGTGCGGGAATACTATCATGCCATAGAACAGTTCCTCATATTCGGAGCCATGCGCCACAGTATTCACGTATTCTTGAGTTCAGAGGGACAAACTTCGTGGTTTGGGTCCCACCACAACAGGGAAATTATATTTTGGGTAAGAACACCCCACAACCGTTCTTTGGCTGACAGACGGAGCGTATAGAGTTCCTCGACATCTGGCATTCGCAACTCAGTTAACCTTTTCCTCGCAGCCGCAGAAAGGTCCCGAATGGGAATTGCGTGATTGTTTTTCTTTCCAACAACAAAGATTTGGTTGAGCGTCATGGTTTCAAACTGTTTCAACTTCTCACGGATGGAATGCAGTGTCTTTTCATTCAGGACATGCCATCCATAAGGCTCTTGCACTTCTAATCTCGAAACTCGCCACGCTGGGTACAAACTCCACCAGTCGGGCATGGACTGAATGGCTGGAGACTTCCGTGATGTTGGCTCTTGAAGAACAGAAGGTCTTTTGTGCTTAGGAATAACCAATGACTACTTCTGAGGAAGACTGCTGTAGTATTCTGCCATAGCAGCCTGCGTTATTTCGTTATCGCAGAACTCACCAGGAGGGATTCCTTCCCGAGCATCAAGCCACGGTCTTTCTTGATGCGTAAGATCACTCAACCACTGTGATGCCTTGTCTCCGTAGAAGTTCAATACAGCCTCGACTGTTTCTTTTTCCGTGGCGGTCAAGGCATCAGGATTGCCTTGAATCGAATTGACCATATACTGCCCGCGATGCTGCTGATAGAGGTCGGGAGAAACAGGACCCATTGCCCATGCCTCTATTCGTTCTTGAAAAAGAGGCTTTTCATCCCACACTAGAGACCACGCCTGAGCATAATACACAAGTTTCTGCAACTTCATCGCGGTCATGGGACCACGGTAGGTCAGAATATATGCTGCAACGTCATGAACGGTTGCCATAAGTCTTTCCTTCTTCGGTACACCGATAATACGCCTTATAAATGGTATTGTCAAATTTCCGCCAATTCTTTGAGAGTCTTCGGACATGCTAAGAGCGCTCGTCTCCACCCATCAGCGATGGCTTGGTCCCGCGCGTCCACTGGCAACAACGCCATACTGCAACGTGGCTGCAGATTCGCAAGGATTGTCGCCAGTTCGATGACCCGCACCACTTCTGTATCGGTGAATCGGCGCATAGATTCCTTTAGGCTACCTGCCCCAGATTCCGCTGCCAGTCGTCGGATCCTTGTAGCAAACGGCGGACTTCAACTCCTCGTAAGTTTGCGCCTTGCCAATAGCATCCAGAGCCGTCAGTTCTGGATTCTCGACAAGCAAATTGTTTTCGACTGCGTGATTGTAGACGGCTTCGAGTGCGGCAACTTTATCTGCGGCATCGGCGAGATTATTTTCATCAAGCAAACGGGCGAAGAGTGCTTGGTTCACACTTCCACCTTTCCACTCGGGATGATTTTCCCTGAATGCTTCGACTGCCTGCGCCCATGAAGTTTGGATTCGCTCACCTTCACGCGCAGCCGAGAATTCACGCAGCGCGGCGGGGTCTATGCCCTGAGCCTCAAGAGCCTTGCGAACAATCTCTGCTTCAGCCGCCGCGGCAGGGTCATTTGCCGCTGCAGCAACGCGCGCTGCCTCGGCTTCAATCTGTTCCTGTGTCGATTGCGCGACGAAACGCCCTTGCGAGTCCCGCTGTTGTTCGGTCGTAACGGCGTCAGTCTTGCCGTAGACGGCGCGCATCACTTTCAATTCTTCAGCGACCAGTCCGTCTTCGGTCTCGGATTGCAGAATTACCTTCTGTCCATTCACCACGATAGTCTTTGCGAATCCCTGCGGCACAGGCTGCTGGACAACGTGGTGTGAGAACCAGTCTGTGCCATCTCGGTCGAGCGGGTCTCTCTGGATGAGCCCCTGAGCCGCTGCGGCTTCATGGAGCAAATTTTGAATTTCCACAATGCTTGATGCACTTGCAATTGCCCTCTCCAGTTCCGAACCTGCTGGAACTTTAATTGCTGAATCGCCATTCGCCATTAGGTGTGCCACGGTAGTTCTCCTCTGCCCGCATGGGGCGTGTTGCAAACTTCAGAAACTTTTGAAACTTTACTGGTACAGCGCGCGCAGCGCGGCTTCCTTGCGGTCTAACTCTTCATCAGTCGCTGCGTAAATCTCAAATCGGTCGTTGCCATGTGGGTACACGACACGGGTACAATTCTGCGGTGCTGATGAAGATTCAGGCATCACTGCAGGCTGAGCGACGGGCAGGACAATTCCTTGGTCGGCGAGTTCTACTGCCGCCTGTGGGCTAATCATGCCCAGACTGTCCCGCAGTTCGGCTTTCATGCGCTCAAACGCCGCACCGATGTCGGAGTCTTTGCTCAGCGAGTCGTTCACAATCTTTTCCAGCGACGGTGTAGTCGGGCGAATATAATTTTGGCTCATGATTGTTGCCTTCCTCTGTCTGTTGCGTCGATTCCTTCTTCCTGTTTTGGACTCTTCAGCAGTTTTAACTGCTCGTTCTTTTCGCACATTTCAGCAAGTTCATCTTCGGAACCTTGGAACTCCCAGCGTTCAATCATAATCGGTGATGGTAAGGGAGTCCCGCTACGCCACGAGCCATTAGCCATGCAATCCCTCCGAAAAATCAAATAATGCGTGCTACAAAATCCTCTGCAGAAATTTCCCAACTTCGTGCAGTCTGGATGCGGACACGGCTGATACACTTTCGGCGGACGATAGTTGTGCATCGCATCACCTCACCTGTCCGACGTGAGTGCCCGTAAAATGTTCGGATGTTTTTCGGCAGTCGCCAACATTTGCTTGCCTTCTGGCGTGCTCGCTAATTTTCCGATGTAATTAATGACGCCGACGATTTTATCCGCATGACTCTGCTTCGGCTGAATCGCTTGATGTGCGATGAACAGTTCGTGCTTGATATCGTTCGGCACATCTTTGAACTGAGGTTGCGATAGTGCGGTAACGAGTGCCTGCGATGAACGGGATTGTGCGAATGCATCCCATAAATCCGATTTCGTTCTGATGTCCAGAGCCTGCCCGTGCGTATTCAAGACACGAGCAGCCGCATCATAGAAGGGCGAATCCTCGGGTATGGATGAGACCGCAGGTGCCCCCGCCAGCGGCGCGTTCCTGATTTCTTCGGTACGCTCGGGTGTTTTACCGACGAACTTTCCGCCGATGGACGCAAACTTATCGGGGTCAATAGGCTCGGCAGATTTCGGAGTAGCACTCCGCACTTTTTTGGCGCCGCTAATTTTGGCGAAAAGGTCGGGCTCAACAGGCACTGCGGGTGATGATTGCGCAGCCGCAGTTTCAGGTGCGGACTGTGCGGATTCAATATCAGATGCCATAGGATTTTCCTCTTTCTTCAAACGCCGAGTGCCTGCCGTGCTTGCTGCAAAATTTCGAAGGGATATCTGCCGCCCGACTTCGGCTCAAAAATCCAGTCCCAGAATTGCTGCAAATCAAAACTGTGTTCCAAAATTGCGACGTTCAAGTCGGCGACTTGCAGTTGGTGCTGCCGAGTCAGGTCGGCGATGTATCCAGCCTGGGCTTCGCCCGCATCTCGCCGCCAAACCCAAAATGCCAACGCTTCATCACGCAGTGCTCGAATCGAATGCATCAAAACGGTGCAGTTGTTTTGTACGCTCTGAGCCGTCTCTGCAAATTCGCTCAGTGGCTTCGTCACAATCGGAGCCGCTGGCAGTTCGGGCAAAGAAATCGCACCGTCGACAGGTGCATTCGGCACAGGAGTTGGGGCCCCTTTCTCGTCAAGTCCGAATGTCAATTCCCGATACATCTTCGTTGCAGCCAGCCGCTCGCTGGCAGTCTCGCCACTCTTCATCACTCGTTTCAGGTGCGAAAGGAATTGGTCTCTGGGTGTGCGATGACTCATAGAAATCCGATTTCGGGAATCGTATCCAGAATCTCGCCTGCGATGTCCGCGGCTTCGCCAATCGTTGAAGCGATATTTTCCCGCGGCGTGCGAGAGCCTTCGTAATTCGCAGGGTCATCGCCGCCAACGATGGAGACGAAATCTGATTTTTCGTAGTAGTACGTCAGCACGCCCTGGCGCCGTGTCTGGAAAACGACACTGCAGTCGTCTGGGTTCATCGCGATGATGTTTGCTCTGGACATTTTTCAATTCCCTGACTTCTCTGCGACATGGCAAAAACAACTGCACAGCAAAAAGTCTCCATCCGCTTTCGTCCACCCGTTGCAAACGTGCTCGGCGAAATCTTCACTCTGGCACGCAGGCAAGATTGTCGTCGGGACGATTTTATCTATCGGTGTGAAGCCGTCCTTGCCCACGTCACTCAATGGTGTTTCCTTTCGCAGTGACGTACTGCTCAAAGATTTCCAACGCTCGTGCCAGTTCGGGCGTCAAGACGATGAATTTCTTATTGCTCCGTCGGAGTGACCGCTTCACTGCCTTCTGCAAATCGGTCAGGAGAGCATCGAGTGCATTCCGACCGAAATGTGCGTCGAGTACCGTGCGAATCTTCCGCTGCCCGAGCAGTTCTGCGCCGAGCGCACCAGCAGACTTCTCATCCTTGGTGCGATAAACCTTCTGAACTGCCGCTGTGGCATCGTAAGTATCCGTCAGGAATCCGCTGGCGACATACAGCGCGACGAATGCCTGCTGCTTCGGGGTGAGCGTGGCGAATTCAGGCAGACGCAGAAGGTCTGCAAGCCGTAACCGCTTTGGGGTTACGATTTGGTTGTCCAGTGCCAGTTCCATAAGGTTCCATCTCCGGCGGAAACAGTTTCCCAAGGGGTGACCGAGCCATGACGCAGGGTCACCCGCCTTTGGGTGGCGACCGTGAGATTAGGAGGAAGCACGGTCACCTTCTACTTATGGATTCCAAAGTCTAAAACCCCCTGCTTTAAGTTCCTTTTTGCCCCGTCAAAAGATCAGGCACGGGGATGATGCCAGTGCCCCGTTGGGGTTGAAAATCACAGCCTGGGTGTTGGCGGTAAGGACGAATTGTCTGAACGATGTGGCGGCATTGCACAGGGGGAGGACAAACTTTGGGGGTGCAGTCAGGCGCCTAGCGAGGACAGCGGGGCTTGGGGTTCGCAATCGCAAGCATGCTTGCCATGGGACCCCTGCCGCCAGCACTAGCGCTCGCGCTAAAAATATTTGCAACGCTGCCGCTGCGCTTCCAATGTTGCGATTGGGATTCCGAGCGGTGGGTGGGCGCGATGGGGCGTTCGCATAGCGACTTTTGGTCACGGTGTGTGACAGTGAGAATCGCTAAGCGGGCTGCGATAATGTAGTACTTTCGTACTGTTGACGTAACGCAATGTTTCGTGCAATGATTGCGTTACTGAAATGGAGGCGCTATGAAATTCCTCGAAAGCCATGAACTACTCGCACTGCTGAAGGCCGCCAAAGCGCGCTCCAATCGGGATTGGGCCATGCTGTTGCTGACCTATCGCCACGGCATGCGCGCCAGCGAGGTGTGCAACCTGACGCTCGCGGATGTCGATATGAAATCCCACACCGTCACGTTTCAGCGTGTGAAGGGCTCACTGAAATCCATGCAACCGCTGGAACGGCTGGCAGGGCAGCCGCTGCTTGATGAACGCGCTGCGCTGCGTCTGTGGCTCGCCGACCGTAAAGACGACAGCAAATATCTGTTCACGAGCCAGAAGGGCGGCAGGTTGACCGAGAATGGCTTCTGGAGGCTGTTTAAGGTCGTGATGGCCGAGGCTGGCTTGGAGGGCCGCTCCTGCCACTCGCTGAAACATACGCGGGCAAGCCTGATGATTGAGGGCGGTGCCAATCTCGCCGAGGTGCAACAGATGCTGGGCCATAAGAGTTTGTCGTCAACCTTGCGGTACGTTCACGCGACGGACGAGCAGGCTGCTAAAGCCGCCCGGCGCGCCGAAGCCAACGTCTTCTAACCTGTCCGAAGCCCTGTCTGACCCACCGACCGCTCGATTCTGGGCGGTCGTTCCATTTTCTGGGCTCGGATTGTACCGCTTTGCCAACGCAAGTTTCTCCTGCATTTCCTTGCGTTATTGCAGGTCCCGACTTCGCAACATGTTGATTCTATGCTTGCCACTTTTTGTCACACCACTGCGTAATCTTGCGTTTCGACCTTGGATAGTTCACCGTGCGCCCGCCCGCGGATCTGCCGACCGCCCAAGTACGTCGAATCCCATTTGCAGCCGTTTTAAGCGAGGTTACGCTGCTAACAAGGTAAACATGCCATCCGCGGTCCAAAGCCCCGATTTGACCGCCCTGCGCCGCGGCCAGCCCCTATTTCAAGCCTCCAGCGTGCCATCCCTGGCCGTCTGATCCCTATTTCCAATCAGGTTCGTCCGTGAAGCCGGTGCCTGCGAGACCGCCTGCCCCTTCGCTGCGTCGTGGCACATCAGCATCGTATGACGCCTGTGGCGGCATCGGCTGCGGCGCCGTCCAGCCCGACGAATAATCGGTAGCGGGGAGCGGCATGGCTGGCAGCACAGCATCTTCCGTCAAGGCGTCCAGCATTTTGGTGTGATGGTGCAGCGGCATCGGCTCAAATTGGTGCCATCGTTCGAAGGTCTCATCAGCGAGTCGGGTTCCGTAATATAACGGCGGATACTGCCAATGGGCGGAATAGCGTGCCTTAAAGACCGCCAGCACGCCACCCCGTCCAATTCGGAGCACCAAGCAGCGTTCCCGAAGCCAATCATCGGCAGCAATCGACTCTAGCCAGGGACGATTGACCTGACTGCCATCCTCGGCATTGACCAGCACCCAGAACTGCCGCGGCGGCTGGAACATTTCCAGCCCTCGATACTCCTGATGCCAGCGGTCGAATGCGATGCAAGGCTGCTCGCTGCCCAGACCGTACTGCAGATGCTCGGGTCGGGTAAGGAAAACATTCACCAGGTCGAGCGGGAATCCATCGCCGTATCGAGCCTTTCGGATGGCATCGAGTTCCGCGAAATTTGATGGCGGCTTGTAGGCTTCAATCGCAGCCACAGGACAGGCGATTTGAGGGGTTACGATTGCTGCCGGTACTGGCTGGACTGCGGCTCCATCTTTTTCAGGCTGAATCGGCTGGACTGGCTGCTGGACTTCCGGGGCGGGGGCTGCTTCATATGCCACGATGTTTCTGCGGACAGTCGTATGCGAGACGTTCCCGAGGCGGCGCGCGATTGTGCGAGAGCCCAATCCTTCACGGTGCCACTGCATAACGTGCGCCATATCAAGCACAATCCGCTCGGGCGGTGGTGGTGGGATGTGCCGACGTTTACCGTGAGCGACCGGCGCAGAATCGTTTGAGATAGTTTTGAGAGCCGTTTTAAAGGTCTCCGACACCCCCGCCGTTCCACGTAATTTGTTGATAACAGTCAAGATTCGCGACTTGATGCTCATTTTTGCCTTTTTTTTGTCCTTTTGACCGCAACTTTTTATAAATCGCAGTGGTGCCACACTACCGCCGTGTGTAACGGACCATGCCGTTCAACCAAAAAGCGGCAGCCACCCATCATTTCACCGCACCGCCAACCGCTATTTCCGACAGCCGACCGTCATTCCATATTTCGGTCGCCGCCTATCACAACACTCACTCAATTCTGACTGAACGGTCTCTCTCAAATCTGACTGAATCATCTCCCGGAACAGTCTCCACCAATCCTTCCAGTTTTGCTCTACCGATCCTATCGGTCAGAGCAACCCTAACAGGCAACTTCGGCGGTGCGCTGCCTGTTTGAAATAGAGGATGTCCAGGGTGCCCTGGTGCCATTCTGGAAAGCGGCTCGCGCGCGGCGCGGGAGCCATTACCTTTGATGCCTGCCGCCATCGGTTATTTCCTAACGGCGATTTGCGGATTGATGGGAACCCTACCGGCCCCCAATTCCAGTTGCTTCCGCTCGGCGTCGGTCAAAGGTGTCACCTTTTTCCGCCGCTCCAGTTCTGCCGAGATTTCCTCTTCGGTCGGTGAGTACTGCGGCTGTTCGGGCTTGCGCTGGCTGGCTTCGGCTGCGAGCACCCGTTGGCGTGATTCACGCGCCCATCGTTCCTCTGCTGTCGGCTCGCTCGCTCGTGCTGACGGTGCTGCTGGCACAGATGCTGTCAGTGTGTGCCTTCGAAAGTTCTGCTCGGGCGCATCATCGTGGCGGACGGCTCCTGCAGCAACCAACTGTTCCAGGGCATCTTTCACCGTTGGAATCTGTAAGCCTGTGCCGCCGCTGATTTCACGATAGGTGAGACCCGTCGCCAGGTGACAAACTTTCAAAAACGCTAAGACCCTTGCTTCGGTGGGGTCAGCCTCGACGACTGGCTGGGCTGACGGCTCCGCTGAGAATGTGCCCGCGTCAATGACTGGCGGCGCACCATTACCTTTGGCTATCAGGGCGCCACCCAAATCGATTCCTGATTTTTCGAATGCATCTCTCATTTGATTCACGGTCGTTCTCCTTCACAGTTTTGAGCCTTTGGGCTGGGGGTGATTATTGAACACCTTGATGAGCACCTTCATTTTGAGAGGAAGATGCTCAAGAATATTATTGCGCATGTAGTAGTAAGTAGTAGTATACTCTTATACTTACAAACTCTATCGTGGAACACTCTCCGACCAACTTTGCCGCTCGGAAAATGAAGGCGCTCAATAATTACTCGCAGCCCAGAGAATGAGCACCTTGAATTGGGTGGATGAGCACCTTGAACTTGGGGTCTCATCAGGACACTTCCATCGGAGTCCCTATATGCTCAGGGCTTTCAGCCGTGACCGTCTCGGATGTGACATTCACCGGTGTCAGTTCCCAATACCAAATCTTGCCATCCTTGACAGAACGAATCCCCAGGTCATCCTTTGCCCGCCGCATGGTTGCTTCCGTGATGTCGTGGCCGCCCTTGGCGTCAGAGAAAAGTTCGGTCTTCGGCTTCCGCCCATCTGCCAACGCATCTTCAAGGAACTTCTTGGCGTCCTGTAGTTTGGAGTCGGAGCCTTTCGGGCGGCCAACTTCGTGATTACTGGAGCTGAGTGCTTGATCAGCCGTTTTGTGAACGACGGAGCCCCAATCAATGAAGGGTGCTCCGACGGCCCCATCCTCATCAGTGAAGACACGCTTGTTGAATCCAATCTTGTAGGAGAGGCCGCCGTGCGTAACAGCGGTCAGGTTCCCCTTGAGACGACTCATTGTAAAATTCTCACTGAGGGTGCCGTCTTCATTGGGTTCGTCACGTTGGAAGAGCCATGCACATCGAGCGATGCCGATGAACGCCATCGCACCGCCGACTCGGCTGATGGCATCCAAATCTTTCTTCTTGTTGAGATGCATGACGATGAGAACGGCGATTCCGTACTTCTCTGCCAACTTCCTGAGTGGGACGAGAATTTCAGCACGGGCATCTTGCTCGCCGAACATATTCGTCTCTCCCAAGAAATTGGAAATGGGGTCGATGACGAGCAATCGGGTGTTGGGAAATTCTTGGAACTTACTTTCCAACACGCCCATGTCAACATCAAGGCGCACATCCCCTTCTTTGTTGCCGCGCATCACACCTTCAAGGAAATGAATCTTGCTCAAGTCGGCACCCGCCGCCATGAGTCGGGGAATTGCTGTGTCTTCCAAATCATCTTCGCCCAGCATCATCAGCACATCCGACGGTGGGATCATGTTCGGAGAATCGGGAAATGGTTTCCCCATTGTGACGGTGGCTGCGAGGCTATTCGCTGACAGTGATTTTCCGTTGTCGGGATTGCCTGCATAGAGGGCAATCTTGCCGATTGGTATGCGGTGCTCCCAAAGCCATTTCAATCGTTTCGGGGTGATGGCATCGGCGTTACGGGAAATCCCAACAGCAGGTTCACTACCGCTAGTCGTATTCGTATCTTTGTTGAATGACTTCCCCTTGAGAGCCGCGTCGATGGTACGTTTCCGATAATCCGGACGGTCTGTCCATTTCTCTCGTTGACCAAGAGCCGATGCCCCGAAATACTTTTCGATGCGGGTTCGGTCTCCATTGAGGAGACGGGCAAGGATAGAGATGAGTGCCAAGTCTGCCGATGATTGGTCATCGCTGTATGCAGTGGTGTCACCCATCCATAGTGATTTGAACTTAGCGTTACCGATTTGCGATATGAGCAGATGAACCAAATCGATGTCGATTGGCGTGGAGACCCCATCTCCTGAGAATTTACTCCCAGTGACGGTGAGGTATCGCCCAGGTTCGACACCGAAATATATTTCCGCACCGTACTTATCCGTTCCTGGTTGCTTGCCGTGGAATTTGCGACCCTGCTCGCGTGGGAGAACTGGCGCGTTGAAGAAAGCACGAAGTCCCGTATCAGATGGCGTGATTTCACAATGCGGATTGCCAAGGTGCTTGAGGATTTCGAGTACATACGGTTCTGCCTTTTCATTCGTGAGGACGCCATCAAAATCTACGCCGCCCATTCCTGGCGGTAGCACAAATCCAGCACCAGCAAATCGTGGTGGCTCGAAGATGTCATGATCGGCGAGAACGGCGACAGCAGTGTCGAATCCTGCCCACGTAGTGGAGTCATTCGTCTTTGCGCTACGCAAAGTCCCGTTTGATTTCAAATCGTAAGGCGGCTTTGTCCATTTCAACTCACCGTGGGCATCCTCCCGCTGTTCCCATTTCCAGCCGACCCAGTTGGGATAGCTCTTCAACTCTTCAGGAATTTGAAGGAGGCTCATCACAGCACCCCCGATTTGTCGGAGTACTGAGCGGCGATAATGCGGGGCACGATGGTTTCGGCATCGGCTGCCATCTGTCGTCCAGGCTTCTGGGGATTATCGACGAGATGAAATCGAAGACGTGTGTTCTGCGGAGGGGCGACTTTATCGGCGAAGCCCGAAACGTGGATGAAGATGTCCAGTCCAGAATCTTCACGAATGAAGCCATAGTTGCGATTAATGACCCAGGTTTTTAACGTACCGAACTTAACGTTTTCCATTGTAGTGCCGCCTAAAATAAATCACTCCATTTGATGCTCGGCTCAAAAACTGGTGAACCGCCGCCTTGAAATTTGTCACTTCTTCGGCTTCGGAATCTTCATCGCCTTACGAACCGCGTCGATGTTCGCTTGCGACACCCAAACACCGTGGAACGTAGTAAGTTCCAGATGCTCACGAATCTGGGCATCGCTCATCGGTGCTGGACGTTTTGTCGGCGTCCGCTGGGTCTGTGCTTGCATGACATCTATCCTTCTGGCGTCATGCCCTGCCCGACAGACCCCGAAACCCGAAATCCTTTTATGCTGTCGAGCTGGCGCTGTGACCCTTCCGAGTCGGCACGACGATTTGCACAGCTTGTTTGCGGCGCTCCCGTGCCAAGAACTGGGCGATAGCGACCCTGATTAATTGCGCGGGGCGCTGACCGGTTGGTTTCCCGAGAGCGGCCAGTTGCCGCGTGTGGTTAGCGTTGAGCCAAATGGTCGTACGTTGCATGTGCATATACCGTCCTACTTATGAGTCAAAAAGTCTTAAACCTGGCCGACCCTGACGTCGCCGATTCGCCCCGGCCGTGAGCGAGAACAGAGCGAATCCGGCAGCAAGACCGAAGCCGCGTGATATCGAATTCCCTAATCCATATCTGCGGTACCTCATGCTGTTTGCTCCTCGACTGTTCCAACATACCAATGGGAGACCACCAGTCCATCCGCATTTGTGGCTCGTGATTTGTTGCCATATTTCTGGCCGTGCCCCTTATCACGTGGCGCTTTGCCGTTCTTAGACGTGGGGACCCAGCCCGATGCAGGATCGTCGCGGTATGCAATCAATTCGGTTGGCGCATCACCTGCGTTGCAGTAGTAGCGATATCCAGCGCCTACGAACAGAGCGGCCTGCGCATCTGCGATGAGTCGCCACATTTGAGTTCTATCGAAGTCGGGCAGAAGAATCTTCTCGGCTGACTTCCAAACACCTGTGCTCAGACCCAATGGCAGGACCACCACCTTGTGCGAGCGCCACGCGTTTTTAATGGGTGGGGCTGCGAGTGCCGCAGACATTCCGACAATCAGCTCTCGGCCCTCGAAGGTCTCCGTCGCCAAGAACACTCTAGCCGCATGGTTCCAACGGTCAGGAGTGTAGTGGTGTGCCCGAAACTTTTCCCAGACAAATTCCTTCTCTGCAACCGATTGGATTTCGTGAAGAGTCATGCGGCCACCATCCACTTTAATAATTTCGATTTGAACCAACGCGTGATTGTGCGCACCACGCGAGTTGCGCAACTGCAGCCGCTTCCCAGAGTCAACGAAAGACTCAGCAGCATCACAGCTGTAGTGCTCCCCACTAAAACTGGACACCTCAGTTAGGTAAGATCAGGGCCTCCAAACAGGAGGCAACATGGGCAGGAAACCACGCGTAGATCGATCCCCGGAAGAAAAG
>Ga0210398_10004379_pt1 | contig 13259 bp, 19 predicted proteins | sample IncBWC4OmetaG_FD_161047 | JGI IMG/M metagenome (GOLD analysis project Ga0210398, IMG submission 161047) | Forest soil microbial communities from Barre Woods Harvard Forest LTER site, Petersham, Massachusetts, United States - Inc-BW-C-4-O | ecosystem: Environmental > Terrestrial > Soil >... | reverse complement strand
CTTTGCTGAATCAAGAGATCGCGACAGCGTCACAGTTGACCGCCGATTATAAGAAGGCGCTGGTCTGGCAGCAGATCGACGCCAACCATCCGAAGGCGGTCGAGCTGCGATCTAAGATCGCGACCGAAGAACCACGGTTGAAGGCGGTCGCTCAGAGGTTGAGTGGAGCCGAGCAATGGGCTAAGAGCGGTGGTCTCTCACCTGAGCAGATTCAGGACGTGCTTCCTCTGCTCAAGGAAGCGAACGTCGTGCTGACGGATGAGCTGGATCAACGAGAGAGGTATCATACAGTGGAGGGAAAATGAAAATCAAAGTCACGGTTGATGTGGTTCACCAGGTCAACGGCGCACTTCAGTCTGACCAGTTCGAGATGCTGTTGCCGGTCGGCGACCGCAAGGCTTACACGGATGAAGCCTTTAGGCTCCGCGTGAAGGAACGACTCGAACAGGAACTCAAGCTCGTCGATCTGGAGGTTGTCCGATACGAGATTCACGAACAACCCCTGATCGAACTGTGACGCGATTAGCACGAGGGGAAGAGACCCGGTCTTCGGATCGGGCCTTTTTCTGCTAGAATTTTCGCGCCATGCCAACGAACAGACTTTACCTCGCGGTGTTGCCTCTGATCCACATGACTCCCGTAGGACCTTTCGGGTTCGGGCTGACGGAACAGACTATCACGGTGTTTCCCGACAGGAATCTCGCGACCGAATTCTACCCCGACGAAGCGGAACATTACGTGCTTACCTTCAAGAATCGAGCTGACAAATACCTCACGGGAGGACACGTCACTAAGTACGATGTCTCCACGGAGCCGACTGACGATGGCCGTGTGATCGTGGTGGTGATCCAACATGTCAGACCGTAACAAGAAGAAGAAGATCAGCGACGTTGTCGAGAAGCTGGATCGGAAGACTCCGACGAAGACACAGTTCGAGCCTGCCGAGCCGCAATACACGTTCGCACAAATCCAGAGCATGTTAGGGTTACTCTCGGCCTTAGACAAGAGCAAAATTGCCAAGCCTCTCGCCGTGAGTGCCGCACTCGGAGCAACGCTCGGAGGACTCCACATCCTTTGGTTGATTGCTAGGTATCTTTTAAAATTCTGAAGTTTTTGTTTCTGCTACAATCCCGCTCATGTGGGAAAAATTCAAGGTTGAAGACATCAAGTGTGTCGATGATAGCACTCAGGCTCGCGGTGTCATTATCCTTTGTGGACCTCGAACTATGGTGACTCTGATGTTCGACGAAAAGGTCCCACACAAGGAGACTGATGATCTCGTGCATCTGCTTTGGGGTAAGCTGAAGCTACGAGAAGTCATCGTTCAGAGTGACTGAACTACGCTGACCTCCGCGTGATCCGGTGAGTGTTCGATGAAGTCATAATCCCGGTTCCTTGTTTGATCTTCTTCGACATCTGTCTCATCACAGATTTGAGCGTGCCGGAGTCGATGACACCGCCGCGAACATGCGTGTGAAAGGTGAGACCGTTGTTACCACTGAGGTGTTCAGCAAGAGCACCCGCGATCTGTCTCATCGCATCAGGGTTGTCGAGAGGCAACACACCTTCTCGCGCCGATCCACCACTCGGAGAGTCACCGATCATCGCGAGTGTCGGCGCTGAGATCAATCCACCCGCCGCGAACCTCTGAACGTTCGTTGTCGTGGCCGGAGCCTGAGACGTGGAGCCGGTTGTCTGAAAACCCTGGTGCTGTTGTGATCCCATACTGCCTGGCCCCGAAGAACCGGAACCTCCAGCACTACCAGAGATCACCGCTCCGGCGATACCGCAAGCGACCGCCGCCGCCTCGTACTCACCCGCCGCAACGTACATCGACGGATCACCGGCGAAGGCAGCGGCGAGACACTCCATCGCCTTGACTTGGCACCACTGACCGAGGGATGAGATCGCCTTGCCCATTGACCTTTCCATTGCCACGGTGAAGGCTTCTTGCCCACTCGCCGCTGCGATGAATCCCGCTGCCACATCCCCGGAGAAGTCCTTCGCAGCGGTTTGACCGAGCTGCATCAGACCTGTGGAGGTCTTCACCTCGTTGCCATAGTTCTGAACCGCTTTGTAAGCGTCATCGAAGTCCTTCGTCAGTTGCTTCAGCGCGACCGCGTCCTTGATCCCCGAGTTAGTGAAGGCGTCGAGCTTGGTGCTCGCGATTTGCAACTGGTCGATGAGGTCAGTCTTGAGTGTGACCCCCATGTCGTGAGCGGCCTGTTGACCTGAACTGATGGCGTCCCGCACTTGGATGAGACTCGGGATCATCGCGGTCACGGCGCTCGAAGACGCGGTCGGTAGCTTCATAATGGACTCGACCATCGTGTTGTATTCGAGCACGAGTTGACCGGCGTACATCTTCTGCTGAAACATCAGCTCGTTGAACGTCGCCATGTTCTTCTTCGCGAGTTCGCTCGCCTTGTTTGCCGTGTCGGTGTAGAGGTGGTCGATCTGAGTCGTGAGGTTCCGGTTCTGGTCGGCGAGTTCTTCCATCGCCTTACCGCTCCCGGCGACGGTGTTTTCGTACATCGTCTTCTGTGCTTCGGTGAGCGCGATGGTGCCGTTTCGGTAGCCGTATAGCTGATCTGAAGCGTTACGAACGTCGGCCTGTTGCTTGTCCATCGCCGCGTTGACTTCGTCGAGTTGCTTCGTGAGCAACTGAAGCGGCGTCATGGTGAGCGAGTCATAGGCCGCGTTGAGCTTCGTGATGGTCGCTTCGTGCGCGAGGGTCGTCGCGTTCAACGACACTGTGGCGGCGTCCATGTCCTTCATGGATTGCGTGTAGATCAAGGCCGAAGCAACGAACTCTGAGACCTTCTCGGTGAGCTTCACCACAGCTTCAGCGATGAACACAACGGCGGTCGCGGCGAACGCGGCGCTGAGAGCTTCACCTACCCCAGGCAACTGCGCGACGAACGTTTGAACGTGTCGCGGGAGCCGGACGCCGAACTCCTCACCGAGCAAGGCGACTTCGCCGCGTGCTTCGCGGACGGAGCCGGTTGACCGAGTCATCGCTTCCTGAACTTCTTCACCGGCCTCATCCGCCGACTCGCCGGTCGCGTTGAATGAACCCTGAAGACCGTTGAGCGATCCCGAGGCGCGCGACACACCGGCCTCGACCTTGGGTCCGATGGAGTCGATCCCGGCGTCGAGGTTCTGTGTATCTGCTAAGAACGACATTACGGCATCGCCGATGCTGATTCCTTGTGAAGTGTCTGGCATGATGAAAATCCTTTCAAAACTTGCGTCCTGGTGCTTCGTGGTGAGGCGTTTGGATCGTTCCCGGCACTACGGGGTCACCCTAATTGAGGTACTTACTCGGCGCTGGAGCGACCTCAGTGTTCTTATCTGTGGTCAGCAGTTCGATCTGGCGACGCTGGGTCGCGATCAGCTTGCCTTGCGTCTCGATCACCTTCTGAAGAGATTTGACGAGTTCCTGAAGGCCGGTGATGATCCCGGCCAATAGACGGACTCGCTTCCACGGATTCAACATTGAATTGTCCTCGCTTCGCCGACTACGGTGTTAAAGTGCCACTCGCACAGACCACCATACCTGAGACTCCAATCGGCGGCTTCGCGCTCACATTGCGGATAGTGACACTTCGGATCGGTGAGCCGCTTCCACCACACCTTCAGTTGCAACGGAACGTACTGGAAAAAGTTCATGGTCGCCTCGTTTGAATTTTAAGAACCGGGTGCCTATCGCCCCACCCGGAAGGCGTCGGACGGGCAACCCGTCCGAAGAACAACAGCTAAAGCAAGCAAGGCACGTCTCGTGGATGCCCATTCGCCGCGTGTCCCACGCGGAAGGTGTCGGCTTGGGTTCGGCGCGACACAGGCCATCAGCTTGAAGCTCGCTTCCATTGCGGCTCGACTAACCAGTCTCGGTTAACACCGGATGCCGTCCGGCGCGGTCTCTCGCGAAGCGAGGAAACTTTTATGAGTTCGCGGTCGCCGGGACGCTGAAGATGCCGTTGACGGACCGGCCTTCAGGATGGTCGAGCTTCGTGGCGGTGAGTGCGTCCATGCGAAGAACTCGCTCGATGTTATTGAGCCGACCTTCCAGCTTTTCCCGGTGATATTCGAGTTTGTGAACCTGTCTCTTCAGAGCTTCCAATTCGGTTTGCATGACGATTCTCCTATTGAAATTTGTGGTCCCGATTTTCCCGGCTCGGGACCCCGCCGTCCGGTCACTGACGGAAGATCAAACTTACGGCGTGATGGTGTACCCGGCCATCGAACGACCGCCGCGCGGATGCGGGAGCTTGCCGTTCATAATTTGTTCCTGGTCTAGTTCCGCGTTGCGGATTTTATTGATCCTTGCCCACGGCCACGGAGCGAGCGACGCCTTCATGTTTGCGTAACGAGCGGCCTCAGCCTGGAGACGTGGTAACCGATGTTCGATGTCAGCGAGCTTCTCCCGAACCTTTTCGAGCGAGCCGGGAACGTGAACTTGCGTATCAACCACTCCCGGAAGACTCGGCAATTCCTTGGTGTCGTATCCCAGAATCTTTTTCTTTGCGTGATCGGCGTCGGACTTCGACATATGTTTGACGCCGTCCTCCAGGATCGCAAGCATCTGTGTCTCGATCTCGAACAGCTCGTTCTGATCTTCGTACAGCGAGGCGAGGATTTTCTCCGCGTCCGGCTGAACATCAAAGGTCAATCGCGCCGCGCGTGCTTCATCAGCGTTGTCGAACACGATTGGCTCAAGCGGCTTCAACGCTTCGGTCGCACGAGCTTTGTTCCGAGCGTCGAGTCGCTTCTGACGTTCGAGGTTCATCCCCGCGACTTCCTTCGCGTTGAACTTCCCTAACATGTTGCCGATTGGAAACGTGTTCTCCATCGTGATAGTCCTCCAGGATTTGAGCTAAGTGGCCGGGTGAGATTCGACGCGACATGAATTACGGTTCGATTCCCTTGAGTGCCAAGGTCGTCGCTTCCTGTTCGGTAATTGTGGGAGCGTACTTGCGCCACTTCGCGGCGCGCTCTGCGATCACAGTGTCCGGTACTTTCGCATCTTTGCCGGGATCAGTGCCGAAGAGAGCGATTGAAGCCTCGCGGAACGAACAACGCGCCTTCTTCATGTACTGCTGAACGCGCTGGGACTTCTTGTCGGACTCGCTGATCTCGACTGACCGGCCATTGTTGCGGACGATCTTCTTCGACTCGGTGATACCTTTTCCAGCGGCGTATTTCTTCAGTTCGCTCAACCGTTGTTCCATCGTGGGGAACGCGGTGAACGGCGTGAGGTCGGCTTCGACGCATTTCTTCCCGTCGAGAAGAGCCGCCTTGATCTCTACGAACTGTGCTTCAAGTGACTTCATGGTGAGTGTCCTTTCGTTTCCGGCGTGATCGCCTAAACTGATTCGACCACAGGTCAGCGACGCCGGGAACGACCATGTGGATTGCGTAGAATCTGAACGAGATACATGTCGAGGTTCAAAGCGTTCGCGATGAACTCGTCGGACTTTCCCATCTGGAACAGCTTCCTGAGTCGCATGATGCTCTCCTGTGCTCGCTGTTCGTTGACCTCATCCCACGGACGTTTCCCGCGCCGCGCTCGCATCGTCGCCGCGTGTCGCCTCTGACGTGCGGTCATCGACACATCTCCTCGTGATCCCGTTCCATGCCGTCGTCATCGTCGTCTTCTTCAGGGTGAGTGATCGAATTGATCTCACCCGACACGTCGTGACCTTGCTTCTCAGCCCACGCCATTGCAATCGGGAGTCGCTGTTCGGGGTTATCCCAGTCGAGGCCGTGGAATTTGCAGTCGTCCAGGAACAGCAACAGCTCACGATGGAACTCTGAAGCCGCTTCGCGCGCGTGACGTTCTTTGATCGCTCGCACGCGGCGATTCTCATTGATCGCGAGAAGTACCCGCCGAATGAACGGAAGGTTAGATCGCTTCTCCGCAGTCGGGGTAACCCAGTTCCAATAGTCGTCGATCATCCGAAGTCCTCCGCGAAACCAAACTGTTCAACGTGTCGTCGCCGCGCCGCCGCACCAGGACGAAGCGTGAGGCGTCCGCTGTTCTCTTCCATCTGGAGCCGGTTCTGTTTCTGTCGAAAAGTTTCGACCTCTGACCGGCGCGGGATGTGTGTCGGCGGCGATGTTCGGATGATCTGAACAGCGACCACAGGTTTGCTCTGTGGCTTCGGTAAGAGTTCGAGACCGCGCTTCGCGAGCCGTCGCGCGGTGGTTTCGGGGATGCCGAGTTCACGTCCGGCTTCGCTCGCGGATTTTCCCGCGAGCACAAGCTCTGCGATCTTGATCGCGTCGCGTTCGACATCGGCTTTTGGTCTTCGGTCTCCACGACTCACTTCACGCTCTCCCTCTCCAGGGTTGCGAGCCACGCTGTAATCGCGTGATCCTGGAAACGAACGCAACGTCCGATTCGCACGAGTGGGAGTGGGTGTTTTTGATTCTTGCGGTTGCGCTCGCGCGTGAGTTCGTAAATTTTTCGTGCCGAAACGCGCAGACGCTTCGCAAGCTGTGGAATCGTTAAGATGTCTGCCACGTTGTCTCCTCAAGGAACTCGCTGCCTTCCTCCAGGAAGAAGTCATCGAAACTCTCGGCGAACTCGACAAGCTCCGCAGACACGGACCACCAGCTCTGACCGTCTTTCTCCGTGACCGTGGCTCCAGCGCAATTACGCACGAACCACAGTTCTTTTTCGTCGCCATTGAATCCCGCCGACGTGAAGAGGTGCTCCCGGCACTCGGTTGCGAGACGTTCGCCGTCCTTCAAGAAAGTCTTCAGCGCCGTCGCCGCCGCGCGGATCGGCGCGCCGAGGAACCACCAGGATTGTCCGGCTTCCTGATAGTGACCGATGTCAGCCATCTTCCGCACGCGACCGAAGTTCAGGACCTCGACGCTATACCCGGCTCTCTTCAGGAAGGCGTGACACTCACTCGCGGATCGCTTCCCATCCTTCAAAAAGTTTTTCAGCTCGGTCGCCGCCGCGCGCGCCTGCGTGGGAAAGGCTTCGAGTGCGTCGGTGACTGGTTTCGTTCTTATCGTGTGCTCCATCGCTATACCTCACTTCTGTTGACTAACTGTCGCGGTTGACTTACAGGAACAAGTATCCGGGAGCCGGAATAGCTCTCCGTCGTTTTGTTTGACTCGTTGACTCACAAGACAAAGTATCCGGGTACGTGGAGCCGCCTCACGGACTTTCTTGACAGGCCGATGATCGTGTTTCCAGCCGGTCATAACGCCGGTCATTAGGCCGCGACTTACGAAGTGGACCCTAACCATCAGGCGCGCCACGGATGGCCCGTAGTACGCAACCGTGTGCATAAGCGTGTGCATTGAGCCTGGGAGTCGATCACCGAGTCGTGAGATCGCGGCGCTTAATCGGATGGGAACTTGAAATAACGTCAAGTGGTCAAGCTGTCTCGTGCTGGTGATCCAAACCGATCTGTCACTGGTAGGGGTTGGCAAGCTGTCAAAAGGCATAAAGAATCAGGTACTTAGCCTGTCAACCGGCGACATCCTGGGTTGACGGCGTCAAGTGGCGGTTGTCAAGTGCCGGAAGCACAGATAAGTCCTTTAGAATCAATAATAGAAAACTATATACCTTTATCTGTGGCTCCCTACTTGACAGACTGACAGGGGGTGGATCAGGAGAAGGAGCTTTACCGCTTGACGGACTGACAAACTGGTATTTGTGGTCGTCGGTTCGATGCGTCGCGGCTTGCGTGGTGCAACGGACGCGAAACAACTAATTAATTAGTTGATGCCAAAACCAGGTAATTGCGGCCTGAGTCTCAGTGGTTCTCAGAACCGCCGCACGACATTGACAACAAAGAAGTTAGATCGTTCGAGTCTGATAAGCCTGGTCTGATAAGGAAGGTAACCGCGTATTATCAATCACTTAGAAGACTTCGATCTCGACCACGAATCTGTGTCGATAAGCTCACGACCGGCCACTAGCTGCCACTCCCCGTCTTTATCGTGACCGTCGATGGTCCCCACCCCGCCGTTGCGCTCGACTGTACGAGGTCCACTTTCAGGAACCGGCCCATACATCCAAAAATTCACCTTTGGATCAGGGTCGCAAGAGCCGCTTCCCGGAGCCTGAGTCCCGCGTCACCGGCTTCCTGTACCGGGTGAACGTAGTTCCGCTCCGCGACCTCGCGGCTGTTCCCGCCGACCTGGTGTGAGGCTCCGGCGTCGCCGGTTTGGATCGCAAGGCCGGTCAGTGTCGCGTGACGACCGGAATAGAGGCCGGACCAGCGAGAGCAAGCCTTCTTCGCGCCTGGAGCGATCCAGTGACCCACAAACACACTGTGGTCGATGGGCTGACCTTCGCCGTTGTCAAACACCAGGCCGGTCGCCGGATCGCTGCACGCGGCTTTCCAGGCGTTCAGCAATGACCTCACCGGCTCGATCAGCAAGAGCTGACGCTTCCCACGGTCGGACTTCGTGAACTCTTGCATCACGCCGTCCGGCGCGGCGCGCTCAATCCTGATCCGGTCGCCGCTGCAACACTCCCACAGCAACCCCGCCGCTTCTGACGGTCGCATCCCAAGGATCGAGCACAGCGCCCACAGCAGTTTCGCATCAGGCCGGTCAAGCGCGTGAAGGACCGCGACGACCTCGGCATCTGTGTACGCGATTCGCTCCTTCGGTGGTGGAGCCGGAACGTCGGACTTCGCATCGGTCATCGGGTTCGCTGGAACTATGTCACGCGACACGGCGCGCGAGTAGAGACCACTCAGCAAGAACTTCGCGTGCTTCATCGAATTGTTGTTCCATCCGTCCTTGACGAGCGACGTGAGAAAGTCGGAAGCCTCGACGCGGCGGAACTTCTGAAGCGAGCGCGAGCCGACGCGCGGCTCCAGCACCGCCCACAGTTTCTTGTAGCCTCTCACGGTGGACTTCGCGAGGTTCGCCTCGCACCAGGGTATGTAATTTTTCTCCCAGAAGTCCGCGATGGTTTGATCGACGACGACAGCTTCAGCGGTGACGCCGTTCTCAGCCTGAGTGTTGATCTCGAAGATGCGTTGCTTCAGTTTGATCTCGATGAGCTTCTTCTTCGTGTCGAGATCACAGAGCCACTCGCTCACTTTGCGGCGCGTTCCGTCTTGACCGTCGATGTAGTATCGTAAGTAAAATCCGTCGCGCCGCTCGACGAGTGTTCCCTTTTGTTCGCGGACGCGGCGCTTGCGGTTCGCGCGAAGGAGCGTCTCTGTGGTCGCCATGTCTCGATTCTACGCCTTAACAGACTTATCAGACTATGGCACCTTCGTAATAGCACCTTCGTTTTCGATGTTAAGTGATTTGTAGTGTTACGGTTGGAGGGATGCGTGAGCGGTTGAAACGGGTGGTCTTGAAAACCACTGTGCCTGAAAGGGTACCGGGGGTTCGAATCCCTCTCCCTCCGCCATTCAGTCTGGGTTGCAGAGAAACCTGGTTGTATTCCGCGTAAAATCGCTTGAAAACGCCGCAATTCTGCGATTCCTGCCACTAAACCGGACTGGAGAAGTTGCCCTGCTAAACTCCCATAGGGCGGACCTTCTGGCCATTTTCTCTGGAGGGCAGATGCGCAGTCCGGTTTCGACCAGCCCACTTGGCGAATGGAATGCGATCACAAACCGCTCACTCGGCAAAAGCGCCTTGACTTTCCAGCGTCTTTGAGTCCATCCGCTCTGGCATTGACATCCATCAGTCAGGTCAATGAGTGTAATTGGTTATGTAAATTGACTCCGTTTGGGCTTTTGAGTTCCCATGATGGGCTTGCAGCCGCTCTCCTTAACGATGTTCTATCGTAATCGTGATTCCAGTGCTGCCTTTAGTCGAAGAGGATCTGTCGGCTTTCGGTGATGGCTTCGCCTCGACCCTGTACGTACCCGACGGGAGTTCATAAGCAGTGTCTTCGCGATTGATCGGCAAGCAATTCAGAAAAACGGAGTCGCCCAGTATTAAAATCCCCTGGGCGGCTCTCCGTTTAGCCCAGCACTTCAGAAGCCCCCATCATACGGCATGACACCGGAATGGAACGGTCACTATTGACCAGCATTTTCCTTGTGGCCCAGCTCAGTAGGCTGGCAATGCGAAATAATTTCTCGACCGACGGAAACCAGGACTTAATCTACAGCGCGGTGCTGCGACCGAGTCAATGGCTCGACTGTCGCCAACAATTTCGAATCACTCTATGTTCTCTACAGCATCTTCCGGCGGTAGCTGGCGTTTAATCGCCCTATCACTCATTGACCCGGATTGGCCTTTCATGCTCCGTCTGGACCATTGCGAAACGCGAATATTGTAGGGATTTTCCTTGGCTTCCGTAGGGTAAAAACCTGATTCCCGAAGGAATCTAGCTTTTGGCAATATCCTCGGCGAGAGTATTCCTACGATGCTTTTCGACTTGCAATCATGGCGGGAGCGGTTTGAGCAGGCGAGGACAGATAAGAATGCGCCGTTCCTGCGTGAACTACTGGATGAGATTGCGACCGTGTACGAAAAGATGTCGCGCGAGAAGTCCAGCAGTGTTTTTGCGCGGTTCGTGACGTAAACACTCTTACCCGGACGTGAGGCGTCACGCGCGAACCACCAGCTCCCCGGCTGGTGGTTTTTTCTTGCATAAGAAAGCCGCCTAGAGGGCATCGGCGTAGAGTAGGTTGCCTATTACGACAAGCTTCCCCTTGTGGGCATCCATGCTTAGCATGATTCGGAGCGAAGCCATCTATTCGTTTTGGTCGCGGTTCTCTGTCGATAAATCACATCGCACTCATCGACTCAGGAGCCAGGGTTTTGAGTGTAAACGCCTGTTTCCGTCAGTTGTCCCGCCTCGGCGCTCGCACAACTCAAGCTGACTTCTTCACGAAGGTGATGAGTTTCCCGCGCCGCTGAGCGGGCGTCAGTACCTTCTTCTTGAAGCTGGCTGGCACGTAGAACTGAATTATCCTCGCCACGCTCACATCATCACCAGCTTGAGCGGCGATGTAAATGACCAGGCCGTGCCATGACTCACTTTCGGTCCATGCTTAGCCAGATCCCACTGCATGGGGAGTTAGCGATGTACGTCGCTTGTGGGGCGAAAAGACGGCGCAAGCTTTTTGCTAACGCCTGTTAGCGCAACTAGATGCCGTCAGTGCGTTGCTTGCGATGTCGCGGGCTTGGTGGTCGCGACGCGAGTTTCTTTCCCGCTCACAAACACCTTCATGGAGTTCTCGCTCTCACCCGACTCATCGGTGTATTCAAAGGAGTCCTTTGAAACAAACTTCATGATGTACCGTGTGTGATACAGCTTCCCGGCAAAAATGCTCTCCCCAAGCCAGGTCCATACGTCGCCGTTCACCGTACCACTCTTGTTTTCTATTCCTCCGGAACTGTCAACTGCGTGGTATCGGTATGTCTTGGAAGTCGGATCGTAGTAGACGAAGGAAGCCTCCGAGTATTTCCTTCTGGGTCTATAGAGTGCCGCCTCGCAGATCACGGCAAATCCGCCGGCCGTCCATCTGCAATCCTCGGTGCCGGTGTATTTCATCGCTGGCGAGTTCGGCCCCATTACCCCGGCTTTCAGTTCGTCTTCGACCGTGAACCTGCCGACCATCACTGCGAGCTTCTCGACTTCTGGGTCTGGCCCAGGCTTCGGGGGCGTCGTCTGAGACTGATCGCCAGCGATTACGCTCGAAGCGCACGCCAGCACAAATGAAAGCAACCTTTTGGGACCACACATCTGGGTTCTCCCTTCAGAGGTGCCACGGATGCTAGCACAAAACACACGGGAATCAGGAAATGCGAATAGTTGACGTTAAATCGCCATATCACTCATTGACCCCGGACCGGGGGTTTGAGTGCTAACGCCTCATTGCGACCGTCAATGATTTGAACAATCAGCAGACCGCGTCTTGCTGCAACTTTCCTTCGACGCATACATCTAGAGAGCGAGGAGAGAGGTCATGTCCTACAGCATATCGACCTTACTGCTTCGTAACCTGAGCGACGTCTTTGGCGAAAATGACCCCGTGCGTCGGCGCGCGGCCATCGACGACATCTGGAATGAAGATGGTGTCTTCTACGATCCCAACGGAGGCATCTACCGAGGCCGTGACGAGATTGATCGTATTGCTGGTGTGATAAAAGCAACACATCCAGATTTCAAATACCAGCCTCTCTCCCCTCCCGAGGAATTAAGTGATGCCGGACGGGTTCGATGGGTATCTGGCACTCCCGGCAAACCTCCAGCTTACGCGGGAACCGATTTTGTCATTGCCCGGAACGGTCGCATTGCTGCGATCTATATGTTTTTCGACAGCCTACCCTGAGCTGGACTCTGCCGACGATATACGAATCACGAACGTTTGTCGGCGACCGGACTTGTACGTCAGTTGGCGAAAAATCGCGATTACACTCAAAACCCTCTTGCCAGGGGCAGGCGGGGTCAATGAGTGTTATCGCCTGTTAACAGAAGTTATGAAACACGGTCTTGACCGGCCACTTCCCTGAGAGGATAATTCTCGTCACTCGGCCAGCCGCAAGTTCCCCCGACCTGAGAATTGCCGAGCAGAGTGGTCCCTATCTCTCGCGTGAGTAGGCCCCGAATAACTCGTTTTGCACGGAGGTCTGCGATGAAGAAACTAACTGGATGGAAGATCGGCGTTGCAGCGCTTTGCCTTGCGACGGCTATAGCGCACGCGCAAACGGTGCAAACTCTGGTAAATTTCGATAAATCTGACGGTGCGTTTGCGCTTGGGCCGCTCCAACAAGGCAGAGACGGCAACCTTTACGGAGTTGCCGGGGCAGGCGGTCGCGGGCCTTGCGATCCTTATGGTTGTGGCACTGTCTTCAAGATGAGTGCTTCCGGATCTCTGACAACCCTGCACATTTTTTGCTCGGAACATGACTGTACCGACGGTGCCGCTCCCGGACCTCTCACGCTATCGGAGGATGGGAACTTTTACGGTTTCACTGGGTACGGTGGGAACCAGAGCTGCCTCCCGGGCTTCGGCTGCGGGACTATATTTAGAATTACGCCCAATGGAAACTTTCAGGTCGTATACGACTTTTGCGGCAACAGTTGCGGTAACGGAAGGGCTCCATTAGGCAATCTAGTCCTGACCGACAATGGGTATCTCTACGGGAATACTTCTCAGACGGCTTTTAGGATCAGCCAGAAAGGCGACTTTACGACCCTCTGCTCGACTTGTCCGGGCGGTTCCGACATTAATGCATTGATGCAGGCCACGGATGGGAACTTCTATGGCACCGCTAACAGTGGTGGGGCTCATAACTTTGGAACC
>Ga0210398_10004378_pt1 | contig 13260 bp, 13 predicted proteins | sample IncBWC4OmetaG_FD_161047 | JGI IMG/M metagenome (GOLD analysis project Ga0210398, IMG submission 161047) | Forest soil microbial communities from Barre Woods Harvard Forest LTER site, Petersham, Massachusetts, United States - Inc-BW-C-4-O | ecosystem: Environmental > Terrestrial > Soil >... | reverse complement strand
GTTCGCACATTCGGCATCCGAAGAGTCTGCGAGAAGCACCTTATTTGTGACGAGTGCAACGAAAGTTGTCACGCATCGGGCAAGACCCTTTGCTCGGACTGCAAGAAAAAAGTGAAGGCCAGAGCTGAGTGCTTCACCTGCGAAACGACGCCGAAGAAATGGACATCGCTTCACCCTGAACACGGTTCGGTAATTGTTCTGCCCGATGAATATAACCGGACGCATGAACATGCCGTGCTTGGGACACAGGATGTCGGAGGGGATAGAACGAAGCGAGAGGACAAAAAGCAGGGTAAACACTCTTTCGGGCTTCGCATCTCGATCAACACGAAAAACATCCGTGAAGAAGATATCGCGTATGTCGAGCGCGAGAATCGTGGGACTGCCACGATTCCGAGCGAGGCCCTTCGCAAACTTTCAGCTGACGAAATTCACGAAGGAATAGCGCCAGGGGTGAACAGGCCCCGCGTGTATTCGATTAAACGCAAGCATCCGAGGGACGCTGTTTACGTCGGCTGTGCAGGGTCCTGGAAATGCTGCAAGTGTCACGAGAAAGACGTTCGCTCCGGTTCGCAGCATGGCAACAGCTACGCGCCGCGCAAATGGGGAGGGCATCAGCAGAACCCCATTGCGAAAACCCCCGATGAATATAGGACGAAACTTGATGCGTTGTGGAACTCACCCGAGCCGAAAGCTGTCGCGTGGAAGGAACGGGCGATAAAAGAACTGCGGGGCAAGAACCTGCTGTGCTGGTGCCTGCAACCGGACGATGTTGATGGCGTGAAGGTCACCAAGCCGGAAGGTTGTCATGCCCGAGTGCTGTTCGAGTACGTAAATAGTAAGGACAAGTGAAGGTCCGCATCGCTTATCTCGGGAGGCTGTCGTCGTTAAGACAGCCTTCCGCAGATATTCTCACTGGATTTACTTGGCTCGGTCGGAGGGGAAGTAGAGTGCCTAAAGTCACCCTAGCTTCTACTGGCGAGGTCGTATCAACCCGCAAGAGTCTCTCGCGAAAACTGCTACGCGCCTCCATAGCATTCAGGGAGTATCAGTTTTGGCTAATGAAGCGGAAGGGAGGCAAGTGACGTGATCCGTCTGTAGCCGTTTACAAACAACATCCTCAGAGTGCGACTGTGGCTCATGGAGCGCAAGATGGTTTTCAACCGGTCGTGGAATAAAGAGGCGAGGAAGTTTCGAGAGGGAGGCAACTAGGCCGTGATAAGAGGAGAGGCACTATAGGCATCTTCACAAGGATACCGTCAAGGTGACGCTATAAGCTGTTTTGCCAGCCTGTGGCAGCATTCCGTTGACTGTTGCCGATCTGACGACGAGCTGGCGGTACATCGGAATGCACGGGCCGACTTTCGCGTGAGGCAGCGCAAAGATCACAGATTTCGTCAGGTGATAGAAATCTCTTCCCTTATGGTCTGGTTTCGAAAGTAGTCTATGGTGTTCCTGATTTGATCGCCGGAGACTTCGCCCGACTCGTCGAGCCGATCCGCAACGGCCACCACCGATAAATGGACTATCGTCTCGTTCAACATCTTTTTAGCAAGCACGAACACCCGATTTACGAAAACATTCTCTTCGGTCGGAGTCAATTTCGACTCGTCCAAAAGAGAGTGAAGGATTTGTGTATCGTTGACGACGGCCCTCTCTGCCTCGTCCATATCCCAGGATAGACTCAAGTGCTCGGCGATATATCCAGACATAAGGATTAACGCCTGGTGTTCCAAAGAAATCTCGCCCCCGACGTATTCCGTATGACCTTCCCCAGTCTTCCGGGATAGCACTACGCGCTCCACTTTGTAACATACCATCTCAGCGGCGACAGCATGACCAGCCTCATGGTATGCGGCTCGTTGTCTCTTGAGGGAATCAGCTACAGTTTTCCGGAAAATCCGTCGAAGGTAAAGCACAAGCCTACCGCGCAGATTGAGCTTGCGGGCAGATTTCAGCAAAGGTCGGAATGCGCCTGGCTGCTTATCGGATTGGAGGATCTCAGCGGCTAATTTGTACTCGTCAAATCCCCAAGTAGACACGTCATCGTAGATCGGACCAATTAGCTTCGCGTGTTTTTCCAAAAGCACATCCCGAGAATCGAAAGCACGGCCCCAAGTCACGGTTTTGATGAATCGCTCATAATCGGTCGGGCCTAACTCATACACTTTTCCTTTATTTAGAATCAGCCGCGGACCTCTCGAATTCTCTGGGCGCGGCTGCGATGCGAGAAATCGTTCGAGCTCCTTCAAATTGTTCAGGTCGCCCCTGTTGTCACTTGGAGTGCTCGCGAGAACCCAATTTTTGCCTGAGGGCAACCTGTAAACGAGATGGTTTCCGCTTCGTTTAAGTACTGCTCCTTCTTGCTCTAGGAGTTCAAGTATCTTCTTCCGATGAGCATCCATGGTCCCTCTCATCAGAGAATTGACTCAATTTGGGGCAAAATCAATCGCCTTGTTTGGCCAATACTCGCATCAGTAAATGGCTTGGTCGTCTTATGTGCCCCCTAGAGAACTTCTTAAGCCGATATGGCGATCGTCACCAGGTGCAAGGAGGCGCAAACCCCGCAGAGCTTCGCCTATAGTTGGGTACATGTTAAGGTTCCTAGAATCATCGTTGATTCAACGCTTGGGACCATTCTTGGGTCGTTTTCTGTCCGAGAATTCGTACGTGGACAAAACTCGGCTGTAGCGCCTTTGACGATCTCAAACCAGAAGTTGAACAATCGACCTCTCTGGTTAAATGAAGGGAATCCTTGTCGTGCGTCGATTTTCGGTTGCGACGGTAATCAGAGATTAGAGCGTCGCGCGGCTGCTCACCTTCGCCGTGCTTCGCCTACCATTTCTATCAGCACCTCTCGAGCTTGTTTCGGGCTACTCACCTCCCGCAAGAATGCTATACGGGCACTGCGCGTGCCTTCCTGCGTCTTCAAGCGTACGTGAAAGCCCAGGCGGTCGACCGAACTCATCGTCACTTCCTCAGACTCGATTCCAGCAAATACCCGAGCAAGTAGGACGAGCGCATCTCCGTGCTCGGTATTCATGTGCTGGATGATTTCGGTTGCAGTGTCAGCCAACGGGTCGGGTTGCGCGCTGTAGTATTCCGAGGCAGAGACCCAGCCCATCAGCCCGAAGCCGCCCACGTAGTAAACGTCCACCACGTCCATCCGGTAAAACGAAAAGTCGTCAAAGTCCACCCAGTATTTGCTGTTGGCATAACGCGCCAGGTAGAGCTCACGTGCTTCAGCCACGTCCGACGCAGGTACCGGCAGAATATTTCCTAGCAACGTGACCCGTGACGCTCCCAACGGATCGCCGATGGCATCGGCCTGGGTCACTAACAGGCTGGAACGCGGGTCTGCCTGTACATTTTGAGTGTGCATAGCCATCGTGCTGATGAGGAAGACAGGATTCGCGTGATCGTCCAATCCGTAAGGCATCACGGATCCGAAAGGAAATCCCTGTTGCTTGCGTGAAAGTGTCGAGAGGCTTCCGACTCGGCCTAGATACACTAAAGTGCGAGCTCGTTCGGCAAATGTAGGCTCAGCCACTTCAGGTTGGTTACTCGCCGCGCCCGAGCCAGCGTGTTTGCCTGCAGCTAGCGACGACATTCTTGTTCTCCTAAGTGCGTTCGGCAAACGAGCCAGAGCCCCCAAGAGATCTTCGTGGATGATGGGAAGCAAGCGGGGCAGCGGTCGGATTCGCTTGCAAGATGTCCAGCTGTTAGGCGGCAGCTTTCTTCGCTTGCGCTCTTACCTTTGCCCAACGTTCTTTCATGGCCTTTGAAATCTTGGCTCTCCCTTTCGCCGACAGCACGCGCTTCTTCGCACGTGTAATGTCCCGGCTTGCCGTCTTACCCAGGGCCTTAGCTGCGGATTGCAGACCGATCAAATCATGCTGCAACTTGGATAACTGCTTCTTAACCTTCTTCTCTTCGCGTCTAATAGCCGCCAATATGCTCATGGAGCCTCCGGAAGCAATCTACATGAGAGATCGCCTTAAACCAATCCCGTGCCCTTGGAGTGCCTTATACAGTTTGACAGCAGCGTAAGAAAACCAGACGTCAGATTAGGGCGTTTACCAGTCACTGAGGCGGCTACCCCCGCGATTGATGCGCCGTTAGGAACTTGCAGCCTGCTCAGCTGGAACCGGCTGCAGGATTTGTCCGTCTTATCCGGCGAGGAAGGACACTTGTGGATGACTTCCGACCGCTATGAACCTGACCCCGCACATCCCCGGGAATATTTGCCGACCTCGTTTCAGAAGTTTTCTGATCCCTCTGCTTCGAACTAGACTCGCTCAGATTCGCGTGTTGCTCTTGTTTTTGTTTCGCAACGCCAGCCTGATTTTCGCCTCGGTTCTCTTCGTCTGTACTTCTTTTCCTCAGGCGCAAAAGAAAGACACAACCATTCGCGCCAGTACCGACGTGATCGCCGTGAACGCGAGAGTTACCGACAAGCACGATCGCGAAGTTCCGGGACTCACGGCGGGCGATTTTTCGTTATTCGAAGATGGCAAGCGACAGCAGATTTCCTTCTTCGAGACCGAGAAAGCACCAATCGCAATCAGTATCCTGGTCGACTCCAGCAGCAGCATGAATGCTGGCGACAAGTTCGGCACCTCGCAGCGAATCCTGCAGGAGCTAGTAAGCGGCAGTCGGCCAGAAGATGATGTTTCGATATTACAGTTTACGGACCACGTCGTCGATTTCAGACAGATCACACAGGGAGAGCGCGAGGTGAACATCCCGGTTGGAATAAAATCAGAATCGGGTGGCACAGCTATCTACGACGCGCTAGCCTCAGCGATTTGTCATCTCCGAACGTCGAAAAACTTGCGGCAGGCGATCGTGATCATCACCGACGGGGCTGACCAGCGTAGCCGCCTCAAGCTGGGACAATTAATTCGACTCGTGCAGTCATCCCGGGCCCAATTGTTCATTATCGGGTTTTACGATGAACCGGCGTTCGTAGTTTACGCACACTCTGACAAGACGGTGACCCTAGTAACCGGTCAGCAGGTCGACAATCCCCTCGTAGTGTTTGACCGACTGGCCAAGGAATCGGGCGCTGATGCCTTTTTTCCGACCACCAAGGAGGGGCGAGAGGCGGCGGTGAGAAAGATATTGAACACTCTTCGCGCCCAATACACCCTGGCATACTACCCCGAGGGAAGCGGAAAAACTTTACGCCGTGTGCAAGTAAAGCTAAATCGCGGCGGCTTTAAGATTAGGGCACGCGAGCGCGTAACGCGCCCGGACCCAGCTGACGAAGGAGTTCAATTTGATCCGGACAATTGTGAAGTATCCGCGAAGGCCCATCCTTACCCGTACGAAGCACGCGTTACGGAGAGCGGCGGCACTCTCAATTATCGGGAGGACTTCTCCGATCCGCAAACGGGCTGGCCAAATCATCCAAGTTCGAGGTACGTCTCCGGCGGTTACGAACTCTCTTTATCAGCGCAACTGTCCGACGTCGCTCTGGCTGCGTTTGGACCATGGTGGGACAAGCTTCGTGCATCGGTATACGTGGATGCCGGTTGGGCCCCCAACGAACTGGGTTCGCAGCAACTCCAGCAATTTCTAGATCCCTCGTCTGCGGGAATTGTGTTTCGATTAAGAGACGTTGGCTACTACGCCTTCTTGCTGAACACTAACCCGGGGGCATACAAGGCAGATCATCTTTCTTTCAAGCTAGTGAGGAGGACGTATGGAGGAAATTCAGAGTTCGTGATTGTTCCGTGGACTCGGCTCTCTGCGAGACAACTTCAGCGAGAAATCAAGAAGGGAATAAAGTTAACGGTGCAGTGCCAAGACGACGAAATTGACTTATTTGTCGACGATCAACAAGTAGCGCATGTGCGCGATGCCGCGTATGACAGCGGCTACATCGGGCTTATTTCGATACGCACGGATCGGGTCATTTTTCGAGACCTTAATGTTGAGGGAACACCCTGAACCTGTTGCTTCGCGCGCTCTACCATTGGGAACTTGCGATTCATTGGCTCCCCAACTCCCGATAAGTCGCGGTTCCAGTACTTGACTTCTCCGGTAAGCGCGTTAATCAGGACTTGACCGCCATTGTGACTTTCAGGATTGGTTCTGGGTTGCCGAAACCAACCGGACGTGAACGGGAGCATGAGGAATCAAGGGACATAAACGCGTTTGCCGGTGCTGATGTACCCTCAGATGCGCTTGGGCTTGGTGCTCACCGACCATCAGGGTTGATTCATAGTCAGAGATCATCGAAAATTGTCCCAGCGGATGCAGCTTCGGATTGTCTATCACTACAGGAAAGCAAGCAGCGCTGAAAGGCAGAACCGCCAGGTGAACATGACAACCAATACGCATTTGACACATTCCCCGCAAGAGAAACAAATACGTGCGATGCGTTCAAAGGTTCTTGCAGTCGCGTTTCTTTTTACCGCTTTTGCTGCAGCCGCGTATGCCCAAATCGCTCCGGTGGTTGCATCCGGGGATCAGCGTTTTCACTTCACTCAGAAGCCCGGACCGTTTGCCGTGGGACTGAAGGTTGTGGAGCAGTTTGATTTCTCGCGCAGCTTTCATTCTGCCACCGATGAATTGGGCAAGCCGTATCAAGGAGAGCGCGCGCGGCCGCTGCAGACGCTAATCTGGTATCCGGCGGAGAAGAACAGCGGCAAACCGATGACGGTAGGAGATTACGGCGATCTGCTGGCTACGGAGATCAGCTTTGAGAGACCTGATCTTTCGCCCGATTGGAAGCAGTGGCTCGACAGCATGAAGCTTACGTTGAAGGATTCGATGTGGGCGGTGCGCAATGCTCCGATGCAGGCGGGACGGTTTCCGGTGGTGATCTATGCGCCGAGTTTTTCCTCAATGTCTTGGGAGAATGCAGACTTGTGCGAATACTTGGCGAGCCACGGCTTTGTAGTGGTGGCGAGCCCCGATATGGGCGCGACATCGCGGAGTATGGCTACCGACCTCAACGGCATCAATGCGCAGGCGCAGGACATCTCCTTTCTGATTGGGTACGCACAGACGCTCCCGAACACGGACATGTCGGAGATTGCCGTGTCTGGGTTTAGCTGGGGTGGGATCTCAAATCTGTTTGCAGCAGCGCGCGACAACCGCATCGACGCATTGGTGGCGCTCGACGGCAGCATGCGGTATTTCCCGGGGCTGGTGAAAGCGGCGACCGATGTGCATCCGGAACAAATGACGATACCGATGCTTTTCTTCACGCAGGGGCCGACTTCTCTGGAGAAACAGGCTCGAGACACCATCAACAAAGACACCGACGGCCCTAACGTGCTCAATGCGTGGACGCACGGTGATCTGATTACAGTAGACGACATGGCGCTGGTGCACACGCAGCACAGCTCGATGTACCAGCGAAATGAGGACATATGGAAGGGTTACCTGAGCAATCACAAAGCGGATTACTCGCGGGCGGATGGGATTGTCGGCTATGCCTGGGTCGCGCGCTACACGCTGGAGTTCCTGGATGCGTATCTCAAGCATGATGCGCAGGCGATGGCGTTTCTGAAGAAGACTCCTGCGGAGGTTGGGGTTCCGCCGCACATGATGACGGTGGACTTTCGTGCAGGCAAAGGAATCCCGGCTACTCTCGATGCCTTTCGTGCAGAGCTGGGACGGCAGGGCTTCGATCATGCTCCAGCGATCTATGCTGCGATGCTGAAAGACCGGCCGGATTTCAAGCTCGATCAGGATGCCTTAATCCTATGGGCATACGACCTGATGCAGAAGAATCACCTGCCTGAGGCGACTGAGCTCTTCAAGTTAAGTGTGCAGGTGTTTCCAGATTCGTGGAACTCCTATGACAGCCTGGGCGACGCGTACGTGAAGGCCGGGCAGAAGCAATTGGCGATCGACAACTACAAAAAATCGCTGGAGCTGAACCCGGCGAATGACCATGCCAAAGAGAAGCTGAAGGTGCTGGAAACGGCACCCACGCGCTGACCATTTCCAAATGGTAGAAACCAAGATTTGTCCCTACAAGTCGTCTCGTATCGGACGCACCAAGATCTTGTCCGGATGACGGGCTAACCGGAAGCTATTCCGAGCCAACAGGCTCGTTGGGACATTCTGGCATGCTAAATCCTGGTTTGTCGCGCAATCGGAAACTGACCCATTAGGGGAATGCCGACCAGCTAGAACTGCGAAATAGCCAGTGTTTTATGGGTTGTTTTCGATGTAGGTCTCTGGAAGGCCCATAAACATTGATGATTATGAGCACGGTCATTTATTCCAGCTCTTCTGTAGTGAAAAACAAACTGGACGGAAAGTGGCTGTAAGACTATGGGTCTATTAGATATACCAACACCATCACTATTTTTATTCACCCCACATCTGCTGGAGGCATTTTTGCTATAACTAACCAGTAGGAGAGGGGTAGAGACCAACTATTTTCATTCATGACCAGCGATTTGAATGAAAAGTACGATACTAGTCATTGGTAGAGGGATAAGAACTACTCTTTCTCAGATCCAAACCTCTTTTCCACAGTGGTCGGTCGCCTTACCAAGACGGTCGAGATAGAGAAGCTTACACGCCAGCTCTCGAAGTGCTTTTGGACCGCGCATAATCAAACGTATAATATGGATAGGATCGAAACTCCTTCAAGATGGGCTAGTCCACAGACAGGATTCCCTCCTAAGTAAAAAAGCTACGTAGTCGGAGCAGTGCTCAGAAGTTGGTTTTGCCCTTGACGGGGATTTTCCCATGCGGCTGGAACCTGGCAACCGATGCCAGTACGAACATAAGAGCCGATACCGCTTGGATAACATCTGACAGCGATGTCAGATGACACCATTAACCGGATCACGTTGACGTACACGGCGGGTAGTTGAACTGAGCAGCGAGTAGCTATTCATTGTCAGAGCCGGCCATTTTAGCGATGGCCGGATATAACAAAAGTATTGGTGTGTTCGGTTGAGCATTAGAGTGAGCAACGCTGGAGAGCGACTCACGCCATACAGCCTTGCTGAACACACCCCAGCTCAATAATCAAGGCTGGAGGACAAAAACTCTGGGGTGAAACGCAGTGAGGGGCAAAGCCCCTTACAAGCATCACGGAATTGAATTCGGTGATGCTTGGAGTTTTAAGGTGAGAAATGAAAGGCAAGAACAAAGCCACTACAGCAGTGAACCGACTACGCCTGGGTAAGGCCATCCTAGCAGCGATCAAACGTAGTGAGTTGACTTGCAATCCGGCTGTCGTAATTCGACCGACATTCACCATCCATGTCCACAGGATGAGCGAAGGACCAACTCAATCGTGGCTGGTAAGTTGCGTCAATAGCGGCACTCAACTTTTTGGGGAGCGGGCTTCTAGCGAGTGCATTGCAAAGATTCACGAACGACACGGAGTTGAGGAACGGTCTTCTACAAGAGGATCGGCTTCCCAGCATCAAGTATTAGAAACTAAAACAAACCGAAGCGTCTGCACAGAATCTCACGGCAGCGTTTCGAAGGATAAAACACATGAAAGGAGCAGTCGAAATACTCAACGAAGTACATCAAACAAGAAAGGATCATCCAGATTTTTCTGAAGCGTTCAGAGTTAATGATGAAATCATCGTGGGCGCCATCGTCGAGCTGTCCAAGAAATTGGAGCATTTCAAGCAGTCGAAGCAGGACAAGATCTCGCCCTCTCAACTCCAGGCCATGTCGAATGACCTTAGCCGCGGAGCACTTGGAGCCAAGCTCTCCCGAGCCCTGGCGAGTGCCGCTGCCAGCGGGAATGAGAAGGACGTAGCTCTTCAGATCTACCAGTTCCTCGAAGCTCTGTAAGCCAAGTTTGTGAGGGGGCCGCGAGCATCTCCGTCAGTTCACCTGATAGGAAGATTCCCTTGGTGGGGTCTAGAAATAGCGGTCGGTTGGATCCTTGCCTGCCGGCTGAACCATCGAGTCTTCCTACCTCACACCTTCTGAAAGGCAGTGGAGAGAGAAAAACCTACCAGCAGCAACGCATCCATCGACACTTACGAGCTGACACGATGAATAAACGCGATATCACGGGGACCATAACCGACCGGACTGGCTTAACGACAAAGAAGGCCAAGGAAGCTTTGGAAGCGGTTCTGAGAGCCATGAAACAAGGTCTAAAAGAAGGCCGTTCCATTGACCTGGGCCGGCTGGGGAAGCTGAGAACGGCTAAATTAAGCCGTCGCGGGCGCGTCATTGGGGGATTGAGAAACGTAGAAAGGTGTTTTTTCCATTACAGCAAGCACGCCAAGACAGTGAAGCTGAAGTCCAGGCTCGATCTCTCTAACGATCCACTGCCTACGATCGTTCACCCTGCGCCGGCCAAACCAGAGCCCGTCGTGTTCATCAAGCGGCCCTGTGCGATAGCTTATCCGCGGTGGAGAAGACGCTACACACGAGGCTAAATCTATAAAGTTTGTTGATTCAGCCTGAAAAGGAGAGAGGCGCTCGGCAACCTCACAATCGCCTCCCCTAATACATCAACGTAAACCGTACCTCACTGGATCAACTCTTTCTCGGCAGGAACACCGATGTCGACAAGAATGTCGAGTGGTGCGAGTATAGCGCGGGATCGAGGAAATGTCAGAACAAGCGATTCCTTAACCTTTTGTGTTTGGGCACGCAAAAGTCAGTTTCCGGTAACGGCGTTAATCAGGACTTAGGGATGAAGTACCGTGAGGAAGTCGGGGTTTGATTCCAAAACTCTTCACCATTTGGAGAAAAGTGTTGTAGTTGCCAAACTGTTCTAAAGCGAGGCCGGGTTTCTCTCCGCTAAAGCCGATTGCAAAGGTTCGGGAACCTGACATCACATAAACCGTTTCCGTCTCTTCTCCGCCGTTGTTGGGATTGCGATAGCGCACACTCAGCGCGGGCAGGTCATGAAGCATGAAACTCCGCTCTTTCAACCGTGGATTGAGATTGTTTGTTTGCTTGATTTCTGCAAACCATGTATCCACGGTCATTCCTGATGGTTTGTCAGCAAGGTGCTCAATCATCACCCAGCCCGACTCTCTGTCAGTCGCAGGAAAGAAATCTACGAAGACTTCTGGTGCACTTGGGTCCTTACACGACCTGCAACTTCCAATCGTCCAATCACCGGGGTAGCCGATGCTCCACCCAGCACGATTCGAGAAAACTTTCCAGGCTGGTCCTTCCGCAAACGTTATTGCGCACAGGAAGAGCGAGGCAGACAGCCCGTAAAGTACAGCTACAATCCGAACTGAGCGATTCGGCCTGTGGGAGTGTTTGGAGGCGAGACGCAGCATTTGGCTCATTCTTACAGCCTTTGATTGCTTGGGCAAGACCCTTAACTCCCGGTAAGTCGCGTAATCGTACAAGTGGTTTTGGCAAGCAGGATAGTGCCTGGCAACTATTTTGTAGGAGCATCGTCACTGTCAACGGCAACCCGGTCTTGTTTTGAGCCGGGCTTGCCGTAGCGCTTAATTAGGAACGATCCAGTTGGTGGCCGGAACCTCTTTAGGATCGGTCGGACCACGGCGAAGAGCCGTTCTGCACTTGGGCCGTATATATAAATTGTGAAGACTCCCTCTCCAACCTCATCGCCGTCATACTCTCCCACCTTCGAGTCTTTAATCGCAAGATTGAGTTGGTCCTCCAGGACGTGCAAACGTTTGAGTTCGTCGGGGTTGCCCGTCTTCCCAGAGCGGAGAGGAATCGTGATGATAAGCGCCTGCTCTTCGGATGCGTTGACAATTCCCGGGGACTTTACCCACCTGAAAATCAATAACGCTAAAAGCAATATTACAAGCAGGCAGGAACCGAATACTTTTGCACTCATAGGCGCAGAGCCTACCAACGCACGGATGTTCCTGCAAGTGCCTGGTTAGTCGCGTTACCGGACATTAAGAATCACTTATCCGGATTCGGCGTCAGTCGGGTAAATGGATGGTCTCCGATAGGGTGCTACACGTATAGAATCGCTTCATCCTTCTTGGAGTGAGGAAGAAGAGAACCTAAAAGGAGTTGAACCGTGAAAGCATTTTTGTTGCTCCTTTGCTTAACTTTCATAAGCGCACCGATATTGCGGGCCCAGGCGCCGGACGGGGTCTGGCAAGGCTATGACGGAGAGTGGACGCATGTATCTCAACAATTGATTGCGCTGGCCGAGGCGACGCCTGCGGACAAATTCTCCTGGCGTCCCGCACCTGGAGTGCGCTCTACAAGCGAAGTGTATATGCATATTGTGGATGCGAACTTCTATTTGCTGAGTGTCACCGGCGTCAAGATGCCCCCTGACATAAACACAGCCGAGAGCTTGGAAAAGACTGCAACGTCGAAAACGGAGGTGATCGCCTGGCTGAAACGATCGCTGGATGCGGTCAAGACGGCTCGTGCCGCGGAAACGCCCAAGGATCTGGCGCGCAAGGTGAAGATCGAAGACCGAGATGCGACTGTCGACGGCATCTATCTGCGCATCATCATTCACGCGAACGAGCATATGGGGCAATTGATCGCGTACGCACGGATGACCGGCGTCGTGCCACCTTGGTCCAAGAAATAGTCGGGCGAGTTGTCCAAACGCTCGGGCCGCACGATCAACGCCTGATAAGTCGCGTAACCGGAAACTAGGAAAAACGACTTTAGGGGGAGAGCGTTGGTCAGGTTCGATTTAAATGCATAGTATCTAACCACCGTTCGCCAGAATCGCCAGCCCTAACGAAACATGCTCGGAGGTGTAAACGGGCCCACATCGTCGTCCCTCTTCACTTTCAATCGAGGAGGGAAAAATTGGGCGAGCATTACGGCAAGCCAAACCGAACCGAACCACCACGCTATGAGCATCGTTACACATGTCCAGAGCCCCGCTTCAACGCCCCAAAAGCGCAACGCGATAAGCAGCAGGGGCAGTGTCGAGATTAGGATGATGCGACCATAATCGGGGTAATAGCAGACTTCGATTCCACACGAAGGACAAAGCCGTGAATTTCCCAACACCATGGCATCTCTCAGACTAACCCTCAGGTCATTGGGCGAGAGCGTCGCGGCACAGTTCGGGCACACAAAAATCATCATGGCAATCGCGTGCGAACGGACTTTTCATCAGGCGAGCGCTTCGCTCGTCTTATCAATGCATCGGCGAACGCAGCGATTAGGTACGCGACAATAAGCAGCACGAGAATTCTCTTGCAACGAACCTCTGTCAACCGCAACGTCGTGAACGCTCCGAATATTAGACCGGCCAACATACAGCCAAAAACATCCATCACCGTGAGCTTGAGCGGGGTCTTTCTATCGTGTTGCGAAAAACCTTCA
>Ga0210398_10004377_pt1 | contig 13260 bp, 10 predicted proteins | sample IncBWC4OmetaG_FD_161047 | JGI IMG/M metagenome (GOLD analysis project Ga0210398, IMG submission 161047) | Forest soil microbial communities from Barre Woods Harvard Forest LTER site, Petersham, Massachusetts, United States - Inc-BW-C-4-O | ecosystem: Environmental > Terrestrial > Soil >... | reverse complement strand
TCCTGGGGCGGCGTAGTCCACGACAATCAAAACGACATCAAAGCTCTCGCGGCCGCCGGAGTGCCGGGGTTCAAGTGCTTTCTGATCGATCCTGGCATCGAGGGCTTCACCCGGGTGACCGAGCAGCAACTGCGAGCGGCCCTGCCCCATGTTGCCCGGACTGGCCTGCCGCTGCTAGTGCATGCTGAACTTCCTGGATCGATTGATCGGGCAACCGAAGCCTTGGCGGACGCTGATTGGAGTTCGTATTCGACCTACGTTCAGTCGCGGCCAGACGAAGCGGAACTGGCTGCGATCCGGATGATGGTGTCGTTGTGCCGGGAATATGCCTTTCGTTTGCACATTGTCCATCTCTCGACCAGCCGTGCGCTTCAGGAACTGCGTACGACACGCTCCGAAGGGCTTGGGGTGAGCGTAGAAACCTGCCCGCACTATTTGCATCTCTCGGCAGAAACAATTCCCAATGGCGCAACGCTCAACAAATGTGCGCCACCGATTCGCAGCCGTGAAAATTGCGACAGATTATGGGAAGGACTGAAAGACGGGACGATTGACATGGTGGTCACCGACCATTCTCCGTGCCCCCCCGCGATGAAGCACCTCAGCGAGGGCAATTTCCGGACTGCGTGGGGGGGCATCGCAAGTCTTACCCTGGCCCTGCCTTTGATGTGGACAGAGGCCAGCAGGCGCGGCTTCACCTTGTGCGATCTCGCACGCTGGATGGCGGCGGCGCCGGCCCGACTGGCTGGTAGCGAAGGGCGCAAGGGCCGAATTGCCACAGGATGCGATGCGGATTTCGTTGTGTTTCACCCGGATCGCGAATTTATTGTGACGGAGGAGAGACTGCACTACCGGCATCTGGTTTCCCCGTACCTGGGAGAAACCTTGCGCGGCGTGGTGAAGGCAACCTATCTGCGAGGGAATCCGGTTTTTGCCGATGGTGAGTTTCCCGGCCAGCCGGGCGGGAGGGAATATACTCCGAATATAAAGTTCTGATCCGGACCTACAACACTTCGACTCCCTGGCAGACCCAGTCTGGCTTACACTATCCCATCCGCGGGCCCAGGCTTCCGCGGACTTGAGGATATGAACAGCAATCCCATCGTCGGTAACTCGGTCCCGCGAAAAGAGGGGCGCGACAAAGTGACCGGACGGTCCCGCTACGTCGACGATATGGTTCTGCCCAACATGCTTTTCGGAGCCACGGTTCGCAGCCAGATACCACGGGGGCGGATCAAGAAGGTCACATTCGGTCCGGGAATCGATTGGAATGAATTTGTTATCGTATCTTCGAAAGATGTTCCCGGGAAAAATTGCATTTCTCTGATCGGAGACGATCAGCCTTGCCTGGCGGATCAGTTGGTAAATCATCCCGAGGAACCGGTTCTGTTATTGGCCCATCCCGACCGCCATGTTCTTCCGAAGGCGGTGGAGTCGGTGTCGATGGAATACGACGCCCTGCCGGCCATCTTCACGATCGAAGAAAGCGAGCGCCGTGCGCAAATCGTGTGGGGCGAAGACAATACTTTCAAAACCTATCTGATCGAAAAAGGTGAGCTCGATGGGGTTTGGGGGCAGGCCGCCTACATCGTAGAAGGCGAGTACACGACTGGCGCGCAGGAGCAACTCTACATCGAAAATAACGGGATGATCGCGGCCTTCGACGCCGCGCATGGAATCACGGTGTGGGGTTCGCTGCAGTGCCCTTACTACATTCACAAGGCGCTCATGGCGCTTTCGAACTTGCCGGCGGAAAAGGTTCGTGTCGTGCAAATGGAGACCGGAGGCGCTTTCGGCGGAAAGGAGGAATATCCATCGATGATCGCGGCACACGCTGCGCTGCTGGCGATCAAATCCGGAAAGCCGGTGAAGATTATTTATGACCGCATGGAAGATATGGCGGCCACTACCAAGCGGCATCCGTCGCGTACACGTCACCGGACGGCGGTCAGCAAGGAGGGCAAAATTCTGGGCGGAGAGATAGACTTCACCATCGACGGTGGAGCCTATGCAACCTTGTCCTCCGTAGTCTTATCCCGCGGGGCAATTCACGCGGGTGGACCTTATCACTGGCCGAATGTCCGGATCCGCGCGAAGGCGGTTGCCACCAACGCACCCCCGCACGGAGCCTTCCGGGGATTTGGAGCGCCGCAGAGCCTGTTTGCGATGGAACGGCATATGGATCGCATCGCGCAGACGGTAGGTCTTTCTCCTGCCGAAATCCGCCGTCGGAATTTTCTGCAGCCGGGACAGACCACTACAACGGAACAGGTTGTGCGCGAGCCGATCAACCTCGGAAAGTTGCTGGACCGCGCGCTCGAGGTCTCCGACTATCACGCCAAACAGCAGCGCTTCGCGAACCAGAATCATCTCGGCAGCGTCAAGAAAGGCATGGGCATTGCCGCATTCTTGCATGGCGCGGGATTTACTGGATCGGGCGAGCGTTATCTGAGTTCTGTCGTAGGCGTAGAAGGTTGCGCCGACGGCAGCGTTCGCGTGCTGGTTTCGAGCACGGAATTCGGCCAGGGTACCAATACCGTTCTCAGCCAGATTGCGGCCGAAGCGCTCGGTTTGCCGTACGAGAACGTCAGCATGGCCCAGCCCGATACTCGGCAAGTCCCGAACAGCGGTCCAACGGTCGCATCGCGCACGGTGATGGTGGTTGGGAAGTTGGTACAGTCGGCGGCCCTGGGAATTAAACAAACCCTGATTTCATCCCATCTGCTGGCGGAAACCTATGCGGCGGACGAGTTTCGTGCTGCCTGTCAGCATTATGTTGCCGAGCATGGTCAATTTCGTTCCTGGTCGCGTTACGAAGCCCCGGCTGACATTTTCTGGGACGATCAGAAATATCGCGGCGAGGCGTATGCCGCATTCGCCTGGGCGGTTTACGTCGCGGAAGTCGCCGTCGATCTCACCACCTATGGTGTGTCGCTGAAGGATTTCGTTGCGCTCCAGGAAGTTGGCCGAGTGCTGCACCCGCTTCTGGCCAGAGGGCAAATCATCGGCGGGGTTGCGCAAGGGATCGGATTCTGCCTCTATGAAAAAGTAGTTTGGCAGAACGGGCGCATGCAGAACGGCCAGATGACGAACTACATTATGCCGACTTCTGCCGACCTCCCGCCCATTCGCGTTTTCTTTGAAGAATTGGGCAATGTTTACGGAGCATACGGTGCCAAAGGCATCGGCGAACTCCCCATGGACGGCCCGGCTCCGGCGATCGTCAATGCGGTGGAGGACGCGCTCGGAATTGCCTTCGATTTCGTTCCTCTCCTTCCGGAAGACATTATGGATCGACTCGCTTCTTCGTCGCCGATAAGCGGAGTGAGTGCCGGAGGCGGAGATCGATGAGCGATTTCCGCGGGAGCCACTCGAGGGCTGAGATTTCGTTGGTGGTCAACGGCGAGCCGAAGAAAGTGCGCGCTTACCCGATGGAGCGTCTGCTTGACGTGTTGCGGCATCAGCTTCAATTCACGGGCGCGAAGGAAGGTTGCGGGGAAGGGGAGTGTGGTTCGTGCGCCGTGTTGATGGATGGCGCACTGGTAAACAGCTGCCTGGTGCCGGTCCTCCAAGCTCGAGGTTCCAGCATTATTACGATCGAAGGACTGGCGACGGCAGAGGCCCTCGACGCCTTGCAGGAAGCATTCTTGGAATGCGGCGGTGCGCAGTGCGGCATCTGCACGCCGGGAATGATTCTGGCGTCCGTCCATTTATTGAATCGAAAGCCTGACCCAACGATCGACGAAATTCGGGAGGGCCTCTCCGGCAATCTCTGTCGCTGTACCGGCTACAGCCAGATCATTGAGGCCGTGGCCGAGGCGGCGCGCCGCAGGTCGAGCGCATGAGATCGAATCCCTCAGACTACGAAATGGTCGCGCCCAACAACTTGCAGGCTGTGGTTTCGCTGCTGGCCGAGGAACCGGGCATGTGGCTGCCCATCGCCGGGGGCACGGATGTAATGGTGCAATATGCGGCGGGTAGACTCGCCGCGCGCAAGCTGGTCAGCATTTGGAACCTTCCCGAGTTGCGTCGTATTGAAGTCGCGGCTGACGAGATTCGGATTGGTGCGGGATGCACGTATGCCGACCTGCGCGGGCACGAGACGGTGGGGCGTGAATTTGCTCTCTTGGCGAGTGCCGCGGGTTGGACGGGAGGAATCGCCAACCAGAATCGAGGAACGATTGGCGGAAATATCGTGAATGCGTCCCCGGCTGCGGACTCACTGCCGGCCTTGCTGGTCTACGACGCAGAGTTGATCCTGGTATCACTGCGTGGGGAGCGCCGCCTGCCTTATGCACGCTTTCACACCGGCTATAAGAAAACGCTTCTGGCGCCCGACGAATTGATTCAAACCATATGCCTGTCACGCCGGTACTCAGGATATTTCACCCATTCCCGCAAAGTCGGGGCCCGGAATGCGCAGGCGATCTCCAAAGTTTGTATCGCGGCTCTGGGCCGTATGAAAGACGGTATGGTAGAAGATGTGCGTATTGCTCTCGGAAGTGTCGCGCCGGTTCCGCTCCGTCTCACGGAAACTGAACAGGCCGTGAAGGGCAAATCGATCGATTCCGATCTGTTGCTCTGGGCGAGAAAGGCCGCGGCCGCCGAAATCCGGCCGATTGACGACATTCGATCCTCGGCCAGGTATCGGGTAACGGTCGCGGGCAACGTTGTGGTTGAGTTTTTGAATCGGTTGCGTTCAACATCCGCCGAAGGCGACGGGTCGAAAGATGTGCTAACCCGATGGAATCGCCTTCCGCCCGACGAAGCCGTAAAGCTCATTCTGCCTTGTTGCGGATCGAAGGCCTGGGCTCGGGGGATAGTAACCCGAAGACCATACCCTAACGAAGCAGCGCTGCTCGCTACTTCGAACGAACTCTGGCGCGGTTTGTCGCCATCCGACTGGATGGAAGCATTCCAGAGTCATCCACGAATCGGGGAGTCTCGCCCGGCGGGCGCTTCGTCGGCCCCGTCTGCGCCCGCCCCGTCTGTAGCATGGTCGGCCGAGGAGCAACGGAGGGTGACAGACGCCGAGGCCGCCGTGAAGATTGCTCTGGCGGAGGCGAATCGAGAATACGAGCATCGGTTTGATCGAATCTTTATTGTGTGCGCCACAGGGAAATCGGCGGCGGAGATTCTGGAGATTTTGCGGCGGCGGTTGTCCAATGACACGGACAGTGAACTTCACGAAGCGGCCGAGCAGCAGAGGCAGATCACGCAGATCCGGCTAAAGAAATGGCTCCAGGAATGAAACGCATTTCAACCCACATTCTGGACCTGGTTTGCGGAAAGCCCGCCCCGCACGTAGCGGTGCGGCTGGAGAAGAATGACGCCCCTCGAAATTGGCGCCTGCTGAACTCGGCGCGCACCGATGAGGACGGGAGATGTGGTCAATTGCTGCCGGAGGGCGAAGATCTCGGCGCCGGAATCTACCGTTTGATTTTTGACGTCGCGAGTTATTACGCCGCACAGAATATCGACACGTTGTATCCAGTGGTGGAAGTTACGTTTCAAGCTCGCGCCGGGGAATCGACTTTTCATGTTCCTCTCCTGCTCAGTCCGAATGGATATACGACGTACCGGGGAACCTGAGCTGGAGCGCTTTTTTCCCCGATGGAGCTTACCAAGTGACTTCGTCAATCCGCGAATGGTTGAACCTGCTGGTGCGCTGGTTTCATGTTTTTGCGGCCATCATGTGGGTCGGTCAAACTTACTATTTCACCTGGCTCGACGGTCAGTTTACCAAGCTCGCGGAGAGCACAGCCGAGCAGCGTACATCGCCATCCATATGGATGGTCCACAGCGGCGGCTTCTATACCGTCGACAAACAGCAGTCCCTAAGGGTGGCCCCGGATCAAGTCCGATGGTTTCGCTGGGAAGCGCTAATGACCTGGCTGAGCGGAATGGTGCTGCTTGTTCTCGTCTACTATTCGAGCAGTGGGCTCATCGATCCGGATGTCGCGGCCATTTCGCAAGCGCGTGGAATAGGGATTGGGTTGGCGGTGTTGATTGCTGGTTGGGTGGTCTACGACTTGGCGGTGCGATCGTCTCTCGGCAAGTCGGCAAGTCTGTTTGCCGTATTCTCGTTGCTGATGATCGCGCTGCTGGCGTACGGATTGTCGCATGTGTTCAGCGGTCGCGCGGCCTACCTCCACGTCGGGGCAGTGCTCGGAACGATTATGACCGCCAACGTTTGGTTTCGAATTCTGCCCTCCCAGCGCAAAATGGTGGCAGCCGCGGCAGCCGGGGAAGCCATCGATGCTGCCCTCGGCGCCCAAGCCAAGCTGCGTTCCAAACACAACACCTTCATGGCTGTTCCCGTGGTCTTCATCATGATCAGCAATCATTTCCCGGTTGCAACTTACGGGAACACTTATGCCTGGGAGATCCTCGTCGCCCTGGTTCTTCTCGGCTGGGCGGCGGCGAAAGTGATTCGTGAAGCCTAAGCATTCCGGGCGGTCATTTGTAGACAACGGCAATCCCGTGTCAACACCTGCGACCCCAAATCGCGCGCAAGGAGTGATCGATCGATGCCTAAGGCTGGCTTCTTTTAGCGAAGACCGGGACAGCATCCGCCGCACCTTCTTGTCGCCGCCGATGCGCGATTGCCACCGGGAAATTACGCGATGGATGGAGCCGCTCGGAACCAGCGTCAAAATCGATGCCGCCGGAAACCTCCGAGCGGTCTATCCGGCCACGAGGCCAGATGCCCCAAGCTTGCTGATCGGATCGCACCTTGATACCGTTCCCAACGCCGGCGCTTATGATGGCGTCCTCGGCTTTGTTCTGGCGATTGCATTGCTCGAACAGCTGCACGGACGGAGGCTTCCGTTCAGCATCGAGGTGGTTGGATTCTCCGAGGAGGAAGGAGTACGCTTCGGCACTCCGTTTCTCGGCAGTCGTGCGTTGGTGGGCACACTCGATGAGAACCTCTTGAACCTTCGCGATGGGCAAGGTGTGTCTATGCGGAGGGCGATCGAGAATTTTGGATTGAATCCCGAAGAGACTCCTCAGGCGAAGTTGGGGAGTGATGCGCTCGGCTACCTGGAGTTTCACATCGAACAGGGTCCAATCCTGGAGAGCCTGAATCAGCCACTCGCCGCGGTCGAGGCAATTGCCGGCCAAAGCCGGGTTCAGTTCACGTTTTGCGGTCGCGCCAATCACGCTGGCACAACCCCGATGGCACTTCGCTATGATGCCATTGCAGGCGCGGCGGAGTGGATTGGGGCTGTGGAGCGAATCGCCCAAGCCGCTCCCGGCCTGGTTGCGACGGTGGGAAAGATCGAAGCCAAACCCGGAGTGGCGAACGTGATCGCAGGTGAGGCGCGGCTTACACTGGACGTCCGTCATGGCTCCGACGAGGTTCGGCTGCGCGCCGTCGAGGGTATGGCTCGTCAAGCTGGCGAAATTGCTGCCCGCCGCGGATTATCCGTACGGCAGAATACGTTGTTGAATCAGCCCGCCGTCGCGATGGACCCGTTCCTTACGGGCGAAATAGAAAAGGCCATACGCAAGACTGGGTGCAAGCCGCATCGAATGGTGAGCGGTGCAGGGCACGACGCCATGATTCTCGCGGAAAAAGTTCCTGCGGCAATGATTTTCTTGCGTACTCCGGGCGGCATCAGCCACGACCCGGCGGAATCAGTTGTCGTTGAGGACGTCGAAAGAGCGATGGAATGCGGATTGTATCTTCTCGCTCAACTTGCGGCTTCAGCGGAATTTTACAAAAGGATAAACCGTGCATAATCTTGGCCGCACACGAAGTTCCCAACAACCGAATCATCTGTTGTTAACGGCAGACACGTTTGTGCGCACCACTCTGCCGGGCATGAAGGCGTGCTCCGCCATCGTGCACGTCGGCCCCGCATTGGGCGCCCGGTTCACCCAGTACACCGCGGAGTGTGAAGCCGGCGGAGAACTGGGCGGAACATCCGCGCAGCGCTTCCTTTTTGTGATTGCAGGCGGCGTGAAGTTGGAAGTCAAAGGCAAATCGAAACCACTGGAAGCGGGGGGGTATGCCTATCTCCCACAAGGGTTACCGCATCGGGTGGTTGCCCGCAGGGCTAGCCGCCTGGCCGTCATGGAAAAGGCTTATCAAGAGCTCGATGCGGTGAAAGCTCCAAATTTGATTATTTCGAGCGAAGACGCCGTCTCCTCGCATCCGCTCAATGATGATCCCGGCTTGCAGGTCAAATGTTTGCTTCCGGATGAAATGAGCTTCGATTTCGCGGTGAATACAATGGTCTACCAACCCGGAGCCGCGCTGAGCATGGTTGAAATGCATGTGATGGAGCATGGGCTCATCATGCTCGAAGGCGGTGGAATCTACCGGCTGGGCGATTCCTGGTATCCCGTGACGGCGGGAGATTTCATCTGGATGGGGCCGTGGTGTCCGCAGTGGTTCGGAGCGATCGGCAAGCTGCCGGCAAAATATCTTATTTACAAGAACTGGAACCGGCATCCCTTGGCTCCCACACCGCGATGACGCTTACCATCGACCGAGACCGGCTGCTTTCCGAGATCGAAGCTCTGGGCTCCATTTCCGAAGCCGAGCCTCCCGTCGTAACTCGAATTGTTTTCAGTCCCTCCGATCTCCAGGCTCGCGCCTGGATGAAAGCCCGGTGCGAAGCAGCCGGGCTCACAGTTCGCGAGGATGCCGTGGGAAATACCTTCGCGCGCTGGGATGGCTCAGAGCCGAGCGCGCCAGCCGTCGGCACGGGCTCGCACATCGACGCCATTCCGAATGCGGGAAAGTACGATGGTGTGGTCGGAGTTCTAGGAGGTTTGGAGGCGATTCGGGCGTTGCGGCAAAGTGGATTTCGTCCCCGGCATCCGATTGAGTTGCTCATTTTCACCGCTGAAGAGCCCACCCGTTTTGGAATTGGATGTCTCGGAAGCAGGCTGCTCTCCGGCACTCTTTCTGTCGATCGAGCCAGCCAGCTCACGGATAACAGCGGGGCTACACTCGACGCGATTCGGAGTCGAACCGGGTTCAAGGGCGAGCTCGAGCAAGTGAAATTGCCGAGCGGCTACTACAAAACGTTCATCGAATTGCACATCGAACAGGGGCCGCTATTGGAGCGCCAGCAAATCCCCCTCGGCGTCGTCACAAAAATCGCGGCGCCGGCGAGTCTTCGGGTTCTGATCGAGGGTTCGGGCGGACACGCCGGTGGCGTTTTGATGCCCGATCGGCGCGATGCTCTTTGCGCCGCGGCCGAATTGATTCTGGCAATTGAGAACGCAGCCCGGACTAGCGGAGCCATCGACACGGTGGCGACGGTTGGCGTCTGCGAAGTATTTCCCGGCGCGGTCAATAGTATTCCCAGCCGGGTTCAGCTCAGCGTGGACATCCGCGACACGGATCTTCAGCGTCGCGACAAGGTGATGCAAACACTGGAAGCTGTGTGCCAGTCGATCGCCGCCAAACGGAAGGCACCGATTCACACCGAACTGCTGAATGCCGACGCCCCCGCGGACTGCGCTCCCGCAATCATCGAAGCCCTTTCTCAATCGTGCCGCAAGCACGAACAGAAATTTATTCCGATGGTCAGTCGTGCGTATCACGACTCGCTCTTCATGGCGCGCATCGCTCCCATCGCCATGTTGTTCATCCCTTGCCGCAATGGATATAGCCACCGGCCGGACGAGTACGCATCTCCGGAAGATATTGCTCGAGGAACGCTCGTGCTCGCCGAGACTCTCGCCCGCTTGTCCGAGTGACTTTGTTCCCACCGCAAGTCACGTTGGCGAGCATGCGGTCACTCACTTAAGCGATTCACGGATCCTGGCGTAACCGGGCTTGATCGCGGAGTAGATGAAATCAATGCGCTCCTTATAGGGCAGGAAGGAACTTTTCATCGCGTTGATGGTGATCCTCTCGAAGTCGTCCAGGGTCAGCCTAAATGTCTCCGCGGCGGCTTCGAATTCTTTGGTCATGGTGGTGTTGCTCATCAACCGATTATCCGTGTTCAACGTGACGCGGAACTTTTCCTGATAAAGAATCTTGAAGGGGTGTTCCGCCAAACTCGGTGTGGCACCCGTGTGAACATTGCTCAATAGGCAAATTTCGAGCGGGATGCGCTTGTCGAGAACGAATTGCGCCAGATCGCCCAACTTCACCGCCTTGCCGTCGACGACCGCAATATCATCGATGAGGCGCGTCCCGTGCCCGATGCGGTGCGCCCCGCAATACTGAATCGCCTGCCAGATCGATTCTTTCCCGTAACCCTCCCCCGCATGAATCGTGATATTGAAATTCTCACGCTGGATGTAGTGAAAAGCGTCTACGTGCTTCTTCGGAGGATAGCCGCCCTCTTCGCCGGCCAGATCGAAGCCGACCACGCCACGCGCGCGAAAGTCGACAGCAAGTTCCGCCATTTCGAGAGAGGTATTCATGTTGCGCATGGCGCAAATGATCAAGCCGGAAGAAATCCCGAAGTCCTTTCGGCCCCGTTCCAATCCCTTCAGCACGGCGGCCACAATCTGCTGGTGGGTCAGTCCTTTCTGGGTATGAAAAACCGGCGCAAATCGCGTCTCGAAATAAACCATCCCATCCCGGCTCAGATCCTCGGCTTGCTCATAGGCGACCCGCTGCAGAGCCTCTTCCGTCTGCATGACCGCGATGGTGTGCGCAAAGCCTTCCAGATATTTGCCGAGACTTCCTTGATTGGCTCCACGAAAAAACCACTGGGCGAGCGCCTGAGGATCAACCGTCGGAAGATCTTTGTAACCCACATCCCGGGCTAACTCAATTACGGTTTGCGGCCGCAGCACGCCGTCCAAGTGCTCGTGCAAAAGGACCTTTGGAAGGCTCTGCAATACTTTTCTATCGAGTTTCATGAGCTGCGGTTCCTTCCGGCCGATGAGTCGCATGCAGCGGGAGGAGCTTTGCAAAATGATACACCACGGTTTGAACACAACTCTCTCGGCGTCGTTCGCTGGTTCGTGTTGTACAATCCGACGCCAGCTTGATTTTGATTGACGGGAGAATTAACCCAGCAAGGATCGGCCAGCATGGAGCGGACCATGAGCGAGCATTCTGACAAGGCAGACCCTGGGCTGCGGCGCGAGATCCTCTCTCCGATGGAAACCTTGGCGCAATCGGTCTCCACCATGGCTCCCACGACTACGCCGGCTGCGACCATCCCCCTGGTTTGCGCCCTGGCCGGCAATGGAACCTGGCTCGCGTATGTGCTGGCAACCATGGCCGTCTTGCTGGTCGCCTTGTGCATCAGCCGCTACGCCCGCCATTCCTCATCGCCCGGATCGCTCTATGCCTATGCGTCCATGACGCTCCCTCCCTGGCTGAGCGCGACCGTCGCCTGGAGTCTGTTGCTCGCTTACGTGGCTACTGGGTCCAGCGTCATCGGCGGCTTCTACCACTATGCGAACTTGCTACTGCGCGATGCCACCGGCCATGTGTACTCTGCCGTCTTGCTCGCCGTGCTGTGTACGGGAGTTTCGATATTGATTGCCTATCGCGACGTGAAGATTTCCGCGCGTCTCATGCTGTGGATTGAGGCCGTCTCCGTCACCGTGATCGTGATTGTGATAACCCTTTTGTTGGTGCGTCACGGCTGGCACTTGGATTCCGAACAGTTGCATCTCCGTGGTATGAGCGGCAGCGGCCTCCGGTTGGGACTGGTGCTGGCCCTGTTCAGTTTTGTCGGCTTCGAGAGCGCGACCACGTTAGGTTCGGAAGCGCGCCATCCGCTGAAGACCATCCCGCGCGCGGTGATCCAAAGCGCGGTTCTTGCCGGAGCTTTTTTCACAATCTGTGCCTACGCCGAAGTGCTGGGATTCCACACCGCGGGGCAGAATCTAGGCACGAGCCAAGCCCCCATGTACCTGCTGGCTCGAGTCGGCGGCGTCCCCGTGTTGGGATTGCTGATCGACATCGGTGCCCTGGTAAGTTTGTTTGCAGGAACTCTGGCGTGCATAACGGCGGCGGCCCGCGTGCTCATGCTGATGGCCCATAACGGGCTCGCCCATCCCTCTCTGGGGAACGCGCACGCGCGCAATCGAACCCCAAGCCGGGCGGTTGTCGTCACCGGCGTTGCCGCCCTGCTCCCTGTGGCCGTACTGGCGGCCCGGGGCGCCAGCGGTTTGGATGTCTACGGCTGGTTGGGTTCGCTCGCCACCTACGGCTTCATCGTCGCCTATGCGTTGGTTTGCCTCGCGCTGCCGCGTTACTTGCGCGAACACGGTTGCTTTCGCCCCGGAGCTCAACTCGTTCCCGCGCTGGCGGCCATCGCCATGTTGCTCGCACTGGTGGGGAATTTCTATCCCGTGCCCGAGGGTCCGTATGGCAAACTCCCTTACATCTACCTCGCCTATTTGACCGCGGGCCTCATTTGGTTTGCGGTTCGGGGACGAGGTAAGGATGCGGCGCTGGTCGAGGGCTAGCGCGTCGCCCATATCCCTGCGAACTTCACCCCCCGCATAGAAATATCGAATCTGCGGCAAAGGAATTTTTACTGAAAGGAACGCTTTCGTTCCGCCGGACAGTCGTGTAAAGTCATCCCTTATTTTACCGGCGTGCAGAAAAAGACCGTCTCAGCTGCCACCTTTTTGAACAATTCATTGTAGGAGGGTTCGGCGGCGCGCAGGCGGTCGGGCACGCGTGTACTTGCCGGCGCGAGGTCATCGATGCTATCGATACTTAAAAGAACGGGACTGGTTGCATGGTTGATGGTTTCAGCCCTGTTTGTACCTTCTGCCTTCACTCCACAGGCCGAGGCTCAGCAAACGCTGGGTGGTATCACGGGCACGGTTACTGACAAGACGGGCGGAGTTCTGCCGGAAACCGTGGTCACGATTATCGCGGATCAGACCAAGCTCACGCGCACTCAGAAGACCAACGCGAACGGCACCTACGACTTCGTAAACCTGCCCATCGGAACCTACTTACTGACGTTCACGCACGAAGGCTTTCAGAGCCAGAAGGTACCCTCGATTACCGTTCAAGCCGATCGCACCGCGACCATCAATGCCGTCCTTCCGGTCGGCCAGGTGGGAACTGTGGTTGAGGTGCAGGCAGATCCGCTGATGAACGCTGTCGATACCACCAACGGCTACATTTTGGAGAAAAACCAGATTGATTCCGTCCCGCTTCCGACGGGCAGTTTCACGGGCCTGGCAATTCTCTCACCGGGAGTAAATGCAGAATTACCAAATGGTACCGGCGCCAATGCCGGTCTAGGGAATCAGCCGATCTGGGCCAACGGCCAGCGCGACACCAGCAACACATTTCTTCTGAAT
>Ga0210398_10004375_pt1 | contig 13263 bp, 13 predicted proteins | sample IncBWC4OmetaG_FD_161047 | JGI IMG/M metagenome (GOLD analysis project Ga0210398, IMG submission 161047) | Forest soil microbial communities from Barre Woods Harvard Forest LTER site, Petersham, Massachusetts, United States - Inc-BW-C-4-O | ecosystem: Environmental > Terrestrial > Soil >... | reverse complement strand
AAAAACGGTAAGCGCGGCGCTGCCAAAGACGTAGAACCAACTCGCGGTGTTTCGGGGCACCGGATGTTCAGCGGCTTCGCGAATCGGCGCCGCGAGCTGCAAACGATGGTCGAACCATTCGCCGATTCTCTTGATCAGGCGCATGGCGGCTTCTCCAAGGAGAGACTTGCCACTGGGTCACCGGGAGTTGGCAACTGCCCGGCATCGATCGTGAGCACGCCGTTATCGATCCTGTAGGGATACTCGAAGAGCCCGCGCTCCGGCGGTCCCGATGCGCGTCCGCCATCGCGGTAATATGCGCCGCCGTGACACGGACACATGAACAGGCCGGATTGGGGAAACCAGCGGACTGGGCAGCCGAGATGTGCGCAGTTGATGGCAAACACCTGGAATCGGTCACCCGCAATGCGGCGTACCCAGCACGCCGTGTCTACAGTCTTTCCATCGGTTGGCATCACGAAGGGACTGCGAAACGTAGCCATCCGCGTCTCACCTTCTGGAAAGTTGCCGACGTTTCCCAGTGGCACCCACGAGAGATAGCCATTTCCGCGGCCGCGAGTAATGGACCCGAGAAGAAAACGCGCAACTGGCACCGCCAACACCATGGCAGCAAATCCGTTGAACAGGATTCCCAGTTTCATGAAGAATCCGCGTCGCGAAAGGGTAGTGTCAGGAGACGGGGATGTCGCAGGTTTTGTCGCCATTTTCATTTCTCCAAAGGTTGCGCATGATTCGAAGCGGAATAAGGCTGCCCGGGGCTGGCCACGCGGCGTGCTGCCAACCATGCAACCACATCCGTGATTTCCTGATCTGACATGGGCTTACCGGGAACGTTTCCGCGCCAGTCGGGAGCGCCTAAGTCGGGCCTGCCTGTAATCACCATCGTGCGCAATCCCTGATCGCTGACCAGTGCGAGAAACGAAGTGTTGCCGACGGCGCTGCCTTTCGGTCCGCCTTGACCTTGCGATCCGTGGCAAGCTGCGCAATACGTTCCAAAGACGATCTCACCGCGTCCGGCATTTCCTGGGGTTTTTGCCGCATAGGAGGGTGCATCCGCACCGTTAAGAATCTCTTTGCGTCCCCATCGCGAAACCATTCCTCGCGTAATCACATCAATCTGTTCGTCAGTCAGGAATCCTCCGGCACTCTGGGCGAACGCTGGCATTGAAGTTCCACGAACGCCGTTGGCTACGATCTTCCGCATCGCATTCTCGTCCACAATCGCGAGATACACGGGATTAGCGAGAGGAATCGAGGCTCCTCCACGCCCATCAGCGCCGTGACAACCGGAGCAGTTCTCTCTAAAGAGAGTGTCAAAATCCACAACCTGGTTTGGCGCAACCACTTCCGAACCCTTCTGAGGTTGGCCGTTTGGAGTGCTACAGGCCGCGAGCAGTAAGAGGTGTAGGGCTGCAAGTGCAGACAGACATGGAATCCGCTTCATCTGCGCTCCCTTTCACTCCCTCGCGGCGGAGTAAGTCCAGGAGCTTCGATTCCCGCCCGAAGAGCAAACGACACATTCTCACGGGTAGGAATAGTCGTCTGGCGAACCACTACAAGGCCCGCCACAATTCCAAAGGCTACCTGCGAGGCGATGAACCAAAACCAATCAATGTGGCTCGCGAGTAGTGGATTCACCAGGCCGAGGATGGTGTAGAGCAACCCCGACCACAACACTGGAGCAAGCAATCCCCCAATGACAATCGGGCGACGGGGAGCCATGGGAAGCATCGCGCCGTAGAGTAATCCAACCAGGATTGAGACGAACCCATGCAAGAAAAAGGCAATCGCGAAACTGCCCGCATGAAAAGAATAAAGCTGTTCGGGTCCGAGTCGTAGCGACTCTCGATAAGCAACCGCGGCAAGCAGATTGATCGGATACCAGATGCTGCCGGCCTTCAGCACGCCGTAGGCGCACGCCAATACGGCCATTGCGATGCTACCTGCGAATCCTCCTTTCACGCCTGCCGAAATTGGATAGGTGTGAACCGGAAGCCAGGCGCGCACCTGATCGGCCGCGACCGGGAGCCGTTCCACGACTGGGCGATCAGTCGTCAGGCGAATCTCCTCAGGAACGACAGGCACAGAGACCTCATGCTCATGCGGGAAAACCTCGCGAAACCAACCGATGGAGCCCGCAAACGCGAGTGCAGCCCCGAGCAGGCTCACCGATGTGCTCGTCACCAAGCCCGCGAACAGCAGCATCACCCCGAAAGCCAAAATGAACGGCCACGCTGTCGGCGCGGGCACTTCAATCTCGCGCGGAGCACGAGGACCCTCGTTTAGTGTTGGCATCTAACCCTCAGCGTCCGAGAACGTAAACTACAATGAAAACCACAACCCATACGGCATCGACGAAATGCCAGTACATCGAGAGCACTTCGATCCGACCTGACTGGCTGATCCCAACGCGTCCGGCAAGGCAGAAAATCGCGACCACCGACAGCATGACGAGACCTGCGGTAACGTGAAAGGCGTGTAAGCCGACGAGCGAGTAGTAGGTTGTCCCAAACAGGTTGGTCGAGATTGTGAGGCCGCGTTCGTAGATCAGCCGGTGCCATTCCTGCGCCGTCCCGTACAGAAACAAGCCACCCAGCGCAATCGTGAGCAACCAGAAGCCGAGGAATAATCGCGTGTAGTCGCGTGCCAAACACTTCGCCGCAAGGTGAATGGTCAGGCTGCTCGACAACAAGCAAATCGTGTAGAAGATCGGCGTTTCAAGGACCTCGCGCGGCGTCGGACCCGTGATGCTTTTGCCCAGGTAAAAGAGATAGGCGACGACGAATATCGTGAAGATCGCCGACTCGGCGACGATGAGACCGGCCATCGCCACCTTCCCGCGCGACGGGAGATTCCAGGTGCCGGTTGCATTTGGAAACGGGGTTGTGATCGCGCTCATGTGCTTTCACCTTTACTCATAGCGGCTATCGGGATCTTCAGGATGCTTGAGGTCCCACAACGGGCGGCGGCTCGTTACTGTAGGGACCGTCGCAAAGTTGTAAGCAGGGGGCGGTGAACTGATGGACCATTCCAGTGTCCAGGCGTCCCAGGGATCGTTGCCGGCTCGGGCTCCCTTGAAATAAGAAATGATGAGGTTTGCAACAAATACGAGAATCGCGATTGCCTGAATGAACGCGCCGATCGAAATGATGAAGTTCAAAGTGTCCCAACCGCGACCTGGCTCGTAGGTGTAGATCCGGCGCGGCATCCCGAGCAATCCGGGGATGTGCATCACGTCGAACGTCAGATGAAAGCCAATCAAGAACAGCCAGAAATGCCATTTTCCGAGGCGTTCACTCAGCATTCGGCCAGTCATTTTCGGGTACCAGTAATAGAACGCGCCGAAGAGGGCAAAAAGAATTCCCCCTACGATCACATAGTGGAAGTGCGCCACTACAAAATAGGACAGGCTCAGCTGCCAATCGAACGGCGAGGCGGCCATCATGATACCAGTCAAGCCCGCGATGAGAAATTGGAATAGAAATCCGATGCTGAACAGCATCGCCGTTTTGAACTGTATTCTTCCGCCCCACATGGTGCCGATCCAGTTGAAAATCTTAATTCCGGTGGGAATACCTACCACCATCGTGGTCAGCGTGAAAAAACTGTTGGCGTAGGAGTTCATTCCGATCGTGAACATGTGGTGTGCCCAGACGCTCATGCTCACGAACGCGATGCACACGGTCGCGGCGACCATGACCGGATATCCGAAAATCGGTTTACGGGAAAAGACCGGAATGATTTCCGACATGAAAGCAAAACAAGGAATGATCAGAACGTAAACCTCGGGATGTCCAAAGATCCAAAAGAAGTGCATCCAGAGAACTGCCGACCCTCCAGCCTGGGTATCGAAGAAATGGCCGCCCAGGTAGCGATCGATGAGCAGCATGATTTGAGCGGCCGATAGGGGCGTAATCGCAAGCAATACCATTCCTGCCATTACAAGATTCATCCACACTAGCAGCGGCATACGACTGAGCTTCATGCCCGGGCATCGCAGGCAGAGAATTGTGGCAATGATATTGATGGCCGTTCCGATGCTCCCGAACCCGGAGACCAGTAGCGAGAGAGTCCAATAGTCGGAACTATGACCAGGCGAGAAGGCTCGCGCGCCCAAGGGCGCGTACGACCACCAACCAACGTCGGGTGCGTTTCCGGCGCCGTACAAGCCGCTTCCTCCGAGGAAGCTGAAATAAAGAAGAAGTGCCCCCAGAAACGACAGCCAGAAACTGAAGGCATTCAGGCGTGGAAACGCCATGTCGCGCGCACCGATCATCAAGGGGACCAGGTAATTGGCAAACCCGAACAAGATGGGCATGGCGACAAAGAAAATCATTGTCGTCCCATGCATGGTGAACATTCGGTTGAAGACTTCTGGTGAAACGAAGTTGTTGTGCGAGTGCATCAACTGAATGCGAATGATGAGCGCTTCGACTCCACCGACCATGAGGAACAATAAAGACGAGAGAATATAGAGAATTCCCAGCCTTTTATGATCCACAGTGGTCAACCACTGATGAAGCTCGTCGACCCAAGGCCTGGCTTGTATTTGGCCGACAGGAACGGTGATCGCATCTGATGCCATAGTCGGTTTTCCGAGCGTTCTAGTTAAGCGTTTCCATGTAACTCACGACCGCATCCAGGTCCGCGTCGCTCAGCTTCATGGCGGGCATGAGTGCCCCGGGTTTGATCGCGCTGGGGTCCTGGATCCAAAGGCGGAGATTGTCGCGGGTGTTTTCAGCGGCCCCCGCAGCAAGCGTGGCGCGGCTCATCAAATGCGTTAGATCAGGGCCAAAGCGTCCGTCGGCTGGAGTTCCACCCACCGCATGGCAGTTCATACAGACATTACTTTCAAACACGCGCTTGCCGGCGATTACACCAGCATCTTCGACTGCGGGTTTCTGCTGGGCGCGCACCCAGGCGGCAAAATCCTCTGGTCCGTCCACTGAAACGCGGAGCAGCATCTTGGCGTGCTGTATCCCGCAGTACTGCGCACATTGGCCAAGAAAGATGCCCGTGCGCTGCGGGTCTATCCACATTCTATTGGGGTGGTTCGGAATGAGGTCCGTCTTACCACCAAGTTCCGGCACCCAGAAACTGTGGTCGGTGTCGACCGAGAGCAATTGCAGGAAGGTTGGCGTGGGATGACCGGGATCGCTCACCGGAATGTGCAATTCGTTGGCGGTGACGATCCCCAGCTTGGGATAGCGAAATTCCCACCAGTATTGATGTCCAATCGCGATCACCTGTACGGCGCCCGCCGGTTCTGGGGCATCCTGAATCGCGTGGATCACTCGCGCGGTGGCCAGAAACAGAACCACTACAATCAGAATCGGAGTGATCGTCCACGCCAGTTCAATTTGCGTACTTCCATACACTTGGGCCGGTTCCCGGCCACCATCCGTCCCTCTCGCACGGAACTTGACGACTGAGTAGATAAGCAAGGCAAAAACAACGAGAAAGATGATTCCGGTGATGACAAGCACAAAGACGGACAAATCAGCGATTGACTTGGCGGGGGTGGAGGCGGGAACGAAAATGTTCGTACCATGAGCGGATGCGCCGTCTGGCCCCAATGCCCAGAGTGGCCTCGCGGACCAAAATACAAGAAGTGCAATCCGCCATAAGCAGTACAAGCTCGATTTCATTCTGAGCGTCAACATTGCCTTCTTCCGTTCAAGACAAAAATGCCTCCGCGGAGAGGGGCCCGTTTCGACCGACCTTTGCCATGGTCGGGAGGCGCCACTTTTGATCCTTGTCGTCGTTAGGTAGCGAGCAAGCGTGCTACCAAACGGAACGTCCAGCGTTTTCCCGCACAACGCTACCAACGGTCATGAACCCTGTCAATTCGGTTACTGACTTCGCACGGTGACCAATCTATCAAACGCGGTAGTGTCATCCTTGTGCCGCTTGCGTCAAGTGTCATCTACGTCATCACGTAATCGCAGAACGAACATCTGCCCGGCGCAGGTCTAGTGCGGCTTGTTTCTGCGAATTCGTGGCAGGATAATTGCTTCCAAACTTACGGATATCTAGGCGATTGAGAAGGGAGTGTTTTAGGTATGGGAAAAAAGAGAGTAGCGGATCTCGTAACCAAGGTCCTAACCGACGCCGGGGTTCGCAGGATCTACGGAGTTCCCGGTGACTCGCTTAATGGCATCACCGACTCGATTCGCGAGAGAAAGGACATCGAGTGGATCCACGTAAGGCACGAGGAGACGGCAGCTTTCGCCGCTGGGGCGGAAGCCCATCTGACCGGAAGTTTGGCGGTGTGTGCCGGGAGTTGTGGTCCGGGCAACCTTCACCTAATCAACGGACTTTATGATTGCCAACGCAGCCGGGTTCCCGTGCTCGCGATCGCAGCGCAGATTCCGAGCGCCGAATTGGGTAGCACATATTTTCAGGAAACCCGCCCGGAGCATCTGTTCGCGCAATGCAGCCATTACTGCGAACTGGTGTCGAACGTTGAGCAAATGCCGCGGGTGCTCGAAATCGCGATGCAAACCGCGATTTCCAAGCGCGGTGTTTCGGTGATTGCTTTACCCGGTGACATCGCCATGAAAGAGGCGGTCATCGATCACCCGAGGGTGCATTACCATGAATTCTCGCCAACGGTCTGCCCCTCCGAAGAGGAACTTAACGACCTCGCGAAGCTCCTGAATCGATCGAAGAAGATCACCATTTTTGGTGGCGCCGGTTGTGCGGGAGCGCATGCGGAGCTGATCGAGGTCGCCGGCAAGCTCCAGGCGCCAATCCTGCACGCTTATCGCGGCAAAGAATTTATCGAGTATGACAATCCGTTCGACGTGGGCATGACCGGGCTGCTCGGATTTTCTTCCGGCTACTTCGCAATGATGCATTGTGACGTGTTGGTGATGCTCGGCACTGACTTCCCCTATCAGCCGTTCTACCCCAAGGACGCAACCATCGTACAGATCGATCTTCGCGGAGAACAGATCGGCCGCCGCACCAAAGTTGACCTCGGCCTGGTCGGAGATATTAAGACGACTCTTCAGGCGTTGTTGCCGAAACTGTCGCAAAATTCATACGAGACGCATTTGAAGGACTGTGTCGCGCATTATCGCAAAACGCGCAAAAGCCTGGACGAATTGGCGACCGGGCATCCCGGTCAAAAACCCATTCACCCGCAATACGTCACCCGCGTACTCGATCGACTCGCAGCCCAGGATGCCATTTTCATGTGCGATGTAGGAACTCCCGTGATTTGGGCGGCGCGTTATCTCACCATGAATGGCCGTCGCAGACTGCTCGGTTCGTTCAACCATGGTTCGATGGCAAATGCACTTCCCCAGGCAATCGGTGCGCAGGCTACCTATTCTGGCCGTCAAGTGATCACCTTGTCAGGTGATGGCGGCCTTTCGATGATGATGGGAGATCTGCTGAGCCTCAAGCAAAACGACTTGCCTGTGAAGTTGATCGTGTACAAGAACGACGCGCTAGCCTTTGTTGAGCTGGAAATGAAGTCGGCCGGTGTTCTGAACTTCGCCACCGATTTGCGCAATTCAGACTTCGCAACAATTGCCGAGGGGGCGGGGCTTCTCGGACTGAAAGCCGAAACTGCAGACCAGGTGGAACCTGCCATTGCACAAGCACTCGAATACGATGGCCCGGCGTTGGTCGAAGTCTCCGTAGCCCGACAGGAACTCGCGATGCCGCCGACGATCACCTATGAGGAGGCAAAGGGGTTCAGTCTCTTCATGCTGAGAGCCATCCTGAATGGACGAGGGGACGAAATCATCGATCTCGCCAAGGAGAATCTGTGGCGGTAATCAACTTCTTTGGGAGTGAGAGCCGCCCCAGAGTCGCATGTTAGCCATAGCAGCGACGTAAACGCTGAGAGTGAATTGCGCGGTACCGATAGCGGATCCACGGAGAATTCAGGAGATTCATATGTCGAAGAAAGTCGCAGACGTCTTATGGGAGATGTTGGCAAAGGCTGGAGTCAAACGTTGTTATGGAATCGTCGGAGACGCTCTGAATCCTGTGATTGACGCTCTGCGTCGAAATGGCACAATCGAGTTTGTTCTCGTTCGTCATGAGGAGTATGGAGGGTTTGCCGCGGTCGCGGAGGCTTATTTCACGGGTAATCCAGTAGCGGTGTGCGGAACTGCGGGGCCGGGAGTTGTCCATTTGTTCAACGGACTGATGGACGCGCGGAAAGAAGGAGCTCCCGTTATCGCCATCGCCGGGGATGTAGAGTCGAGCATTATCGACACATCTGCGCTCGAGGAACTGAACCCGTACAAGTTTTTCGAGGCGGCTTCTCTCTACACGGCTCGGCTGGTTAATCCGGAACAAGCCCGCGCGGTCATCAGCACCGCCATCCGCACGGCTGTTCTGGAAAAGGGCCCCACCGTTCTTGCGATACCTGGCGATGTCGCGTCCGCCGATGCTCCGGACGAGCCATATGACGTCACCCTTGCAGCCCCAGCTATTCTGAAGCCTTCCGAGAAAGACTTCGACAAATTGGTGAGGATGATCGATGAAGCGAAAACAGTGGCGATCTTTGGTGGGGACGGTTGCAGAGAAGGCCGTGACGAAGTGGTTGAACTGGCGCGCAAGCTGAAGGCCCCCGTCGGCTATGCCTTCCGCGGGAAGCAATGGCTCGAGCATGACAATCCTAACGCCGTTGGCATGACTGGGCTGATTGGGTATGGGGGAGCGTACAACGCAATCAACGAAGCCGAACTCTTGCTCATGCTGGGAACGGATTTTCCGTTCTCCGAATTCCTTCCCGGCGCCAGCGTGAAAAAAGTTCAGATCGACAAGAACCCGAAGCACATCGGTCGCCGTACGGCGGTAGATCTTGGCCTTGTGGGGGATATCAAGTCGACGGTCAGCGCATTGCTTCCGGCTGTGCGGGAAAAGACGAATGGAGACTTTCTAGCCAAACAGCTTGCGCACACGGAAGCGTTCCACAAACTGCTGCAGCACTACGTCGAGAAGGGGCCCGGGATAAAACCGATACGTCCTGAATTTCTCGCCGCGACGCTGAGCGAGCTCGCCTCGGATGACGCAATGTTTTTTGCCGACACGGGTACGGCCTGTATCTGGCTGGCGAGACATATCTCCGGTGGAAAGAACCGCAGGCTCTTTGGATCATTCTCCTGGGCGTCTATGGCTGACGCCGCTCCCTACGCGTTCGGATGTGCTCTGGCATATCCCGGCCGACAGTGCATCGCGTTATGCGGCGATGGTGGCTTCACCATGATGGGACTGGGCGATCTGCTGACACAGGTAGAACGACGAACTCCCGTGGTGCAAGTCATTCTCAACAACGAGAAGTTCGACTTCGTCCATATCGAACAACAGGAGGCTGGCTTTATTCCGTTTGGCGTGAACTTCAAGAATCCGAATTTTGCGAAAGTTGCTGAGGCGATGGGAGCGAAAGGAATTCGTATCGAGGACCCCGCGGACGTTCGAGAAGGTCTGGCCGAAGCTCTGGCATACAAAGATGGCCCCATCGTTGTCGACGCAGTCGTCGATCCCTTTGCGCTCGCCATGCCTTCCCATTCACCTTTGCACACCGTCAAGGGGTTCACTCTCAGTTTCGCCAAGCAGGTGCTGAGCGGCAGGCTGGATACGGTGATCAAGGAGATGAAGCGAAACGTGGGTATCGTCTGAGCACGTGGAAAGGATATGCCGGGCATGACTAAACCAATTCTGGTGGTAACCAGCCGTTACCCGAAGGAAGTTGAAGACCGTATCGACCGCGATTACGTCGCCCGGCGAAACCCGAACCAGTTTCTTTTCAGCCAGAAGGATCTGCTCGCAGCGGCCGAAGGAGCCGCCGGCTTATTTATTACGCCCGCAGACCGGCTGGACTCTGAATTTTTCCAGAATGTTTCGCCCACTGTAAAAATCATCGCCACGTACTCGGTGGGTTTTGAGCATATCGATCTGGAAGCCGCGGCTCGCAGGAAAATTCCAGTCGCTTATACCCCTGGTGTCAACAGTGAAGCAACGGCCGACATCGCCATGCTGCTTTTACTGGGTGCTTCGCGTCGCGCTTACGAAGCCCAAGAACTGGTTCGAACTGGAGCCTGGAAGCCTCTGAACCCCGACATGCTCCTAGGATGGCAAGTCGGCGGCAAAGTCCTCGGCATTTTGGGGATGGGACGCGTGGGACAGGCTGTGGCGCGTCGAGCGCGAGGATTCGGGATGAAGATTCACTATTACGACACTTCGGAGTTACCTGCGGAAATCGCAGGCGATGCCGTTTACCACAAGGATCCGGTGGATCTGCTTCGCGTGAGCCAGTTCTTGAGCCTGCACGCTCCTGAGACTCCTCAGACCCACCATTTCTTGAACTCGAAGGCAATAAACCTACTGCCGCCGGGGGCCATCGTGGTGAACACCGCTCGCGGCGGATTGGTGCTCGACGCCGACCTTATCGCTGCTCTCAAGAGCGGGCGGGTCGCCGCTGCCGGACTCGACGTATTTGAAGGCGAGCCAAAACTTAACTCGGAATATGTTTCGCTTAAGAATACATTTCTATTGCCGCATATAGGCAGCGCCACGATCGAAACCCGCACAGCCATGGGCATACTGGCCCTGGACAACGTGGAAGCGGTGCTGAACGGTAGACCGGCGCCGACACTCATCCAGCGCTAGTCGCAGCCGGTAATCGTCCGAGCTACATCTAGGTTCCGATACAATCTATGGCGACCTGACCAAGCGAGCCGACGCGGCGAGCGGGAGCTTGTGAGTGTTTTCACCGTACTTTTGATAGGGGCGCGGGTGAATGAGTGCGCAAGACGCAGCGACCGTATTCATTGTCGATGATGATGCAGACGTGCGTGAGTCTCTTCAGGAGCTGCTGCAGTCCGTCGGCCTACGCTCTCAGTCTTTTGGAACTGCACAAGAATTCTTGGCGGTTGGGCCCGGTGACGGTCCCAGTTGCCTGATTTTGGATGTGAGGCTTCCCGGTATCAGCGGTTTGGATCTTCAACGAGAGCTAAAAAAGGGAAGAATGAGGATTCCCATAATCTTTCTTACAGCGCATGCAGACGTCCCGATGTCGGTCAGGGCCATGAAGTCAGGCGCGGTTGAGTTTCTCACCAAGCCATTCAGACAACAGGACCTGCTCGATGCGATTCAGCGGTCGCTTACTCGAGCTCGCGTTGTGCGCGAGAAAGAGCGAGAGTTATCTGAACTGCGACATCGCGGTGAAGGACTCAGCGTTCGCGAACGCGATGTAATGAACCTTGTCGTCTCGGGAATGCTTAACAAGCAAGTTGCAGCGGAACTCGGGACCAGCGAAGCGACCGTCAAAATGTATCGCAGCCAGGTCATGAAAAAGATGCAGGCTAAATCCTTACCGGAGCTTGTCAGGATGGCCGACAAGCTCAGGTCCCTATAATCCGCTATGTCCCGCTCGCCGGCATCGAATCGCCGATCATCGAAAGTAGCGGTCTAACCTACCAAAGGCTAGTCTTTCCCGCCTAAAGTTTGATTGCTCCACATTGGGCTGTCACGCTAGGCTCAGCGGCATGCCAGTGGACCAAACGTCCAAATTAATTGCCGTCATTGATGACGATGAGGCTATGCAAGATTCGCTGCGCGACCTTATGGAGGCGGCCGGGCTCGTGGCCAGGTCCTTCGGATCCGCGGAAGAGTTCCTCAAATCGGATTTGCATCATGAGGCTGCGTGTCTGATCGTTGACGTCCGCATGCCAAAGATGTCGGGTCTGGAGTTGCAGGCGAGGCTGAAAGACGAGGGATGTAACGTTCCCATCATATTTATTACCGCTCATGGAGATGCCAGGATGCGGATTCAAGCCATGAGACGCGGTGCAGTCGAGTTTCTAGCAAAACCGTTCGATCATCAATTGTTGCTTAAGAGGGTTCGTTCTGCTCTGAATATGTGAAAAACCCCACATTATTCGCAGTCCGAGTCACCAGCCTTACGTGTAGAGGTTTCAATGGGAGATTATCTGACAATCACAGACCCTGTGCCGGATCAGGTGGAGCGAACTTTCGAGCGGATCATAGGCAATAGTGCGCCCCTCGAGTCTGTTCTCGATCAGGTCGAGCAGGTTGCTCCCACCGACTCGACGGTCCTCATCGAAGGCGAAACTGGCACCGGAAAGGAACTCATCGCCCATGCCGTTCACAATGCAAGCCAGCGCTGCGGCCGCTCATTTATCAAGCTGAATTGCGCCGCCATCCCGCTCGATCTTCTGGAAAGCGAGCTGTTCGGTCACGAGAAGGGAGCATTCACGGGAGCCATCGCGCAAAAGATCGGGCGCTTCGAGATGGCCGACAAAGGCACGCTGTTTTTGGATGAAGTAGGCGACATTCCTCCTGCCTTGCAGCCGAAACTGCTGCGGGTACTGCAGGAACAGGAGTTCGAGCGCCTAGGAAGCGGACGAACTCACAAGGTGGACGTTCGGCTGGTAGCGGCAACCAATCGGGACCTGGTCAAGATGGTCGCGCGCGGTCACTTCCGCAGCGATCTGTACTATCGCCTGAACGTTTTCCCCATCTTGCTGCCGGCGCTGCGCGATCGTCGTGAAGACATTCCGGCGCTGGTGATGCATTTCGTCAAGATCTTTAGTCACCGCATGGGAAAACAGGTCGACTTGATTCCTCCCGAAACCATGGCTGCTTTCCAGTGGTATTCCTGGCCTGGCAACGTCCGCGAATTGCAGAATCTGGTGGAACGCTCGGTTATTCTTTCCCGGGATGGCGCGCTCCCGAACCCTTTGCAAAAGAGGCGAACAAGCCCCATCATGCTCAATCTCCGTCCTCAAGGCTTGCAGTCATCGATGACCTTGGAGGACTCGGATCGCGCTTTGATCGTGGAGACGCTGGAGCAGGCGGGCTGGGTCGTCGGTGGACCGCGAGGCGCAGCAACCAAACTTGGACTAAAACGAACCACACTCCTGGCCAAGATGAGAAGACTAGGAATCTCGCGACCCGTCCCCCAAGAAACAGCCGATGTTCTCGGCATACGAGGCAGTGATGGAAGTTAGCGGTTCCGCGCCAGTAGCACGATGTTGCTCATCGGACTCAATCCAGATCAGATCGAACGGCCCGACATCCAGCCGAGCCCTGTTTTGGTAGGATTCTGAGCCATGGTTGCCCGTGTCAATTCCACGTTGCCCCGTGCCATGTGCACCTCGAGAGCCCGGGACTTCCATGTTCGGCGATCGTTTCTGGTTTGCGTGTTATCGCTGTGGCTCACGTTAAGCGTGGCTCATGCATTGGATCCGAACAAACGCCTTACCCAATACGCAC
>Ga0210398_10004373_pt1 | contig 13266 bp, 6 predicted proteins | sample IncBWC4OmetaG_FD_161047 | JGI IMG/M metagenome (GOLD analysis project Ga0210398, IMG submission 161047) | Forest soil microbial communities from Barre Woods Harvard Forest LTER site, Petersham, Massachusetts, United States - Inc-BW-C-4-O | ecosystem: Environmental > Terrestrial > Soil >... | reverse complement strand
GTCGTGGGATATGGCGCAGAGAAAAAAGAAGACCTCACGGGCGCGATCTCGACGGTGAAGACTGAGGAACTGAACGAGAACCACTCCAGCACCGCCGTATCCGACATGCTGGCCGGCAGATTGCCCGGTCTCTTCGTCCAGAAATCAGATGGAACGGTCGGAACCGGCTCGGATCTGAAGATAAGAGGTCTAAGTACTTTTAATAACTCCAATCCGCTCATCGTCGTCGACGGCATTCCCGATCGCACCATCGACGACCTCAACCCAACAGATATCGAAGCCATTTCCATCCTGAAAGACGCATCGGCGATTGCCGTCTATGGCGCAAGGGCGGCCAACGGCGTTATCCTCATCACCACTCGAAAGGGCAAGTCCGGCAAGCCCGAGATCAGCTTTAGCAGCACGCTGATCAGCCAGTCGCCCACGTTCATGTACAAAAAGCTGAATTCTTTCGAGTACGCCACCTTACAGAACGAAGCCTTTAACAATGAGTCCTCCTACAACCCCGCGTTTGGTGAGGGTTTTACCCCGGCCCAGCTGAACCTTTACCAGAGCGGTACCGACCCGAACCAGTATCCGAACACCAACTGGATCAAGACGCTCTCGGCGTCGCACCTTCTGCAATCCAGCTACAACCTGTCCGCTTCCGGCGGTGCCGAGAATATCCGGTATTTCATCTCCGCCGGATATGTGACCAACGGCGGCTTTGTGCCCGTCGAATATTACAAGCGCTGGAACCTCCGGAGTAATCTGGAGGCGAATATTACCCACAACCTGAAGGTCAACCTGAATCTCGGCGGGGTCTTCAGCACTACCAATGGCGGAGGGATATACGGCCTGGACTATGTGTTCGAGCAGGCTTTGATCACGCCGCCCATTAGGGTCAATCAATTCACCAACGGTGACTACGCCTATGTCCCGGAACAACGCGGAAACGCCTATGTCGAGGGTCGTGGGCTGACGGGGTTCAGCACGACCTGGAACAATACCCTCAACACGACGATGAACTTGCAATGGGATATCCCCTGGATCAAGGGGTTAAGTGTGGTCGGCACGGGCGCTTATGATAAGGGGTACGTTTTCGGAAAAGATTTTGCCAAACCTTATGACCAATATGCGGTCGACAGCTTTAATAATTATACCCTGATTCCATCCTATCCCGCTGCCCCCTATCTCAACGAGAATTTCACCCAATCGGCCTCGCTGACACTGGAAGGTTCGTTGCGCTATGCGACGGCATTCAAGGCAAACCATATTTCAGCGCTGGCACTGTATACGCAAACCAAGGCGACGACCGACCTGTTAGCCGCCGGCCGCCAGAACTTCACGTCGGCCTCGCTGCCGCAGCTTAGCCTGGGCGATCCTACGCAAGAGTCCAACAGCGGGAGCGGCACCTTGTCCACCCGCCAGGGGGTCGTCGGCCGGCTCACCTATGACTACGATTCCCGCTACCTGCTCGAATTCAGCTTTCGCGATGATGGATCGGATATCTTCCCACCGGGACACCGGTTTGGATTCTTTCCTGCTATCTCGGGCGGCTGGGTGATCTCCAAAGAACCGTTCTTTAAGATCAATAACCTGGACTTCCTCAAGCTCAGGGGTTCATGGGGCGAGCTCGGCAATGACCAGGTAGCGCCGTATCAGTTCCTGAACACCTATTCGCTGATCGGGTCCCCATCCACGGGTGGAGGATATACCTTCGGGGGTCCCAACCCGGTTTTCTTTCAGACGCTGCAACCCGGAGTGCTGGCCAATCCCAATTTTACCTGGGAAGGGGCGGTGATGACCAATGTAGGGATTGAAGCACACTTCAAACAAGACCTGATTACGCTGGAAGCCGACTATTTTCACAAACGTACGAAGGACATCCTTGCCCCACCCAACCTGCAGGTGCCGGGTGTGATCGGCGCGACCCTCCCGGACTTCAACGACGGAATCGTCGACAATAGCGGCTTCGAGATCGCTATCGGGCACCACCATCGTATCGGCAAGGTAGCTTACTATGTCGATGGGAATATTAGCTACAACCACAATAAGATCGTTTCCTACCCCGAATCCCAGAGCATTCCCGCGTGGCAGAAGATCACCGGGACATCGGTCGGCGGTTTCTTCAATAGCCCGATCCCGCAGTATGTCCCTTCCGGCCCTTACTTGGGTTATAAATCCGCCGGACTATACCAGACCAACCAGGATGTGACCTCCGGGCCAACACCGTTATACTCCACCGCGGCGCCCGGTGATATCAAATATGTGGATGTCGACAAAGATGGCGCGATCACGGCCAACGACCGGGTGGTGATCGGAAATAAATTCTTTCCGGCCATCCAATACGGCATCCGCTTCGGCGCCAGCATCGACGGCATCGAATGTAACGTATTGCTCCAGGGAACGGCGGATGTGACGGGTTATAACTTTGCAGCGAATACGAACTCGGTCGCCGCTGCGAGCTGGCTCCTCGACCGCTGGACACCTACCCATACCAATGCCTCCTTCCCGCGGTTGTGGGTCAACTACCAGGAGAATGCGCAGCAATCCGACTATTGGGTTGTGAACAGTTCCTACATGCGGCTGAAAAATCTCGAGCTGGCCTACACTTTCCCGCGCAATCTGATCAACGGCGCCTTCAAGAGCATTCGCATCTCCTTATCTGGAAATAACCTCCTGACCGTTAGCAAATTCAGGTGGTACGACCCGGAGTCGCTGAACATCAATAACCAGCTCGGAGGCCTCAGCAACCCCTTGTTAAAATCCTTTACCGCCGGCGCGACGCTGCAATTCTAAATGCTAAACTCTACAGTATGAAAAAGATTCGATTTGATATAATTTTCCCGCTGAGCATCCTGCTCAGCGCCGGCGCCTGCCAGAAGCATTTCCTGGACAACGCCCCGCTGACCCAGTACAGCGACGCCAATGTCTGGCAGGACAGTTCGCTCATCACCCGGTTTGTCGATAATATCTACGGCAATATTATCAGCAATTATGACTTTATCGGGCAAAGCGGTCTGCTCGCATCGATAACGGATGAATCCAAGCTCAACAAGCCCGTAGCCTACTTGAGTGACAACCTCGTCAACACGGGCCAGTATACTGCCGCCTCCAATATCTTTGACGGCTATTGGGCCGGCAGCGGCATCCCCAGCGGCGTATATGTGAATGTCCGGAACTGTAACCTTTTCCTGGCCCATTTGAGCACGATGCCTTTGAGCGCAGCCACCAAGGCCCAACTCACCGGCGAGGTGCGGTTCCTCAGGGCTTTCAATTATCAGTTCCTTTATTCCCTGTTTGGCGCGTTCCCGATTATCGACACCGTCCTGGGCATTGGCAATAACGGATTGTACGCACAACGCGCCTCCAACGATTCCTGTATTGCCTTTATCCTCGCAGATTATAACGCCGCCGCCTCAGTGCTTCCGCAGCAATATTTCGACCCGCAGGACATCGGCAGGGCGACGCAAGGGGCGGCACTGGGCATGGAATGTCGGCTACTGCTGAATCAAAAGCAGTATGCGGCGGCGGCCGCGGCCGCGCAGGCGGTGATGAATCTGGGCGTCTACCAGTTGTTCCCGGATTACGGAGGGATGTTCTATCCGCAGAATGATGATAATTCCGAAGTCATCTTCAACAAAGAATATGGCGGGGATCTGACCGGTCAGACGAATTTCGTGGACCTTAGCGAGAACTCCTCCTTCTATTCCGGCTATTACGGGGCGCAGGATTGCCCCACGCAAAACCTCATCGACCAGTACGAGATGACCGATGGCCTGCCCTATACGCAGTCGCCGTTGTACGACTCAACCCATCCTTATGCCAATCGAGACCCCCGGCTGGCCGCTTCGATCCTCTATGACTCCTCGCTCTGGATGGGGAATATAACGGATATGACCGCCGGCTCGTTCTATAATCCGATTGGCGACGAGTCATCGACCGGGTATATGCTGCGGAAATTTCTAAATCCAAATTATGTATTCTATGGCAATAACACCAACTATCAGAACTGTATTATCCTGCGGCTGGCGGAGATCTACCTCGATTATGCGGAATGCGAGCTGCAGCTGGGCAATCCGGAGGAGGCGCGGACCTATGTGAATCTTCTGCGGGAGCGGCCCAGCGTGAACATGCCGGATATCCCCGTGGGTCAGTTGACCTGGGACGCTTATGTCCGGGAGCGGACCGTAGAGCTTGCCTTTGAAGGGGAGCGGTTCGAAGATATCCGCCGGTGGGGGCTGGGGCCGCAGCTGATCGGAGCGGCCATCTATGGAATGGAAGTGACGGATGTGGGGACCATCCACCAATATCAGCGAGTACTGGTGCAGCAGCGATATTTCGATCCGAAGATGTATCTCTTTCCCATTCCCTTGGCAGAGTTAACTGAATACCCGGCGGGTCAGGTGCTGCAACAAAACCCCGGATGGAACTAAGAAAATGCAATATATGAAATGGATTTTTTTGTCTATCGCCGGCGTGTGTACGATGTATGCGGCAAAGGCTCAGGAGAACACCGCAAAGGCTCAGGAGTTTACGCTTTCGGGCAAAGTCGGACACTACTCCGCCCCGGCAAAAGCCTACCTATTATACTTGCAGGCCGGAGCGGAGACCGTCGATAGGGATTCCGTCACCATGAAGGACGGGTCGTTTGTATTCAAAGGCTCGATTCCCTTTCCTGTAAATACCTGGCTGATCATCAGCCCCGAGGGAAAGGGAATGGGGGACGGCCAATCGATCAAGCTGTATCTGCAGCCGGGAACCGTTACCGTGACGAGCCCCGATTCCCTGGCCAACGCGCGGATAACCGGTGGGCAACTCAATGCCGACTACGACGAGATCAAACAGTCGCTAAAGCCGCTGCAGGCGGAACGCCTGGCCGTACGTTTGGCGTATCGGGCGGCCGACTCGGCCCGGAAAAAGGCGCTCGCCCGGGAGGACGATTCCCTGGAGGCCCCTATCAATGCCGTCTATTTGGCTTTTGCAAAAGCCCACCCCGACCACCTGATGAGCTTGTTTTGCATCCAGCAATACGGAGGGCCTGTCCCGCAGCTAGGCATGGTCGAGCCGCTCTTCCAATCGCTAAGCGCAGAAGTCAGGGCCACCCCCCTGGGGATTCACTACGCCACAGACCTGGAGAAGCTAAGAGCGATATCCGTGGGCGCTTTGGCGCCCGATTTCACGCTGCCGGACACGGCGGGTCAGCTGGTGTCCTTGCATGAATTCCGGGGAAAATATGTGATGGTTGATTTTTGGGCCAGCTGGTGCGGGCCCTGCCGGGCAGAGAGTCCGGATGTGGTGAAGGCCTACCGGGCGTATAAGGACAAGGGGTTTAACATCCTTGGAGTGTCCATGGACGTTGCCTCTACCCGGAAGGCCTGGCCAAAGGCTATCCGGGATGATGGATTGTCCTGGACACAAGTCTGTGATTTTACTGGACTGAGCAAGAGCGCGGTGGCCAAGTCGTACCAAGTGGAGGCGATACCGCAGAACTTCATCGTGGGACCCGATGGGAGGATTGTCGCCAGGGATTTACATGGAGCAGCCCTGGAAAAGAAATTAGCTGAATTATTTCAATAACCTTTAAAAGACGATCGATATGAAAAATAATTATCTGCTGGCCTTGATGATATTTCTCTCTCCCATGTTGTTCGCGCGGGAACACGGCGGACCGAATTCGGGCATCGGCCGCACGCCAATCGATTCGGTAGCCGATCTCCGTGCCGCGGTGGAAGCGCAACCGGAAAATCTTAAGCTGCATGAACGTTTTATTGCCGCGTTTCGCAAGAGCATCCCCGGTGCCAATTGGACCAATACCGATTCTATCCTGAGCCTGCTGAAACCACAGTATGATAACTGGATGCAACGCTTTCCGGGCGTTGCATCCATACCGTTCGCGATCGGCCATGCCTTTGCCAACGCGGAAAGCCCCGCCGCCAAACCCTACCTCCTCAAAGCCGTGGCCCTCGATCCGAAGCTCGCGGCGGGCTGGCATGACCTGTCGGTCGACGCCGAACGCTGGGGTGATTTCGACGCGTCCGATAGTTATTTAAAAAAGGCCATGGAAGCTGATCCCTCTAATCCCGATTATGCCGCCTATTACGCCTTCGCGATGGAGCGGACGGATTTTGCAAAATACCGGCAAATGAGCTTCGATGTCGCCAATAAGTTCCCCGATAGCGACCGCGGAGCCCAGATGCTGTATTGGCTGGCCTACCGATCCGCCGACGATAAGGATAAAGAGGATATTTATAAGATGTTGAAGCAAAAATTTTCTCCGGCTAAATTCATGTGGTCGGCCTCAGCCATGGGCAATTATTTTGATTTGCTGATCGAGAGGGACCCCGCGCAGGCGCTGGCCCTGACAAAGGAAATGCAGCCGGTCGCCACCGATGATTATGCAAAAAAGGAGTGGCAGCAGGATCTGGCCATGGCCCAACAGATCGTTGAAGCCAACACGGCCCTGGATCAGCATCGCCCCGCCGACGCCGTGAAAGCGCTGGCGGCTGTACATCCCGGCAAATATTCGGGCAGCCGGGAGAGTATTGCTATCCTGAAGGCGAAAGCAATGGATGCCACCGGCAACACAACGGCTGCATTTGACTCGTTGCTGGTCTTTTATATCAAGGAACCTTCGGACGAAAGTCATGATGTACTCCTGAACTATGCAGCGAAAATGGGCAAGGATGCCGTCTGGGTGAACAAGACCGTTGAAAGTAAGCGGCTGGCTGCCGCCAAAGCGGCGCCGGTGGTTGACTTATACGACTATCTCACCGGGCAATCGGTCTCCCTGAAAGACTATCGGGGGAAAGTGGTGTTGCTGACCTTTTGGTTCCCCGGCTGTGGGCCCTGCCGCGGCGAATTCCCACATTTCCAGGAGGTATTGAGCAAATACAAGGGCCAGGATATCGCCTATCTCGGAATTAACGTGGTGATAAGCCAGGACCCCTATGTGTTGCCGTTTATGAAATCCAGCGGGTATAGCTTCACGCCGCTCCGTGACAAGGACCAGATGGCCGAGAAAGCCTATAATGTGAGGGGGGAGCCGTCTAATTTCCTCATTGACCGGGATGGCCGCATCATCTTTTCCGGATTTATGATCCAGAACCCCAAGGCCCAGCGAATGCTCGAGCTCATGATTGGGTCACTGGTGGCGAGATGAGAAGCGACCAACTCGCTCCCGATAGAAAAAACAAGCGCCCAAATAGCAAAGTAGTGAGTTTCTTCTCCAGCACGTTGATAAGTAAGTAGAAATAGGTACTTTTAAATGGTAATACCAAGCTCTGCACTTGCCAATTGGAGAAGGAAGACATCCATAATGAACAGGAATTGCTGCGATTAGTAGCGCAAGGCGACATGCTGGCCTACCAGCAATTATTTGATTTGTATTGGGATCAGGTGTATGGAATAGGGTTACGGCTGACAAAAACACCCGAACACGCAAAGGATCTGGCACAGGATATATTCTTAAAGCTCTGGGATAGCAGGACGAAATTGACGGAAGTCAGGGATTTCAGGTCTTACTTATTTGTGATAACCAGGAATCTCATCCACGATCAGATCCGGACGAAGATCTTCCATGAGTCCAATCGGGAATTCCTGACTAATTATTTTGCCTATAATGGATCTTCCCCCCAGGAATTACTGGAACAAAAGGAATTAGGAGAGGCCTTGAATGCGGCTATTCGCAAGCTGCCACCCCGGCTCCAGCAAGTCTTCAATTTGCGCCGATTGGAAGGATTAAGCCATGTCGAAATTGCCCAAAGGCTGAATATCACAACGATCTCCTCTAAAACCTATATGGTCCGGGCGCTTATGGCGCTCAGGAAAGAAATCATGAAGGATCCCGGGAAATTATTTCTTGTCGCTACTTTCCTATTCAATTTTCTATAAACCCACCCGGTATACATTATTTTTCCGGATCAGATGTTCTCTTTTTCCAGGCTCGTCCGTCTTTATATTGAACCCGGTGTTATGTTCCGTTCAAATGACTGAAGATCACACCTCAAAAAACGGATATGTCAAAAAGCACAGTGGAGGATCTTATTCAGAAATACTTGGATGACAGCATTACCCCGGAGGATTTTTCAAGATTGTACGAGCTGATCAACGATGAATATGACCCGGAAGCCCTGGAGAGCGTACTGAAAAGATCTTTTTCCGATCCTTCTTTCTCCGATGGTTCAAGGGATTACGATCTCAAAGAGGTCTTTGTTTCGTTACAGGCCAGGATCAAAGAGCGGGAAGCCGGCAAGCCGTATCCATTAACGGCACGGGTTATTCCTCTCCACCGGATTATTCCTCTCCACCGGAGGCGCTGGATCGCCTTTGCCGCTACCGTCATCCTTTTGCTGGGTGTCGGAACGTATGTCCGGATGAGGCGCGAAGCCAAACCCGATAGGACCCGGGGCATTGCGGCTAAGAGACATGACGTACCGCCAGGTCACGATGGCGCCATTCTTACGCTGGCGGATGGGCAGAAAATAGTACTGGACAGCGTTCAGAACGGGTCTCTGGCTACCCAGGGAGCTACCCGGATCACGAAGCTGAATAATGGCCAACTCACCTATACTTCCTCGAATGGAAAACCGACGGAGATCCTTTATAACATCTTGACCACTCCCAGGGCCAGAAAGGCGACCGTGATCTTAGCCGATGGAACCCAGGTATGGCTCAATGCCGCCTCATCGATTAAATACCCTACTGCCTTTGCAGGTAAAGAAAGGCGGGTTGAAATAACCGGCGAAGCCTACTTTGAAATAAAGAAAAATGCGGGAATGCCATTCATTGTGAGAAGGGCCGGTAGCGACGAGATCATCCAGGTATTGGGTACCCGGTTTAACGTTAACGCGTATGATGACGAAGATGCGATGAAGACCACACTACTGGAGGGAATCGTGAAAGTGATCAGGGGAAAGAACAGCAGTATACTCAGTCCCGGACAACAGGCAATACTCGGCAATCGCAACGAAGAGGACATCCGGGTCGTCGATGATACGAATATAGACGAAGTGATGGCTTGGAAAAATGGCCGTTTTCAATTCAGCAATATGGATCTGAAAACAATCATGCGCCAATTGACGCGGTGGTATGATGTCGATGTAGTCTTTGAGGGGAAGGTCCCGAATATTCGGGTCGGCGGGTTTATACACAAGGATGTTAACTTGTCAACAGTAATGGAATTCCTTGGCGAAAATGGAGTTCAGTACAAAATAGAAGGGAACAAAATTACCATTCTATAACACGATTAGGGCTGTACTTATTTTGTAACCAAATACTAATTAAATATGGTAAAATAGCCAATCAATTATTTTCTTGTACTCAAAAAAAACCGGAGCCTGATTGCGTCTGGCCCCGGAAAGATTGAGTCATTAAGAAAGAACAGTCACTAGCAAAATGAATGTTTCACCCTCAACTCAACTGGACAAAAGTATGAAACTGTCTTTAGATTGCAAAGCCTGCTGTGGAAGAGGCTTATTGCCAACGAAATTGCTGCTTGTTATGAGAATCACTGCCATTTTTATCATCGGCGTCTCTTTGCACGTAAGTGCAAACAGCTTTTCTCAAAGCATTACCATTTCGGCCAAGAAAATAACGATTGAAAGGGCCTTCAGGTTAATCGAAGACCAGACGGACTTTTCTTTTTTATGGAATGAAAGTTTATTGGATAAGTCGCGTACCGTTTCCATCGACGTTAAGGACGCGCCTTTATCCAGGGTCCTGGATATTTGCCTTCAGGGCCTGCCATTGTCGTACCGGATCAAGGATAACGTGGTTCTGATAGAATTAATCCCGGTCCTTCCGTCCGTCGATAGTGCCCGCTCCGCTCTCCACCCACTTGCCGATGTGCATGGAAGGATCATGAATGAAGATGGACAACCTTTGGCAGGCGCGACAGTGACCCTCAAGGGAACCACTATCGCTACGGTCACAGATGAGTCAGGAAACTTTCATCTCAATACCGGAGACGAGACAAGACCTGTTTTACTGGTCAGTTTTATCGGCTATCTCCCGGAAGAGTATTCCCTAAAAGGACGCAATAATTTTACGATCAAGCTACGGCAAGACATCAGGGCACTGGGGGAAATTGTGATAGTAGGTTATGGCGAACAGAGAAAGAGAGATGTTACAGGAGCCATCAGCACCGTAAAGGCAGAAGAGATCGCAAAAAGACCCCTCGTCAGGGTCGAGCAAGCCCTTCAGGGAACGACCCCCGGGGTAGCCGTTGAAAGCCCCAACGGTATGCCCGGAACCCCACTCAGCGTGCGGATCAGGGGAGTGAACTCCATCACCGGCTCCAACGAGCCAATTTACGTGATCGACGGCTATATCGGCGCCAATCTCGGATCGATCAGCCCTTCGGATATCGAATCCCTGGAGATCCTGAAAGATGCATCCGCCACCGCCATCTATGGTTCAAGGGCGTCCAACGGGGTCGTCATCATCACCACGAAGTCCGGTCATGATGGGGCTCCGCGCCTCAATGCCGGTGTCTGGGTTCAGAAGGACGAGATGCCGAAATACCTGAAACTGATGGACGCCTACGATTTCGCCAACACGGTCAATACCCAGATAGCAAATACTTCCAACGCACCCCCGGCCTTCTCTGCCGCCCAACTGGATGCCTTCAAGACCAACCCGGGAACGAACTGGCAGAAGGCGGCGACACAGAAGCCGATCGTAGAGAATTATGAGGCGTCCGTATCCGGCGGTTCACCGAATTCGAAGTATTTCTTTGCTTTCAATTACCTCAATCAACCGGGTATCCTGCTGAACCAGTATTTTAAAAGGGCTACGTTGCGATCCAACCTGGACTTCAAGATCAAGGATAAGCTGGATCTGAAATTCAATGTCCTCATCGCGCTTCCGTTCAGCCGAAATACGGCCTATGCTGGAGATAGCGGCGATCCGTTCGCCTCAGCCGTCCTGTTTGACCCGACAGCTCCCGTTCGTAACCCGGCCACCGGGCAGCTGACCATCCAATCTTCCTATGGCACCCTGAGCGTAAGCCCGGTAGCACAGGAAACAAACCAGATGGTAGATGCGAACAATACGGACGTGCTCGGTACGGGCGTCATCACGTATCATATCCTGAAGAACCTGAGCTTCACCTCTGCCAATTCGTACGAATCCAATTACGGATGGAATCGCCAGTTCTTTGGCTTGAACACCAGCCAAACGGTGGTCAATGGCATCACGGCGGGATATGCCCAGGGAAACTCAACATGGAGCAGTGCGGTCCAGACCAGTAACTTCCTGACCTACAAATTGAACAGGGGTGATCATGCCCTTACCGTTGTCGGTCTTTATGAATACCAGGAGGGGACCAACCAGAACATGAATGCAAAGTCAGCCAACCTGTCGACGTATGCGTTGGGCTATTACAACCTCGGCCTGGGCCAGTCTCAGCAGACCACTTCCGGTTATTCTGCCAGCAGCCTGCAGTCATTCATGGGAAGGATCAACTATGCCTATAGGGATAAATACCTGCTCACCGCCAGCGTACGGGACGACGGTTCTTCCGTCCTGACAAAAAAATACAGCACGTTCCCTTCAGTAGGCCTGGGTTGGGTGCTATCCAAAGAGAAGTTCATGGAGAATTCAAGGTTGTTCAACTCATTGAAGCTCCGGGGCAGCTATGGCGAAACCGGTAACCAGGGCGTGCCGCCGTATTCGTCTATCGCGCAGATCAATACCAGCCCGACGTCCTATTATTACGATTCGTATGCCCCATCCGTCAGCACGCCGCTCGGACCTCCCGTGTCCACCAACCTGAGATGGGAAACCACCCTGCAAACCGATGTCGGCTTGGATGCGACAATGCTTGATAGCCGCCTGACCGTTTCGATTGACGCATACAAGAAGAAGATCTCGAACCTGCTTTATTTCTTCCAAACACCGGCCTATCTCGGGGGCGGAAGCTATGAGACGAATATCGGCGGCATCCAGAACCGCGGTATCGAATTCGGGATCACGGGGACTCCTGTCAAACCCGTAACGACCGGATTGAATTGGACCACCCACTTCGAGATCTCATTCAATGACAACAAAGTGTTGAACCTGGATGGCCAGGATAATATCATCGTAAACGGGATCGGTCAGCCGCAGGCGAATATCTCCATTCTGAAAGTGGGTCAGCCGGTGGGAGAATTCACCGGGTTCAAATTCCTGGGCACCTGGAAGACCGATGAGGCAGCTGCGGCCGCGGTCTATGGCAATGTCCCCGGCGACGCCAAATACCTGGACGTCAACAAGGACGGGCACATCAACCAGACCGATTACGTGCCGATCGGGAACGGGGTGCCTAAATTTACCTGGGGCTTTATCAATGATTTCAGGTACGGCAATTTCATGCTCACCTTCATGTTTGCCGGCCAGGGCGGATCGCAAATATATTCTCAAACACTGGCCTATACCTGGGGCCAGGCTCCCGGGGTACGGAATGCCACATTGGAGGATGCCACCAGGATGTGGACCCCTGAAAATCAAACGGACATTCCGCATTTCAGCAATACGACGCTCTGGCCTACGAACAGCAGCCGGTTCGTCTATAGCGCAAATTTTGTAAAGCTCAAGAATTTATCCCTGACCTACAGCTTACCGCAGAATATACTGGGCATGGCCAGGGTACGCAGCGTCGATGTCTATGTGAGTGGCCAGAACCTGTTTACGATCAGCAACTACCCCGGATTCGACCCGGAATTGACCAACGCGACCAACGCCATGCTGCAGGGTGTAGAAATGGCCGTGGTTCCCAATGCCAGGACCTATACGCTGGGATGCCGGATCGGATTCTGATCAAAAACAAATTGATGTAAATAATTAGTAAAAAAATTACTAAAATGAAATCGAAGATTCACGAACTCCTTCATGGTAAAAATATGAACGTGAGTAAACTAAAATATCTAATGTTTTTCGTGTTCCTGGCGGTACTGACTGCTGCAGGGTGCGCAAAATTGACTGAGGATCCGAAAGGCAGCCTGACGCCGGAGACCTATTTCAAAACCGAGGCCGATCTGGATGCCGCCGTGGCGGCCATTTTCCAGGGCCAGGTCGTCGATGGCGGTTATGCCTTCGATTTTCCCATGTATTCCTATTTTGGCTCGGACGACCTGACCACCGACCCGCAGCTGGGTAAAGGCGACCAGCTTAGTTTCGACGAGCTGAACGGAAGCTCCGGGAACGGTTCACTGGCAAACAGCGTATGGGCTACCCCTTGGGCCGCGATCTATCAATGCAATAACGTAACGGATAATTATCAGAAAATAACCGGCGACGTGGCGA
>Ga0210398_10004372_pt1 | contig 13269 bp, 13 predicted proteins | sample IncBWC4OmetaG_FD_161047 | JGI IMG/M metagenome (GOLD analysis project Ga0210398, IMG submission 161047) | Forest soil microbial communities from Barre Woods Harvard Forest LTER site, Petersham, Massachusetts, United States - Inc-BW-C-4-O | ecosystem: Environmental > Terrestrial > Soil >... | reverse complement strand
CGGCGACGGCCAAGGCCATGCACGACGAGACGCTGCCGGATGATTTTTACAAGGACGCGAAGTTCTGCTCGATGTGCGGGCCGAAGTTCTGCTCGATGAACGTGACGCAGCTGGCGGAAGGCGCGGCAGGGCAGGATCAGGCCGAGCGCCAGCAGAAGTTCGTGGAGCTGCTGGCAAAGATCGAAGCGCACTAGCGCGAGTAGCGCAGACTCAGGTAGCACAGATTTCAGTAGCACAGACTTTTTACCCTGAGGACTTCCGAAGGGCAGTCTGTGGGTTTCCACCTGATCTTGGCTGGCGCGCGCGGTCTGGGCCGCCGAATGGAACCCAACAGACTGAAGTCTGTTCTACTAAACCCGTCATATTGCATGCTCGACCCCACAAACAACGAAAAACTGCGCGAAGAATTCAACCGCTGGGCTGAGGACGGCCGCGGCGAGGGTATGGAAGAAGAGCATCTCCCGATTGTCCTGCCGGTCCTCGATCAGATGAATCTCGCGCGGGACGAAAACATTCTGGACGTCGGCAGCGGCGTGGGCTGGCTGGCGCGTCTGCTCGCTGAGCGCGCGCCCGAAGGCCGCGTCGTCGGCATGGACATCTCCGACGAAATGGTGCGCCAGGCGCGCCGCAGGTACGTCGACGTCGAAAATGCCATGTTCGTAGTGGGCCCGGCGGAGGAAATCCCCTGGGATGCTAATTTCTTCACCCACGCTATCTCCGTCGAGTCCGCCTACTATTGGCCGGACCCTGCGCGCGGGCTGCGCGAAATCCATCGCGTGCTGCGCGAAACAGGCCAGGCTTGGATCCTCATCGACTTTTATCTAGAGAACCCGCACTCCCACCAATGGGCCAAGCACTACGCTACGCCCGCGCATTTGTTGAGCGCCGCTGAATGGGAAGCGCTGTTCCAGGACGCAGGCTTCTCAAACGTCGCGCATCGCCAGATTCCCGATCCCACCCCCGCACCGGAGTCCTACTCCGGAAGGTGGTTCCAAGACGCCGCGCAAATTCGCGCCTTCCGCCAAATTGGCGCACTACTCATTCACGGCACCAAGTAGAGAGGCCGAGGACAGCGACGGGCGCCATCCTCCTTCGGGGAATCGCATAGGCCTGCGAAGGTGATATTCTATTTAGCGGGGAACCAGTTGCCGGGTTTGACTCCCCTTGCCGGGCATGGATATACTCCCCATTCCTAAAGGCCTCAAGGAGACACATGGGCGTTCTGGATCAGCGGTTTGAAAAAAACTTCATGATTTCTTCGGTGGACTACGTGTTCAACTGGGCGCGCAAGTCTGCCATCTGGCCGCTGACCTTCGGCCTGGCCTGCTGCGCCATCGAGATGATCGCCTCGACCACGTCCCGCTTTGACATTGCCCGTTTCGGCGCCGAGGTGTTTCGCCCCTCTCCCCGCCAGTCTGACCTGATGATCGTGGCGGGCACGGTAACCCTGAAGATGGCCCCGGTCCTGAAGCGCGTTTGGGACCAGATGCCCGACCCCAAGTGGTGCATTTCCATGGGCGCCTGCTCCAGCGTGGGGGGCCCGTTTAACGCCTATTCCGTGCTGCAGGGGGTCGATCGCATTGTCCCGGTGGATGTTTACGTGGTGGGATGCCCGCCGCGGCCGGAGGGCCTGATCTACGCGCTGCTGAAGCTGCAGGACAAGATCGACCAGATGTCCTTGGCGAAGCGGCCCACCGAGATTCGCCTGCACCCGGGCATGGCCGAGGACTTTAAGCGCAATGTGATGGTGGCGCAGACGCCGTCGCCGCGCTAAGCGCTGTAGCCCGCCTCTTCAGAGGCGGGCTTTTCTGTCCCTGAGGCAGCCCTCGTCCTGGTCGCGCCGAGGCGAGCAATAAATCCCGTGCTAGCAATTCCACGGAACGGCTAAAGGAGTGAGCGTATGAGTTTTGTGCGTGCAGCGCGAAAAGACGAGATTCCCGCCGGCGCCATCCGCGAATTCCAGGTGGACGGCCTGACCGTCGCTATCGCTAACATAGGAAGCAAGTTCTACGCCATCAACAACACCTGCCTGCACCGCGGAGGGCCCTTGGGACAGGGGACGTTGCAGGGCGTCGCCGTCACCTGCCCCTGGCACGGATGGCAGTACGATGTGACCACGGGCAAACTGGTGACGAACCCGGCGATTGGGGTCAAAACCTACAAGATTGAGGTCCGTGGCGAGGACCTGTGGATCGAACCCAGCTAGTGGAAGCCACATAAGTTATTAGAAATAATGTCTTTAGCGCGTTTTCTATCTCCTCTCAATACCTCCAGCTTTTCTTGAGCCCGAAATTCCCGGTTCTACGTCTAATCGTGTAGAATTGGAGAATCGCGGGTTATTCCGCCAGGTCGGAATAGCCCAGAATGACGAATTTTTGCACATCGGGCGAGGTCCCGTGTATAGTGTCCGACCGACTGAGTAGCCGAAAAACGATCATCATTCGGAGGCTCCCCGGATTGACGACAATTCGCCCGCCGGCTAAGAGAGGCCACTGGATCTTTTCGGTCAATCCGCACCAATATCACTGGGATACGCTGTTTGTGAAGGGCAAGGAGATGTGGCGGGGCGCCGGAGCGCGTGCCGACGCCAATCGCGCCCTGAAACAGGTGCGCAAGGGCGACCGCGTGCTTTGCTACCACTCCGCACCGGAGCGGGCCCTGTATGCCATCGCCGAGGTGACTCGCGATCCTTATCTTGACCCGCACGATCCTGAATTGAAGATGATGGTGGCCGACCTGCGCGCCATGGAACGCCTGCCCCGGCAGGTCACGCTCGATGAAATGCGCGAAAACACTTCCGTGCGCAGGATGAAGTTCCTGAAGAACGTGCGCCTGATCATCTCTCCGGTTACGGAGGAGGAGTATCAGGACGTCCTCAAGATGGCCGGGATTGTCGCCACGCCGGGATTGCCGCTTCCGTGAGTTGGTGACTGGTGACCGGTGAAACCCGCCTGTAGCGCTTCGCCTTTGCCTACTCTTTCCTGCTAAATGCTTTCTCAGTTTGCTGCCTGATGCCCTCCGAATAGTTGTGCTATTTTGATTGGGAATTCCTATGCCGGAGCTTCCTGAAGTCGAGACGGTGGTGCGCGGGCTGCGCTCTTCGCTGCCCGGCAGAACTGTGGTGGATGTGCGCTTTGGCAAGACGGACTTCGTGGACAATCCCGCCGAAATCGCGGAGCGGCTTCCCGGACGCCGAATTTCCGATGTGACGCGGATGGGGAAATTCATCTGTATCGGGACCGAAGATGGAGGAGCGCGCGCCGCTGAGCTCTCCCGCTCGTACCTCATCGTACATTTGGGAATGACCGGACGGCTGACCGTGATTCCTGCGGGCGAATCCGTTGCGCGGCACACGCACGGCTTTTTTGCTCTCGACGATGGACGCGAGCTGCGCTACACGGATCCGCGCCGGTTTGGCCGCATGCTGCTGGCCCAGGAGGCCGGGCTGGCCGATCTCAAGGGGCATCTGGGCCAGGAGCCGCTGGAGATCGGCGCCGAGGAATTCTGCCGATTTTTTGAGTCGAGACGGGCGCGCGTCAAGTCTTTGCTGCTGAACCAGGGCGTCTTGCGGGGGATCGGCAACATCTACGCCGACGAAAGCTTATTTCGCGCGCGCGTCCATCCGGCGCGCATCGCCGCGAGTCTCAAGAAGCCGCAACTCCTGGCGCTTCATGCGGCGGTGCGCAAAGTCCTGGCTGAAGCCATCCGCTTTCGCGGATCTTCCATTTCCGATTACGTTGATGCCGACGGCAACCGCGGCGAATTCCACCACAGGCACCGCGTGTACCAGCGCGACGGCAAGCCCTGCGTCCGTTGTAAAGCCACTATCCGCTGCATAGTCGTAGCAGGGAGAAGCAGCCACTTCTGCCCGCGTTGCCAGCCCGCTCCTCGCCAACGCACGGGGAAGAAGAGAAAACGAATCCACAGATGAACACAGATCAACACAGATAAAACCAAAATCAGGAAAAAACACCCCGTGCAACCCAAGCTTTCGTTCTCTGCTTTTTTCCCTATCAGTGTTTATCTGTGTTCATCTGTGGATTCAACGTTTCACCCGGTGGCGGCGTGGGCGCGGGCGGCGGGGCGCAGCAGCGCGGTTACGGCGGAGAAGATGATTTCTCCCCACACGCGGCGGTCGCGGCGGTCCAGCCACAGGACGCGCTCGTAGTGGGCGGAAAACTGCGGTTGCGAGAGCATCTCACCGATCAGGTCGTGGATGCGCTCCTGAAACTCCAGGTTCTCGGAGCGGAAGCCGCCGGGCGGAACGCCGTCGGCCATGGGGGGAACCGAGACCAGCAGGGAATAGGAGTCCAGCCATTGCGCAAGCCATGCTTCCAGGCGCGGCTGGCGTCCCAATTTGTTCACCAGGTAGCAGTAGTTGTCGAGGACCGAGCGGTCGCAAATGAGATGCCGCGCGCGAGACGCAGCTTCGAGCTCCGCGGCTATCTGCGCGTGCAAAATCCACAGACGGCCTTCCATGGAAGTGCTTTCACTGAGCGGAAACGGCGAGCGGCGCGCCACGTCCGTCACCAGTTCGACGTTGTGGTCGGCCTTCTTCAGCAGCGAGCAAATTTCGTAAGCGAGCGTGGTTTTCCCCACGCCATGCGTGCCAATCAGGGCTAGTTTCAAGGTCTGGGCTACCTCGAAGCGCTCTTTCTAACACAACTGCTACAAGCGCGCAAATCGCCGGCGCCGGCCGCGAAATAGAATCTGTGGATTTCCCGGCGTTCAGGTTAAAATCGCGCGTTCGGAGAGGAATCGTGCGCGCCGTCATCCAGCGGGTCACCAGCGCCAGTGTCACCGTGGACGGCCGGGTCAACGGAAAAATCGGCGCGGGCCTGCTGGTCCTTCTTGGCGTGAGTCGCACAGACAATCAGGAGGCCGCGCCGTATCTCGCCGAGAAAATCGCCAACCTGCGGATTTTTTCCGATGAAGCGGGCAAGATGAACCGGTCCTTGCTGGACACTGGCGGCGCGGCGCTCGTGGTATCGCAATTCACTCTGTATGGCGACACGCGAGGCGGGCGCCGACCTTCTTACATCCAAGCGGCGCCGCCGGAGGAAGCGGCGCGCCTGTACGAGGAATTTGTGCGCAACATGCGCGCGCTGGGCGTGGCGGTGGAGACGGGCGTCTTCCAGGCGCATATGCAGGTGGAGCTCGTCAACGACGGGCCCGTCACGATTCTGCTCGATTCCGAGAAGACGATTTGACGCGAGCCACGGCATCTACGGAAGTGCGCCCAGCGGGCAAGGACGACGTCGAGGCCATAACGCGCCTGGCGGGCGAGTTGGGCTATCCCTCGACAGCTGACCAGGTGCGTGAGCGATTGGGGGCGGTCACAGCAGATCCCCAGCACGCGCTGCTTGTCGCCGTGGACCGCAGCGGCTCAGTCGTGGGCTGGATCCAGCTTTCCGAGGAGCGCTCCGTGGTCAGCGATCCGCGCGCGGAAATTACCGGACTTGTGGTGGACGCCAACTTCCGGAGCGCGGGCGTGGGCCGGGTGCTGGTCGAGCAGGGAGAAGCCTGGGCCCGCGCCAGGGGGTTAGCGACGATCGGGCTGCGCTCCAATGTCACCCGCGAGCGCGCCCATGACTTCTACCTGCGGCTCGGATACAAAGTGACCAAGTCGCAGAAGGTATTTCGCAAGTCCCTGTGATGTCTTCTTGGCCAGTCGGACAAGGGCCCGCAATTCCCAATTTGGAATTTATATCGGAGGGCGATACAATATGGTCGTGTCGACCGGCACGATGACGGCTGCGGAATTCCGCGCCCTCGCGGAATTCCGTTACCAAATCCGGATCTTTCTGAACGGCAGCGAGGAGGCGGCGCGCGACGCCGACCTGGAGCCGCAGCAGTATCTGCTCATGCTGGCGCTGCGTGGGCTCCCCGTCGGCCGCGAGCCGAGCATTCGCCACCTGGCCGAGCGAATGCAGCTCCGCCATCACAGCGTCGTCGAGCTGGTGGACCGCCTCGAGCGCCGGCAGCTCCTGCGCCGCGAGCGGTCGCGCTCCGACCGCCGCCAGGTGCTCGTGCACCTGACCCCGCGCGGCGAGAAGATACTGACCCGGCTGGCCAAGCAACGCATTTCCGAGCTGCGCACGGCCGCCCCGGCGCTGGTCCGCGCCCTTACGGCGGTGATCCGGTCGACGCAGCGCGAGCATCGGGCCCGCGGATGAGCGCAGCCCCGTTGTCCGGCCATCACGAATGCTCCCGTGGAGCGCTCACGCATCGGATAAAAAGGGGGCTACTCACCGTGAAATTCTGGAGCAGGACACAGAAACGCCGTTGACAACCGGATGCTATCGGGGTTCGCGCACGCGAGATTGGCCAGACGCCTAGATGTGACGGAGGGCAGCGAAACACAAAATGCCGAAGCAAACGAGATGGGCTTCGAAATATCCACTCCTGCGCAAGTACCTGCCGCTGGTTCATGACGACCTTGGCGCGACCTACGGGCGAAACCTGCATAAATGGCTGATCATCGCCCCTATCATCGGCGTTGCGAGCGGGCTGACCGTCACGGCTGTGGCTGTGATTATCCTGAGAGTGGTATGGCCGCCCGTGTTTCGCTACTACCTTGGTCACCACTGGGCGATGGTTCCCGGCGTAGTGCTGGGGTTTGTGGCCACTGGGCTGATCATGCAGTATATGACGCCCGATCCCGACGAGCACTCGACCGAGGAAGTGGTTCGTTCCTACCATGAGCATCAGGGCGATATCGACATGCGTCCGTTCCTTCCGAAGCTGGCCGCGGCCGTGACTACGGTAGGATTCGGAGGCAGCGCGGCGCTCGAAGGACCCAGCATTTATGGCGGCGGGGCCATCGGCTCGTGGCTGTGGACCAAGATGCAACGCTTCAAGCTGGAGCCGCGCGACCGGCGCATCATGCTGATTAGCGGCGCAGCCGCGGGGATGGCTGCGGTGTTTCGCGCCCCGCTCACCGGGTTGGTCTTCGCGCTCGAGTTGCCGTACAAGGATGACCTGGCGCACGAAGCCCTTCTGCCCTCGCTCATCTCGTCGGTGGTCTCTTACGCCACCCTCGCTCTTTTTCTGGGCGCGAAGCCTATTTTTGAGTTCGGCGGAGCCCAGTCGTTCACCGGTTGGGATCTGGTCTGGTGCGCGGTGCTTGGCGGGATCATCGGCCTGATCGCCATGGCATTCGCGATTACCTTCCGGCGCGCCCGCGCCTTCGTCGTGCAGTGGGCTTTGCCGCACTGGATGAAGCTGGCGGTCGGAGGCCTTCTTACCGGACTGTGCGGGCTTGTATTCGTGGCGATTTTTAAGGACTCGCTCGTTCCGCTCGGCCCAAACTACGAGGCCGTGGGCTTGATTTTGAACGGGGGACACGCCTCGATGGAGCTGATTGCCTTCGGGTTCGTGAAGCTTGCCTCGACTATTTTCTCGCTGGCCTCGGGCGGCGTCAGCGCCATGTTCGTGCCGCTGTTTCTCACGGGCGGGGCTTTTGGAACGGCGTTTGGCCAGCTAGCGGTGCACGGTTCGGCAGTCGAACTCTTTGCCGCAGTCGGCATGGCCTCGTTCATTGCCGCCGGATATAAAACGCCGCTCGCGGCCGTGACCTTCGTGGCGGAGGCGACCGGAGGTCATGCCTTTATCATACCGGCCCTGATTGGATCGGCGGTGGCGTACGCAGTCTCCGGGGACGCTTCCGTTTCCGGGGACCAGCGTTTGCACGAAGGGGTCAGGGTATTTGAGCTCAGGGACATTCGGGTCCGCGAATTCATGCAACGAGAAGTAATTTCCGTGCAGGCGTCCTTCACCTTGCAGGAATTTGCGGAAGTGATGTCGGCTCATTACCGCCATACAACGTTTCCCGTAGTGAAGGGCCATCGGATCGTCGGCACGATCGCCTCATGGTCGCTCTCGGGCATGCCCGCATCGCGGTGGCCGACGACCACGGTCCTGGATCTCGTGGAGCGCAAGGTGATGCGCGTGCCCCCCGACTGCGACGCGATGGAGGCACTCCGGCTGCTGTTGAGCGAGGAGGCGCCGCCGATGCTGCTGGTGACTTCCAAGGAGGGAGAACTCGAAGGGATCGTGACAAAGACCGACATTTTGGCAGCGTTGAAGACTCGCGGCGAACAGCGCCTGCCGGAGCCGGTAAGTGAAACAGTCTGACGGCAGCAAAGCTACCTGAAAAGGGCAACTTCGGAGTCGCCCTCGAGCCGGAAGTCATTAAAATCTCCGGCTATGCGCTGCTGATCGGTTCGTTGGCGGGCTCGTGGCCGAAGTCCTGCTCGAGCCCCTCCTAGAATCCTCCTCCGCCACCGCCGCCCCCGCCTCCGCCCGAAAACCCGCCTCCGCCGAAGCCCGAGCCGCCGCTACTGCGCGGCGCGGAAGCCATCACGGAGCTGGCTTGTAGGGTCATATTGTCCAGGCTGCTGACGAACACAAGGGGGTAGAAGCCGCCGTTGTAAAAGCCGCCCTGGTACCAGGACGGCGGCTGAGTGTAGATGTTCTGAAACGCGCCCACCCATTTTTTCTCCACGCCCAGGGCCATGGCGTAGGGCAGAAACTTTTCGAAGGTTTCCGGCGTTTGGCTGACGCGCTGCATGCGATCGGCTTCCACGTGGGTAAGGAAGTCCTCGAACCCTAGGATTCCCTCGAGGGCTTTTACGCCGCCGGCCGTTCGCGTCGGCATGAACCATCCGAACCCGGCGATGATAACCCCCGAGAGTATCCCTGCCACAACAAATGGCAACATCGAGATGCCCGTGGTTCGCGACAGCGCGCTACCGAGGAAAATGAGCAGCACCGCCGTGGCGAATCCACCCCCGATGTAGCCGCTGCGCACGTAGTCGGGCCGGTGCAGGAAGTAACCGCGCTTCATCAGTGCGTCGAAGATACTGTCCTTGATCCCAGGTAGGCTTGTGTAAAATCGGTTTTGCAGGCTGGAGAGCTCGACGTCCGTTTGCCCGCCGTATGAAAAAATGCCGCTGAGCAGTTGCCGTTCGTGCGACTTCAGATCCGTCCAGCCGTCCGGCGCGATTTTCAGGTGGAAGACGTAATCCTTGTTGTGCATCAGTCCCATCATTTCCGATTTGTTTTTCTCTTCGATAACGATGTACCCGCGCACGGCCAGGTCCACGATGGTGGCGGTGATGTCCCGCATGGCGGCGTCCTCGTCGACCAGGGTCCCCGCTTCGGCCGGGCTCAACCCGTCCGGCGGCGCGTACTGCACGGCCACCGACCCGCGTCGCGGATCGCGCCCGCGCGTGGACCACAGCCAGAACATGAACGAGAAAACCGCAATGGGGATAAACAGCGGCCAATTGCTGACGAGAAATTGCGTTACCTTGGCGCCTGGCCCGGGTTCCTTCACGAAGCCCTTGTCCCAGCCCACCACGACCGTCAGCCCCTCGTGGAAGCCGAGAGGCCGCGACGTGCTCACTTCCACGGTATTGTCAGACGCCGTGACAGAGGCGTCTTGCGCCCGCGAACCGTAGCCTCCGGTGTAGTCGGCCGCGTGCAGGCCGGTCACACCTGTGGGCAAGTAGATCGTTGCCCTGGCGTCGCCAAGGGGCACGTCCCACTGGTTGCCGGTCACGTTCCAATAGAGCTCGTCGTGGTCCTCGAAGAAGTTTAGGGCGCTGCGCGTCTCGTAGTGGATGTGAAGGGTTCGCACTACATCGGTGGCGTCATCGACGTAGATCTTCCACTTCAAATAGGCGCCCTGACGGGAGGATTCCACCTTCAGGGAGTGTCCGGCGCCGTCGGTCACTTCCTTCAGCTTCACAAAGAGCACGTTGTTGAATCCCGAAGGCGTTGTGTAGTCCACGGGGATCGTGCGGTAGAGTCCGTGCCAGGCGCCGATGAAGTTCACTTCGATCGTTTCGGTCACGTCCAGCGAAGAGTCCGGCTGAACGAAAATTTCCGCGGAGAAGCTGTTGATCTTGAGCTGCCGCGCGGAGGCGGAAACCGTGAACGCAAAAAGAAGCAGGGACGTAACCAATGAGCGCCATAACAGGTGCCTGACCCGCGGGGATCCCGCGTCGGGCTTTCGTTCTTGCGGGATTGCAGGGGTGGGCTTCTTGCCCTGGCAACGGAAGGGCAGCCCCGCCACAAGGACACCGCAAAAGACGGGCTTTAGCCGCTGAGGTTTCATCGTGTCGCCGCGCCTCCCGCCGCCATACGTGCCTAAGCGCCCGCGCCGGTTGTGCCGAAATTGACTTTCGGCGCCTCGCGTTCGGCGGGAGCGCTGAGCTGGAAAAACTCCCGCTCCTTGAAATTGCCCATGCCGGCGACGATGTTGGAAGGGAACTGCTCAATCATGGTGTTGAAGTCGCGCACCACGGCGTTGTAGTAGCGGCGCGCGTTCTGCAAGGTGTCTTCAATTTCGTTAAGCGTGTTCTGCAGCTGCGTGAAGCTTTCGACTGCACGCAGTTGAGGATAGGCTTCGGCCAGCGCAAAGACTTGCCGCAGCGCTCCGGTCAGTAGACCCTCGGCCTCGCCCTTGGCTGCCGGCCCCTGCGCGGACATGGCCTGATTGCGGGCCGCCACCACTCCCTCGAGCGTGCCCTTTTCGTGCGCAGCGTAGCCTTTTACGGTCTCCACGATGTTGGGGATCAGGTCGTAGCGCCGCTTCAGCTGCACGTCGATGTCCGACCACGCGTTGTCGCAGGTGACTTTCAGCCGCACCAGGGCGTTGTAGGCGTACATCAAGTACAGCACCACGGCCACGACCAGGACTACGATGCCAATGAGCATGGATCACCCTTTCTTGATCGCCCTTGCATGATCGCAGGAAGCGTCCCGACCCCACCCTGGGATCACTATAGGAGAGGCCGCGGAAACAGTAAAGGCGCGCGTATCCGGCCTGTGCGCTATGCCGTCGGAGCGAGAGGCAAGCCCGGTCCGGTGCTCCGCTGGTTGAACAAGCGCGTTACAACTCCTGCGTTAGAAGCGGCCTTTGCTCCCGATTCCCGTTGACATTCCTGCGGAGCCGCCGGAAACTGGGCTCCCCTCTCCAGGACCTCACGTGTGTCTCGAGGTGCTGGTCATGCGCAAAATCTCATTTGTCGTGGTGTCCTTCCTGCTTTTTGTCCCGTCCGTCTGGCCGCAGACAGACCATCCCCAGATGACGGTGCATGCCATCCTGGTAGACAAAGACTTGAATCAAAAGCCCGTGCCGCATCTCGCCCTTCAGCTTGCGTCGGAGGCAGGTGACCCCGGCAGCCCCAGGGAAGCGAAGACCGATTTTGACGGCAAGGCCGAGTTCCAAGTCTCGCCGGGGAAATATCGTTTGGCCACACCCCAGGGCGTGGATTTTCAGGGCCGACATTACGTCTGGGATTTAGCAATCGATGTGAGCGAAAAATCTGTTTCGGTGGACCTGAGCAATGACAACGCGCGCGCCGCCGATCCAGCCGCCGCGGAACCAACACGAAAAATGGACGACTTGACCCTGATGTTTCAGAAATACCAGAAGTCCGTCGTGACCGTTTGGAGCGAGATCGGCTCCGGCACCGGTTTCATCGTCGATCCCGCCGGCCTGATCCTGACCAATCAGCACGTGATCGGCCCGTCGGAATTGAATTCCGTCCAATTTGACTCCAAGCACAAGGTCGCGGCGAAAGTGCTCGCCTTTGACGCCGAGCGCGACGTTGCCGTCCTCTACGTCGACCTCGACGCCTTTCCCGGCGCCACAGCCGTACCCCTCGCCGCGGCGTCTCCGGGCCGCGACCCGGCCGTGGAGGGCGAGCGCGTATTTACAATCGGCAGCCCGCTGGGCCTGAAGAAGATCATCACCAGCGGCATCGTCAGCAAGGTGGAAGCGCGCGCCATTATTTCTGATGTGAACATCAACCACGGCAATTCCGGCGGCCCGCTCTTCAATTCACTCGGCGAAGTGATCGGTATCACGACATTTCTGGTGCCGGGTGGCAACGGCCCGGGCGTCGCGGGCGTCATCCGCATCGACCAGGCATTTCCCCTGCTGGAGCAGGCGCGCAGGAAAATGAAGGACGCCTCTCTCCCCAGCGCGAGGCTCTTGCCCGTGGAGCCCGGCGATCCCTACCCGATCGATTCCTTGAAGGAAATGGCCAAGCCGGAAAAGCTGGACACCAAGCCGTACGTGTTTGCGGAGGGCGGCTTCGACGTCGCGCTGGGTACTCCCGTTCTGGAGTATGCGCTGCGGACGGAGACCAGCCGCGCCGCCATCGCACAGAAGGAAAGAAGAAGCAGAAAGCGCAGCGAGTTCGGCTCGTCACAGCCTAAATTTGAGCCCTTGCAGGACCTGCACGAATGGGCCGAATACACCGGCGAATACAAGCCGGTCCTGCTGGTGCAGGCCGCGCCGCAACTGCGCGAGACATTTATGTCGGCCGTGGGCCGGGAAATCGCTCCCCAGGCGGAACTCTTTGGTCTCGGCGGCGCTCCACGCATGAAATTCAAGGCCGATTTTTACCGCATGAAGCTTCTCTGCGGAGGGAAGGAAGTCGAGCCCATCCAGCCGGGCAAGGCGGCAACCGTCGTTAACGCCCACAATTCATTTGTCAACGTCACCGACGCAACCTACGTCGGCATTTATTCCTACCCGCCGGATGCTGTCTCGCCAAGCTGCGGCAAAGTCACCCTCCAGCTCTTTTCCGAAAAAGATCCAGGCAAATCGGAATCCAAGGACCTCGACCAGAAGACAATTGACCGCGTCTGGAACGACTTTCGGCCTTACCTTGCCGCCCATGGCGGAAGAGGGCCCTCGCTATAACGCGGGCTCAAGATCAGCGAGGGGTAGTTGCCGGTCGAAACAGGTTTCACGGGCCGCGAGTCACGGGCCGCCGCCCTTCGGCCAGCAAAATATCCCCCCATTATTCTGGCTTTAGGCTGGCATTTGCGCTACTCTTACGCCCGCCAAAGTTGTCACGAATGTTGACACATGCATTTCAAGAATTTCAGCGCAGCGGTGTTCGGCATCGACGCCTACCTCATGGAGGTCGAGGTGGACGTCGGCTCGGGCAAGCCCGGCGATTTCAATATCGTCGGCCTGCCGGATATCGCCGTGAAGGAGAGCCGCGAGCGTATCAAGGCGGCGCTGAAGAACTGCGGCCACGATTTTCCGTTTCAGAGCGTCACGGTCAATCTCGCCCCCGCCGATATTCGCAAGGAAGGCTCGGCCTACGATCTGCCCATGGCGCTGTCGATTCTGGGCTGTGAAGGCGCGTTCTTCGGCAAACGTCTCGACCAGTACATCTTCCTGGGCGAACTGTCGCTTGACGGCCAGGTGCGCTCCGTGCGGGGCTCTCTATCAGCGGC
>Ga0210398_10004371_pt1 | contig 13278 bp, 9 predicted proteins | sample IncBWC4OmetaG_FD_161047 | JGI IMG/M metagenome (GOLD analysis project Ga0210398, IMG submission 161047) | Forest soil microbial communities from Barre Woods Harvard Forest LTER site, Petersham, Massachusetts, United States - Inc-BW-C-4-O | ecosystem: Environmental > Terrestrial > Soil >... | reverse complement strand
TTATCTCCGGCTGGGGGCATATGTCGTCGCCGGTGCTGCGTGGCATCGAGGGCAGCGGCCCTTCGGGGCCGGTCTGCGTCGACGGGACGTGCTACCTTTAGAGCTTCTCGCGCGGAGAGCCCGCATGACGGATCCGGAAGGCATTTATAACTGGGCTCGGCTCGACGAGCGGATCACCACATCGGGTCAGCCGACAGAGTCGCAACTCACCGACATCCGGGCGCTCGGCATTCGTCATGTCGTGAACCTCGCGCTGCACACCCACGAAAAGGCGCTTCCGGACGAAGCGGGCAGCGTCAGCCGTCTCGGCATGACCTATACCCACATCCCAGTGGATTTTCAGAATCCGACGAACGAGGACTTTGCGAAGTTCTGCGCGGTCATGGACGAGTTGAACGACGTCCCGGTGCATGTCCATTGCATCGCCAATTATCGGGTCTCGGCGTTTTTCTACCGATATCGCCGGGATGTGCTCGGCTGGGACGACAGCGCGGCCCGTGCCCCGATGGACGCGATCTGGCGCCCCGAGGGCGTGTGGGCGGATTTTATCAGGCGCTGACGATCCCGGCAGTCGTGCGGCGACGCTAAAATCGCCTTATTGTTCGGTGATGCTGGGTTTACGGTCGGATGATGTGCAATGCCGGCGCCTGTAAATTTCCAGCAAATATCAGGCGGAACAGGCGGGAGCTGACGCATGGATGAACTGACCGTTTTCGACCCGCGCGGCCGGGTCGATGCCGAGCGCGTGGCACTCGCGCCGCGCGCGGCCGCGCTCAAAGGGCTGCGGCTCGGCATCCTCGACAACACCAAGTGGAACGCCAACCGGCTGCTGCGCAAGACGGCCGCGCTGCTCGAGGAGCGGCACGGCATCAGCACGGTCGGGTACTACAAGAAAGAAAGTTTCTCGAAAGTCGCCGACCCGGCCCTCGTCGCAGAGATCGCCGCCAACAGCGACATCGTCCTCACCGCGATCGGCGATTGAGGGTCATGTACGTCGTGCTGTACGCATGACGGCATTGCCTTCGAGGCGCTCGGCCGGCCGGTCGCGGTGGTGGTGACCACCGAGTTTGTCCATGAGGCCAACATGCAGCGCGACGCGCTCGGCATGTCCGATCTCGCGGCCGTGGTGATCGACCATCCGCTGTCGACGCTGTCAGATGCCGAGATCGCCCAACGCGCCGAGCAGACGGCGGCGCAGGCGGTCGAAATATGGCTGGGGAAAGGAGCGGAATGATCGAAGGCGCCTATAACGGCCTCAAGGTGCTCGACCTCGGCCAGGGCATCGCCGCGCCCTACTGCGCGATGATCCTGGCGATGCACGGCGCCGAGGTCGTAAAGCTCGAACCACCGGGCGGCGACTGGTCGCGCGGCCTCGGCAAAAGCTATGGCGACCACACCGCCATGTCGGCGCATTTCAACCGCGGCAAGCGCGGCATCGCGCTCGATCTGCGCGCCCCCGCCAGCCGCGATGTGGCGCTCGCGCTTGCAAAACGCGCGGACATCGTCATCGAGGGGTTCCGCCCCGGTGTCGCGGCTCGGCTCGGTCTTGGCTACGAGGCGCTGGCGGCGCTCAACCAGCGGCTCATTTATGTCTCGATCAGCGGCTTTGGTCAGGAGGGGCCGCATATCGCGATGCCGCTCACGGTCTCGGTAGCACAGGCATTTTCCGGCATGGCCGCGATCAATATCGGCAATGACGGCGGGCCGCATCGCGTCGGCGCGATGATCGTCGACGCACTGACCGGCGTTTACGCGGCGCAGGCGGTTGGTGTCGCGCTCTATGCCCGCGAGCGGCGCGGCACCGGCGCGCGGCTCGAATTGAGCCTCACGCAAAGCGCCGCCGCGATCCTCGGCCACAAACTCGCCGAGCACGTGCTCGAGGACGGCAAGCCGCAAATCGTCAATGTGCCGACCGGCGCACACCGCACCAGCGACGGCTGGGTCATGATCGCGCTGTTGCGCGAGGCGGATTTTGTGCGTCTCGCGACCGCGCTCGGCGCGCCCGAGCTCGCCGTCGACCCGCGCTTCAACAGCTTCGCCGCGAGGGCCGCGAACTCACCGGCGATCTTCGCGGCGCTCGGCGAAATTCTCGCGCGCGAGACGACGGTGCATTGGCTCAAGGCACTGCGTGACGCCGACATCCTTTCCGACCGGATCAACGGCTTCGACGATTGGCTCGCCGACCCGCATATCGCCGCGACCGGCGGCGCGGTCACGGTCGCGCCCGTCGACATGCCCGCGTTCAAGGTGCCGCGCACGCCGGGCATCTCGACCGAAGCCGACGCGGCGCTGCCGCCGGCGCCACATATTGGCCAGCACGGTCGCGCGATCCTCGCTGAGCTCGGCTATGACGACGCGGCCATCGCGCGATTGACCGCCGAGAACGCGGTGGCGTTGCCATGAGCGACGACTTCGACCGCCGCGAGCATCGCTTCCCGGAGAGCAAATTCTTCGACGACCTCAAAGTCGGCGACAGCTTCTACATCCCGAGCCGCACCGTCACCGACGCCAATTTCGCCGCGTTCCAGACCGTGTCGGGTGACAACCATCCGATTCATTACGACATCGAATATTGCCGCGAGCGCGGCCATCCCGGCCTTCTAGCGCATGGCTTTCAGGTGCTGTGCTTCACCGCGGCCGGGGCAGGCAATTTCGCCCATGTCATTGGCGACTCGCTGATCGCGTTTATCGAGCAATCGTCCAAATTCCTTAAGCCGGTTTACCCCGGCGATACGCTCTACCCGTCGCTGACGATCGCCGAATTGAAACCGCAGCGCACGACCGGGGTGGTCACGGTCACGGTGACGGTGCACAACCAGAAGAACGAGCTGGTGCTCTCCGGCGAGCAGAAATATCTGCTGAGGAAACGCCCGACCTAACCGCCAATGATTTCGGCCAGCACGTCGCCCGCCAGACGGCATTGCTCGCGGCTGACATCCATGTGGGTCACGGCCCGGACACTGCGTCCGCCCAAGGCTGAGACCTGCACGCCGGCGGATTTCGCCTTGGCGACGACGGTCGCGGCGTCGGGCGCCCCGGCGGCCACCTCCCAGATCACGATATTGGTCTGCACGGTCGAGAGGTCGAGGTGGACGCCGGGAAGCTGGGCGATGCGCTCGGCGATGAGCCGGGCATTAGCATGGTCGTCGGCCAGCCGCGCCACGTTGTGGTCCAGCGCATGGAGCCCGGCGGCGGCGAGAATGCCCGATTGCCGCATCGCCCCGCCAAAGCGACGCCGCGCCGTCACCGCTTGCGCGATGAGCGCCGCATCGCCGGCGAGCACGCTGCCGACCGGGCAGCCGAGGCCCTTCGACAGCGCAACCGAAGCGAGATCGAAAGGTTGCGCCAACTCGGCAAGGGTCGCGCCGCTCGCCACGGCGGCGTTGAACAGGCGTGCGCCGTCGAGATAGGACGCGATGCCCGCCTCACGCGCCGCGGCGCAGATCGCGACGGCATCGGCCTGTGGGAAGACGATGCCGCCGCCCATGTTGTGGGTGTTCTCGACCGCCACGAGCGCGGTCGGTGGCAGCACGATATGGCCGCGCGGTTTGATCGCGGCGCGGAACTCGTCGGCGGTGAACGTACCGCCCTGGCCGATCGCGGTGAACTGCACGCCTGAATTGGCGGCGGCGGCGCCGGCCTCGAACCACATCATGTGCGCGGTCTGGCCGACGATCACGTCATCGCCGGGCCGAGTGAGTAGCTTAAGCGCGATCTGGTTGGCCATCGTCCCGCTCGGCACAAAGAGCGCCGACGGCTTGCCGAGCAGCGCGGCGATCCGCTCCTGCAGCAAGTTGACCGAAGGGTCCTCGCCATACTGGTCGTCGCCGACCGGCGCTTCGGCCATCGCTGTGCGCATCGCTGGCGACGGCCGCGTCACGGTGTCAGAGCGCAGATCGATCGGGAGCTGGGGCTGCGGCATGGCGGTTCATCATCAGGAGGGAGAAGTTGGCGCCAGACTGGCGCATCTTCGGGCCTTCGTCATCTGTGACCAGCGTTACCTATGGCGGCAGCGTTTCGGATTGATTTAATCACATGCTTGAAATGTGTAAATCGATCAAAATACGGCACGAGTCGCGGATTGAATTCGCCACATAGGCATGATGTTCTTTCCATGAAAGTCTCACTGAGTGAGACGAGAAGTTTGCTGCTAAGCCATTGCTGGCGCGGCCTCGCCTGCGCCAGTTTGCTTTTTCTGGACGGCAGCGGCCGGGCCGAGGGAACGCCAAAATGAACAATACGGGCTGGCGTGAACGCTGGCGGGACTACTGGCGGCCCCGCGAGGTAATCGACACGTCGCCGCGCGTGTCGGACGAGGTCAAGTACACGACCTGCTACATGTGCGCCGGGCGCTGCGGCATCAAAGTGCATCTGAAGGATGGCGGCGTTCGCTACATCGAGGGCAACCCGCGCCATCCGGTGAACCGCGGCGTCATCTGCGGCAAGGGCGCCGCCGGGATCATGCATCAGCAGTCGCCGGCGAAGCTCCGCAAGCCGCTGATGCGGGTCGGTGAACGCGGCACCGGCGAATTTCGCGAAATCGAATGGGAAGAGGCGATCGCGACTGCTGTCGAGTGGCTCTCGAAGATCAGGGCCGATAACCCGAAAAAGCTCGCTTTCTTCACCGGGCGCGACCAGTCGCAATCGCTGACGGGATTCTGGGCGACGCAGTTCGGCACACCCAATTTCGCCGCGCATGGCGGGTTCTGTTCGGTCAACATGGCCGCGGCCGGGATGTACACGCTCGGCGGCAGTTTCTGGGAGTTCGGTGAGCCCGATTGGGAGCGTACAAAGCTCGTGCTGCTCTTCGGGGTCGCCGAGGATCACGATTCGAACCCGATCAAAATCCACCTGTCGGCGATGAAGCGCCACGGCGCGAAGTCGATCTCGATCAACCCGGTGCGCACGGGTTACTCGGCGATCGCCGACGAGTGGATCGGCGTTCGCCCAGGCACCGACGGTATCTTCGTGCTGTCGCTGATCCACGAGCTGCTAAAGGCCGACAAGATCGATCTCGATTATCTCGCGCGTTACACCAATGCCGGGTGGCTCGTCATCCAGGCGCCGGGCACGGCGCAAGACGGGCTCTTCGCCCGCAATGATGACGGTGCGCCGTTGGTGCTCGGTAAGGACGGCGAGGTGGCGAGCGCGCTCGATGCCGATGTCGAGATGCGCATGGTCGGCGAGGCGACTTTGCCCGACGGGCGCAAGGCCGTGCCGGTGTTCCAGTTGATCGCCGAACGTTATCTCGATCCGCAATACGCGCCGGAAGCGGTCGCCAAGACCTGCGGTGTGCCGTCGGAGCGGATCAAGGAGCTGGCTGCCGAGATCGCGCACGTCGCGTTCGAGGAGGCCATCGAGCTACCGGTGCCGTGGACCGATTGGGCCGGGCGGCGGCACGAGACAATGCGCGGCAGGCCAGTCGGGATGCACGCGATGCGCGGCATCTCGGCGCATTCGAACGGGTTCCAGACCTGCCGTGCACTGCATCTGCTCCAGCTGCTGCTCGGCACGATCGATGTGCCGGGCGGCTGGCGCTACAAGGCGCCGCACCCGAAGCCCTGCCCGCCGGGACCGAAACCGGCCGGCAAGCCCGGTCAGGTCGAGGCTGGAAAGCCGCTCGCCGGCGCGCCGCTCGGCTACCCAATGGGACCCGAGGATCTGATCATCGATGGCGACGGCAACCCGCTGCGCATCGACAAGGCGTTTTCCTGGGAAGCGCCGATCGCCAACCACGGCATGATGCACATGCTGGTGAAGAACGCCTGGGCGGGCGATCCCTACAGGATCGACACGCTCTTTATGTACATGGCCAACATGGCGTGGAACTCGGCGATGAACACAACCGAGACGATGCGCATGCTGACCGACAAGGACCCTGCGACCGGCGCGTACAAGATCCCGCACATCATCTATTCCGACGCGTTCTATTCGGAGATGGTCGCCTATGCCGACCTGATCCTCCCTGACACGACGTACCTCGAGCGGTGGGACGCCATCTCGATCCTCGACCGGCCGATCGGCAAGGTCGATGGGCCGGCGGATTCGATCCGCCAGCCGATCCTCAAACCCGATCGCGACGTGCGGCCGTTTCAGGATGTGCTGATCGATCTCGGCGCTCGGCTCGGCCTGCCTGCCTTTGTCACCAGCAATGGCGAGGCGCGCTACCCGGCTGGCTACAAGGATTACCTCACCTATCACGAGCGCGCGCCGGGGATCGGGCCGCTCGCCGGTTGGCGCGGCGAAAACGGCGAGGCGCACGGCAAAGGCCCCCCAAACCCTGACCAGCTCCAGCGTTACATCGACAATGGCTGCTTCTGGAAATGGCAGCTCCCCGACGAGCAGCATTATTACAAGCACGCCAACCGGGCCTATCTCGACAACGCCGTCGCGATGGGACTCATCGGCAATGCCGAGCCGATCATCTTGCAGCTTTATGTCGAGCCGTTGCAGAAATTCCGGCTCGCGGCGCAGGGCCATGGCGATGTGCGGCCGCCCGAGCGACTCAAACAGCGGATCGAGACCTACTTCGACCCGTTGCCGATCTGGTATCCGCCGTTCGAGGGTGCGCGGGTCGACACCGAGGCTTTTCCGTTGAACGCGGTCACCCAGCGGCCGATGCCGATGTACCATTCCTGGGGTTCGCAGAATGCCTGGCTGCGTCAAATATTGGGTGCTAACCGCCTGTTTATGAACAGAGTCACTGCAAATGGTTTAGGGCTGCAGGATGACGACTGGGTATGGGTGTCGAGCCACGCTGGGCGCATCAAGGCGCAGCTCAAGCTGATGGACGGGGTCAACCCGAACACGGTGTGGACCTGGAACGCAATCGGCAAGCGCGCCGGCGCGTGGAGCCTCGCGGCTGACTCGCCCGAATTCAGCCGCGGCTTTCTGCTCAATCATCTGATCGCCGAGACATTGCCCGATGCGCCGGAAAGCAATGCCGACCCGATCACCGGCCAGGCGGCTTGGTACGATTTGCGGGTGCGCGTCGAAAAGGCGCCGGCGGCCGAAGCTGGCGAGAGCGCGCCGCATTTCCCAACCCTTGGCCATCCCGCCTCGCTGCCGGCGACACCGGGCATCCTGCGTTATGGTGAGCGGCTCCGATGACCGATCTGCCGCCGCCAAGCGCCAAGAAGCTTGGCCTAGTCATCGACCTAGACGTCTGCGTTGGTTGCCATGCCTGCGCCACCGCATGCAAGGAATGGAACAGCGGCGGTCACTCGGCGCCGCTACCTGATTTCAATCCCTACGGCGCCGACCAATGGGGCGTGTGGTTCAACCGCGTCCACTCCTTCGAGGAAGGAGACGGCGAGGGCGCGCGCACTGTCCATTTTCCGCGCTCTTGTCTGCATTGCGAGGAGCCGGCCTGCGTCACCGTGTGTCCGACGGGCGCGTCCTACAAGCGTGCTGAGGACGGCATCGTGCTGGTCAACGCGGATATCTGCATCGGCTGCAAATTATGTTCATGGGCGTGCCCCTATGGCGCGCGCGAGTTCGACGAAGACCAGGGAGTCATGAAGAAATGCACTCTCTGCATCGACCGCATCTACAACGATAACCTTGCCGAGGACCAGCGGGTGCCGGCCTGTGTGATGGTCTGTCCGACGAGCGCGCGGCACTACGGCGATCTCGGCGACCCGAGTTCGGCGGTATCCGAGCTGGTCGCGGAGCGCGGCGGCAAGGATTTGATGCCCGAACTCGGCTATCGTCCGGTCAACAAATACCTGCCGCCGCGCCACCAGCGAGCCGTCGCGGCTCCAGTGGTGGCCGTGGCGGCCGCGCCGGAGCCAGGCGACGAAAGCCGGCTGTGGCGCTGGGTCGACCGGCTGCTGTCACGCTAAGCCCGCCCGCGATGAACCCCGCCTTTTCAATCGTTTTCTTCAGCACTGCCTCCGGAGCGGGCTTCGGCCTGTTGCTGCTGACCGGGATCGCGGCGCCACTCGGCCTCGTGCCGGACAATCGCTGGTTCGCGTTTGTTTCGCTTGCCGTCGCGGTGGCATTGGCCATTGCCGGCCTAATGTCGTCGACCCTGCATCTCGGCCGGCCGGAACGAGCTTGGCGCGCCTTCTCGCAGTGGCGGACCTCGTGGCTGTCGCGCGAAGGCGTGTTCGCGGTGTTGACGTTTGTACCGGCGGCAGCCTTCGGCGCTGGCTGGTTCTTTTTCGGGCGGACCAATGGGCTTTTTGGCCTATGCGGCTTCCTCGCGGCGATGCTTTCTGCCGTGACGATCCTCTGCACGGGCATGATCTATGCGACCTTGAAGCCGGTGCACCAATGGCACAACCGCTGGGTCGTGCCGAACTATCTGATGCTTGGCCTGATGGCCGGGATGCTGCTGCTCGATCTGCTCGTGCGGTTCTGGGCGCTTCCCAAAGGTATTCCCGTCCTGACGCTGGTCGTGATCGCCGTTGCCTGGTGGCTTAAGGAGAGCTACTGGCGCTTTATCGACATCAGCAGCGGGCCGAGCACGATCGCGAGTGCAACCGGCCTCGGCCGGCGCGGCACGGTGCGCATGCTCGAGCCGCCGAACACCGAAGAAAATTATCTGCTGAAAGAGATGGGCTTCCGTATTGGGCGCAAGCATCGCGTGCGGCTGCGGCTGATCGCGCGGATCACGGCGTTTGCCGGCCCCCTCATTTTGACGCTTGTCGCGCTGATCTCCGGCTCGGTGATCGCGGCGGCCTTCGCGGTGGCGAGCGCGGCGCTGGGCCTTGTCCTCGAGCGCTGGCTGTTTTTCGCCGAAGCGAAGCACACGGTGACGCTTTATTACGGTGCGGAGAGCGTCTAAAGCGCGATCCGAATCAGCTGCTTACGAGTTTCATGACGGATATTTGAAAAAACGCGCGGAAAGCGGTTGACGCTAGGGGGCTGAGGGCTTACATACCGCTCCCCTTGCGGCGGTCAGCCGTCGCGGGGTCTGCCATTTGACATTGTGGGAATGTAGGAAGGGATGCGTGGGCGGCGGCGTCTAAGGACGCTGGATGCCTGCGCAGAAGAGGCTGCGGCTTGTCCGTAGTCTCGATGAGTAAGGTAGTCAGTGTCCTTTGAGTGATTGCGAACGCCCGGGTTCTTCGGGACCTGGGACGCCGTAGTCAGGATGAACATGAGAGTTTGATCCTGGCTCAGAACGAACGCTGGCGGCATGCCTCATACATGCAAGTCGAACGAAGGCTTCGGCCTTAGTGGCGCACGGGTGAGTAGCGCGTGGGAACCTGCCCTGGAGTGGGGGATAACCGAGGGAAACTTCGGCTAATACCGCATGCGCCCGGAGCAATCCGGGGAAAGATTTATCGCTCTAGGAGGGGCCCGCGTCGGATTAGCTAGTTGGTGGGGTAACGGCCTACCAAGGCTATGATCCGTAGCTGGTCTGAGAGGATGATCAGCCACACTGGGACTGAGACACGGCCCAGACTCCTACGGGAGGCAGCAGTAGGGAATATTGGACAATGGGCGAAAGCCTGATCCAGCAATGCCGCGTGAGTGAGGAAGGCCTTAGGGTTGTAAAGCTCTTTCGGCGGGGACGATGATGACGGTACCCGCAGAAGAAGCCCCGGCTAACTTCGTGCCAGCAGCCGCGGTAATACGAAGGGGGCGAGCGTTGTTCGGAATTACTGGGCGTAAAGGGCGCGTAGGCGGCCATCTTTGTCAGGCGTGAAAGCCCTGGGCTCAACCCAGGAATTGCGCTTGGGACGGGACGGCTTGAGTTCGGGAGAGGAGAGTGGAATTCCCAGTGTAGAGGTGAAATTCGTAGATATTGGGAAGAACACCGGTGGCGAAGGCGGCTCTCTGGACCGATACTGACGCTGAGGCGCGAAAGCGTGGGGAGCAAACAGGATTAGATACCCTGGTAGTCCACGCTGTAAACGATGTGTGCTAGACGTTGGGAAGCCTAGCTTCTCGGTGTCGCAGCTAACGCGGTAAGCACACCGCCTGGGGAGTACGGCCGCAAGGTTAAAACTCAAAGGAAGTGACGGGGGCCCGCACAAGCGGTGGAGCATGTGGTTTAATTCGACGCAACGCGAAGAACCTTACCAGCCCTTGACATGTCCCGTTTGGGCCGGAGAGATCCGGTTCGTCGGTTCGGCCGGCGGGAACACAGGTGCTGCATGGCTGTCGTCAGCTCGTGTCGTGAGATGTTGGGTTAAGTCCCGCAACGAGCGCAACCCTCATCTTCAGTTGCCATCGGGTTAAGCCGGGCACTCTGAAGGAACTGCCGGTGACAAGCCGGAGGAAGGCGGGGATGACGTCAAGTCCTCATGGCCCTTATGGGCTGGGCTACACACGTGCTACAATGGCGGTGACAGAGGGACGCGAAGGGGCGACCCTTGGCCAATCTCGAAAAGCCGTCTCAGTTCGGATTGTTCTCTGCAACTCGAGAGCATGAAGCTGGAATCGCTAGTAATCGCGGATCAGCATGCCGCGGTGAATACGTTCCCGGGCCTTGTACACACCGCCCGTCACACCATGGGAGTTGGCTTTACCCGAAGGCGGCGCGCCAACCCGAAAGGGAGGCAGCCGACCACGGTAAGGTCAGCGACTGGGGTGAAGTCGTAACAAGGTAGCCGTAGGGGAACCTGCGGCTGGATCACCTCCTTTCTGGAAGCCGGATGACAGGGGACGGAGGACAGAGGACAGAAATGTTCTGTGTCTCGCTCTCGCATCGGGCTCTTCCAACACTGGGGACTTAGGTAGGACCAAGGGGACATCTGTCCTCTGCCGTCCGTCCTCTGTCCTCCGCTACCGTGCCGCCGTCTGCGCATCCCTTCCCCGATCGGCCTCTGGGCCAACCCAGGCGAGACTGGGCCTGGGCCAATCTGGGCTAGTAGCTCAGCTGGTTAGAGCGCGCGCTTGATAAGCGTGAGGTCGGAGGTTCAAATCCTCCCTGGCCCACCAGCATTCAGAGGACGGAAGACAGAGGACGGACGACGGACCATCCGTCCTCTGTCTTCCGTCCTCTGCCCTCCGGCTTGGGGGTGTAGCTCAGTTGGGAGAGCGCCTGCTTTGCAAGCAGGAGGTCGACGGTTCGATTCCGTTCACCTCCACCAGCCTGCCTGCCGTAGCCCGCACCTGCCGTAGCCCGTACCTGCCGTAGCCCGTACCTGCCGTAGCCCGTCAAGGGCGAAGGCAAACTAAAAGGGGGCGAAGGCAAACTAAAAGGGGGCGAAGGCAAACTAAAAGGGGGCGAAGGCAAACTAAAAGGGGGCGAAGGCGAACCAAATGGCAGTTGTCAGCTGCGCGGGCGCGAACGATCGGGAAGGACGAGACTGCCGGCTTCGGCCGGCATCGATCTTTGACAGGTGAAGAGGGAGTGAGACGGAAGCGGCAATGCTGCCGGCTGACGGTTATGGCTGACACGTCATGGCTGACACGTCATGGCTGACGGCGGGCGGCTGAAACGCTTCCGGATGAGAAGTGTCTTCACGCGAGAGCATGCGTTGGTTTGTGGGGCTTGTCCCTGCAAGCGACGGGTTATTGCGGATCAAGCGTCAAGTAAGGGCATCTGGTGGATGCCTTGGCACTGAGAGGCGACGAAGGACGTGGCACGCTGCGACAAGCCAGGGGGAGATGCGAGCGATCGTTGATCCCTGGATCTCCGAATGGGGCAACCCACCGCTTTCGGGCGGTATCCCGGACCGAATCCATAGGTCCGGGAGGCAAACCCGGCGAACTGAAACATCTCATTAGCCGGAGGAAAGGACATCAACCGAGACTCCGCGAGTAGTGGCGAGCGAAAGCGGATGAGGCCAGTGGCCTCTGCACGGGCACCAGAACCGCCTGGAACGGCGGGCCGGAGCGGGTGACAGCCCCGTATGGGAAACCTTTGCAGGGGTCCTCGAGTAGGGCGGGACACGTGCAATCCTGTCTGAACATGGGGGGACCACCCTCCAAGCCTAAGTACTCCTCAGTGACCGATAGTGCACCAGTACCGCGAGGGAAAGGTGAAAAGCACCCCGATGAGGGGAGTGAAACAGTTCCTGAAACCGGATGCCTACAAGCAGTCGGAGGTCGGACGGCAGGTGACAGACGACGGACAGATCGACAATCCGTCCTCTGTCGTCTGTCGTCCGGTTGACGGCGTACCTCTTGTATAATGGGTCAGCGAGTTGGTCTTGGCAGCGAGCTTAAGCCGGTAGGCGGAGGCGTAGCGAAAGCGAGTCTGAACAGGGCGTCGCAGTTGCCGGGATCAGACCCGAAACCGGGTGATCTAGCCATGGGCAGGTTGAAGGTGGGGTAACACCCACTGGAGGACCGAACCCACTACTGTTGCAAAAGTAGGGGATGACCTGTGGTTAGGGGTGAAAGGCCAATCAAACTCGGAAATAGCTGGTTCTCCGCGAAATCTATTGAGGTAGAGCGTCGGACGCTCACCGCGGGGGGTAGAGCACTGGATGGGCTAGGGGGGCGCGAGCCTTACCAAACCTAACCAAACTCCGAATACCCGCGAGTGGAATCCGGCAGCCAGACCATGGGTGCTAAGGTCCGTGGTCGAGAGGGAAACAGCCCAGACCGCCAGCTAAGGTCCCGAAGTCGTGGCTCAGTGGGAAAGGATGTAGGAAGGCCAAGACAACCAGGAGGTTGGCTTAGAAGCAGCCATCCTTTAAAGAAAGCGTAATAGCTCACTGGTCTAGTTAAGCCGTCCCGCGCCGAAAATGTAACGGGGCTAAAGCCACGCACCGAAGCTGCGGGTGTCGCAGGACGCGAGTCCTCCGACGCGGTAGCGGAGCGTTCCGTAGGCCGTCGAAGGTGCATCGTGAGGTGTGCTGGAGGTATCGGAAGCGAGAATGCTGACATGAGTAGCGATCATGAGGGTGAGAAACCCTCACGCCGAATGTCCAAGGGTTCCTGCGCAAGGTTAATCCGCGCAGGGTGAGCCGGGCCCCTAAGGCGAGGGCGAGAGCCGTAGCCGATGGGAATGGGGTCAATATTCCCCAGCCCGCTGGAGGTGACGAAGGCCTTTGTTCTGTTCCGCCTTATCGGATTGGCGGGGCGCGGCGAGGTCTTCCAGGAAACAGCCCCAGCATCAGGACCGTACCCGAAACCGACACAGGTGGACAGGTAGAGTATACCCAGGCGCTTGAGAGAACGGTGTTGAAGGAACTCGGCAAATTCCCCTCGTAACTTCGGGAGAAGAGGGCCCTGCGTGGGCGTAAGCCTGCGTGGGGGGCACAGACCAGGGGGTAGCGACTGTTTACCAAAAACACAGGGCTCTGCGAAGTCGAGAGACGACGTATAGGGTCTGACGCCTGCCCGGTGCCGGAAGGTTAAGAGGAGGGG
>Ga0210398_10004370_pt1 | contig 13282 bp, 13 predicted proteins | sample IncBWC4OmetaG_FD_161047 | JGI IMG/M metagenome (GOLD analysis project Ga0210398, IMG submission 161047) | Forest soil microbial communities from Barre Woods Harvard Forest LTER site, Petersham, Massachusetts, United States - Inc-BW-C-4-O | ecosystem: Environmental > Terrestrial > Soil >... | reverse complement strand
TCGGGGCTTTGCCGGGTTCGGGTTGCGGAAATGCCGTGGACATCGCCGTGTGGAAGGTCATGCGACCTTCGACTTTCTTCACCGTCTGATGGATGTGACCGTTAAGGACGGTGACCGAGCCAAAGCGTTTCAGATAGGTCAACGCCTGCGCGCCATCATCCGTGCCCCAACCCCATTCCGGATAGACCATCCAGAGCGGAATGTGCGCAAATACGACAATGGGTGTCTCGCTGGAACGGCCGCTCAAATCGTCCTTCAACCAGGCCAGCTGATCCTGGCCGAGCGCGCCCAGTCCATTTTGCTGGATGTCCACTACGTTCACGAGACCGATGAAATGCACGCCATTGTGGTCAAAGCTATACCAGCCCTGGCCCTTGGTATTCTTTCCAAAGCGGTCGAGATAGGCTTTGCCGTTGTCGCCGGTAACATCATGTTCGCCGGGCACATAAAGAACCTGCTGGGTTTTGATGGTCTTCATCAATTGGTCAACGGTGTCAAACTCATCCGCGCTGGCCAGATGGGTGAGGTCGCCCGTGTGCAGGACGAAATCGGGCGCCACCGGCATCGCGTTGATGCGCGCAATCGCCTGCTTGAGCGTGCCGACCACGTCCTTGTTGATCACCTCCTTGTTGAAGCCGATGTGCGAGTCGCTGATCTGGACAAAACTGAAACTGCCCTTTGATATCATGCTGTCCGCATCCGCTGCGCCCGCGCGTCGGGGCAAAAGCGTCGAGCCGAGCACACCGCCGGCGACAGTCCAAAGCATTCCCGTTCCGGCCCAGGCCATGCATGACAAAAAGCCCCGGCGGTCAACGCCGTCGCTTTCGGTTTTCTGACTGAGGTCGACGGCATCCGCTGCCAGATGAACTTCTTTGATGAGTTTGGTATTAGGTTTCTTGTTGTCGTTTTGCATAAGTTTTGAGGCTGTTTGATGATTTGTTTGATGGTTCGTTTGCAGTCCAGACCGTGCGGGGCCTGGTTTTATTCCCGGGGATCAAAACATTTATTTTGAGCGCACATTTTCATGGATTCCAGGCCGCGCATTTTGTGGTCAATTTAATCGGGCGGCTTCGATTCCTGCGGTTGGCTGGTATTCACGGCCATCCCCAACCGTTTGCGGGCCGGGTTCCCGGCGGTGGAAGTCGGCGCGGGACGGGACGTCATGAACCGCGCAAACGTCTTTGCGGAAAAGCAGGTCCAGCGTCCAATCGAAGGCGACGCGAACCTTCTTGTCGAAGCCGGGCAGTTTGCTTAGGTAAATCGTGCGCCACAGCCACCACGCAAAGAAGCCCGAGAAGTTGAAACCGAAAATCCGCGCGACGCCGGACCGGCGGCCGAGGGAGGCAAGCAATCCAATGGTCTTGAAGGAAAATGTCCTGGGTGGACGGCCCGCGAGCGATCGCGCGATATTTTGCGCCACAACCCTGCCCTCGCGAATGGCGTGTTGCGCGGTGGGCGGATGAGACTTTCCTAGCTGATTGTTGTCGGGCACGAATGCACAATCGCCGACCGCCCAGACCCCGGGCCAATCAGGGACTTGCAGGAATTCATTTACCAGGACCCGGCCGCCGTTCTTCTGGCATGGCAACGATGACAGCAGAGGATTGGGTATGGTTCCGGCCGTCCAAATCAGGGTGCAGGCCGGGATCGGCGGGTTATTTTTTAAGCAGACCTCGTTCTCGGTCATGCTCGTGACCCGGGTGTTCAGGTGGATTTCAACTCCCCTTTGCGCCAGCACCTGTTGCGCATAACGCCCCAGACTCTCACCCAGTTCCGGCAGGATCGCCGCCCCCGGATGCACGAGCACGACTCTCAGCATCTGCTCGTTCAGATTCGGATAGAACGGCAGCGCTTCGCGGACGAAGTCGTTCAGCGCCGCGACCGTTTCCACGCCGGCAAAACCGCCGCCGGCGACCACAAAAGTAAGCAGCGCTTGCCGTTCGTCGAGGGAACATTCGGAATTTGCCTCTTCGAGACGGCGGATGATTCTGGCGCGGAGCTGGACCGCGTCCGGAAGTGATTTCATGCCCAACGCCAGTTCGGCGAGGCCGGGCAGGTTGAAAAGGTTGGTAATCGAACCCAGGGCGAGCACGAGATGATCGTATTCCAGTTGGTGCGGGTGGCTGTCGTAGTTGTGGTGCCCGTGTGAAACCACCACCCGCTTTTTTGGCAGGTCGATTTGTTCAACCTTGCCGACAAAGACTTTGACCCGGCGGAGCAGCTTGCGGAGGGGATTGACAATGTTTGTCATCTCCAGGTCGCTGGCGGCAACTTCGTGCAGCATCGGCGTGAACAGGAAAAAATTATCGCGGCTGACCAGGCAAATATCCACCTCTCGCTCGCGCACCAATAATTTCTCCAGGTGCAGGGCCGCATAGACACCCCCAAAACCGCCGCCCAGGATGACGATTCGTTGTTTGGCCAGCTTGCCGACCGGGTCGTTATACATGGAACAATTCATGGGGTGGCAGGAGATGTGGGCACGCCGGGGCGCAAAGATCATGCCTCAGTGGGGAAGTGCCCCGGCGTGGCGGGTCCGGGATCGGTTCAAAAGGATGGTCTGATACAAACGCAACCATCCAAGGCAGATCATGGCCTTGCTGGCTGGCTGGAAGTCAGAATGAGTTGTGCTCGAGCAAAGACTGCCGGAGTTGGCCCGGGTTTGGAGCCCGTTTGATTTCGGATGAGCTTTCATTTTCATAATGTCAGCATTTGATATTTGTTGGAATAGCCATCGTTACAAACTCAATCATTGAGTGGGGAGTGGCCCGGCGCAGCAGTACGTTCTGCTTCAGCAGGAGCCGGAAGCAAACGCATGGATGCCTCTGGCTTCGTCTCATCAATGACATGGCGCATCTCCTCCGAGGCGTTTCCCGTCGCCTTCTTGAACTCCCTTATGCCGTTGCCCAGGCCCTTGGCGAACTCAGGCAGCTTTTTGCCGCCAAAAAGAAGTAACGCGCAGGCGAGGATCAACATGATTTCTCCGCCGCCCAGGTTAAATATGGCCAACATTGAATCTAGTTTCATACTTTAGGTATACTGATTGTGTTTAAGTTTTCTGACCGTCTTCGCGCGCAACCCCGAGAACGCTCGGGACTGCGTTTACACCCATACCTACCGAACATCTCCGGGATTTATTCCCGAAAGGAGCGATTAACTCACCGCCAGGAGAGAAACCCGCTCGTTGTGCTCATTGCGCGCAATGCCTGTGGCCTGCGGGTCGAGGACCGGTTCGTTGTCCACGAGGAACTGATATCGGTGGTGGCCATGCGGGAGTTGCACCTCGATGAACCAACCGCCGTCCACGCGACGGCGCATGGGGTGGGAACTGGGATCCCACCCATTGAAATCACCCACCAAATAAACCGATCGTGCGGACGGGGCGGCACAATAGAAATTGACCGGCTTCGTAGTTTTTCTTGCCGGATACAGATTGGAGGTTCTTTTATCGAGCATGGTATTTATAATGGAAAAGTGGTCGAGATCTTGCGGGTCACCCCAACGCGGAAGTTGGTTGCAGGTCGCTTGCCGCAATGGTTCCCCGACGTTTCAGAATCCGGGTGTCTGCTTTTTTACGTGCGCAGCTTACTGAAGCTCGTGGCCTGGAAGATTGCCGCAACGCGTCTCGCCGGGCATAAGCCCATATGAACTGCTCCAAAACTTCACGTTCGGCTTGGAGCCAGTCGCCCAAAGCGGTGCCGTCGCCACATCCTCCCGCGCACCAAATCTCTCTCGCGCGCTGCTCGATTTGTTGTTGGGTTTTGAGGTGTTCCTCGGCCGTAAAAATCACTTTCTCAGCAATCATGCTTGGTAATGGTTTTCTTATATTGGGGTCTCTGTTCGCTCCCAGGCGTTGGAGGTGCGGGGTTGGGAGCCGGTGGGATGGACAGATTCACTCACAACAAGCAACCCGTGAGAGACCCAATCGGCGAGGGCAGTGTAAACAAGCCTGCCCCAGGCGGGGAACGTCTCGAAGACCAGAATGTTCACGACACACGCAGCGGTTTACCGCAGGTCGGACGGCATCGCATGCGGGTGCATTAACTTCGACACTTTTCAGCGCTTGGTGAAGGTTGCCATTGAGCGCCACGCATTCAATGTCTGCGAGTCGAAGGGGAACGCCGGTGACTTCTTGAAGCGTGTTGTTCATGAGTTTTGAGTTTATTCGTCATCCAGACTTTGCACGGCCGGGATTTATTCTCGGAAACAGAAGAAATTATTTTTGGGGTGAATTTCTTCGAGGCCCAGGCCGCGCATTTTATGGTCTTTCTCATACGAGAGACATTCATCTGATCTTCCAGACTGTGACAGCGCGGTGTTTATTCCCTCGGCTGCCAAAAAAGTTTTCGGTAATAAAATCGAACGAAAATTGGTCGCGCATGACACCGTGACAGGCAGAAAAGCTTTTGAGGAAAGTGGAGCGTCTGTCAGCGGCGAGCAAGTCATGAGGCACTTGCGTCAAGTAGCGCAGGGGGCGGATTAAGAATGCGGTCCAGGTCCGAGATGAAAACCCGTCTCGTCCTCGTATCCAAAGGGAACGTGTTTGTCATAGGCGGCCCGCAACATGGCGATCACTGCAGCAAACGGCATCAATACCACCGCCGCACGGAAGGAAAACCTGTTTGTCATTCCGGGCAGCGTTTGGCCCTTCGCTGGGGTAACGGGTTTGGCCGGCGGTTGCATTCTTATGTCATTCAAGGGAATGCGCATTCGCGGTGCGCGCTTTGGCTGGAGCGGAAACCGGCTTTTTTGGCACGCTCCAAAGCCAGTGGCAACTTTCGCAGTAAGCTTCGTGCGTAATGACGCGAAAAATAATGCCGAGATGCAACAGTACGGTAGGCAGAAGAAACTTGCGCGTCATCTGCGGATATTGCACCCGCAATGATCCGCAAGACGGGCAGCGAATCGCCCTCTGCAAAAGAACAGACGTGGCCGGCTCATGGTGCAAAAAGCAGGCAACAGTGTTGGAATCATCTCCCCGAACCTGGACGCGGATGGTGGCGTGGGGCGGACACAAAAACAAAAGGCACTGAAGCCATTTGTCATTGTAAGTTCGCGTCTCAAACCCCTTGTTTTTCAAATCCGCTGCGAGCATTTGACTGTCGCTTGCGTTCTCGAATATCGCAACATCGGTCCAGGACTGTGTTTTCCTCAGAGAGCTCATAATTCAATTGTTCGTGCAGCTACCGAGTCCGTTGGCGCCCGGTGTTTGGGATTTTTTTGTCGTCTGGCATAAGCTTTCGACTGGTTCAATTATCCAGACCGCGCGGGAACGGGATTTATTCCTGGACACAAGGGCAATTTGCGAAACGAATTTCCGGGGAGCCCAGGTCGCGCACCTGGTCGGCTTTTTTCATCTGAAAGACATCCGGAACGCGTGCGCATCGACATTATTCCCGGAGAATGAAAAAAGCTTTCGGGAATAAAATTTCAACCGGCACGGTCTTTATAAGTGTTGGCACTCACTAAAAAGTGAGCTTAACGAAATAAAAATTTTGAGCATAAAAAGATCGGAGGAGATAAATATATGAAAATGCCCGCATCAGTTTATGGGAGGATCACCACTTCCCTTGTCGCGGCGGTTGTTTCCGTTGGAATTCCCTGGAATCTCGCTGCGGCGGACGGCACGCTCCCGAGCAGCGCGCCGGCAAGCGCTCCCGCGTCTCAAGTCGCCCCGGCTGCCACCGCGGACGCACAGGCTCCGGTGCTTCCCCTCGGCGTCTCTGACGTGGTGAAATTGTACCAGGGCGGAGTCGGCAGGGACATTATCGTGGCTTATATCGAGACCAGCGTTCTGCCCTTCCACCTCACAGCGGACGGAGAAATTTATCTGCAACACATGGGCGTGCCTCCGGAAGTTATATTGGCTTTGATTCAGCGCGACGGCGACTTGCAGAGACAGTCGGCCGCGGCCTATCAACAGCAGCAACTCCAGCTGCCGGCAACTCCGACTCCAAGTAATCAAGTCGTGGCCATCAAGTCGCCTTCTCCTGCGGTCATGCCGGGCACACCGCCACCTGTGGTTCCCTACGCCTATCCGGACGACTCGGCTCCGGTGGTTTATCCCGATTACGGGGCTTATCCTTACTTTCCTTATTATGGTTATCCGTACTTCTATGAGCCGGAGGTTATAATTGGCGGTGGTTTTGGCTTCCGACGCGACTTCGACGGAGGCAGACGCTTCGACAGAGCCAGAGGCCTTGGCGGAGTCGGCAGGGGTGGCTTCGGCGGCGGCCACGGCGGTGGCCATAGATAATCCGAGTGTACCTGCATCGGCCTTGAACGGGATTAATTGGCCCGAGAGGAACAAAATGTTTTCGGGAATAAAAGTGAAGCAAGATTGGTCTTGCATATTATTGGGACGGGTCACAAATAGTCCCGGTGGACGATCGCGAACGGTTGAAATTATTTGAGCAAACGGTTCTGCCGCATCTGGATGCAGCTTATAACCTGGCCCGCTGGCTCGCCGGCAATGACCACGACGCGCAGGACGTTGCGCAGGAGGCGAGTTTGCGTGCGTTCAGGTTTTTTGGAAGCTTTCGCGGCGAAAACGCGCGGGCCTGGCTGCTGTCCATCGTGCGAAATACATTTTATACGTGGCTTCGCAAGAATCGGCCGCCGGAAAAGATGATTGAAATTGATGATGAAACTCTGGAAATCGAAGACATTTCGGCGGAGGCGGAAGCGGCCAGCCCGCAATTTGCCGATGCCGACGCGGTGCGCCGCGCCATTGCCGAATTGCCGGTGGAATTTCGTGAAATTGTGATTTTACGCGAGATGGAAGGATTCAGTTACAAAGAAATTGCCAATCTGGCCGAGGTGCCCATCGGCACCGTCATGTCGCGCCTAGCGCGAGCGCGCAAACTGTTGCAGAAGCGCCTTGCAGCCGAATTCAATCCCGGAGACCAGTGATGAACTGCCAGCAAGCCAAACCGCTCATTAACCCCTACGCCGACGGCGAATTGGAAGCCGCTGCCATTCTGGAGCTGGAGCAGCACCTCAAGAGTTGTTCCGCTTGCGCGCTCGCTTGGCGCAATGTGCAAGGTTTGAAAAAGGCGCTCAAGCAGGAGGCGCTTTACTTTACAGCCCCGGCGGAATTGCGAAGGCGAATCAAGGCGGAATTGCCTTCGCCCGCAAAGGAAACCCCGCCGCGGCACGCGTGGAATTGGAACTGGCTGACGACGGCGATGTCCGGGGCGTTCGCCGTCTGTTTGGCACTACTATTGATGGAGCGTCCGTCTTCCCAGCCACCGCTCGCTGAAGAGGTTGTTTCAGATCATATTCGTTCCTTGATGGGAAATCATCTCATGGATGTGGTGTCAACCGACCAGCACACAGTCAAGCCCTGGTTCAACGGCAAGGTTGACTTCTCACCGCCGGTCAAAGATTTGGTGGCAAAAGAATTTCCCCTCGTGGGCGGCAGACTTGATTACATTGACGGACGCAGCATCTCCGCACTCGTCTTTCAACGCCATAAACACGTCATAAATCTTTTCATTTGGCCCGCAAAAGAAGAGAACTCGAAACCCACCGCCTTAACGCCCATCCAAGGCTACAATCAGATCCACTGGTCGGACGGAAGAATGACTTTTTGGGCGGTTTCAGATTTGAATGGAAAAGAACTGATGGAATTCGTTCAAGACTATGAAGCAGAGGGCCAACTCAAATAGCATTGAAATTTATACCCTTGGCAAAAGCAGGTAGCCCAGTTTGGACGGCATAGCTCGGGGACGCCAGCCAGGATAACGCGAGCGACATTTACGCCGACAGGAATGCCAACATTTGCAAGTGCTTCAATGGTATCGAGGCGACAGGCGCTTCTTCTAAGAAATTGCTCCAAATTTGTTCCAAAGCGGGAGCAGACTGAAATCTGCTCTTTTCCGGGGTGTGTTTCGCCGTGGGTCAACTCTTGGTTGGCCAACCGTGGTTGGCGACGGTTATGGCAAAAAAAAGAATACTGGCGGTTATTTCTTTCGGAACCTGGGTGGGCAAAAGATAATTCATGCCGCCGGGACGCTCCGCTTTAGAACGGGCCTGTTCGATTTGAAATTGAAGCTGGTCAGCCAAGTTATTTGCCAATGCCAGGCCAATTTTGGCATCAGAAGTTATCAAAGATGGGAAGGTGTTATTCATGATTCCATCAAACGAGTTCACGCAAGGTCGAAGCGATCAAGATTCATCACCTTGTTCCAGGCCGCGACGAATTCGTGAACAAATTTCGTTTGCGCGTCCGAACTTCCGTAAACTTCCGCCAAGGCGCGGAGAATGGAATTTGAACCGAAGACGAGGTCAATACGTGTGCCAGTCCATTTCACTGCGCCCGTTTTGCGATCGCGGCCTTCGAACAAATCTGTATCTTGGGAGACAGGTTTCCACTCCGTGCCCATGTCGAGCAGGTTCGTGAAGAAGTCGTTTGTCAGCGCCTCTGGTCGCTGGGTGAAGACCCCGAGCTGCGTGTCGCCGAAATTTGTTTTTAAGACGCGCATGCCACCGATGAGCACCGTCATTTCGGGCGCGGTCAAGGTCAGCAACTGCGCTTTATCAATCAACAACGCCTCCGCTGGGACAGTATATCTGCCCTTGAGATAATTGCGGAAACCATCGGCCAGGGGTTCGAGCACAGCGAAGGATGCGACGTCAGTTTGCTCCTGCAAGGCGTCCATGCGTCCCGGTGTGAAAGGAACCGTGACCTCGTGGCCGGCATTTTTCGCAGCCTTTTCGACGCCAACGCAACCGGCAAGAACAATCAGGTCCGCAAGCGAGACTTTTTTGCCACTGGGCGCAGCGCCATCAAATGTACTCCGAATGCCTTCTAAGACCTTGAGCACTTTAGCCAATTGGGCTGGTTGGTTGACCAGCCAATCATTCTGCGGTGCCAGACGAATGCGGGCACCATTAGCTCCGCCGCGCTTGTCGGAGCCACGGAACGTGGACGCCGAGGCCCAGGCGGTAGAAACAAGTTCCGAAACGGACAGCCCTGAAGTGAGAATTTTGCCTTTTAGCGACGCAATGTCCTGCGTGTCGATTAACTTGTGATTTAATGCGGGTATTGGATCCTGCCAGATGAGTTCTTCTGCGGGCACTTCCTCGCCAAGATAACGTGCGCGCGGACCCATGTCGCGGTGAGTCAGCTTGAACCAAGCCCGGGCAAACGCGTCGGCAAACTGATCAGGATTTGCCAGGAATCGTCGTGAAATTTTTTCGTACGCCGGATCAAACCGCAAGGCGAGGTCAGTCGTCAGCATGGCAGGAGCGATGCGCTTGGACGGATCGTGCGCGTGCGGCACAGTACCGGAGCCAGCGTCATCCGTCGGCCTCCACTGGTGCGCGCCAGCCGGACTTTTTGTGAGCTCCCATTCATAGGAAAACAGGTTCTGGAAAAAACTGTTGCTCCACTTCGTCGGCGTCGCACTCCAGGTCACTTCGAGGCCGCTGGTAATTGCATCCGCGCCTTTGCCGATGCCGAAAGTGCTCTTCCAACCGAAACCTTGATGTTCGAGGCCCATCGCTTCAGGCTCGGGTGACACGTGGGACGCGGCGGCGGCACCGTGAGTCTTACCAAAACTGTGGCCTCCGGCGATCAGAGCGACGGTTTCCTCGTCGTTCATGGCCATGCGGGCGAAGGTCTCGCGAATGTCGTACGCCGCTTTGAGCGGATCGGGATTGCCGTCAGGACCTTCGGGATTGACATAAATGAGACCCATCTGCACCGCAGCAAGTGGATTTTCGAGGTCGCGCGTGTGAGGCGCTTCGCTGTCGTCATCGGAGACAAGCACGCCGTGGTTTTCTCCGACACCAGGTGAACCCTTCGAATAACGAATGTCCCCGCCCAACCAAGTCTTCTCACGACCCCAGTACACATCCTGGTCTGGCTCCCAAGTATCCTCGCGCCCGCCGGCAAAGCCAAACGTCTTGAAGCCCATCGATTCAAGCGCGACGTTGCCGGTGAGAATCATCAGGTCGGCCCACGAGATATTCCGGCCATATTTCTGTTTGATCGGCCAGAGAAGGCGGCGCGCCTTGTCCAGGCTGACATTGTCCGGCCAACTGTTTAGCGGCGCAAAACGCTGCTGGCCTCTACCGCCGCCGCCGCGACCGTCACCTGTCCGGTAGGTGCCGGCGCTGTGCCACGCCATGCGAATAAAGAGGCCGCCATAATGGCCGAAATCCGCCGGCCACCAGTCTTGCGAGTCGGTCATTAATGCTGCGAGATCTTTCTTCACCGCAGCCAGGTCAAGACTCTTGAATTCTTTCGCGTAATCGAAATCTTTTCCCATGGGATTGGACTTGGCGGAATGCTGGTGCAGCAGTTCCACCTTTAACTGTCTCGGCCACCAGTCACGATTGATCGTTCCGCCGCCAGCGGTCTGTTTTGGGGTGCTGCCTCCAGCACCCTGATGAAAGGGGCATTTAGATTCGGTTGACATAACGAAAGCTCAGCTTTTGTTGTTAAGGCCCCATCAAACCAGTTTTTAAACTATTGTTGAAATACTTTGTTCCTTTCATTACCATAGGCATTGCCTATGGAAATACACCAGCTTCGATATGTTGTGGCAGTCGCACGGACAGGCAATTTCTCCCGTGCCGCCGAGCAATGCCACGTCTCCCAGCCATCGCTCAGTCAGCAAATTTTAAAACTTGAAGATGAACTTGGTGAGCGTCTGTTCGAACGAATGAAGCGCGTAGTGAAACTGACAACACACGGCGAAGCATTTCTGCGACGCGCAATCCAGATCCTTCATGAAGTCGAAGCCGCCAAGCGGGAGGCGGCAGAGGCGAAGGAATTGCTGCGAGGCGCCTTGACCATTGGGGCACTCCCAACCATTGCTCCCTATCTGCTGCCGGAAACCATGGCGGAGTTCACGAAGAAATATCCCGGCGTAGAGATCATCGTGCACGAAGACACTACTGCCCGGTTGCTTAAACATATCCTGGCTTATGAAATTGATTTTGCTCTGGTCAGTCAGCCGATAAAAGACGAACGATTGGCGGTGCGGCATCTTTTTGTGGAGGAATTACTGTTGGCACTCCCCCCAACGCATCCGCTTACCCGAAGAAGGAATATAAGTGCAAGGGATATTGCCTGCGAGCGGCTGATCGTCATGAAGGAAGGGCATTGCTTGGGCGACCAAGTCTTGCACTTTTGTGAAAGACACGACCGGCATCCGCAAATCAGCTTCCGCAGCGCACAATTGGAGACGATTCAAGCCCTCGTTTATGCCGGATTGGGCTTGTCATTGATACCCGCGATGGCCGCGCGGAATGGTCGCAAGGAAATGCCAGAATACCGTTCTCTACAGTCACCAAAACCGGAGCGTAAGATCGTTGTCGTATGGCCGAAACAACGGGCTCCGTCTCGTGCAGCCAATGAATTCTTAAGAATGATTGACGCCCGTTTCGTGACGTCCCAGTTTTGATATCTTTTGAGCTCTCTCTCGAGTCATGTGTCTGTACACTAGCCGCCATTCGACTCCATATTGCACCCGAAAAATATGGTGAATCTGGCGCTTGGGAGTTCAACAATCGCACAGCAACGCGACAGCCTCAATACGCTGTCCGATCTGTTTGCGCGTCGCCTTAGCCTATGGCTTGCGCTGGCTATTTCGGATTGTCGGTTGTTTCGCTTGCATCCCGACAGCATACCATCGCGGTTCTCAATGCTCCAATACGAGAAGATCAGGGCTGCGGGCTATGTTTGCGTGGCATCGCCCTTGATAACCGGCCAAGACCAGCCCGAAGCGAGTGAGAAGCGGTCGGTTACCGGTCGGTTACTGTCACAAAACGCCAACATGTCGCGGGCAGGAATTGCAGTCGCATAAGGTCGCACTTCAATTTGAGGCGAATTCAATCTCGCCATGAAGATCGTTCTTCACGCCGTCTCGACGCACCGAGACCAATGTTGCCGGCGTCTCCCATTTTCCGGGCCGTTTTTTGCGATTCCAGAGGCATCCCCAAAAACGGGGATAAAATTGGGGCGTCCGAAGGGGCAGAGTTTGAGCATGAATTCCTATCCCATTGTCCCTATCCTCCTTTCACTTGCTGCCACTGCGATGGCCGCTCCAAGCGACGGCAATCCGTTCATTGCCGGTAATGACGTGACTTGGACGACGCTGGGGACAAATGAAAACGATTCGATGCCGATTGGCAACGGCGACATAGCATTGAATGTCTGGACGGAGCAGAACGGGGATATTGTATTGCTGATTGCGAAATCCGACACTTGGAGCGAAAATGGAGAACTTCTCAAACCCGGCCGGATACGCGTCAGCCTCGAGCCCAATCCGTTCGTAAATTCAGCCTCATTTACTCAAACACTGAGATTGGGAACCGGCGATGTGGAACTGCATTCGGGTAACAATGTCGCCCGCATCTGGGTGGACGCGAATAATCCGGTGGTGCACGTGCAAGTTCAAAACGAAGCTCCCGTCCAGGTGAAAGCCAAATCTGAAGTCTGGAGGACAAACGAATATAGTCTCGATACCCGGGCCATTGATCGAGCCGGATTGGGATTCTTTGAATGGGGAGGTTATCCTGACAGTTTAACATTTTATCCGGACACCATTCTCGAGTCAAAAGACAACCGGGTGTCCTCGTGCCACTTTAATACGCACAGTATTTACCCGATGGTTTTTGAAAAAGAACATTTGGAATCATTGTTGCCCAAGTACCCGGATCCACTAATGCATCGCTGTTTCGGCCTCACTATGAAAGGGGACAATCTGGCAAGCAGCGATAATCAGACGTTAAAATCGTTGAAGGCTTCCAGCTCACAACAGCTTGATATTTATGCGCTCACCGAGCAAACGGAATCGCCCGAGGCCTGGCGTGCTGATCTGGACAAGAGAATCAAGCAGATTGATGCGATTGAAACAAGCGAAGCCCGGACGGCGCATGAGAATTGGTGGAAAGAATTTTGGAATCGTAGTTGGATTAACGTGGCAGGCACACCGGACACGGAAAAGGTTGCCCAAGGCTACGCCATGCAGCGCTTCATGACCGCCTGCGCCGGTCGTGGCGCGCAGCCGATCAAGTTTAACGAGACGGCATTCACGGTGGGGCATGATCTGCCGCCGGGCACGGTTCCGACCGGGGCAAACCATGATCCCGATTACCGGGCATGGGGCGCATGTTTTTGGAATCAAGACACCCGCCTTATCTACTACCCGTTGATCGCCGCAGGTGACCTTGACTTGCTTGAGCCCTGGTTTGACATGTATTTGGCAGCGCTGCCGTTGGAGAAGGCCCGGACCGGGGTTTACTACCACCACGATGGGGCGTATTT
>Ga0210398_10004369_pt1 | contig 13282 bp, 9 predicted proteins | sample IncBWC4OmetaG_FD_161047 | JGI IMG/M metagenome (GOLD analysis project Ga0210398, IMG submission 161047) | Forest soil microbial communities from Barre Woods Harvard Forest LTER site, Petersham, Massachusetts, United States - Inc-BW-C-4-O | ecosystem: Environmental > Terrestrial > Soil >... | reverse complement strand
GGGGCTATTCGAAAGAGGCCTTCACCCGCATGGACCTGCGCACCACCGGCATGGAGTTCGCCTCCGAGATGGTCATTAAAGCCACCATGATGGGGATGAAAATCGCCGAGGTGCCGACCACCCTCAGCCCCGACGAGCGCTCCCGTCCGCCCCATCTTCGTCCCTATCGCGACGGCTGGCGCCACCTGCGCTTCATGCTGCTCTTCAGCCCCAACTGGCTCTTCCTCTATCCGGGAATGGCGCTCATGTTCGTCAGCCTCATCGCGTCCTTGTGGCTCCTGCTCACGCCCATTCACCTCAGCCACGTGCGCCTCGGCATCGACACGCTCATTTACTGCGCCTTCATGGTGATGGCCGGCTATCAGTCGGTTCTGTTCGCCGTTCTCTCCAAGGTATACGCGGTTCAGGAGCGTCTCTACCCGCCCAGCCGTGCGTACAACTACTTCTTCCGGCACATCCGCCTGGAGCGCGGCATCGTCCTGGGCTTGCTGCTGTTCCTCGTCGGCATCGGGTCCACCCTGTACGCGATCCTGGTCTGGCGCAGGCATGGGTTCGGCATGCTCGATTTTGAGCACATCGCCCGCATCTCGATCCCCTCCGGCCTTACCATGGCCCTCGGGATGGAAACTCTGCTCTTCAGTTTCTTTCTCAGCACGCTCGGCATGAACGTGCGTCAACATTCGACGGAGTCGCCCTCTGAATACGTCGCAGAGGAGAGCATCGTCGCCATTTCGTGAGAATCGCTGAGCTTCCGTTGTCCCTTGAGGGATGGCCATGCACTATGTAGTGGGTTCGGGCCCAGCCGGCGTCTCGTGCGCGCAAGCTCTTCTGGCGCGCGGGCTCCGGGTCACGATGCTCGATGCCGGCCTGGCTCTCGACCCTGAACGAGAAGCGCAGCTGCAGCGGCTGCAATCTCAGCCGCCCGAGACCTGGCGCGGCGATGCAGACCAATTCCTGAAAGATGGAATGGAGAGCGGCTCGTCCGGCATTCCCCTCAAGCTCGCCTATGGCTCCGACTACCCTTACCGCGTCCCGCCCGGCGCCGCGCAGGTGGAATTCGAATCCGCCGATGCCAGCCCCTCCTATGCCTTCGGAGGCCTGAGCACGGTCTGGGGCTCCGCGGTCATGCCGTATCACCCGCGTGACATGAGCCTGTGGCCCATCACTGCCTCCGGCCTTGAGGAAGGCTATCGCGCCGTCTGTCGCTGGATGCCCCTTTCCGCCGTGAGCGACGACCTCGCCTCGTCCTTTCCGCTCTTTTGCGATTCCCCCGATCCCATGCCGCTCAGCCGCCAGGCATCCGGCATGCTCCGCGACCTCGATCGCCACCAGCACCGGCTCAACCAGCAAGGCGTCAGTTTCGGCACGGCCAGAATCGCGGTCGCCGCCCAGGGTTTTCACGGATCACCCGCGTGCGTCGCCTGCGGCCTCTGCATGTACGGATGTCCCTACCGCCTGATCTATTCGACCGATCGTACCGTTGAAGAAATGCGCACCGATCCGAACTTCACGTACGTTCCCTCTATCGTTGTGCGCTCCGTCGAAGAGAAGGGAAGTGGCGTCACCATCGTTGCTACCGACACCGCCAACAACGAGAAGAAATTCCAGGGCGACCGTGTCTATCTCGCTGCCGGCCTCTACAGCACCACCGCTATTCTCCTGCACTCGGTGCATCTCTACGACCATCCCGTCCGATTCTTTGACTCCCAATACTTCCTGCTTCCCGCGCTCCGTTTCGCCGGCGCCGGCCGCGTCACCCAGGAAAAGCTTCACACCCTGGCGCAGCTCTTTCTCGAAGTGATGGATCCAGCCATCAGCCCGCACACCATCCACCTGCAGACCTACACCTATAACGACCTCTTCGTCGCGCCGATTGAGAAAAGCCTCGGCCCACTCCGTCCGCTCTTCCCGCTGCAGCAGTTCCTCAGCCGGCTCATCCTCTTCCAGGGCTACCTGCACTCCAACCACTCGGCGCAACTCGAAGCCACCCTGGTCCGGCGCGGCGCCGACGATGTCCTCCACGTCACGGGGCACTCCCAACCCGAAACCCGCGCCACTCTGAAGAAGCTCATCCGCAAGCTCTTCGCACTTTCGCCATCGCTGCGAGCCGCGCCTCTCGTTCCGCTCCTCCAGATCGGCAAGCCCGGCCGCGGCTATCACTCCGGTGGAACCTTCCCCATGCGCGCCAATCCGGGCGCTGGCGAAAGCGACATCTACGGCCGCCCCGCAGGCTTTTCCCGCATTCATGCCGTCGACTCCACCATCTTCCCCTCCATCGCTGCCACCACCATCACCTACACCGCCATGGCGAACGCCTGGCGTATCGGCTCGGCCGTCGCGAGCTATTCTTGAGCTCCATGGAAAGGGAAGCCGCTCCCGTCTGCGCGATCACCGGCGCCAGCGGCTACGTCGGATCAAGAATTGCCGCCCGCCTCCGCCAACAGACCCGCGTCGTCGAGCTGTGCCGCACCCCGCGCGACGCGGACGACATCGCGTGGTCCCTGACTTCCCAGGACGACATCGCCCCGCAGCTCCGGCAGCATCAAATCTCCGTCCTCATCCACGCCGCGTGGGATTTCACCGCGGTCACCGCCGATGACATCCACCACATCAACGTCGAGGGTTCGCGGCGCCTCCTCGCCTCCGCTCGTAACGCCGGCGTTCGCCGCATCGTCTTCATTTCCACCATCAGTGCCTTCACCGGCGCCCGCTCCCTCTACGGCCAATCCAAGCTCGCAGTCGAATCCGACGTCGCCGCCCTGAACGTCGCAAGCATCCACGGCATCCTCCTGCGTCCCGGACTGGTCTACGGCGCGTCGCCCGGCGGTGTCTTCGGCTCGATCCGCCGCCAGATTCGCAGATCCAAATTGATTCCGCTCATGGGCGATGGCAGGGCTCCGCAATATCTGATCCCCGAAGAGACGCTCGCCGACCTCGTCGCCGACGCAGCCATCGGCGGCTTTGACTCGCTGGCTGGCCGGCCCATCACACTGGCCAATCCCCACCCCTGGCCCTTCCGCGAGCTCGTCCGCGGCATCGCCCGCGCGGAAAGCCGCAACCCCATTCTGGTCCCCGTTCCCTGGCGGCTGCTCCACGCCGGACTTCGCACCGGGGAAGCCCTCGGGCGCAAGCTGCCCTTCCGCAGCGACAGCGTTATCAGCTTCGTTTATCAGGATCCGGCCCCCGACTTCTCGCCCCTCGAGACGCTCAACATCCATATCCCCGCCTGGCAAGGCTGACGCGGCCATCCGCGCCCCAGCCGCTTTTCACAAAGCCATCACGTACTTTTCACAAACGTTGACGCGTCTTCAGCGTTCACCTGATATAGAACCAATCAGGTAAACTCTCCCTTACGACGCGACCCGCGGTTCGGCATCATGGCGAAAGAATCACAACACCCGCAAAGCCTCTTCCTGAGTCGCGACGAATCCTGGCTCAGCTTCAACCGGCGCGTGCTGGAGGAGGCCCAGGACTCTGCCAACCCCCTGCTGGAGCGCGTCAAGTTTCTGGCCATCACCGCCAGCAATCTCGACGAGTTCTTCGAGATTCGCGTCGCCGGCGTTCTGCAGCGCATTGAAGACGGCTACAACGAGGCGTTGCCCGACGGCGCAACCCTACGCGAATCCCTCGATGCCATGAAGGAGGAGACCCAGCGCTTCGTCGCCGATCAGTACCGCTGCTGGAACCAGGAACTTTTGCCGGCCATGCGCACCGCCGGGATTCGCGTCCTCTCCTGGGATGAAATGGACCAGGAGGCGCGCCGCTTCGCCAACGAGTATTACCAGCGCGAAGTCGATCCGCTCCTGACGCCCATCACCATCGATCCAGCCCATCCTTTTCCGCGCGTCCTCAACAAGGCCATGTGCCTGGCGCTGCTGTTGCGCCGCAAACGGCGCGGTACCGCAGGTCCCGTACTGGGTGTACTCACCGTCCCGCGCGCTCTGCCCCGGTTTGTGCGCGTTCCCACTTCCAACGGCGCTGAGGACTACATCTTTCTCGCCGATCTCATCGAACGCAACGCCGGCGGCATGTATCGCGGTTACGAGATCCTCTCCCGCGCCGCCTTCCGCGTCACCCGCAACAGCAACCTCTACTTCCAGGAAGAAGAGTCCCGCTCGCTGCTCGAAACCGTGCGCGCCGAGCTGCACAATCGCCGTAAGGGCGATGCCGTGCGTCTCGAAATCGACAGCCAGGCCGATCCCGAAATCGTCGATCGCCTTCGCACCAACTTTGAGCTCGACGAATCCCTCGTCTACCACACCGACGGACCGGTCAATCTCTCCCGCGTCATGACCCTTTACGGCTCGTCATCGCACGCTGAGCTCAAGTTCAGGCCCTTCGTGCCGCGCGAGCTGCGCCTCAATCGCAAATCCGTCGACCTCTTCGACGAGATTCGTCACCGCGACATCCTGCTGCACCATCCTTATGACTCCTACGACGCCGTCGTGGGATTCATCGAAGCCGCGGCGCAGGACCCCAACGTCGTCTCCATGAAGCAGACGCTCTACCGCACCAGCGCCGACTCGCCCATCTTCCAGGCGCTCACCGAAGCCGCCCAGACCAAGGAAGTCACCGCCGTCGTCGAGCTTACCGCCCGCTTCGACGAGGCTTCGAATATCCGCTGGGCGCGCAATCTTGAAGACGCCGGAGTCCAGGTTTTTCACGGTATCGTTGGCCTCAAGACCCATTGCAAACTGGCCCTGCTGGTGCGGCGCGACCCCGATGGCGCCGTTCGCCGCTACGCGCATCTCGGCACCGGCAACTACAATCCCGATACCGCCCGCTTCTACACCGACCTCAGTCTCCTTACCGCCGACCCGGAAATTACCGCCGCGGTGCACAGCGTCTTCAATTACCTCACCGCGCACTCCGAGTCCGACGACTATTGTCCGCTGCTCGTCGCCCCTCTTACTCTGGCAGAAAGTTTCATCCGCCTCATCCATCGCGAAGCCGAGCACGCCGCGGCCGGCAAACCCGCGCGCATCATCGCCAAAATGAACTCCCTCCTCGAGCGGAGTGTGGTCGAAGCTCTCTATGCCGCCTCTCAGGCGGGTGTCGAGATTGACCTCATCGTGCGCGGTATCTGCTCCATCCGTCCGGGCCTCAAAGGGGTCAGCGATCGCATCCGCGTCCGCTCCATCGTCGGCCGTTTCCTCGAACACAGCCGCCTCTACTACTTCCTCAACTCCGGCGACGAGGAGTTCTACTGCGGCAGCGCAGACTGGATGCCGCGCAACCTCTTCGAACGCTGCGAAGTCATCTATCCCATCCGCGACGCCCAGATCAAAACCCGCGTGCGCGACGAAATCCTCGCTGCCTATCTGGCCGATAACGTCAAAGCCCGTCAGCTCCGCGCCGACGGCTCCTATGTCCGGCTGCGCGATGCCGGCCAGCCCGGCTTCAGCGTTCAGGATTTCCTCATTCAGGTCGCCGAGGGCAAAGCCGACACCGCCGACATTCCCAGGCCGCAGCCGCTGCCCGAACCCAAACAGCGCCCCACCCGCCTGCCGAAGAAGCGTGCAGCCACGGCAACCGCTGCCGACTAGGCCAATTCGTGTACGGACTCATCGCCAAGCTCACGCTGCTTCCCGGCAAACGCGAAGAGAGGACCGCGCTGCTCGCGGCAAGCTCGGCGAACATGCCCGGCTGTTTCAGCTGCGTCGCGATCCCTAAAGTGAAACGGCTCGTCGCGCAGTTCGAAAAGATCGCCGAAACCGAACCCATCGCCGGCATTCCATTCGAACCTTGACATAACCTGGGTTCCCCGACAGACTGACACCACCGGCTCCTCGTCGCGCCGTTCTGGCGCGCTTTTCCGCGACCCCATGCAGAAGGGACTTCACGCTTTGGCATCCGAGGCCGTGAACGTGTATGTCGCCGAGGTCGAACCGCCTGCCGGCTACGGTCTCCGCCGCAGCGTCCTCTCGCCCGCCGAAACTATGGCGCAATCCATCTCCGCCATCGCGCCCACCACCACGCCCGCCATGACCATCCCTCTGGTTTTTGCCATGGCCGGCAACGGCACCTGGCTCGTCTATCTGCTCGCGACTGCGGGGATGACGCTGATCGGCGTCCTCATCGGCTGCTTCGCGCGACGCTCCGCTTCACCCGGCTCCCTCTATAAATACGTCACCGCGTCCCTGCCTCCCTGGGCTTCCGGCCTTGCGGGATGGGCACTCCTGCTCGCCTATGTCGCCACCGCCGTTTCCGTCACGGGCGGCTTCGTGCAGTACGCCAACGTCCTGATTATCGCCGCTCTCGGCAAGACCGCTCCCGCCGCGGGGCTCGCAACCCTGGCGATTCTGCTGGCAGCGGCTCTGGCGTATCGCGACATCCGCCTCTCCGCGCAGTCCATGCTCTGGCTCGAAGCGGCCTCCGTTGGATGCATCCTCGCCATCGTCGCCCTTGTCCTTGCGCGCAACGGCCTCCATCTCGACTCGGCACAATTCCGCCTGCGCGGCACATCCGTCTCCGGCATGCGCCTCGGCATGGTGCTCGCTCTCTTCAGTTTTGTCGGATTCGAAAGCGCGACCGCTCTCGGCGAAGAAGCCCGCAATCCCCTCAAGACCATTCCCCGCGCCGTGCTGCAGAGCGCCATCGGACTCGGTTTCCTCTTCGTCGTCTGCGCCTACACCGAAGTCCTCGGCTTCCGCGGTCTGCATGAGACGCTGGACCAAAGCGCAGCGCCCTTCCATACACTGGCCCGTCAGGCCGGCGTCAGCGCCCTCGGCATCGTCGTCGATGTCGGCGCCATGATGAGCATGTTCGCCTGCGTTTTAGCCTGTACCACCGCCGCCGCCCGCGTGCTCCTCACCATGTCTCATCACGGACTCACGCACGCGCGCCTTACGCGCACCCATCACCGCAACGAAACCCCCCACGTCGCGGTTCTTGTAACTGGCATGGTTACATTTGTCCTGACCGTCGGCCTCGCTCTGCGCGGCGTCTCCGGTTCGGACATCTACGGCTGGATGGGATCGCTCGCCACCTACGGATTTCTCACTGCCTACGCCCTGGTCTGCCTCGCTGTCCCCGTCTTCCTGCACCGCGAGCGCGCTCTCACGCGTCTCTGGACTGTTCTTTCCGCGGCAGGCTTCATCGCCATGCTGCTCGCCATCGCCGGTTCCGTCTACCCCGTCCCCGCGGGCGCCTACCGCTGGCTCCCGTACCTCTATCTCACGTATCTGATCGCCGGCTGGCTCTGGAACCGCGGAAGAAAAACGAACCCTGTCGCCGTTTCCTGAACCTTACTTTCTCTTCCACCGCGTCCCGTCCTTCGAATCCTCGAGCAGAATCCCCATACCCGCCAGCTCGTTGCGAATCGCATCCGACCGCTTGAAGTCCCGACGCCGCTTCGCCTGATCCCGCTCCTCGACCAGCGCCTGGATCTTCTCGTCCGTCACGCCCCGCGTCGCCAGCACTTCAGGACTCGCCTCCCCCAGCTTCCCCTCGCGCTCCGCCCAGTCCAGCGTGAACCGCGTCCACTCCGCATCCTGATCCTCGAGCACCCCAAACACGCGATCGAACTGCGCCAGCGCGTCCAGCACTTCGGCCTGGTCGCTCGCGAAGAACTGCCCCGCATCCGCGCGCGCATTCACAAACCGCACCATCTCGAAGATCGCCGCCCGCGCCTCGGCCGTGTTCAGATCATCGGCCAGCGCCGCCAGGAATTTCGCCTTCGTCTCGCGCGCCACAGCCTGAATCTCGCTCGTCGCCCCATCGAACGCCGGTCGCGCTGCCCATTTCGTTCCGACCATCCGCTCACGAAACGTCCGCAACCGCTCCACCGCGATCGTCTCCGCCGCCAATCCCTCAAACGTAAAATTCAACTGCTGCCGGTAGGGAACCGAAATCAGCAGCATCCGGATCGCCGAAGCCTTATACCCGCGCAGCAACAGATCGCGCAGCGTATAAAAGTTCCCCTCCGACTTCGACATCTTCCGCCCTTCCACCAGCAGAAATCGCACATGAAACCAGTGCCGCACAAACGTCCTGTGCGTCGCCGACTCCGATTGCGCAATCTCGTTCTCGTGGTGCGGAAACATCAAATCCTCGCCGCCCGCATGCAGATCGAAGCTGTCTCCGAGAAACTCCATCGCCATCGCGGAGCACTCGATGTGCCACCCTGGCCGCCCCGGTCCCAGCGCGGTGTCCCACGTGTGCTCGCCTGGTTTCGGCGCCTTCCACAACGCAAAGTCCCGCGCTGCATCCTTCTCGTACTCATCCACATCGACGCGCGCCCCATCCGTGATCCCTGAAAAATCCTTCTTCGACAACTTCCCATACGCCGGAAACCGCGCGATCCGGAAATACCACGACCCATCCTCCGCTCGATACGCGATATCCTGCTGCGCCAGCCGCTCGATCAGCGACACCATCGTCGGAATATGTTCCGTCGCCCGCGCAATCACCTCCGGCCGCTCTACCTTCAGAGCGTCCAGATCCTCGAAAAATGCGTCCTGATACTTCCGCGTGTACTCGTCAATTCCCACGCCTGCGGCCGCCGCATTGCGAATGATCTTATCGTCCACATCGGTAATGTTCATGACGTGCCGCACGTCCGTGCCCAGCAGCTTCAGCGCGCGCCGCAGCACATCCACCTGCAGAAACGTCCTGAAATTCCCGATGTGACCGTAGTCGTAGACCGTCGGTCCGCACGCGTACATCCGCACCGCCTTGCCATCCATAGGCGCGAGCTCTTCCACCCGTCCTGACAGCGTGTTGTACAGATGCATCACCGGCCGGTCCTGCGGCACATCTCCGCCCACGGCGCGCACGTCCTCGCCACTTTGCTTTGTCACACTCATGGAAACCAATTCGGATTCTACCAGCGCCATGAGGCCTCTCAGCGCTCGATCCTCCGCGGCAAGAACGCGGTGCCCGGAGCTCGGTGCCCGGTCTTACCGCCCAACGCCAGTCCCGGTTCCGCCGTCAGACCCTCCGCCGCAAAAACGCCCGCCACAAACTTCGGCCACGCCGCGGCCGCAATCATCGCCGCGTTGTCGGTCGAAAGCGCCATCGAAGGAAACGCAACCGGCATCCCCTGCTCCGCCGCCTCGGCGGTGAACCGCACCCGCAGCTCGCGATTGGCCGCCACTCCTCCCGACACAATCACCCGCTCCACCCCGAACCGCTCCGCCGCCCGAAACGTCTTCCGCCGCAAGTCATCCACCACCGACCGCTGGAACGACGCAATCAGATCGAGCGTCCGCTGGTCGCACAGCGGCAGCGCATCCGCCGGCTTCGGATCCGCCAACGCCGCCAGCGCCGTTCGCCGCGCCTCGATCGATGCCCCCATCGCATGCACCTGCGTGTACCGCAGCATCGCCGTCTTGATCCCGCTGAACGAAAAATAAATCTCCTCTGCCGGATCGAGCGCTCCCGGCTCGCCCTTCCGATACACCTTGGCCTTGATCTGCGAAAACGCAAACGGCACCGCCTCCGGATTCCCGTGTGGCGCCAGCGCATCAATCCACGGCCCTCCCGGATACCCGAGCCCCAGCAGCTTCGCCACCTTGTCGAACGCCTCGCCCGCGGCGTCATCCACTGTGCGCCCGACGTTGCGATAGGTCCACGTTCCGCTTCCCGAACCCTCCGCGCTCTCCGAGAAATTCGCCAGGTAAAGATGCGTGTGCCCCCCAGAAACGACCAGCGCGAGGGTTGGTCCGTCCCGATCACCTTGGCGCGATACGCTTTCGGACGCCGTCCGCAGGACCTCCTGGGACAACACAGCGTGAATGTGCCCTTCGAGATGATTCACCGCAATCAGCGGCTTGCCCAGCGCCAGTGCCAGCGACTTTGCAAAGCTGATCCCCACCAGCAACGCCCCGGCGAGCCCCGGCCCTTCTGTAACAGCCACGGCATCAAGATCGGAGTAGCTCACTCCCGCATCGCCGAGCGCCTTCCGCACCACCGGCAAAACATTCCGCAGATGCTCGCGCGACGCCAGCTCCGGCACCACGCCCCCATACGGATTGTGCACCGCAATCTGCGACGCTACGGTATTCGACAGAATCTCCGTACCGCGCCGCACCACGGCCGCAGCGGTTTCGTCGCACGACGTTTCAATGCCGAGAATCAGTCCAGGATCGACCGGAACCACATCTCTATAGTAGAAGGTGGTCTCGCCGATTCGAGGATTCGCCTTGCCGCCAACGCCAGCCCAACTCGCCGCCGAGCGCATCGTCGTCCAGCTCCGCGCTGCCGGCTATGAGGCGTACTTCGCGGGTGGCTGTGTGCGCGACATGCTTCTCGGTGCGGCTCCGAAAGATTTCGACGTCGCCACCAGTGCCCATCCTGACGTGGTGCTGGCGATGTTTCCGCGCACGTTTGCCGTTGGAGCTCAATTCGGCGTGGTGCTGGTTTGCGACGACAGCGGTTCCGCAACACCCGGGCAGGAAATTGTCACCGAAGTCGCTACCTTTCGCTCCGACGTTGCCTACAGCGACGGCCGTCATCCCACCGAAGTCCGCTTCTCCGCCACCGCTCGCGAAGACGTCCTCCGCCGCGACTTCACCATCAACGGCATGATGTTCGATCCCATCCTGCACCGTGAAACCTGCAACCTTACGTCTGCGGTCCTCGATTACGTAGGTGGCCAGAACGATCTCCGCGACGGCATCATTCGCGCCATCGGCGAACCCCACCGCCGTTTCGAAGAAGACAAGCTTCGCATGCTGCGCGCCATCCGCTTTGCTGCGCGTTTCGAATACATCATCGAGCGGGAAACCGAGCGCGCCATCCGCCAACTCGCGTCCGGCATCTCTCAGGTCAGCCGCGAACGCATCCGTGACGAGTTCACCAGGATGCTCACCGAGGGCCACGCCCGCCGTGCCTTCGAGCTACTGGACCGCACCGGCCTCCTGCAACAAGTCCTGCCCGAAATCAGCAAACTCCACAACGTGGCCCAGCCGCCTGAATACCATCCCGAAGGCGACGTCTGGATTCACACCCTCCTGCTTCTGGAAAAACTCCCCGCCGGTGTCTCGCCCACGCTCGCCTGGGGCGCGCTCCTCCACGACGTTGGCAAGCCCGCGACCTTCTCGCACAAGCCGCCGGACCGTATCCGCTTCAATGGCCACGTCGAGGTCGGTGTCCGCATCGCACACGCAATCCTGCGCCGGCTCCGCTTCTCCAACGAGGAGTGCACCCAGATTCTCGCGCTGGTCGAAAATCACATGCGCTTCGGCGACATCGGGAAGATGAAGGAGTCGACGCTAAAGCGCTTCTTCCGCCTGCCAAAGTTCGACGAGCACCTCGCGCTCCATCGGCTCGACGTCCTGTCCAGCCACGGCGATCTCTCGCTCTACGATTTCGCAAAACGGAGAAGGGAAGAGCTCCCCGAGGAAGAAGTCCGGCCGCAACTGCTCGTCACCGGCCGCGACCTCATCGCCGCCGGCTATCAACCAAGTCCGCGCTTCAAAGAAATGCTGGCTGTGGCCGAAGACGCCCAGTTAGAAGGGCGCATCCACACGACGGAAGAAGGGCTGGAGCTGATCCGCCAACACGACCAGCCCCCACCCTCTGAGGCGGAGCCGAAGCCTCAGTAATCCGTCTGGTTGGTTCGCCGCTAAGAGCTGTGCCGGTGCGGATCCACTCCAGGCGCCGCTCGACGTCCAGCGTCCGTGCCCTGAGCCCTTCCTTAATCCGCCGCCTCAGCCGTCGCTCCATGAAATAAATCCACCTGCTCCTTCGACGGAGGCCGCGTCGCAAGGCTAAAGACCACCAGCCCAAGCACCGATGCCGCCAGAGCAGGGAAGATCGCGAAATCAGAATCCGCCGCCCACGCCGGAACATGCGCGCGCACGAATGCCGTATCCCAAAAAACCGTAATGAAGGTTCCCGCAGCAATCGCCGTCGCCGCGCCCGCCGCGTTCGCGCGTTTGGAATAGAACGCCGCCAGGATCACCGGTGTCAGCGCTGCCGCATAAATCGTGTACGCGTAAATCGCCTTCTGCAGCACCGACTGCGTGTGCATGGCCTGCACCAGTGCCCAAATGCCCAGCAAGACCACCATCAGCCGCGACACCAGCAGAATCCGCTTGTTCGAAGCCCCCGGCGCAATATACCGGACGAACACATCGTTAATCAGGTTCGTTGCCGGAGAAAACAGGAAGTTATTCGCCGTCGACATAATCTTCGCAAACACTGCCCCCATCAGCAGCGCGCCCAGCCACGCCGGCAGCCCATGCATGGCCGAGTACGCAATGATCTCCCGAGGCCGCTGGGAAACCTCACCCGCCGGAAACAGCACCGACCCAACCACGGCAATCGCCACAATGACCGTTTCCAGAATCACCGTGCCGATGATCCACCCCACCACCGCGACGCGCGCGTCCTTCTCCGACTTCGCCGAGAAAAACTTCTGATACATTGCCTGGTTGCCGAGCATCAGCAGCATCGTCGGCACCATCAGCTCCATCGCCTGCGTGAAACTCAAATCCCCCAGCACCTCAAAGTGCGTCGCTGGCAGCGCGTGGGTCACGCCGCTCCATCCGCCCGCCGCGTGGATCAGCACCGGAAGCGCCACGCACATCGTTACCGTGGCGAGGATGCCAATCACCACATCCATATAGGCCACAGACGCCATGCCCGCGATCGCCGTGAACACAATCACGAACGCCGTCACGATGTACTTCCCCAGGTCTGCCGAAATCACCGCTGGAAATACCAGATGCAAAATGTCTCCGCCGCCGATCAACTGATAGCTCGCGATGGCAGTGTACGCAAACAGCACCGCAATCACGCCCAGCACCCGCGCCGTCTGGCTGTAACGAGCTTCGAGCAAATCGGGAATCGTGAACTGCGCAAATTTTCGCGCTCGTGGCGCGATGAAATAGATCAGCAGCAGCCCCGCCCATCCACCGCCCGCCTGCCACAACGCTGCGAACCCGTGCTTGTACGCATTCTCCGCGCCGCCCAGCAGCGATCCCGACCCGATCCACGACGACAGCAGCGTGAAGATCAGCACAAACGCCGGCAGCGTCCGCCCCGCCACCAGGTAATCCGCCTTCGTCTTCACCTTGCCCAGGCGTCCCAGCGAAACCACAAGCAGGCTCAGCACTATCGCGCCGAGCACGATGGCATACAAAGAACCCATCCGTCATCCTTCGTGTTCCTGAAGTGCTACGAGTCTACGGGAGCTGTGGCTCCGCAGGAAAACTGCCTCGCCTATTTCGCCGCGCGCGCCGTCCCCGTCGGCTTCTTTTTCGCCGCGTGCCGCTTCTTGCCGTAGCGCAATCCCGAAAGATGCGCCGGTTCCGACACATACAGGCTGTGCCCT
>Ga0210398_10004368_pt1 | contig 13282 bp, 9 predicted proteins | sample IncBWC4OmetaG_FD_161047 | JGI IMG/M metagenome (GOLD analysis project Ga0210398, IMG submission 161047) | Forest soil microbial communities from Barre Woods Harvard Forest LTER site, Petersham, Massachusetts, United States - Inc-BW-C-4-O | ecosystem: Environmental > Terrestrial > Soil >... | reverse complement strand
TCCAATGACGAGCACCCGTTCGACCCCGACTGGCAGATCGCTTTGCTCACGGAAGATCGCCTCCCAAGCAGTAAGCGCGCCAATTGGAAGAGAGGCTGCGTCAACGAACGTGAGGTTTTCGGGAATCCTGGCAAGAATTCGGTGATCCACTGCCACACGTTCAGCCCAAGCACCATCTCGCGTCATATCTCCAGTGCCGAAAACTCTATCGCCAGTTTTGAACCCGCGAACACCGGAACCGGTCTCGACAATCACACCGGCAAATTCCCAACCAAGCAGAACACGACCGCCCGGTTCTGCGCTCCGTGTCCTGCGGATGAAAGTTTCGCCTGGGTTGATCCCGACTGCATGAACGTCAACGAGCACATCGAACTCACGAAGGGTGGGTTCCGGGATTTCTGCCAACTTGATTGCGAAGTCTTCGAGGCTGTGTGCTTTGTCGTAGACGAGGGCCTTCATAGGGAAAACCTTTCGAGGAAGGTGAGGCGGATACCCGCCAGCGGTCCTCCGAGCTGCTGAAGCCGTCCGCCCAAGGCCAAAGAGCCAAGATCGACCGACTCAAAACCGATTTCCTCAATGAGGTTGTGTACGGGCTTCTTGGCATCAGCATCATCGCCGGAGATAAAGAGAACGGTGCGTGGCTTGGAAGAGGAAAAATCAGAAATCCAAGCCATCGGGACAGAATTGAACGCCTTCACGACCCTCGCGCCCGCTGCAAGATCCGCAACAATTTCGCTGGAGGTGCGTCCCGAGATGTCACCTAAGGTCAACGGCGTAAAGCCAGCGAGCCGATTGGTTGTGTCAACAAGAATGCGCCCTTTCCAGTCGGGAATGGAGAATAGTGCTTGTTGCACATTCGGCCAGTTTGCGGCCAGGACGACGACGTCCTGCTCTGTGGCCTGCTGCGGGGTTCCCGCTTCTGCGCCAGATCCCAACTCCTTCACAAGTGGGGCGAGTGAATCGGGGCCTCGGGTGTTGCTCAGCAACACCCGATGACCCACGGCAAGTACATGTTTGGAAATGGTCTGAGCCACGATGCCCGCGCCGATAAAGCCGATTCTCATTGGGATGCCTCCTCCAGCCTGTTTATGACACGAACGATTATTTGGGAAGATAGCCGTCGCGGAAGAACTCGGTTGGGGTCGTTGCCTTGCGGCCGATGAGCGTTTCCAGATCTTTGGTCTGCTCCTCCCATTCGCCGTCGCCCATGTTGTGTACCCACTCCAGTACGAATTGCGCGATATTAGCGGGAATGCCCCGGCCTATGGCTGCGAGGTATTTTTGGTCCGAGATTTTGAGAAACGGAACCTTTGTCCCGGTGAGCTGGGACAAGATAACGGCGATGTCTGAGAACGAGATGGCGGGGTCACCTGTTAGCGCATATGTTCTGTTCTCATGCCCCTGTCCAGCCAGAATTGCGGCGTGCCCCGCGGCTAAATCATCGCGGGTTGCCGCATTGAACTTTCTTTCGCCAGCGGGGACGCGCACACCCGTGTCTTGTGCCTTCGGCCCAATGTAGAACCCAAGTACGTCGAGGAAGGGAGGATGGTAGGCAATCGTGTAGTTGAGTCCCGACGACAGCAGCTTTTGCTCAGTGAAGATGTCTTCCTGCGTTATCTCTTTCATGCTGACGGTCGAATTCTTCTTGCGGAATATGGCCATGTAAACCAAATGTCGAACGCCAGCGTCGACCGCGACGTCGATGACGTTTGCTTGAGCCGTCTTGCGGTCGGTAAAGGCGTGGGTGGAAGTCAGCATCAGCTTTTCAACGCCCTTGAAAGCTCGCAAAAGAGAGTCGCGGTCGAAATAATCACCCTGGCGGACCTCAATACCTTTAACCGCCAAATCCGCCGCCTTGGATGGATCACGAGCAAGCCCTATTAACTGATCGGCAGGCTTCAGCTTCAGCAAATGCAGAAGTGTCTTTCTTCCGATGTCGCCGCTTGCTCCCGTCACTAGAATCTTCCCCATACCTCCAACTCTCCTTTTGGCACTTGGCCCGCAGTTCTGAATCTGTTGGTACAGATGTAGAGGCGGCGGACATAGATGCAAAAATCTTGATCTTCGGCGGGTGGAATTCGCCGAATGAGTGCTTTGGTCAGCAATTGTTCAAGATTCGTCTTCTCCATCGCCATCACAAACTTTGCATCCATTGGCGCTGCTTGACATCTGAATCGATAGGTACATATATCGCCCACAATGGCGCATTCGATAACGAAGGAGAAAGGTAAACATGTCGCACTCAGTTCTTGACCTATCCAAGGAGTTCGCGGGTCGCCGCGCTCTCGTCACTGGAGGTTCCCGAGGTATCGGTGCCGCCATCGCTCAACGTCTTCTTGACGGAGGCGCTTCGGTTGTAGTCGTCGCGCGTAATCGTCATGAACAAACACCGGCAGGCGCGACCTTCATCAAGGGGGACATTCTGACCCCTGAAGGCTGCAAGAAGCTCGTTGCCGAGTCCATCAAGGCATTGGGCGGACTCGATATCCTTGTCAATAATGCGGCGGCGGCGAAGTTGGTTTTGCCGAATTCCGAAGCCATTTCGGATGAGGTTTGGCAGGAGAGCATTGCGTCAAATTTGTTATCCGTCGTTCGCGTGACAAACGCGGCGTTGCCTGCGCTGAAAGAGTCAACACAAGGTTCCATCCTCAACATCTCATCCGGAAGTGATCTGCCAGGCAATGGTCCATTGGTTCACTACGGCGCAAGCAAAGCTGCAATGAACTACTACACGAAAGCATTGGCGAAGGAGCTAGGTGCTGCCCACAAGATTCGCGTGAACATCGTCACGCCCGGCGGCGTGGAGACCCCAGGCGGAGATATCATCCGCCACGAGCTGATGGCTGCTATGGGCGCGCCGCCTGAAGCTGCCGCTGCTATGGTTCCGCTTGGCCGACTTGGTTTACCCTCGGACATTGCAGAAGCGTCGGTTTTCTTGCTTTCGCCACGCGCCATTTGGATCACCGGCGTGAACTTCCATGTCAACGGTGGGTTCACTTTCTAAACCATTTGCTCATTCCAAAGAAAAATCAGCCTCGCTGTGGGTTAGCGAGCCTGATTTTCTTTGTGATTGCTGCGTCGTCCTTCGTTGAGATAGCCCATGTATTGAAGGGCGGTATCAACGACTCTCATCAATTCTGCTTTGGTCGCTCCGCTCGCGTGCTGCACGCCAAGCCCTTGAATGAGCGCAGCAACGTATCGAGTCAATGCCGCCGGGTCAACATCTTCGCCAAGATCTCCAGACTTCTTAGCCTGCTCGAATCGCTTTCTCGCGAGCGATAATCCATTCTTCCTGAGCTGAATCAACCACTGCTTGACGGGGTCTGCCTCGTCTCCGACCGCTAGTCCGTGTACCGAAAGGCAACCCTTCGGATTGCCGGGAGTCGCTAGGAAATCCACGGTGCCACGAAGCGACGATTCGATTACTTCCCGGATCGTGGGCTTCTCAAGCGCTTTGCGTATATATCCCTGATACGTCGCGAGGTAACGCTCAAATGCCTTCTTGAAGAGTTCTTCCTTGTTGCCGAAAGCGGCCCACATACTGGAGCGGTTAATCCGCATGGCATCTGTCAGATCGGCGAGCGTAGCCCCTTCGTATCCCTTTTCCCAAAAGACACGCATCGCCGCATCCAGCGCAGCAGTAGTGTCGAACCCCCGAGGGCGGCCCATCATTAGATTGTCAGTCCTCTTAGCCATACCATCCATTTGATACACATCTGGACCGAAAAGGTCGAAAGTTCTTGGCCTCATGTAAATCTAGTCTTTGAGCACAAGAAGGGGGCTGGAGGGCCCCCTGTACAAGAACATTAGCCCTGATAAACGCGCTTCTCGCCAGTTTGCCCCGCTCTGTCTCAGGCCAGGGGGGACCATTCCGGGAATTCTGTACGCTAAGGGCTACCCAGTCTTTGATTCCAGCTCATTCTGTACGCTAAGGGTACCCCGCCGGAGTCCCCGCAGCCGCTGAAGCGTCGTAGTTTGACGCAAATCCCAGATGTAATCGCCGGTTAGGTTAATGTGTTCCCAGCCAGGCGGGAAAGATGCGGTAGGCATTCGGTGGAAACCGGCGTTCCTTGCCGTTCAAGCGCCGCTACCGCCTGCTCCAAATATACGGTATTCCAGAGGATGATCGCGGCGACAACCAGATTGAGGCCACTCGCCTTGTTTTGCAGATCGTCGCGCAGTCGATCGCGAACCGCCCCACGGCGGTAGAAGAAGATGGCCCGAGCCATGGAGTTCCGCGCCTCGCCTTTGTTCAAGCCGAGATGCACTCGGCGCCGGAGTTCCGGGCTTTGAATCCATTCCAGTGTGAACAGCGTTCGCTCGATCCGGCCAAGTTCGCGTAATGCCAGCGCCAGCCCGTTCTGTCGAGGGTATGCCGCCAGTTTCCCCAGAATCAGTGAGGCCGAGACCGTTCCCAGACTGATCGAGCTGATCAGCCGTAGAAGATCATCCCAGTATTGCTCGATGCGTCTTGTATTCACGGTGCCGCCGATCAGCGGGCGCAACGCGGGATATTTGGCCGGTTTTGCCATCGTGTAGAGCTTGTGGTCGCCGAGGTCGCGGATGCGCGGAGCAAATCGAAAGCCCAGCATGTGACACGTCCCGAACACCTGATCGGTGAAACCAGCCGTATCCGTATAATGTTCCCTGATCCGAAGATCGGTATCGTGTCCGAGCAGCCCGTCCAGCACGTGCAATGCATCGCGCACTGTCGAGTTGATCACCTTCGTGTGAAACGGGCCGTATTGATCGGACACGTGAGTGTAGAACGTGACCGTTGGATCGCGCCCGTACTTGGCATTGATGGTCGCAGTTGCTGGGCGGCGGGTTGAAATCGGAAATGCCTGACCGTCCGAGGATGATGTTGTTCCGTCGCCCCAGTGCCGGGCAAATGGCAATTTGTGATGCATGTTAATGATTTCGGCCAGCGCTTTCGAATACGTTTCTTCGCGAATGTGCCAGTCTGCGGTCCACGAGAGCCGATCGAACGTAAGGCCCGGACAGGCATCAGCCATCTTGGTCATGCCCTGGTTCGTCGCATCCGCGAGAACGGCGGACAGCAGAACCACCTTGTCCTTGGCTGGCTCATTATTGTGGAGATGCGTGAAGCAACCGGTGAACCGGGTCCAGCCGTCGACTTCTGTGAGGAGGTCCGTCAGCTTGATCCGGGGCAGGAGATCATAAGCGCGTTCCGTCCATTCTTCAGCTGTCTCCGGCACGGTCCGGGACAAGGCAGTGAAATGAAGATGGCCGTTTTCCAACCGGACTTCTGGCAGTTCGCTTTTCTCGGCAAGCGAACCAACCCGGTGCAGCTGTTCATGAAGCAACTCGCGGCGCTCACTTAAATAGGTGGTGCAATCGATCTTGACCGCTACACCGGCAGCACCTCTCGCCCGGACACCGGGCCAGGATTCTTTCGAAATCAGATAGCTTTCAAAATCTCCATAACGTCGGCTTCCCATGACCCAGACGTCCCCGGAACGCAGACCGTTGCGAAGTTCCGATAGCGCGCACAGTTCGTAATAGCAACGGTCGATCTGATCGCCAGAGAACACATGCGGTGCCCAGCGTTGCCTGACGAAGCCGGAGGGAGCCGAATTGGGGCACCTTGCGTTCACCAGATTCATTCATCTCTCGAAGTAGTTCGATAGCTTTCAGTAGACAGGCGCAGGGCGGTGCAACCTTGAAATCGAAAGTGTTCAGAAGGGTCGGACTGTACTGGCGAATCTGCGGATACTGGTCGCGCATTTCGTCCAGGAAATCACAATCGAACGGCTCGACCAGGCGTTCCGCCTCCTCTACGGTGGTTGCAAACTGATCCCATCCGAGGACGGACTCAACCGCCTTGCTCAGGTCGCCTTTTACATTGTAGGCGGCGATCAGAGTTTTGCCGACCTCTGCGTATAGTCTCACCTTGTCATTGATGGCTTTGGCATTCTGCTGGAAACCCTCCTGCTGCTTGCGCTCGCTCCGATTGAACAAGCGGCCAATTATCTGGTCATGCATGTCGATCCCCTGATCCGTGAATTCTTGGGCCGTACGGATCAGAAACGCCACGAGTAGAGACTGGCGCTTTTCCTCGCGGAAGCGGTTGAGATGTTGAAGAGAATACCTGGCTCCCTCGCGCGCCAATTGCTGCAGACGGCTTTGATGGACGGTACTGCCGATTCCGTGGTTCAGTCCGATGGTTCGAATAACACCCAGTTTCTCGCATACTCGAAGGAAGTTCGCCGGCGTCGCCCGTCCGATGGCTTGGCGCAACCATGCAAGCCCTTTAGGTCCGCTGTCGCTGGCGGTGAGCTGATCCAACTGGCGACACTGTCCAATCGTAAGTCCAGATGTGAGCTGGTGGAAGATCGTCGCCTCAGCACGTGCGAGGATTTCCCATGCAAGGTCTTCAACGGTCGACAATGCCGGCACGATGATCTTCTGTATTCGCATTTGGTTGAGCAACGCCGCGATCAATAGTATTGGTTTCGGCGAACGCAGCGCGTCGGGAAGCACGTGATCGGTGAGCTTGCTTGATAGCGCGTCAGTGAACGGCTGGAAACCAAAATCGCGCTGCAATTCCAACAGGTGCTCGCGCCTTGTTGCTTCGCGGAAGCGGCCGTACTCCCGCAAGAGTTCCGGGCTGACATTCAGTTGCTGTGCCACATAAGCCAAAAGTTGCGGCGCCGGTGTTTCTGTCGAGCTGCACTTTACGACCGGATTGGACTTTGTTTGTTATCAAGGGGGTCCGGTCGATTAGTACAAATGTCGTTGTACTAATTGACCGGATTATTGTACTTAACGACCGGAAAATCTCGCCGCGTCCGCTTTGCAACGCGAAGGGCCAAATCCGCACGCGGCTGCCGTTTATTCTCGAAATGTTCACAAAGCTGTCATCTTCCGTTCTCACTTCCCCTCTCTACCGAACTCCTCCTAAAACTCCGTCGCGACAGTGGAACGCCTCGGGAGCATGCGGCACTGTCCGGGCGTTACGTACAATTCCGTCCGGTTGTTAAGTACAAACCTGTCCGGTTATTAAGTACAATTTTGTCCGGTCGTTTAGTGCAATTCACAACGGTGTTTCGGTGATTAAGCAGGCGAAATCTACCTCGAAAAGTTCACGTCCGGTCGTTAAGTGCAGCTCGACAGGGGCCCATCCAAGAAATAAAATCATATCGTTAAGGCTTCTCCCTGGGTGTATAGTCTCAGGCTATTGAGTGTAGAGGGGGACGTTCCTGACAAATTAATAATGCGGAGGAGGTATTATGCCCACAGTCATCGGCCAGTCTGCTGACCCCAGTGAACCCGGAGTTCTCGGGACCCCCTTAAACACAGGAAATGCTCCCATTTTCTACCCCGCCGTTGGCGTCAAAGGCGATGGTGGTGCGGGTGGCCCCTTCGTGGCTGGAACCCCGGGAAGGACGGGGATCGGAGTTTACGGCACGAGCGCCGACCCGAACGGCGCCGGCGTATGGGGCGAAAACACGGCTGGCGGCATGGCGGGCCAATTTGACGGAAATGTTTGGGTCACCGGGGGCAATCTGAAGGTGAACACCAACGTCGGGCAAGCCATAACGGCCACCAGTACCGACCCCAGCAACGATGCCATTAACGCGACGACTTCCTCGGCGGAGCACGCAGCAGTATCCGCCAATAACACATCTCAGTTCACCGGCAAGGTACCCTCGGGATTCGCACTCTGGGCGAGTTCAAACGCAACTGGGATCTTCGCGCAAGGCAATCCCGCCGGGTACTTTAACGGCGATGTTCAAGTGACCGGCGATCTTATCTTAATCAACTCTCCAGCAAGCGGCGACGTTGCCGAGGACTTCGACCTCGAAGACGACCCCCAACACGCAGAGCCCGGCACGGTCCTAATCATAAACTTGAATGGAAAGCTATGTGCCAGCCTTGAAGCGTATGATACTCGTGTAGCGGGCGTGGTTTCAGGTGCAGGTGAACTCAGGCCCGCCCTCGTTCTACAACGAATAAGAGCTATGGGGAGACGCTCCCCTATCGCGCTCATTGGTAAGGCATTTTGTAAAGTGGACGCCGACTTCGGAAGCGTCGTCGCTGGCGATCTCCTCACCACCTCAGCCACGCAGGGCCATGCGATGAAGGTGATAGACCGCTCAAAGGCACTCGGGGCGATCTTGGGGAAGGCATTGGGGTCTCTGAAGAGCGGTCGTGGCTTAGTTCCAATCCTTGTCAGTCTTCGATAACGTTCAGAGAGGATCAAAATGGCTCTTGCCCCTCAATCGCTTGCAACGGCCGCACAAAGTCTCCAGCAAAAGGACTTGGACGCTTTAAATACCGCCCTCGGCGTGTTGGCGAACGTTATGCAGATTGTAAGCACCGCAGCCATCCTGTTTCAGCTGATCGAAAACGCGTTCTCGACTGGCCCCGATACGACAGATGTGCTCAACGAGATCCAGGTGACGGTGAACGACATTTATCAACTCGATTCGGCCGGGCAGGTCCTAAATAAAATGCAAACCCTAGCCAACCTGGTTAACGGGGGGCAGGAAGACCTAAGCATGCTCTTACAGGAAGTGAAAAACGGCGCGAGTATAAATGACCAAGAGTTTTCCCAGTTTTACCCTACCGCGCACGACGCAGCCTACGATTTCCACGATATTTCTTACTGGCTCAGGCCATACCTCGCGGACCTCGCATTTTGGGACACTTGGTTCCCCAATAATGGCCAACCCCCAATTTCTAGTTTCGAGGGGGCTACATTTGTCTACGATCCGCAGTTGTCGTTGCTGGCGTTCGTGATTGCGATCACTACCTTCACCTACTTCACCATGATATATCACCCCGACGACCCGCTGGCTGTGGCGCCCTACTTTACCGATCTGGCTACTTATCTGGAACAGAACTATGAGACCAGCACTGCCGGGTTGTTGACGGTCCCCCTCCCATCGCTTGACGACTTACTGCAAATGGTACAGTTCGCTGTGGGCGGTGTGCTTATTAATCCTGTCGATGGACAAAGCCTCCCTGACTTGGGTAGCTCCGGTTTCTCGCAACCGTTTCAGATGTGGCATGGCGAAATTGGTGTCACGGATATTTACTCGGTATTTGGAGCGGAAGGCTATTCTTCGTCACTATCACAATTTGGATTCTTCGTTCCGACTACAAATTCAGGCAATATCATTGATGTGTACCCGACTCTTGGTACGTTGCTGAACTCGTGGCTTCTCAGCCCGCCCGGTTGGACTTATCCTGACCTTACCGTTGCGCAGCAGAACGTTTACCGATGGTTTCGTATTCGCATGCGCCTCGGGAATTTGGCGAGGTGGAAGGGGCTTTATCTTGCCAAAGGTTATGACAGTGTCTGGTCCTTTATACAAAAACTTCGTGCTTTGAGCGCCGGGCAACCAGGTGCTCCAGGGTACAACTCCCCGCCCACTCCAGGCCCGGCGGCCACGGATCGCAATGCACATTGGTGCTTGTCTGATTTCGACGCCATCATAAGCGAGCTGGACGGGAGCATAAGCGAGCTGGACGGGAATTATGGTGTAGGTTATACGTATTCTAACTACTATAACTGGACTCTGACGCACGCCTCTCAAGAGGGCGAGTTCGCGACCTCGATTACCGCGGAGAACATAATCACTAGGCTCCGGGGGGTGATCGATACTTCGACCGATTACGCGTCGCCGCAAAATATCTCGATTGGGCAACGACCGCCTTTGCCGCTACCAACACCCCCGCGGCCGCTTTCGCTTCGGCAAACCATCCTTGCGGCAGCGATCTGACTCTCACGAAAAATATCTCGAATTACTACCTGGTAGGGTCGGGGAAAGGCGCCACACTCCGTAGGTTCGACTGCGAACTGAAAGCTTTTGAAGTGACTGTTCGTCGAAAGAAGTACTCTTTCGATCGAACTTCGTCTTCCATGACGAATACTCTATGAGCCATGGCCGGGAGGTAACGACTGGTCAGAAAGCGCTCGGTCAACGAATCCTGCAGCCACAAGGTTGGCACCCGAACCGTGAGGGAACGGTGCAGCTGCTAGCTGATCTTTCGCAGTTGGGGCCATGCCGAGATGAGTGAGATTTTAGGACATTGCATCAGAAAGATTCACAGATCGTTGGCCAGAGGTGCGGTTTGCGACGCATACAGAAGCGAGTCATGGTCGTGCTTCCTTAACCATTGGTAATGTGGCCGACTGCGAATTGCCGGGCTTGAACTGCACCGCCACCTCTTTTATCCAGGGCTCCGGCGGCCGGCTCAGATTCACGGCATACTCTCCGAACCTTTTCACGGTGCTGGTTTGGTACGGGCTCAGCAACGAGAGATCCGCAGCGCTGATCTTACACCCGTCTCGCTTCAGATCCGTCACTATCCTTGCCATGTCGATGGTGTTCTGCAGAATCACGGCGGTGGCCACGAGGTCGTTGTAGCGCAAATGTTTCTGCTGTTCGTCGGGATCGTTTTCGGCAATCACGTCCCCGCCAAATGACAACCACTTGGCAAAGCCGTTGTAAGATTCGATCTTGTTGGTTGTGCCAGTCACTTGTTGACGCAGCGGCAGGCTCGAGATCCATTGCAGCAGAAAAATGGTGCGGACCGCTCGCCCGACTTCCTGGGCGGCAAGGAAGAGACGATTTTGACGGCTGTAGTTGCCCAACTTGCGCAACAGTAACGCCGAAGAGATCTTTCCCTCTTGAATCGAGAGCGCCACCTGCATTAGGTCCTTCCAGTGGGTCTCGATCAAATCCCAGTCGATCGCTTCAGTGAACAAGGAATCGATGTTCTTGTAGCGGGTTTTCTTGGAAGGCCGGAAAAAGTGCAGGTCTTTCCAGTTCCGAATCCGCGGCATCAGGTTGATACCCAGCAGATGAGTGAAGGCGAAAACGGTCGTTGACTGCCCTTGCGTGTCGGAATGTACGGTGTCGGCCTTGACGCTGAGCTGGCTCTTCATGAGCCCTTCGATAACATAAACCGCTTCCCACACACCCGGGGGGATGAAGTGGCAGAAAACGGCGACGTAGTTGTTGGCCACGTGCCGATAAGCAACGGCTCCCATCTTCCGGTATCGAAAATGATATCCCGCCAGCAGGTTCTCCTCATAGAAGTCATACTGGGTTCCGTCGGCCGCCACTGTGCGACCGTCACCCCACGCTTTGGGCAAATCCAGTTGCAGGTAAAGTTCAATCAATTCCCGCTGCGCGGCTTCCAAGTTCTCGACGTTAAAGTGGCGTCTGTTCGCAAACGACAGTGCGTGTGCCGAAACCGCTCCCGACATATGCCGGGCAGCTTGATTCGGCCCGAGATTACAGCCGATCGCAAATACCGTCTGTATGTAGCGCTCCGCCGCCCGTTCCACCTTGGGATCGGAGCCCGACAATGGACCAAAGTTACGCGTGAAGTTCGTCCAGTGCTCGATGTTGACGAGGATGTCCAGCAGATTTCTAGTCGGCATCTTCTGCGTGATACGGGTTCGTAACATTACCGCCGATTCCAAAACATCCTTGGCCGAAACTCTTTTCAGCACTGGTTCTCCGGACGGACTGATAGAGAGGTCTCCATTCTCCGGATACTTCTGATCTACTTGCGCCGCGGTTTCCATCAGCCTCGTCTTCAATTCCTTCACGAAAGCGGCCGCCGTATCCGGCAGGCTCACTCGTCGGCAAAAATTCTTCAAGCCCACCTCGCATTCTTTCCAGGACAGCAGGTGTTGACGATAGTCAGCGAACGACTCGGAGCCTACGACACTGATGTCGCCGGATCTCAATTCGGCGGCGAGCTGAGAGAATACGCAGACTTCCAACTGCCGACGATTAATCCCATCTTTTTGGCCGTTGACTGGCTGCTTGAGCAATTTCTGCCAGCGATCTGACGCAAAGGAGAGATCAATCTCCTCGGCTGCGATCCAATCCACCCGCTTGTGCTCATGGTTCAGCACTACCTCCAGGGCGCTCAGTAACGCCTGGTCTTGCGTGGTAGATTTCATCACGATGGCGCGGGCCAATCGGAACAGGACGTAACGAAGAGGAACGAAATGCTTCCAAAGCAGCGGTAAATAGTTGTCGCCTTGCCAAAGCCGTACGGCTGCGCACTCTTCCCGCAGCCTCTCCAGTCCTCCGTCGGTCGATAGTAACGCGCGAACTCTTCGGCCTGCCTGCTGATCGCTTAGACTGCTTCCGGCGATGGCCGCGACGTCATCCAGCGTGCCAATGAGTTTCTCAGATCTCTCGCGCTGCCCCAACTGGATCTCAACCAGTTGCTCTTTGGCCCGCTTGTGAATCGTCGACATTCGTTTCAAGAGCATCTCGGCAATATCGTCTTTGGTCCTCACCCCCATGCGGTAGATGAGACACAGGAGCAGAGTGTATCGATTCGCCGGAGCGAAGTCCTGCAGTTCTCCGGCATCCAACGCTTTCGCTTGATGGGCGAAGTTGCGGATTTTCATCGGCGCGATTCCCGCAAGTGGGCCCTCGACGTCTCCAAAGGAGTTCAACCAATCCAGATGGTCGAGTAAATCTTCCAGGTGCTGTCGCGATGGTCGCTGCGGTAGTTTCTTGAGTCTGTTGAACTCTGTTTGCCTTTGCTCGAACTCGGCCGTCAGCAAGCGATCCAGCTGTTGGGTTTGGGCAGTCGTGAGGCAGTTGAAGGCTTGCTGCGCAAGCCGACGTTGTACAACACCATGGACTCGCTGGGCGATGCGATTTAAGGTCCAGAATGCAGGGAGCTCATAGCGTTTTTGGATCAGCTCTTCGATAGCTGCATTGATCAAGTCCGCAGTCGGGTTCATCACTTGTGCTGCTCTGTAAACTGCCTGCACTGCGGTATGGCGGACTTGCTTCCCAGAGAAGGTCTTAATGCCCAAGTAGGACCGAATCGTGTCGCAGTGACGATAGAGGGTCCGTGAGTTCTCGTACGCCAACGGCACCTCCGGTCGAAGATGCAGGAAGCTGCGCAGATGATCAACGATGATCGCAGGGATCTCTTTCATCGATGGGAAGTAATGAAGTCGCTGGAAGCACTTCAGCAGGGCCAGAAAGCAGAAAGCGTGCTGATTGGTCCGGGTACTGCTTTGTGCGAACTCTAGTTCCCCCTCCGTGGGCGTAAACGACTGCTCCAGTTCGCTGGTGGTCACGGTGGGGCTGAATTGCGGATACGCGGTGCGCTCGGCGGATGGCAAGATTCTCCTCCATGCGGTGTTTCCGAGGAGAAATACTAAAGCCTAAACAACATCAAAATCGACGGCTGTAAGCGATTGATTTATCAACCGGTTCCTGACTCTATGTACAAAAAACTCACTCATCTCGGCATGGGGCGA
>Ga0210398_10004367_pt1 | contig 13282 bp, 8 predicted proteins | sample IncBWC4OmetaG_FD_161047 | JGI IMG/M metagenome (GOLD analysis project Ga0210398, IMG submission 161047) | Forest soil microbial communities from Barre Woods Harvard Forest LTER site, Petersham, Massachusetts, United States - Inc-BW-C-4-O | ecosystem: Environmental > Terrestrial > Soil >... | reverse complement strand
GGCCGAGAGTCTCAAGGCCGAGTTGTCCAGCAAAGCCACCACGGAGCAACGCCTCCGGCGATTTTACGAAACTCTGGGAAACACCACGGAGGTAGGGCGGCCGCTCTGGCAGGCCGTAATTCTCGCTGGCGCGATGGATCCGGTACGCTCGCCCGAGTTGCGGGGAGCCGAGGCGGTCACGGTCAGCCTTCTCCGCGAAATTATCGCCGAGGGCCAAAAAAATGGCGAGATCACACAGGATTTTCCGGTCGTTCATCTCGCCGAATTCATGGAGGGGCTCTTCAACACCGTCGTCCGGCAATGGGCTGTGGATCTGACCGGGCCTCACAAGCTCACGGAGCGGGTGCGCAACGCCGTCGAATTTTTCTTGCGCGGCGCCAAGCCCTAATCGGCAGCGCGAAATCACTTCCAGCCTTTCTCAGAATCAAAGGAGCTCCATTCCATTGTGCGAAGGCCTTGAATCACGCATCCCCAATCCGTTGAGGCAGAGGCAATGAAAGCCGCCGTGCTCGGCGAATTCAAAACGCCGCTGAGCATCAAAGACGTCGATCAACCGCAACCCGACGCGCAGGAAGTGCTCGTCGAAGTCGAAGCATGCGGCGTCTGCCATTCGGATTTGCACGTGGCCGATGGTGATTGGCCGCAGCTCGTCCCGATCACCAAGAGGCCTTTGATCCTGGGACACGAAATCGCCGGCCGCGTCGTGGAAAAAGGCGCTTCCGTCCATCAATTGGAAGTTGGCGACCGCGTGGGCGTGTCGTGGGTGTACTGGACCTGCGGCGAATGCGATTTCTGCCGTGAAGGCAACGAGAATCTCTGCGTGAAACAAAAAATTACCGGTGTCACCGTCGACGGCGGATACGCCGAGTTCGTCAAGGTACCCGCAAGCCATGCCACGAGAATTCCCGACGGACTCTCCTCGGTCGACGCCGCGCCGCTGTTCTGTGCGGGAGTCACCGTCTACCGTGCTCTGAAACACGCCAAAATCCAGCCAGGCCAGCGTTTGGCGGTCTTTGGCGTCGGCGGCCTGGGCCACTTGGCGATACAGATTGGGTTGGGTCTGGGGGCGATCGTCACGGCCATTGATGTTTTCGACGAGAAACTCGCACAAGCCAAATCGCTAGGCGCCTCGGTCGCGCTGAATGCGGCGACCATAAATGTGGTCAAAGAACTGCGGCGCACGGGCGGCGTTCACACGGCGCTGGTCACCTCTGCCTCAAAAAAAGCTTATGACACAGCTTTTCCCTGCGTCAGGCCCACCGGAATGCTCCTCGTAGTCGGCCTGCCTTCGGAGCCTCTTTGTTTTCCGCCCATTCTGATGGCGGCAACAGAGGTGCGCATCCAGGCTTCCTCCGTCGGAACACGAGAGGACTTAGAAGAGGTCCTGGCCCTGGGCGCCGCGGGTAAAGTTCGCTGCCAAACCGCCACCCGCCCACTGGCCGAAGTCAACCAAGTCCTGGAGCAATTGCGTCACGGCCAAGTCTCAGGTCGGATAGTACTCCTACCCCGCTGAACCGCGTGTCGCGGCCGGGCCGCGCTCTGGAGTGACTGCCGCGCTCTGCCCCAGCATGCGGGCCGCCCTCCCTATCTCCTCAGGACGCCATCCGACGGTCCGGCCAAAGGCCCGGCTGGCCCTCGCTCGACTGGCCATCGCTCGGTTTCGTCTTGACGTTAGTCAATATTATGTGATACGGACAATCATAATTTTGGATGCATCCGTCGGGGGGCATGGGGTCCTTGGGTTTCCAAAGGATGACGTAGAGTCTCCTGCAGTACCTCCATGCGAATTACCTGGCTAGCTAAAACCGGCGATGGGTCCGGTAACCCTCGTCGAGGGAGTCTCAGCCGGGCAATCGGTGCAAGGAGCAGAGCGTAGTTGGTCCAACTCAGCAAAAGTTCCGTGATCTGTTCGTTGAACCAGGAGGAATTATGAGGTCAACCTTACTTGCTGGCATATTCCTGTCCTTTGCATGCTTGCTGCCTGCAAACAGCGTGACGCGCGCCCAGGGCACAGGTACATCGGGAGAGATCCGCGGGACGGTGATGGATCCCACTGGGGGGACAGTTCCGAAAGCCACCGTAACGGTCGAAGATGCCGAGAAGGGCATCCGGCGGACCTCGGTGACGGAGACCGAGGGCCAGTATCGCGTGACGGGGCTCCCGCCGGCCTCCTACACCGTTATCGTGGACACTTCCGGCTTCCAGAAGGAAATCCGGAAGGATGTAGTCGTCAACGTTGGACAGACCGTCATTCTGGATTTTCATTTGCAATTGGCGTCGGCCACGGCCCAGGTGGAAGTAACCGGGGAGTTGCCGGTGGTGGAGACCGAGAGAGGGAGCCAGGCGGACACACTGACCCAGGAGGATATCGCCAACCTACCCATCGATCGGCGCGACTATCTGACCTTCACGCTCTTGACTCCGGGGGTTTCGAATTCCACGCGCCTGGCTTCCGACCAGGATTTTCGAGTGAAATCAACCCCGCAGAGCGGTCTTTCGTTCTATGGCAGCAATGGCCGCGGCAATAGCATCACCGTTGACGGTGGAGAAGCCAATGATGACGCGGGCGGAGTGCGTCTCACACTCAGCCAGGATGCCGTCCAGGAGTTTCAAGTCAACCGCAGCAATTACACGGCGGAGCTCGGCGGGGCGAGCGGCGCAACGATTAACATCGTCTCCAAGTCCGGGACGAACGAGCTGCACGGCACCCTTTACAGTTACTTCCGCAACGACGGCCTGGACGCCGCTGACCCGTTTGCCCGTACGCAGGCGCTGGCGCCGGGTGCGATTTTCGATCCGACGCAGGCGGACGCTAACAGCGTCAATACGAAGAATTCCTTGAGCCGCTATCAGTTTGGCGGCACGGCGGGCTTCCCGATCAGGAAAGACAAATCCTTTCTGTTCGTTTCCTTCGAAGGGTTGCTCCAAGATGCGCAGAATTCCGTTCCGATCCTGACCAGCACGAGTCTTCTCCGACCGACGGCTGCGCAAAATGCGATTATCGCTGGATTGACGGCGCAAGGCGCCACTCCGGTAACCTGCTTCGCAGGCATGCCACAAATTCCGGCAGCTTTCTGCGCCGGGGCACTCGCTAACGGTTTGACGGTCAGCCAATCCACGGGGCTTTCGCAGATTCAAAACGGGCTGAACGGTTTCCTGGTGGGCGCGCTAGAGTCAAACGGCGGACTGTTCCCTTACAACACCCGAGAGTACCTGGCGTCTGGGAGGTTCGATCACCGATTCAGCGATGCGAGTCAGATAAGCGTCACGTACAGGTATGGGCATGATCGCGAGGAAAATCCCGACGTGCAATCGCTAACGGGCTTTTCGGCGGGCAGTGCGGTTCGCGGCTATGACGACAACATTTTGGCCGCCTTTTATCATCAGTTCAGCGCCACCGCTCAGAACGAACTCCGGTTGCAATTTGACTTCTATAACACCGGCGTAATTCCAAACGAACCTGGGGAAGCCGGACTGCAAATCCCCGGCTTTGTGAATAATTTGGGAACGAACATCTTTCTGCCTGAATCCAGCATTACGCGCAGATATGAAATCGCGGACAACTTCACGCTGGTTCGCGGGCACCATACTCTTAAATTCGGAGGTTCCGAGCTGCTTCGCGGCAATCATACGGAATCGCACACGTTCTTCCCGGGGCGTTTCGTGTTTAGTTCCTTGCCTGGCGGTGCCATTAGCCCGCAGCTGGCGAGTACCAGTATAACTTCGCTGCAAGCGGCTTCGTTTGGTATTCCGGTGGTTTTCCAGCAGGGCTTCGGCAATCCAGTTTACCCGTATTACACAAGGCCGTTCACGGCGGGCTACTTTCAGGATACGTGGCAGATCCGGCCCAATCTGACCGTGAATCTCGGCCTTCGCTATGAGCTTGACACGCAGTACGCTCCGTTGAACACATACAAAAAAGATTTTGGCCCTCGAGTCTCCTTCGCCTGGGATCCGTTCGGGGACCACAAGACGGTCATTCGTGGCGGCTACGGGATCTTTTACGCACCGATCTATGACCAGATTACGTCTGTGGATTACTCCCTCGGAGTTCGGAATGCGAACAACAGTTCGGTGGGAAACACGACGAAAGCGGGGCAAGTGAACAACCTGGACGCCATTTGCGGATTTTCCGGATTCCCCGGCACCATTTTTCCGGGTAACGGAAGCAGTCCCTGCAATCGCGAAATCTCCATTTACATCGTTCCCATCCAGGGAGTCCCCGGCGGCGCCGCAAATCTCAGTGCCCCGGGAGTCTTCCAGACGCTGTTCGCTGAGGGGGCGATCTCTTGCACGACACCGCCTCCGGGGAGCAGCGCTTGCATTACCCCGGCCTTACTTGGGCAGCCTGGGCTGGGGCTGAATGTTGCCAATAGCGGTCCCCTTGGTCCGCTTCAAGTGGTTTTCGTCGACCAGCCTAATTTTAGACCTCCCTATTCGCAACAGGCCGAGTTTGGCATTGAGCGCCAGATTGTTCCGGGACTCTCTATCTCCGCCAGTTACATCTACTCTCATACCATCGGCCTCCCCACCGCCATTGACACCAATCTGCTGCCAGCGCCACTTAGCACCATTCCGCTGGCCAACGGGAAAACTGTCTCCTACCGAAACTGGAATCCTAGCGCGGGCACCCCGGGCGACCCAGATCCGCTGGGCGGCGCGGAGTTCCCCGGGGGTGTCTCGCCATGCGCCAATCCTTTCATGTGCTTTGTGAATCCGTTCATCGTGCAAAACAACGAATACGCTTCCGTTGGTTCCGCGCTTTACCAAGGCGGAATTCTAGAAATCAAGAAGCGCTTCAGCAATCATTTTTCCGTGTTAGGCAATTACACCTATAGCAAAGGATTCGACACGGGTACTGATTTTAACAGCGATTATGGCCCGCAAGATCCCACCAACCTGGGCGCCGACCGCGGACTTTCCGAATTCGATCAGCGTCACAAGGTCGTGATCGCCGGCGTAATTGACAGCCCTTGGACGAATCCTATCCTTGCCGGTTTTCAATTGGCGCCCATTTTTACCTACAATAGCGGGCATCCGTTCAACTTGCTGGCGGGGGGCGAAGTGAACGGCGACAATCACACCACGAACGAGCGCCCCATTGGCGCCGGCCGCGACACTGGACTCGGCCCGAGTTACACCAATTTCGACATGCGCCTGAGTTGGCAACATAAACTCGGCGAAAAGGCCAGAGTGCAACTTACAGCGGAGGGCTTCAACATCGCCAACCATACCAACTTCGCAAGCGTGAACAACGTGGTGAATCCTCTCTTTGGCATTCAAACAGGGCCAACTGTTTGCCCGCTCGCCGGTACCTGCGCTACGGGTAACACCAGTTTTAACGTTCACGGGAGCGCAGCTCTCTCTCCGAGCCAGCCGCTTGGCTTCACTTCCGATTTCCCCAAGCGTGAAATTCAGCTCGGCCTGCGACTGACGTTCTAGTTCTCAGGAGACCTGCTCCGGCGCCTACGAGCGGCGAGCCGATGTCCGGATTTTTCTTGCCGCCAGCCTCAGCTGATATTCCGATTTTGCTTTTAGGAGGAATCTGATATGTGGCAGAAAACGAAGCGGGCAATCTTTTTCTCAGTCTCCGTGGCAATCCTTCTTTTTTCGGTTACGGGCAGCGCTCGCGCGCAGGCAGGCGTCACCACGCTCCCCGGAACTCTTCCAGACGGAGCGACCTACTTGATTGAAGTGCCGGCAAACTGGAATGGCACTTTATTTCTCTACAGCCATGGCTACGTGACCCCTGGCAGTAAGAACCCGGCGCAGGATGTCGGTGACCCCGTGACGCGTCTTTTTATGCTCTCCAGCGGGTACGCCTTGGCCGGATCTTCCTACGCCACGACCGGCTGGGCCATCCATGAAGCGCTGCCGGACCAAATCGCCGTTCTTGACCTGTTCAAGAAAATGGTCGGGCATCCGAAAAGGACCATCGCCTGGGGACACTCGCTCGGCGGAATCATCACCGCCGGCCTCATCCAGCGCCACCCGGATCGCTTTGACGCAGCGTTGCCCATGTGTGGTGTGCTCTCCGGCGGCGTGGCCACATGGAACACGGCGCTCGATTCGGAGTTTGCTTTCAAGACCCTCCTCGCGCCGGGAACTGGTCTCGAGGTCGTCAATATTGCCAACCCCATTGCAAATCTCAACCTCGCCGAAGTTCTGCTTGCGGAAGCCCAAGCCACGCCGCAGGGCCGAGCGCGGATAGCTCTGGCCGGCGCCCTCGCCGACTTGCCGGGGTGGTTCACTCCGCTGTCACCTGAGCCGGCGCCAAGCGATTTTTCGGGACAGGAGACAAACCAGTTTCTGTGGGACCAACAAGTGGACTTTCCATTTGTCTTTGCGTTTCGTGCGGAACTTGAGTTTCGCGCACAGGGCAATGTCTCCTGGAACACGGGGGTCGACTACCGCAAACAGTTGGATCGCTCGATTGGCCGCGACCAGGTTCGCGCGCTTTACCAGCAGGCCGGCCTCGATCTGGAAGCCGATCTGGACACGCTTAATGATACTGCGCGCATCAGCGCCGACCCCGAAGCCGTTCATTACCTCGAGAGAAATATAATCTTCGACGGCGAAATCCATATCCCGGTCCTGACGCTGCATACCACGGGCGATGGATTGGTGGTGGTCCAGAACGAAAGCGCCTACCAACAAGTTGTCGATGAAGCGGGCAACGGAGAATTCCTGCGCCGCACCTTTGTCGAACGTGCGGGACACTGTGCCTTCACCCCCGCGGAAACCATCGCCGCCGTTCAGAGGCTCATCAACCGCTTGGATACGGGAAGATGGCACGACGTCGATGCCACCGACCTGAACAATGCCGCGGCAGCTCAGGGACTTTTTTTCAACGTCTTCGTCATTCTAGACGCAAACGACAACGTCGTGTCCCTTATTCCTACTCCGCCGGCGTATATCGAAGTTGAACCAAGCGCGTATCTTCGCCCGTTTGACGCGTCCGCGCGAGATTGCGATCGAGGATTTCCGTGCGGCAATGCGTTCTTGCAATTCAACCAACACTAGGCGATTCACTCCGTGCCGCATGATCCCGCACTTCGGAGCGGCCCAGCGCTGTTGGACAATAGCGTTAGTATCTAACATATGATATAAACACTCGCCACGCGCCATGCGCTGAGGGACAGTCCGGAATCCCGCAAAAAGCACGGAGCGCGGTGCATGCTCCAAAACACGAAGGAGTCCGATTCATGGATCTAAACCTAACCGCCGAAGAGCTGGCCTTTCGCGACGAACTCCGCGCGTGGCTCGCTTCTCATGTCCCCAAGGACTGGGAAGAGTGGCGCGAAAAACCTATGGAAGAGTCATTTCCCTATCTCCGCTCCTGGCAGCAAAAACTTCAAGAGGGCCGCTGGGCAGCCGTCTCCTGGCCCCAGGAGTACGGGGGCCGCGGGGCCACGCTAATGCAGCAGGCCATATTTTGGGAAGAGATGGCCCGCGTCGAAGCGCCGCCGATGGCCAACTCGCTCGGCCTTGGACTCATCGGCCCCACCATCATTGCCTACGGAACCGAAGCGCAGAAAAAACGCTACATCCCCAAAATCCTAAGCGCCGAAGAGATCTGGTGCCAAGGCTTCTCGGAACCAAACGCCGGTTCCGATCTCGCTGGTCTGCAAACCGAAGCGCGTCTCGACGGCGATCAGTACATTGTGAACGGTCAAAAAGTATGGACCAGCTATGGCTGGGTGGGCGACTGGTGCGAACTCGTCGTGCGCACCGACGCGACCGCCGCCAAGCACAAAGGCCTGACCGTCCTGCTTGTGGACATGAAATCACCGGGCGTCGAAGTTCGTCCTCTGCGTCAAATGACCGGCGAATCCGAATTCAACGAACTGTTCTTTCGCGACGTGCGCGTCCCCGCTCGAAATATCCTCGGCAAAGTGAATGACGGCTGGAACGTGGCGATGAGCACGCTGATGTACGAGCGCGGTTCCTACGGCGCACGACTGCATCTCATTTTCAAGCGCTACATGACCCGCCTCATCGAACTCGCGCGCACCATCCAGCGCAACGGCCGCCCGGCCGCCGAAGATCCCATCATTCGCCAGAAGCTGGCGCAGTGCAGCGCGGAAATCGAGATCATGCGCTTCAACCAGATGCGCGCCTTCAGCCGCATCACCGCCACCGGCGTCCCAGGCCCGGAAGGCTCGATCCAGAAAATTTTCTGGAGCGAACTGAACCAGCGCCTCCAGCAAATCGCCCAGGAAATTCTCGGCTCCTACGGTCAACTCCTCGGCGGAGACCCGCACGCCATCGACAAAGGGCTTTGGTCCTATGCCTATCTCCGCACCCGCGGAAACACCATCGAAGCCGGCACCAGCGAAGTGCAACGCAACATCATCGGGCATTTCGTTCTCGGCCTGCCCAGAAGCTACTAATCCAAACGCCGCGAAAGGACAAGCCATGCAATTCGGTCTAACTGAAAGCCAGGAATTCCTCAGAGACAGCGCTCGCAAATTTTTCGCCGGGGAATGCCCCAGCGCTGAAGTGCGCCGCCTGATGGAAACGGATACCGCCTACGACGCCGCGCTGTGGTCGAAGCTCGCCAACCAGGGTTACACCGGCATCATTTTTCCGGAAGAGTACGGTGGAGTTGGCCTCGGGAAAGTCGAGCTCATGCTGCTGATGGAAGAAGCCGGTCGCGCGCTCTTGCCGGGCCCGTTTTTCTCAACCGTCGTTCTTGCCGGTTCCGTTCTGGACGCTGTGGCCACCCCCGCTCACAAGAAACAATATCTGGAGCCCATCAGTCGCGGGGAAGTTCGTTCGACCGTCGCCCTGGTCGAAGAAAGCGCGAATTGGGACCCGCAGTCTGTCGCCATGATGGCCACCGGCGGAAAGCTCACCGGCAAGAAATTCTTCGTCTCGGACGCTGCCATCGCTGACTTCCTCATCGTGGTGGCTCGCGACGGCGTCTTTTTGGTGCACTCCAAAGCCCGCGGCCTGAAGATTACTCCCATGTCCGGAATGGATCTCACCCGAAAACTCTACGTCGCGGAATTCAGCGACACTCCAGCGGAAAAAATCGGCTCTACCTCGAATCTATCGCGCGCCTTCGATGTCTCGACCGCCGCGCTCGCCGCCGAACTAGTGGGCGGCATGCAGCGCACGCTGGATATCACCGTCGAATACGCCAAAACTCGAAAACAATTCGGCAAACCCATCGGCATGTTTCAAGCCGTGCAGCACCAGTGCGCCGACATGTACCTCGAAACCGAGAGTTCCCGCTCCGCGGTGTACTACGCCGGCTGGGCGCTCGAAGAGAATTCGCCGGATGCGGCCACGGCAGTTTCCATCGCCAAGATGTATGCCGGCGATGCCGCCCGCACCGTCGGCAACCGCGGCATCCAGATTCATGGCGGGATGGGTTTCACCTGGGAAAACGATGTTCACCTCTATTACCGCCGCGCGAAAGCCTCGGAAACGGTATTCGGCGACGCCACATTCCATCGTGAGCGCATCGCCTCCATGGTGATCGATTGCGCCAGCATCTCCGCGAAAAGCGGGTAAGCGTGCCTTCCTGAAACCAGAGAAGCCTTGACCGCCAGTGCCTGTCGCAACCGGAGTCTCCATGTCCTTCGCTCAAAATAAAGGCGCCAGAATATATTGGGATGAACAAGGCTCCGGTGAACCTCTCTTACTCATCATGGGCCTCAGCTACCCCTCGTCGATGTGGCATCGCAGCCGCCCGGTCCTCGCAAAAAATTATCGCACCATCGCTCTCGACAATCGTGGCGTGGGCCAAAGCGATGCACCACCGGGTGTCTACTCCATCGCGTTGATGGCGTCTGACGCTGCTGCCGTCCTGGATGCCGCGGGCCTCGAGAGCGCGCACGTATTCGGCGCTTCCATGGGCGGCATGATTGCCCAGGAATTTGCGCTGCAATATCCGCACCGCGTGCGTTCGCTCATTCTGGGCTCGACCGCAGCCGGCGGTCCGCATGCCGTACAACCTCAACCGGAAGCGCTAGAAGCACTTCTTCGCCGCGACCTCACTCCTGAACAATCCAAGGAAGCCATCCTCCCCTTCATTTATGACCCCGCCACGCCACGCGAGCGCATCGAGGAAGACATGGTCATCCGCATGAAGTGGTATCCCACTCCGCAGGGATATCAGGGTCAGCTGCAAGGAATTTTCGGCTGGGAAGCCTCGAGCCGCCTCGCGCAAATCACGGCTCCCACTCTGGTCATTCACGGCGAATCCGATCGGCTCGTTCCGCCCGCGAACGCGCGTCTCATCGCCGAACGAATTAGAGACGCTAAACTCGTCCTGATCCCTCATGCCAGCCACATTCTCGCGACCGATCAGCCCGCCGCAGCGCATCACGCCATACTGGAATTTCTAGCCGCTCAGCAACCGCGTACGCCAACGCAAATCTAGGGAACCGCGACGCTTCTACCGCACCGCCACATACAAATCCACCACCGCGTCGGCCGGATTTTGCGCCCGCTGATCGTAAACCTCGAAATCCACTTGATAAGTCCGGTCCCCGCCCAGCGCATTCTTGGGCGTCTCCCAAACTCGGCGCCACATCTCCACCACCACCTTTTCGACCGGGCCCCGCTCCGAAGTGAACACCGCATATCGTCCCGCCGGCACATTCAGGACGGTCATCCCCGCGGGCGCGCTCTCCACTTTCTTAACCCGCGCGCCCAGCAAGTAGGTGTACTCTCCGTCCTTGTCGCTCGCATATTGGGAATACACCGCCACAATATCGCCGTCCGCCCGGTTCGGAATCGCCGCCAGCACTCCTTCTTTAAATAACCGTTCCCACAGCGTGCCGATCGGCCGCGCCGCGGTCATTTGCTCGGCATTGCTGGTCCGCACGGCAATGCCCACCACGGCAAATCCTTCCTGCTTCACAACCCTCGGGTTCATATCCGTTGCCTTCTTCGCTCCAGGAAACGCGAGGACTGAGCAGGTCACCATCCCGACAGCAATCCCCGCCAGCCACGGCACCCCTCGCATTACTCTTCGAATCATGGAACCCTCCGATCACAAGCGCAACCCCTGGCGGCGACTTTGCTTCGGCGATTGGCAGTCTAGTTTATCCGCCGCGCAGCCGCCCGAACGCCCGCGAGCATCTTTTCCAAATCCTTGCCCGAATAATAATGTCCATTGACAATCACCGCCGCAATTTTCTGTGTGTTCCGAATATCCTCGAGCGGATTGGCATTCAATAGCACAAGGTCGGCCAGCTTTCCCTTTTCGATCGTTCCCAGCTGTTCGTCCACCCCCAAAAAACGTGCCGGATTTAGCGTCGCCGTCTGCAGCGCCTCCAGCGGCGTGAATCCCGCCGCAACGAATCGCTGCAATTCCTCGTGCAAGCTGTATCCCGGAAAAACATACACGCCCGGCGGCGTGTCCGTCCCGGCAAGAAACGGCACTCCCGCTTTGTGGAGCAGTTGCACCACTTCCAGTTCTTTCTCGATGAATTGCTTCCGGACTGCAATATCGTCCGTACCGTACCCTTTCATAATTTCGTCCGTGAACCGTTTCCACGTTTTATTTTTCCACGAAGCTGGCACATAATTCGCGCGGCCGTCTTTTGCAAAATCGGTCACGTCAATCAAATTGCCGCCTTGTTCCCATACCAGCGTGGGGCACTGCCACGTCTGGTTTTTCGCTAGCACCGACCGAAGAGCGGCTGCCCGTCCCGAATCGTAGGACGCCAGGAGTCGCCCTTCCGTTTTTCCGCCTTCTAAGAAATTGTCTTCATTGGGAGAGCTGCCCTCAAATATCCCGATGAGGTGCTCGAAACTCTTCATCCCGGCTTCCGACATTTCGCTCGCCCGCACGGAGTCCGGAACGTGCCCCTCAAACGCCAGATCTTGCTTCTTCGCTTCATCCGCGATCGCGAACACCGCCTCGCGCGGAACCAACGACTGCAGCTTGATGAAGTCCGCCCCGCGCTGCTTCAATTGGTCAACGGCGCGCCGCCCGTCCTCCGGTGTCGTGATCGCGATCGAACTCGGAAAGCGCGGCTTGGGGCCATCCAGCATCGGCCCCGACGTAAAGATTCTCGGCCCCAGCAAGCGCCCGGCTTCGATTTCATTTCTCCAGGCCTGAACAATTCCGAGTTCGCTGCCCATATCGCGCACGCCGGTCACGCCATTCGCAACGAGCAACGGCAGGGTGATGTCCTGCGCCCCTGGAAACCAATCGCCGAACACCAGGTGCACGTGCATATCCCAAAGCCCGGGGATCAGAAAGTACCCGTGCCCATTGAGGCTCGGCGCGTTCCGCGGGTACTTCAGAGACTTGCTCGGTCCAACCGAAGCGATGCGGTTCCCCTCGAGGACGACCGTCTCGTCTGCCAAGACCTCGCCGCTCTGGACATCGACGACACTCACGTTGTTGATGACCACCAGACCGTTCGGCGATGGTTTTTGCGCGCTCGCCGTACCGGCGAACGAGAGCAACCATAGAACCAGAAGAGCGGTGTGAATCGAGTTCCTAAGCCTCATGGCCGGGCATTGTATCCCGTCCCCCGAAGAAGTCCATAACCGCAACATGCTTTCCACCGACACGCGGAGATGACCGAGATGGAGCTATGATGAAGAAGTGCGAATTTTCCGAACCGCACGAGGGTAAGATCATGCGAACAATGCTTCTCTTCGTCGCGAATCTGTTCATCACCAGCGCGCTCCTGGCCCAGGACAAACCCGCCGATGCTCCCCACGACATGGACCACATGCAGCACGGCGGCTTCATGCAAGGCGGTATGCATCACGCCGTCGCCAAAGGCGTCAAACTCGAGCAGAAAATCGACGGCCACACCATTGTCGTACGCATCGGCCCGATGAACTTGCCCGCCCACACCAGTCACATGAAGATGCCGCAGCCTCCCGATCTCGTGTGGCAAGTTCCCATCGACGGCTGGCTCCTCGCCTATTCTCCGAAGCTCGTCGACGCCAACGGCGCCCCTGTGCCCGGCCGCGTTCTCCATCACAGCGCTTTCTGGAACGAAAACCGCGCCGATTTTCTATGCCCCAACAAGGAGGAACATATCTTCGGCGCCGGCGGCGAACTCACCCATTGGGCCGAAGTTCCCGGCTACGGCTATCGCGTTCAAATGGGCGACCAAATCCGCGTCGAAACCATGGTCCACAACCCAACCGACACTTCTTACGACAACGTCTATCTCGAAGTGACCATCCCCTATCAACAAGCTGGCGATGGTGCAAAAACAAAAAGCGTCTATCCAACCTGGATGGACGTGAAATCCTGTGGAAATTCCGCCTACGACTTGCCAGCCGGAAATAGCGA
>Ga0210398_10004366_pt1 | contig 13282 bp, 8 predicted proteins | sample IncBWC4OmetaG_FD_161047 | JGI IMG/M metagenome (GOLD analysis project Ga0210398, IMG submission 161047) | Forest soil microbial communities from Barre Woods Harvard Forest LTER site, Petersham, Massachusetts, United States - Inc-BW-C-4-O | ecosystem: Environmental > Terrestrial > Soil >... | reverse complement strand
AAGACATGAAAGCGTCTTTGCTCTATCGAATCGCTTCTGTTCTTCTGCTGCTTTTTGCCATCGGACATACACTTGGGTTTCGCCAGACCAATCCCGAATGGGGAGTAGGCTTGCTTATTGACTCAATGCGGTCGATTCATTTCGATGCTCAAGGGTTTAACCGGACTTATTGGGACTTCTTTAGCGCGTTCGGGCTTTTTTTTTCCGTGTTTCTTTTGTTCACCGCGGTCTTGGCGTGGCAGCTGGGCGGCCTTCCGGCAGAGACTTTTGCACGCATGCGCGGCACTGCCTGGGCGCTCGCCATTTGCTTTGCCGCGGTCACAGCTTTGAGCTTGAAATACGCCTTCACCACCCCCATCGTTTTCTCAACCATGATCACCATGTGTTTGATTGCGGCGGCATGGCTTTCAGCGAAGAAGCCAATCTGAAGCCGTTGGTTGCGTGGGTTCTGAATTCTATTTCTTTTGCGTGACACCGGCCTAAGTCTTTCCGCGATTTTTTGGCGAGTTAAGATCACATGACGCTACACGCTCAAGGTTAATAATCGTGTGGCCCGCTAATCACCGGATAGAGTTCACCGTGCTGCCCGTCTCCGAAGCCCAGAGAGGAAGTCCTATTGAGAACGAACAGTCCAACGTATGATTTGGCTCGAGGTAATTGCGCATGCTGAAATCATTCCGCCACCGGTGCTTGGCTGCAGTTGTTCATTGTGCGGTATGGGCTGCGTGGCTTCTGGCTACACCCTTCTTCCCTGCTGCTTCCGCGCAGAATCAGCCTGTGCGCGTCATTGCCTTCGGCGCGCACCCGGACGATTGTGACCTCGGCGCAGGAGGCCTGGCCGCCAAATATGCAGCGCTCGGTTTAAAAGTGAAGTTCGTGTCGCTAACCAACGGTGACGCGGGCCACCAGACTCAAGGGGGAGAAGAACTCGCCAAGCGCCGCCGCGCAGAAGCCCAGGAAGCCGGCCGACGCATCGGCATCGAATACGAGGTGCTCGACAATCATGATGGCAAGCTCTTGCCTACGCTAGATGTCCGCGAGCAAGTCATCCGCGAGATCCGCCAGTGGAAGGCGGACGTCGTAATTGGGCCACGTCCCAACGACTATCATCCAGACCACCGATACACAGGTGTTTTGGTGCAGGACGCTTCGTACATGGTCATCGTTCCCAGCATCGTTCGAGATACCCCGCCACTGACTCGGAACCCCGTATTTCTGTACTACAGCGACCGCTTCATGAGGCCGCAGCCGTTCCGGCCAGATATTGTGGTATCGATCGACGACGTGTTCCAGAAGAAGATCGATATGTTGGACGCGCATGTTTCACAGTTTTATGAATGGTTGCCATGGACTACCGGGAACCTTGATCAGGTACCTAAAGACGCCATGGAGAGGAAGAAATGGCTGGCGGCGCAACCGATGGTGGTGCGAAAGGGGGCCTCTGAATGGCAGGTTACACTCGAGAAACGCTATGGGGCGGAAGCGACTAGCATTCAGCACGTCGAGGCCTTTGAAATCACCGAATACGGACGTCAGCCCAGCGAGGAAGAGATTCGTACGCTATTTCCATTTTTTCCACGATAAAGTGGCACGTCCTTGAGAAAGATAAATGTTGGCCGAATCAGACCACGCGAGATATCCTAGCGCCGAGACGAACGCCGTGGGACGGCTCTTCACGAATCTCGCCCACGATCTGCGCTTCGCCTTCCGGCAGATTCGGAAACAGCCAGGGTTCGCCCTTATTGCCGTGATCGTTCTGGGGCTTGGGATCGCCGGTTCCACGGCGGTCTTCAGCGTGCTTTATCAGGCTCTACTCAGGCCTCTCCCATACCCAGATGCGCAACGGCTCTTATTCGTCCACAACTTCTTTCCCAAAAACCAGGTTTCGGTGGGAGGCGTCTCCGCGTTTGACTACGCCGAAATCAGGCGACACACAGAAGTGTTTGCGAGCGCCGGTATCTTCTACTGGAACGATCTAACGCTCACCGGTCTGGACGATGCACGGCATGTTAACGTCGTCAACGCGTCCGCGACGCTCTTTGATGTTCTCGGCGTGAACCCGCAGTTGGGCCGAACATTCTCTGCGGCAGAAGATCAATATGGAGCAGTTGGGACCACACTCCTGAGCGACGGTTTGTGGCGCAGTGCTTTCGGCGCCGATCCTAATGTGCTCGGTCGCGTCATCCATTTGAATGGAGCGCCCTTCACGGTGGTCGGTGTCATGCCGCGTAGCTTCCAGTTCCCCTCGCACGAAACTCAGCTCTGGATTCCCGTTGCTCTGAGGCAAGGTGAATTTACGATCCAGGGAGGACGGCTGGAGAAGTGGCTGCATATGGTCGTGCGGCTTTCTCCGGATGCGACTCCGCTAAAAACGAAATCGGCACTGCAAGCGATCGGCGACGAATTGGCATCCGCCTTCCCAACATTCTATCCGAAACGCGACGGCTGGCATTTCACCACGCGGCAGCTTGGCGAAGAGCAAACTGCAGCGATCCGGCGCTGGCTTTACCTGGCATTCGGCGCTGCGCTTTCGGTTTTGCTGATTGCCTGCATCAATGTAAGCGGTTTGCTATTAATTCGAGCGACCGCACGGAGTAGCGAAGTCGCTGTGAGAATGGCGATTGGGGCTACGAAACATCGGATTGTCCGGCAAATGCTAACGGAAACAAGCGTTCTGGTTTTCTCGGGTTGCATCTTCGGCTTTCTTTTCGCGATGTGGGCAGTTCACCTCGTCAATCTCTACGGACCCCTGGCGCAGCCCACACCGGTTCAGAGTTGGACTCTGCTGTTTGCGTTGGCGCTGGCGCTCGTGAGCACGATCTGCGCGGGACTGCTCCCGGCGGTGCTCACCGCGAAACTACCCATTGAACAAGCATTGAAAGGAGGGGCAACGCGCGCGTCGACAAGGGGTGGCGGCTGGCGAAACGGAATTGTGGCTGCTCAGATCGCCTTGGCAGTCGCTCTGATTTTTACGGCCACGGAGCTGAGCCGCAGCTTCTTGAATTTGACGCGCGCACCGGCGGGGTTCGAGCAGCTTCACATTTGGACCGGAGCGATTGATCTGCCAAGCCGGAGCTACGTCGCTGATCAGAGTTGGAACACGAGGTTCTTCAAGCCACTGCTAGGAGAGTTGGCATCCTTACCCGGAGTCGAGGCAGCTTCGGGCGCTAACGCGATTCCGTTCAATCCGAGCGGAGTCTGGACCGAAGTATTGCAATTGCCGGGGCAGCCCGAGAGGAATCCGCCTCCGGAAGCGCAGATCGGCGTCAGCTTCCCCGGCTACTTCGAAGCGATAGGGATTCCGCTGTTGCGGGGCCGTACGTTTACGAGTCGCGACCGTGCCGGGTCGCCGCCAGTTGCCGTGATCGATGAAGAATTGGCGAACCGCTATTTTTCAGGAGAGGAACCGGTCGGAAAACTCATCGGAAGCGGGGGAGCGCGTACCCCGGCCCGCATCATCGGTGTTGTTGGCAGCGTGCGTAATAGTGACTTGGGCGGACCTCACGAACCGGAAGTTTACTATCCTGAGATGCAAGAGCGGACCGCATCAACATACCTGGTCCTGCGTACGAAGGGCGACGTGGACCCTACAGTAGCCGTGCGCAGGTCCGTCGCCAAATTCGATCCTGGCGTCGCGTTGTACGACGTGCGGCCCATGGGTGAGCGGGTCGCTGCGTCTTTGAAGCTGCGGCGTTTTGTCGCGTTTTTGCTCAATGGACTGGCAATCACGGGCCTGGTGCTCGCGGTCGTCGGCTTGCATGCCTCGCTCGCTCATCTAGTAGAACTTCGCCGCCGCGAGATCGGCATACGGCTTGCACTCGGCGCGATGCAGTCCCAAGTTGTGCAAATGATTCTCGCGCGCGGCGGGATCGTCGTCGCGTCAGGTCTCGTTGCGGGTACTTTGGGTGCGATTATCGCGGGGCTAGCGGTGCGAAGTCAGTTGTTTGGCGTGGGGCTTACAGATACGGTGACCTGGATAAGTGCGCTCGGCATCCTTCTGATCGCCGCGATATTCTCTACATGTTTCCCGGCCTGGCGCGCGACTCGGATCGAGCCGTCAACCGCGCTTCGCCATGAGTGAACCACTCTGAATTGCCGGTGGCCAGGAGATGGTCTGGATTTCGCAGGGAGTGGCCGCTGCGTTAGATCTCTGAAAACTCCTTGGTGTTGACCGACCCGATGAAGTCCTGAGTCGTCACCTCATGATAAACAGCACTGATGCGATGAAGGATGTGGATGGGACGCGCGAGCTCACCATCCAGTCGCAGCTCGGCGAGGATGGTCGCGTGCTGATCTCGGTCAGCGATACGGACCTGGGGCTTCCACCGCAGCTGGCGGACAAGATCTTTAATGCGCTCTTTGCCACCAAGACTCACGGCACGGGCACGGGACTTCGCATCAGCCGCTCCATTGTTGAATCGCACGGGGGCCGCTTGTGGGCTGCCGACAATTCCCCGCGCGGCGCAAGATCTTCGCGCGTATTCACAGATCTCTTTTCCCCATCCACTTCACCTCCGTTGGAATGGCTGCCGTGCCTAGGCGCGACAATAAGGTTTGGGGATTGTCCTCAACAATCACCGCCTCGCGGTGTGAGGCCCCGAGAAAACCTTCGACGACGGCGTGCGAGATGAGGGAGATAAGCCCGTTATAGTAACCGTCCACATTCAGCACGCCACAAGGCTTCCGATGAATTCCGAGTTGAAGCCAAGTAACTGCCTCGCAGAATTCTTCCCAGCTTCCAAATCCGCCTGGTAAGAGGAGGAACGCATCTGCCAGGTCGGCCATGAGAGCCTTGCGCTGGTGCATGGTGTCGACAATGTGCAACTGGGTTAGCCCGGCGTGTGCAATCTCTTTCTCAACCAGAGATCTTGGCATTACGCCGATTGCTTCGCCGCCGCTTGCCAAGACTGAATCAGCCAGCGCGCCCATCAGCCCTACACGGGCTCCGCCATATACAAGACCTATTCTAGAACTGGCAAGATGACGGCCAAGTTGAATGGCTGCGTGGCGGTACTCAGATCGAACCCCAACGCTTGATCCACAGAAGACACAGAGTCTCTTGATCAGATGCGTAGACTCTCTATTGGCTTGCGGAGAAGGAATGGTCATAGATAATCTTTAAGCAGCAAAACAAGTATGCTCCTGACCTCAGTCGCATGGTTTTGATTTTCCCAGAATCGAGCTCTGTTTGACTGTTTCTCTCATCGCAGCCTGCCGTGGCGGAGTGAACCCCTACTTTGCCCTTGGGTGTAGCCAACTCCCAGCGGCGTAGAATTGCGGTGAAAAGACGGGTCTTCCTTCCAGAACCCTCAGCGACCATCCGCTACCGTGGAAGGCCGATGCGCTGGACAAGGTCCTGGAATCGGGGATCGAACCGCAAATCGTCGAAGGCCGGATCGGGAAGTTCGAGCAGCCTTACGGCCCTTTCCTCATAGGCTTTCTCCAACCACACGAGGGCCAAGTCTTTTTCCCCGAGGCCCGTATAGATGATCGCGATATCGTAAGGGCTGACGTATTCCGTCCGGGACAGTTCCACCAGTTGATCGATGATTTTGTGCGCCTTCGCCGTGTCGCCGATCCTTGCATAGGCGCAGCCCAGTTGCGCTGTGGACGCATGGCTTCCCCCGGAAAGGCGAGCCGCCTTCTCGGATTCGGCAACGGACTCCGAGAGTTCGTTGTGGGCGTCGAGGGTGCGCGCAAGCATCCAATGCGCGAAGGGATTATTCGGGTCGAGATCTACGCCCTTCCGAGCCGCCTCCACGGCTTCGCGGTTCTGCCGCGCCTTCATGTAAATGAGGCCCACAAAAGCGTTGATCGGGACCGAGAGGGGATCAAGGTCGCGAGCCCGCGTGACTTCGGCAACGCCCTCCGCGTACCGTCCCGTCACCGCTAGCAAGTGCCCGTACCACTGGTGTGCGGTGGGATAGCTGAAATTCAGGTCGAGTGCCTTCCTGTACTCCTCTTCCGCTCTCTGGAAGTCCCAATCGTAAGCCGTCAGAACATGGCCCAGGGCGGCGTGCGGTTCAGCCAGCGTTCCATCGATTTCCAAAGCTTTCTCGGCCGCAGCTCGGGCTTTTGGGTAAACATCGTTTGGCGGACGCACTCCGAATATCCCCAGTAGTACATAAGCGTCAGACAGGCCTGCGTAGGCCAATGCATATGCCGGGTCCAATTCAATGGCCCGGAGGAAATAATCGATACTGCGGTCCAGGTCCGCTTCCGTTCTCTTATTCCAGAAAAACCGGCCCTTCAAGTAAGACTCATACGCCTCGGGCTCCACGGGCAACCGGGCGATCGCCCGGTTGCCGGGCCTCGCCAGCTTGAGTTTCAGCACGGTCACAATCGCTTGCGAAATCTCGTCCTGAATGACGAAGATGTCGGTCATCTCGCGGTCGTAGCGCTCCGACCAGACGTGACATCCGTCGGCAATACTGATCAGCTGCGCAGTGATGCGCAAACGACTACCCGCTTTGCGCACGCTGCCCTCCAGGACGTGAGTAACACGCAGGGTTTCGCCGATCAGCCGGATGTCTTCGTTTCGGCCTTTAAACGCAAAGGCGGAAGTGCGCGCGGCGACCTTGAGCCCATGCAGTTTCGTGAGCGCGTTCAGAATTTCCTCGGCTAAGCCATCGCTGAAGTATTCGTTGTCCTTGTCGCCGCTCAAGTTCGCAAACGGCAGCACCGCTACGGAGGCGTCACTTTCCTCGAGAAGGGTGAGTTTTACGCCTTGAAGCGCAGCCTTCAATTCGGTCATGGTCTGAAATCGCTGGGCCGGGGATTTGAGCAAGCAGCGGGTGACAACGCGGGCGACCTCTGGCGGCGCTTCGAGCCGTTCCGGCTCTTTGTGCAGGATCGCAGCCATTCTTGTGAGTGAAGTCTCACCAGCGAATGCACGCCGCCCGCTCAGCATTTCATACAAAACCAGCCCGAAAGAAAAAATGTCTGAGCGCCCGTCGGCCGGTTTGCCTTCCACCTGTTCCGGGGACATGTAAGCGATCGTCCCGAGTATCGTCCCTGCCAGCGTCTCGTTGACCGTTGTTTCGCCTGTTTCTGCGGCCAGTTCCAATTTTGCCAAACCGAAATCAAGAAGTTTAATCCCCATCTGCGTGACGATAATGTTGTCGGGCTTAAGGTCCCGGTGAATGATCCCTTTGGCATGAGCGGCTTCAAGGGCACTGGCGATTTGGAGAGCCAGGCGCATGGCCTCGTCCAGCGGCAACGGTCCGCGGAGCGGGAAGCCTTCGACGTACTCCATTACCAGGTAGTTGGGACCGATATCGTGGAGGGTGCAAATGTGGGGGTGGTTGAGAGCGGCGATCGCGCGCGCTTCACGCGCAAAGCGATCTGTGTGAGCACTACGCAGTAGTTTGATGGCCACCGTTCGGCCCAGCCGTGTGTCGGTCGCCTTATAGACCTCGCCCATCCCACCTGCTCCCAATGGGGCGACAATTTCGTACGGGCCGAGACGTGTTCCTGGCGAGGCGGGCATGTGCGCATCATGATTCTATCCCACCCGTGCACAAAACTCCGCCCGGCGGACGGACGGCACTAAGTCAGTGCTTGGGAGGCTGGCGACAGCCGCAGGCCATGTTGTGCCCGATAAACCCTGCCGTAGCTTTGCGGTTGGCCTGTCCGAGAACTCCTCGCGACGAGACATCTCTCGACTTTTGGCCGCGATAAACGCGCTGCTGCTTATCGATTCTTGTAAGTGGGCTCGGTCCCATTTAGGCGCCGATCTCTCACCACTACGCGACTAGCCGCGATCTATTTCCCCCAGGCCCGCTTGGGGTCGAACACACCTTGCGCTGTCCCAGGAACCGGGGGGCTTGAAACGGCTTTCCAGTTGGCATATTTGTTGAGACTCGGAACCCTGTAATTCAGGAGCAACGACCATCGGAACCCTGTGGCAGAGCCTTCGCTATGCCCTCCGTGCACTGGGTAAGAATCCCGGCTTCACGGCCGTTGCGGTGCTCTCGCTCGCGCTAGGGATCGGCGCGAATTCCGCCATTTTTACTCTGATCAACGCTCTGCTCCTTCGCCACCTACCCGTCCGCCAGCCAGAGCGCCTTGTCGAGGTTTCCTTGATCCGCCTGGAAGGCAAAGTCCCCTTCTCCTATTCCGTGTTCCGAGAGCTTGAGCGCGGCCAGCGCGTTCTTACCGGATTGATCGGAGTCGACCTAGGATACCAATGGCATGCCGGCAAGCTGTTCAACGTGGAAGTGAACGGAGTCACCTCGCAGAACCACGTGCTTCCCGTCACGGGGAATTGTTACTCCGAGCTCGGCGTGGTTCCGCTTCTTGGACGATTGCTATCCCCGGAGGATGCCAACCCTAGCAGCGGCACGGCGTCGCAAGTAGCGGTAATCAGCTACGAGTTCTGGCAGGGTCGCCTTGGAGGCGTGCCCAACGTTGTAGGGAAACAAATTCGCGTGGAGGGGCATCCATTCACGATCATTGGGGTGACTCGAAAGTGGTTCACCGGATTGACCAGAGGCGAGCCGGCAGAGATCACCTTACCGATTACGGCCGCGCCTCTCATTGAGGATGGAACCTTCAGCCTCGAAAGGGGTGGGGCGTATTGGCTGTTCGTCATCGGCCGGCTAAAGGACGGCGTCACCATCGAGCAGGCTCGAGCGCAACTCCAATCGTTCTGGCCGGGAGTGCTTCGGGCAACAGCTGACACTCGGCAGGGGTCGCGACTCCAGGCATATCTCTCGATGCGCCTGGATGTCTCATCGGCTGCAGTAGGCGTCGCCGAGGACCTGCGCTCCGAGTTTACGCGGCCTCTCTCCGTTCTCACTGGCCTAGCCGGACTAACATTGCTCGTTGCCTGCATGAACCTGGCGAATCTAATGCTGGCGCGTGCCGCGGCTCGTAGCCATGAGATGAGTATGCGCGTGCTTATTGGCGCGAGCCGCTGGTCGTTGATGCGCCAGGTATTGACCGAAAGTCTGGCTCTCTCCGTCTCTGGTGCGCTGCTGGGGCTGGCCTTCGCTTACTGGGCATGCCGCGTGCTCGTGCTCCTCATCACGCAGGGAAATTCGATGCTGGTCTCGCTCGATTTGAGCCCTGATCTGCGGGTGCTCGCCTTCACCGTCTCTCTGGCGGTCTTCACAGGAATTCTGTTTGGCATCGTACCCGCATGGCGTTGCTCACGAGTAGATCCTGCGGCCGTGCTACAGCAGAGCACGCGCAGCTTGGCAGGGATAACCGGCAAGTTGAGCAAAATGTTGGTCAGCTCGCAGGTTGCTCTTTCGCTTGTGTTGGTACTGGGCGCAGGACTTCTAGCGAGAAGCCTTGAAAGATTGCGGTCCTCTGATCTCGGATTCCAAATGGACAATGTGCTTGAAGTCATTCTGTATCCAAGGTCCGGCGCATACCAAGACTTGGACATGAATAGCTATGACGACCAACTGCTGGAGCGCGTTTCCAGCATACCCGGTGTGCTCTCAGCCGGTTATTCAAACAATTCGATAGTTGGCGGCCGGGAGGTCGGATGGCAGGACGACGTGTCGCTCGAGTCAGGCGATCCAGCCATAACTGTCAAGGTGAGGGCGTATGGAACGATGGTCTCGCCGGGTTTTTTCAGAACACTCGGAATTCCGCTGCTTCGCGGCAGGGACTTTAATCAGACAGATGATGAGCGGCATGCGCATGTTGCGATCGTGAGCAGCAGTCTCGCGGAACGTCTTTTTCCGAATGACGACGCCATCGGGAAGCGCATTCGCATCGTAGCGAATCGAAATATCGAAATCGTGGGCTTTGCCAGCAATGCGCGGATATTCGATCTCCGCAATCTGGCTGCACCGGTTATTTTTCTTTCCTATCTTCAAACCCCGCCCAAATGGGGCGGCCTTATCGTGCACACCAAGGAAGCTCCTGAGGGACTCGCAAAGACGGTGGGCCAGGAGATTGAGTCGCTCGGACGCGAATATCCGTTTTGGACTGGAACGATCGCTCAGGTAGTGAGTCAGCAATTAGCGAAAGAGCGCGTCACCGCCGTACTCTCGAGTTTCTTTGCGGTTCTTGCTCTGTTGCTTGCATCCATTGGCCTGTACGGACTCATGTCCTATACGGTTACTCTCCGCACCCATGAAATCGGGATTCGCGTCGCTGTAGGAGCCCAGTGCAAACATGTTCTCTGGCTCGTACTGCGAGAAACACTTGCGCTAGCTCTGTTAGGGATGGTCATCGGCATTCCCTCCGCCCTTGCGGCCACCAGGCTCATCGCCAGCATGCTCTTCGGCCTTTCCCCAAGTGATCTCCCCACCATCGCCGCCGTCTCCCTGCTACTTCTCCTCGTAGCGTTGTTCGCGGGCTATCTCCCAGCCAGGCGTGCCTCCGCAATCGACCCAATGGTCGCCCTGCGCACAGAGTGAGAGCGGTTAATCCACCCTAAGCGCAAGCGGAGCGGCGGGTTCTAACGCATAAACCGGATTTCCGCAGGAGCCGATCACTAACTTCACTCCCATGCCAAACCAGCGGATTGTGCAGGTGGGATGATGAGGAGGGCCGAGCGTGGCCCCGACGACATGTTCGGAATTCGATATCAGAAACCCACGCGCGACACCGGCGTGTGGGGCACCCGATGACGGCACATTCTGGCGCGTGAAACATCTTGCGAAGAAAGAAAATGATAGACTGCGCGAACCAGACGAAGCACAGGAGCCGATCGAGTGATGAAACTTGGGACGAACGGTGGAGTGCGCGTGGGCGCACTGATTTTGTTTTGTCTGTTGGCGCCGATTCGAGGCATGGCACAGGCGGGATCCGAGACGCTTGAAAAGGGAAGTTTCCGATTGCACTCATTGCTGCACGCGATAGGCGAGGAAACTTACGAGTTGAACCGCGCAGGCGAAGATGAGTTGGTGATGAATATTTCCTCGGAGCTGACGGACCGCAGCAACAAGAGAGTGGTGACAGCCACGCTACGAATGAAAGCGGATTTGCGTCCCGTAGGATTTGAACAGCAGCGCACGGCGGCGCCGACGGCGACAATACCAGCGCCAACGGTCACAGTTGATTCGGTGGAATTCGCGTCAGGGACGGCCACGGTGCGGGAAGGCGAAACGACGCGCGCGATTACTCCTGCGCCGAAATTCTTCGTGGGATTTGACGCGAGTCCGGTTTCCGTGCAGATGGTCATGCTGCGGTACTGGGCGAGCCACGGGAAACCGGCGGGACTGGAAATTTTGCGGGCTGTTCCGGGCGCGCCCAATGCAGAAATTGAAGCGGTCGGTTCGGACGAGATTAGTGTTGAAGGCCGGCCGGTGGCGCTGACGCGTTACACGGTGGCGAACATTGTCTTCGGGCGAGAAATATTGTGGGTAAATGCGCAGGGAGAGCTAGCGGCGCTGATGACGTTTGCAGGCGGATTGCCGTTTGAGGCGGTGCGAAGCGAATACGAGCCGGCGCTCAATGAACTATTCCATGCGGGTGTTCGACAGGAAATGCGGAATTTGGCGGCCATTGAAAAGCAGGTGCCGCCGGAACGAACGGGAACATTTGCAATCGAGGGCGCCACGTTGGTGGACGGGACAGGACGTCCGCCCACGCTGAAGTCTGTTGTGATTGTGCGGGATGGAAGGATTGTTGCGGCGGGACGCCTGGGGGAGGTGCAAATTCCCGAGGGAATGGCGATTGTGAATGCGCGCGGACAAACACTTTTGCCGGGGTTGTGGGACATGCACATACATTCTTCCGGCGTGGAGTTTGGTCCGGCGCTGCTGGCAGCGGGAATTACGACGGCACGAGATTGCGGAGGAGAGTTTGAGTTTTTGACGACCGAGCGGGATGAGATCGAGCAACGTCACGGGCTGGGACCGCGATTGTTGCTGGCGGGCTTGGTGGACGCGAGCGGGATCAATGGATTCGGCGCGGTGACGGCGGACACTCCTGATGAAGCGCGAACCGTAGTTGACAAATATAAAGCGGCGGGATTTGAGCAAATAAAACTTTACACGTATTTGAAGCCGGCGGTGATTGGCGCGCTTTCGAGCGAAGCACATCGCGTGGGAATGAGCGTGACGGGACACGTGCCGAATTCGGTGAGCACGTATGAAGGCGTGGAAGCGGGGATGGATCAGATCAATCATTTGAATTATGTTTCGAGATTGATGCGGCCGCAGGGAAGTACCGGGCCAACCGATTTTAGTTCCGCGGAAGTGAAAAAGGCGATTCAATTTTTGGTGGAGCATCACACGGTTGTGGATCCGACGGCGTCATGGGGAGAAATGGCAGGGCACTCGAAAGATATGGATGTGACGACGTTTGAGCCGGGAATTCTGAAGGCTCCGTACACGCTTTCGACGAAATATATGGCCATGGGAGTTCCCGCGACGGATTCCACGCGAGTGCACGAGCGGCTGGCGGAAAATATTTTAGTGATTGGCGCGCTGTACAAGGCGGGCGTGCCGATTGTGGCGGGAAGCGATACGGGGCTGGTTGGATATGGATTGGATCGGGAACTTGAGTTGTACGTGCAGGCGGGAATGACGCCGATAGCGGCGATTCAGTCGGCGACCATTGTGGCGGCGCGAGCTATGAAGCTGGATGGAGACTCAGGAACGATTGAAGCGGGAAAGCGCGCGGACATGATTCTGGTGAATGGAAATCCAGTGGATAATATCAAGGACATCCGGAACGTGGCGAAAGTAGTGACGAACGGATGGATGTACGATTCCGGGAAATTGTGGAAGTGCGTTGGATTTAAACCGTAGTTTTCTTCGAGAGCGGGAACGCTGCAGTGGATAATCTTCGGACGGCAGCGGCTGAAGCTCCTTGAGTCGCCATCTATGGGCGGAGTTTCACCGTTAAGCACGATCAACTCCCACGTTCATCCCGGGTTCGCCCCGTTCGCGGTTTTTCCTCTCAGCCCGTGGTGCTGCTATTGGGGCGCCGGGCCGCGAACTACTTGGACGAACCCATCGGAACGAATCCATTTCGCAAAGGCCAGGCGAACGTCGTCGGCACTCAAGGAAATATAGCGTTTGGCGGCACGCGCGGCTTCGTCCAATGGCAGGTTCAGTTGAGCACGGGCGAGCAGACCGCCCGCCACGGCATCCTCGCTCGACTCCCCCAATGGCAGTTGCCGCAACACCAAAGCCTTCGCCTGCTGAAGCTCGGCCGGTGTAACGTTCTCTTTCTGCATCGACACGAGGTCGCGCTCAATCAATTGTCTGGCCTTGGATACGTTGGCGGGATCGCACGCATAGGTAATCGCATACACCGTCCTCGTCTTCGTCGCGTTCATGCGCACGTCGACGGTGTACACGTAACCGTT
>Ga0210398_10004365_pt1 | contig 13284 bp, 13 predicted proteins | sample IncBWC4OmetaG_FD_161047 | JGI IMG/M metagenome (GOLD analysis project Ga0210398, IMG submission 161047) | Forest soil microbial communities from Barre Woods Harvard Forest LTER site, Petersham, Massachusetts, United States - Inc-BW-C-4-O | ecosystem: Environmental > Terrestrial > Soil >... | reverse complement strand
AGGAGAGTCGGGCGCGCCAGACTTCTTGTGACCGGCGACAACAATCGTCGGGTTCAGCGCTGCCAACCGGTCCAGGTCCGCGATCCAATTCTTTCGGCTCTCGGGGGTCGTGTCGCCGACGTATATGCGACATTGGTTGTAGACAACGTCGCCGGCGACGATCAGACCGATCGATGGGACGTAGAGAGAGGTCGAATCAGGACTGTCGGTGCGGCCCTGCTCGATGATGTGCAATTCGTGGCCCTCGAGAGTAAACGTGCCGTGCTCAAAGGGCTCAGGTGCAAGCAACTTAGTGGGCACTTGCCCAGGAAATAGCCGGCGGGCGAGCCGCTCCACCGGCGGAGTGAAAGACATTTGCATGGCGTCCACCGTCTTCGGCGTTGCGATCGCCCGTGCGCGAGGGAAACGGTCGAGCAGAATGCTCAGGCCGTAAAAATGGTCGAAGTGGGCGTGCGTTATATAGATGGTCTCCAGATTGCGGTTGTGCAGAGCAATCCAATCCGCCAGAGCCTCGGCCTCAGCGACCGTCGTCATTGCGTCTACCAGCACCGCGTCGTAGTCGCCGAATATTAGAGTCGACGTGATCGGGTCAAAGCCGAGCGCCTCGCCGAACGGCTTTGGCCGCTCGCCGACCATAGCCTTTCCCGGAGCGGTAAAAACGTTAACACTGAGCGTGCTCGACGCGACAGGCGCCGTCACGCGCGTGGTCTCTTTCAATTCGCTTGTGCCGTCCATTTGGAACTTCCTTTCAGTGTTTGAGCCTTGGACTAAACCTTGCCGGAAGCGCGACGACGAATCTATTGGACGAACGTATCGTTGATCTTCGCACCGAGACGCGCAAACCGACTCGGGAGCGCTGAATCCTCAACTAGGCTGCGAGGAGTGCTGCGATCGTCGCGTCAAGGCTCCAAGGTCCTGGCCCTGCCAGCATCACGACGCTCAGCCCGATGCAGTAGAGCGACTCGGGGACGTAGAGCAGGTCGCCGAGCCAATCGGAGCGATCAATTGGCTGCCATGCACGTATCCGTTTGACGGCGTCGAGTGCAAGGGCCCCGATACAAATGACGAACAGTCCGAACGCCGCGAGCACCGACAGTAAACCCACGATGAGCGCCCATCCGCCACTGAACTCCGCGCTGGGCAGCAGCCATCGCATGATGGGTACAGCGTGCACGCCGTCGTCTTGCAACGTACGAGTCAGTGTCGCGTGCCTAGAAGCATTGAATAGCTTGTGGTAGCCGCTGATCGCGAAGAACGCCCCGAGCGCCACACGATTGAGAGTCAGCGCAGCGTTGGGAGCTTGGGCGCCTTGCAAGAGGATGAGTAGATGCATGGTTGGAGTGCTCAAGAGTTCCTCGCGTCCGCCTGCGTCAAGGCGATTCGGCGCTAGATACTGAAGATCGCGAAGCAGGCCTGTCGATATTTACGACCCATTTCCTACGCGACTCGCCTGCCTCGAAGGGAGCAGCAAAGTATTGCGTCTCGTGCGCAACCTTTACTCCGCGGAACTCCATAATGCTCACGTTGTAAAAAGGGTCGATTGTTGTAAGTAAGGACCTACTCGGTAATCCACAAGCCACCGCCCCCCATGATTCGATGAACCACAAAGCGTTTCTTATTCGGCTGGAGAGCGCGGGTGATCTGTATGTTATGTCGGCCGAGTATTCGCTCGCGGGATTGCGGATAATCTAGCACCGCGTCCTCATGGTAGATGTCGTGCTCTGTCGCAAAATCGCCGGTGTCGGATGCTGTCCAATGTTGATTCAGTGCCTCGCGTATTTCTTGATCAATCATGCGACCCTCCCCATTTCCGCGCTTCGCCCTGCTAAATCAGACCACGGGGACTCCCGCACATCTATTACACGAAAGTGTCGGTCGATTCGCCGCTTTCGCGGCGACACCCGCCGACCGTCAACCAACACCATAGTGCAATCGACCCGACTTTACCCGCGTGCTGTGATTGTGTCCGGCGGTTTAGAAAACACTTTGGATGGGATGTCAGTCCATCCTTTGCGGTTCGAAGTGAGAACAATTGAGATTGAGAGGCTATGCTACGAGCTACGTTGCGAGTAGATGACAGGACGCGGCGTCGGTTCGCGAAGGTTCGCTCCACCAGCGGCGCCCTGGTCGAAAACCTGTCCGACGGAGATACCACCGCTCAGTCCATGCCCGACGCCTCACCGGCTAAGTGGCATTTGGCGCACACCACTTGGTTCTTCGAGAGCTTCGTGTTATCGGAATTTGTTTCTCGCTACCGCCCCTTCAATACACACTTTTCCGTACTCTTCAACAGCTACTACGAATCCAAAGGCACACGGATAGCACGGAGTGCGCGTGGAACCATCACCCGCCCCTCTCTGCGGGAGATTATGGAATACCGCGCCTATGTTGACGCGGCCGTTTTCAGCGCGCTCGATTGTCTGCCGCCCTCGGTGCAAGATTTGGTTGAGCTCGGATGTCATCACGAAGAGCAGCATCAGGAACTGCTCTTGACCGACCTACTTCATCTGTTCTCTCAGAATCCGCTTGAACCATCATTCCGGCCAGTGATCGATCGACCGGCTATCGCCGCGCCGCTGCCGCTGCGCTGGGCGGAGGGGGTTCACGGTGCCGAGCAGATAGGAGATGACGGATCCGGATTCGCGTTCGACTGTGAGCGGCCACGACACACAGTGTGGCTATCGCCGCACGCCTTAGCCGACCGCCTCGTGACGAACGCGGAATGGCTCGAATTCATGCGGGACGACGGCTATCGCAGAGCGGAACTGTGGCTCTCCGACGGGTGGGCATGGGTCCGCGAAAACGCGATCCGGGCGCCATTGCACTGGCGCGCTGGCGATTCATGTGAGTGGAACCAGTTCGGCCTTGAGGGTCTTCGTGAGCTCGAAAAGAGCGCACCGGTATCTCATGTGAGCTACTACGAGGCGGATGCCTTCGCACGTTGGGCGGGAGCGCGGCTCCCCACGGAAGCCGAGTGGGAAAGCGCGGCAAATGAGCCGAATTCGTTTCTGCCTGGAGCCACGCGCGCCATGAGATCGCGTCCCGCCGCGGGGCGAGCGCGAATCCGTCAACTTTTTGGCGAGGTCTGGCAATGGACTGGCTCGGCCTTCCTCCCTTATCCCAGGTTTCGCGCGGCCGCTGGGGCCGTCGGCGAGTACAACGGCAAATTCATGTCGAACCAGTTTGTCTTGAAAGGCGGCAGTTTTGTCACTCCGAGAGGACACACGCGGCCAAGCTATCGAAATTTCTTCTATCCACATCAACGTTGGCAATTTACCGGGGTTCGCCTCGCAAAGGATCTCTGATGTCTCCTCACGCGGTGCACGCTTTAAAATCCGTTGCCTTTTCAAGCGAGGATCTGTTCCGAACGGAGGTCTTTGCCGGTCTCAGTGCTCGGCCGCGGACGCTCTCACCGCGTTGGTTCTACGATCGCCGGGGCTCTGAGCTCTTTGAGGCCATCACCGCGCTGCCCGAGTACTATGTCACGCGGGCCGAATACAATATCCTCTTACACCATGCAGCCGAGATTGCTCGAATCACCGGCATTGGTCGAGCGCTGATCGAGCTGGGCTCAGGCTCTTCTGTCAAAACTCCATTGCTCCTGAATGCACTCGCGCCCTCGGCCTATGTACCGATCGATATTTCCGGCGAGTTTCTGCATCAGTCGGCCGCAGCGTTGGCGAAGCGATTTCCAGCACTATCGATCCACCCCCTCATCGCCGACTTCATGGAGCCCTTTGCCTTACCCGCGCCGGTCAGGAATCTGCGGAGGGTCGGCTATTTCGCAGGATCCACCATTGGGAACATGATCGTGCCGGTAGCTGTCGAGTTCCTACGGGCCACCGCGCGCACTTTGGGCGAAGACGCGTTCCTGTTGATCGGGATCGATCGGATCAAGGACAGGAAACGATTAATTGCTGCCTACGATGATGCCCAGGGCATCACGGCTCGATTCAATCTCAACCTTATTCACCGCATAAATCGCGAATTACAGGGGACGATACCGGTGGGAGCGTTTCGTCATGTCGCTCGCTGGAACGACTACGAGGCGCGCATCGAGATGCACCTCGAGGCCGTCCGCGATGTCGAATTCTCGGTGGCCGGCGAGTCATTCTCCATTGCGCAGGGCGAGACGATCCATACCGAAAATAGCCTTAAGTATGGGCCCCGGGAGGCCAGGACGTTGCTTCGTGCGGGCGGATGGACTCCGCTTGCGGAGTGGACCGATCCGGAAGGTCTGTTCGCGCTGGTTCTCGCCTCAAACTCCTCTCCTTCCGCTCTGCCGCCGTAGCCTTTGCGGTGCGCTCGCACGACCCGTTCCACGACCCGCGAGAAAAGACTTATCGGCAATCTCAATCGTAGAATGCAGGGACTAGCCTGAGCTTGTCTGTTTGGCTTTTGTCATGATTGATGAAGAATGTTGCCTTGTACGTTGCAATCAACTGCCTGACTCTTGCCATTGACGCGATTGATTCTGCCTTGCTGGTATTGAGAGAAGGAACGATGTTCTTCTCGAAATTCTCTTCCAAATGAACAACGTCGCCGGACAGTAAGATGAAACCGGAATTCTTAAGATGGACCAGCAGCGACTGATGGCCGGGGGTGTGGCCTGGCGTGGAAATCAAAGTGACGCTTCCATCGCCGAATACATCGGTATCACCGTCGATAAGCTGGAGCTTTTTCGGCGTGCCCAGGAGCTTGCGCGCCAGCGCCATCAATTGATTAACGTTATCGTTCGGCCCGTTAGGCGAATGTATCCAGCTGTACTCAGCTTTCTGCATCACGATTGTGGCGTTGGGGAACAACCCAATATTCCCTATATGGTCTCCATGCGTGTGCGATATCGAAACACTGCCGATGTCGCCAGGCTTCAATCCGATTTCCGCGAGTTGATCTGTGATTGACTTGTCAAGGTGATAGACAATCAATTTGGGCAGGGTAGACCAACCTCGGGGGTCGTTAAGCGCAGCTTCAGGAACACCCGTATCCCAAAGCAGCCACGCGCCTCCGTGCTTTATCAGCCAACAAGTAGACGAGAATTCGATATCGCGCCCGGCGTTTTCGCCCGGCGTCCACACCGACTCGTCGTTGGCGAGCGAGTGACCACAATCCAATCTATAAAGCCTTTCAGCGACACTAGCTTTGATGGGATCCGGTAGTTTGGATTGTGCATTCGCATCTTCCAAGCCGTACATCATCAACATGAGCACAAGCACGCTAAACGATGCTGATACTTTTATTTGACTCATATGACGAATCCTCTCGGCAAACGCTAGGCAATCGGACGCACGAATATTAGGCCCACCAGCATCCGCCGATGCCATTGCACCAAGGTATCGACGAGTATCGTCGATACCTTGGTCTAACAGATTCGTCTTCGCCCTCGTGCTCTATTTGGGGGCGGCGATGGCAGCTGAACCATTCCAGACATCGGTAGTTGGGAGTCAAGCATGAGTACTGTCGACACTGCGCTCAATGGCTGGAGTCCCGCCGCGGTCTTTTTGCTGCGCTTTGCAATTGCAAATACTTGATGACGGCGCCATGCAGACGCTCGACGCATACGCTGTTTCGCCAAAAGAGATGCAGGCGCTCGTCTCAGGCGAGTCCGCGCGCGGTCCCTTTCGCTTAATCGTCGTTGCGCTGACTCTCGCGCTACAAGGCTGCATCACAGCACCGAAGCTCGATCCCCAGCAGCAAATGATCGCGAGCGAGCGCCTTGGTCTCGCGGTGCAGGTATCGACGGCGATGCCAGTGCAGGCCTGGTGGCGCGCGTTCAACGATCCTCAGCTCGATCAACTGATGCGGCAGGCTCTCGCCGACAATCCCAGCCTGGCGCAGGCAATGGCGCGGGTGCGCGAAGCGCGGTCGCTGGCCGACGTGGCGCAGGCGGGTATCGCGCCCTCCTTGTCTTTCAACGCACAGGAAACTCGCCAGCGCTTCAGCGGTCATGACGTGATTCCGCCGCCCTATGCCGGCACCAAACGCTGGGAGGGGCACGAGGGTCTGAATCTGTCCTGGGATATCGACTTCTGGGGCCGGCAGGACTCGCTGCTCAAGCAAGCCCGCTCACGAACCACCGCAGCCGCCTTGGACGTCGCGAGCGCGCGGCTGGCATTGAGCGGTGCCGTCGCACAGGCTTACATCGACCTATATCGCAATGACGCCCTGGCCGATGTGGCGCAACGCACCGAGGCGCAACGCGAACGCATCCTTGAAATTACTCGCAGGCGTGTGCGGTCGGGACTCGATACCAACGTGGAGCTGCGCGAGGCTTCGGGGGCAGTGCCTGAGGCACATGTTGAGCTGCTCCAAGCGCAGGCGGCAGCGGCCTTGGATACGCACCAACTCGCCGCTCTCTCGGGTCAGGGCGCAGTGGTTTATGCACAGATCCTGCGGCCGAGACTCGATCCCGCCGCCATCTTGCCGCTGCCCGCGGCGCTGCCGGCAGACCTCCTCGGGCACCGCCCAGACGTGCTGGCCGCGCGCGACCGCATCGAATCGGCCCGCGCCGGCCAAGCCGCAGCCAAGGCGGCGTTCTATCCTGATATCAACCTGGCAGCCTTCGCCGGCACGAGCGCCGTCGGATTCGACAATTTGTTCCATGGCAGTTCGGGCGCGTATGGCGCCGGGCCCGCGATTCATTTGCCACTGTTCGACGCAGGCCGGCTACGAGCTGAATACCGAGGCGCCGCTGCCGAGATCGACGACGCGATCTCGGCATATAACCAGTCCGTACTGCAGGCGGTGCGCGAAACCTCTGATCAACTCAGCCTGATCGAAGCATTGAACGCCCAGATCGTGCAACAGGAACGATCGCTGGACGATGCGGAGGCCGCATACAACCTCGCCGAGGAGCGCTATCAGGCCGGGCTCTCCAGCAACCTCACTGTGCTAAATACCGAAAGCGCGGTCTTGCGCGCGCGACGCGAACACGTCGCGCTCGTCTCTGGCGGGGCGATCGCGCGCGTCAGTCTACTGCTAGCCGTGGGAGGCAGCTTCGATCCGGGAGAACAGCATGAATGACGGACCAACCGCAGCTGCTACCGCGCAAGCCGCTGCAGCGACAGCCACTAGCAAGCGCCGGCGCGGCCTGATGGCTCTCGGCGGCGTGGCAATACTGGGCGGCGTCGTGTATGGCAGCTACTGGTTCTTGTCGGCTCGTCACTATCAGAGCACCGATGACGCCTACGTCGATGGTGACCTCGTGCAGATCACCAGCGAAGTGCCAGGCACCGTGATCTCACTTACTGCCGATGACACTCAAGGCGTGCGGCGCGAGCAGACGCTTTTGAAACTCGATCCCGCCGACGCGCAAATCGCGATGAGCAACGCGGACGCGAGGCTCGCGGGCGCGGTCCGTGAAGTGCGCACCCGCTTCGCCACTGCCGAGCAACTGCGCGCTCAGATCGCGGAGCGCGAGATCGAACTTAAGCGTGCACAGGCCGACTATGGGCGCCGTTCCAACTTGCTGCAAGACGGAGCGGTCTCCTCCGAGGAACTGTCCCATACCCAAGATAACATTGCGCAGATACGCGCAAGCCTGATCGAGGCGCGTGAGCAGCTCAAGGCCACGACGGTGCAGATCGATGGCACTAGCGTAGAGACTCACCCGCAAGTACTCGCCGCGGAGGCTGCGGTCCGCGATGCCGCGCTGGTGCTGCGCCGTACGCAGATCTTGGCGCCGGTAGCCGGGGTGGTGGCGCGCCGCTCGGTGCAGGTCGGGCAGCGAGTGGCGCCGGGCACCCCGCTCATGGCCGTCGTGCCACTGGACGATGTCTGGGTCGATGCCAACTTCAAGGAAGTTCAACTCAAAGACATGCGCATCGGCCAGCCCGTGGAAGTTCGTTCCGATGTCTACGGCCGCAGCGTTAAATACCACGGCAAGCTTGTGGGCCTATCTGCGGGCAGCGGCAGCGCGTTCGCGCTGCTGCCGGCACAGAACGCTTCCGGCAATTGGATCAAGATAGTACAGCGCGTGCCGGTGCGCATCGCGCTCGACCCGCGAGAGCTTAAGTCTCATCCGCTGCGCGTGGGCCTGTCGACGACGGTATCGGTCGACATCCGCGATACTTCCGGTGCGTTGATTGCCTCGCAAGTGCGCAGTGAACCCATCCCTGTACAGGCCAGCTTGGGCAACGATCCGGAAGTGGCAGCGCGCATCTCACGCATTCTCGCGGCCAATGGGGCTGCGCGCGCCGCCGGCACAATCGCTGCGCGGTAGTACGGCGAGTAGCCATGCGCGACCCCACGACCCGCAGTGATGATGCATCACCGCTCAGGGGGGCCTCTCGAACAATTACCCTGTTGGCGCTGGCACTGGCGACCTTCATGCAGGTCCTCGACACCACTATCGCCAATGTGTCGATTCCCACCATCGCCGGCAATCTCGGGGTCTCTGCCGATCAGGGTACGTGGATCATCACGTCGTTCGCCGTTGCGAACGGTGTATCGGTGCCACTGACGGGTTGGTTGATGCGCCGTTTCGGTGTTGTACGCACCTTCGTACTCTCGGTTCTACTGTTCACAGTGGCCTCGGTTCTGTGCGGGGTTGCCTGGAGTCTGCCGGTGCTGCTTGTGTTCCGCGTCCTGCAAGGCGCGGTGTCCGGCCCGATGATACCCGGCTCACAAGCGTTGCTACTGTCGCTATTTCCCGCCGAGAAGAAGGGTGCTGCGCTGGCGATCTGGTCGATGACCACACTGGTCGCGCCGATCTGCGGCCCGATCCTCGGTGGCTATATCTCCGACAACTATCCCTGGGAGTGGATCTTCCTGATCAACGCCCCGGTCGGCCTCTTTTGCTGCGCGATATGCTGGCGCTTCCTGCGCCGCTACGAAACGCCGACCTTCAAACTGTCGATCGACAGAGTGGGCCTGGCGCTGTTGATAGTGTGGGTCGGTGCGCTGCAGGTAATGATGGATCAGGGCAAGGACCTGGATTGGTTCTCCAGCAAACTCATCGTGATACTCGCCGTCGTGACCGTGCTGGCCCTGGCCGCATGGATCATCTGGGAGCTGACCGAGGAGCACCCCATAGTAGACCTGACGCTGTTCAAATCGCGCAGTTTTACCCTCGGCACCCTCGCATTGTGCCTGTGCTACGCGGTGTTCTTTGGGAATCTCGTCCTGATGCCGCTCTGGCAGCAAACGCGGCTGGGTTATACCGCGACGTGGGCAGGTCTGGTTTCCGCTCCCAGCGGCGTAACGGCCGTCCTCGTCGCGCCCTTCGTAGGACGCTTCATTGGCAGGTATGACGCGCGGGCGTTTGCGACGGCTTCCTTCGTGATCTTCGGCATCTCCTACTTCATGCGCGCGGCCTACCCGCCGGATGCAAGCCCATGGGTATTCATCGTGCCGCTGCTCGTACAGGGGGTAGCCATGGGCATATTCTTCGTGGCGCTGGTGACGATCGCCCTCGATGGGCTGCCGCCCGATCGCGTGCCGGCCGCCTCGGGTCTGAACAACTTCCTGCGGATCACCAGCGGCAGTTTTGCCACCTCACTCACAGCCACCTTCTGGGACCGGCGCGAGGCACTGCATCAGTCGCGGTTGGTGGAGTCACTGTCCGCCTATGATCCTGGCTACTCCAGCGCGCTGACACAACTTCACGCCTATGGCTTTGGCGGGGACTCAGCCGCAGCCAGGGTGCTGCAACAAGTGATCGGTCAGGGCTACCTTCTGTCCAGTCTGGATTTCTTCTATTTCTCAGCCTGGCTGGTGATGTTGCTGATCCCACTATGTTGGCTGGTGCGCCGGCCAGCGGGCGGCGCCGCCGCCGTAGGCGCCGAGTAGAAGGGATCGGCAGAGAGGCCAAAAGCGTGACATGAAACGCGAGACGCAGGACTCCAATTTTCAACTCAGATGTACAAGATATCCATTGAGGCGCTGACGGAAAGTAGAGACTCGAGGAAACACCAGGAATTATTCCGCAGGAGTCAACATGCAAGCCGCGACGAACGAGCAAACAAGCGACCCGCTTGGCCACACGATCTCCACTACAAGCAAAAGCGAATCTTCGGACACTATTGAAGTCCTCGAGGAACTACTCGCTCATTCAATTCACTTGCGCGATATGCTCAGTGGCAAACCGCCGACCTTCAGTTTCGCTTGTTGCGCCAATTGTTCGACGGTCACTACAAGGAACAGATCCAGCTCGTAGATGTCCTCGTCGATCGAATACGCGCACTCAATGGCGCAGGCGGGGTATTCGTCGGTGATTTCCTTCACCGGACGCAATTCTCTCAATTGCTTCGCGATCGCGCGTCAGCCACGCTTTTATTAGCGGAATTACTCGATGCACATGAGTCCGTGTTGAACGCTGCGCTGCCGACCGGGACAAATGAAGAGCAACTTAATGGCTCGTGGACTCGCGACTTCGCGGTGGGCCAGGTAGTCCTTACGAACAATGAGCAGTGTCTCGTCGTCAAGGAACAGTTGATGCATCGAAAAAGAATGCTTCGGACTCAGCCAACCTGGGATTGATAGACACCAAGATCACCCTATTGCTCTGCCATCAGGGGCTTCCCTCTTATGTCAGAGAATCCACAAAATCGCGCATCAGATCGGCAATTTCGTCGGCAGCGGTATCCAGTGCGAAATGACCGCCGTCCAGGATACGAATTTGAGCGCTCGGGACGTCGCACCGATAAGCAGCGGGCTCGGACAGATCGAACGAGAGGTCATGCTTGCCCCAAACCACCAGCAGGTGCGGCTGGGTTTTGCGCATCCATGCCTGCCATTCGGGGTACGCTTCAACATTCATGCGATAGTCATAAAAGAGATCGCTTTGAATGTCCCCCTGCCCTGGCTGACTGAGAAACGCAAATTCATCTGTCCATAGATCGGGGTCATACCGCTCTAGATTAGGATCACTTCCTACATGGCGCGTCCGCGTCGCCGCCAGTGACAGCAGGTTTGTTCGTAGCGTTTTCTCATTCGCGATCCGATCAGCCCAAAAAGCACGCCTTGTCTTCCAATTCTCTCCCAGGCCTTCGTTGTGCGCGACGGCATTCTGGACAATCAGCGCGACAACGCGCTCCGGGTGCGCCAAGGTCATGCGAAATCCAACCGGCGAGCCGTAGTCCTGCATATAAAGCAAATATCGAGAGAGCCCGATTGCCTCGGTGAAACGAATCATGAGTTCGGCAATGTGATCGAATGTATAGGCGAATTGTTTCGGATCCGGCCAGTCGCTGTGCCCAAAACCCGGATAGTCCGGTGCGACCAGGTGGTAACGGTCGGACAGCCGGTCAAAAAGCGATTCGAACATCCGCGAAGAGGACGGTATGCCATGCAAGAGCAAAATCGTCGGCGCGTCCTTCGGGCCCGCTTCTCGATAAAAGACGGACACGTCGTCTATCTTCACCGATCGATAACGCGTCGACTGCACAAAACCTCGGGTCCGGGGCTGACTACGGTCACCGCTCGCCTCGCCTTCCTTCACGCTGATGACATTATCCATGGCAAACTCCTTGCGGCCTTTCCTCCGTTAAAGCCCGATTGAAATGGCTGTAGCTCAATCGTGCAAGCCTCGAGAGCTCGCTGGCTCTTAAGGCGGCTCCAATGTTGTCGCGAATGTACGTCGCCGCGCGCTTGGCCTGCCAAAGGGGCGAGACCGCCGCGCGGGGGCATTGTCGCGGTGCATCGCTAGAATCATGACCGGCAGTCAAGAGTGCAAGGGCATTTTCCAACGCGCAGCGCGCTTGTTCTCGATCGGCATCACTCACCGGGGTGGCCGCTTCGAGCAGTTTTTTGAGTAAACAGGGCATGCTAAGGCGAGGTGCCGTTCTGAAACCCGTATCAATGCTTGCGGCCATCCCGGGAGCATCTAACATGACTTCCTCTCCGCGTATTTAAAGCGAGACTCGCTCGAATGGGTGGCCTCGCGGCAAATCTACCGCGAGATCCCAACCTTTGCCTAAGCGGCTTTTTGCGCCGAGAGTAAAGTGATGAGAGCTTGCGCAGTACCCGTTGAAGACGCTGGATTCTGTCCCGTTATCAGAAGCCCATCGATCACGTGAAACGGCTGCCAGTCGGCGACCTTCTCGAAGATTGCTCCCAGACGCATCAGTTCATCCTCCACCAGGAATGGCACCACATGGGTCAGCTTCATTTCTTCCTCTTCGCCATTGGTAAAGCCGGTAACATGCTTTCCCTTCACGAGCGGCGCGCCTTTGTACGTTACGTGCCTGAGCACGCCGGGCGAGTGACAGACCAGCGTAATCGGCTTGCCGGAATTGTAGAACGACTCGAGTAGAGCGATCGAATCCGCGCTTTCGGCAAGGTCCCACATGGGCCCGTGTCCGCCGACATAGAATATCGAGTCGAAATCTTGCGACTTCATGTCTGCAAGCTTGGCCGTTTGGGAAAGCGCTTTTTGCGCGACAGCGTCCTTTTTGAAGCGCGCCATTGCATCGGTCTGATTTTCGGGCAGATCGCTCTTCGGATCGACCGGCGGTTGACCGGCTTTGGGTGTGGCAAGGGTCAATTGCACGCCGGCATCCCGAAAAACAAAGTAGGGAGCGGCGAACTCTTCAAGCCAAAACCCAGTCGTGCGACCGGTGTTGCCCAGTTGATCGTGTGAAGTCAGCACCATCAAAATCTTCATGTTCCTATTTCTCCTGTGTCATTCAAAGACGCCTAAGTTTTATCGATTGCGATGGCAACACGCGCGAAGACCTATGACAATTGAACAAAGGTATTGGCGCTCACCTCGAATCATCATCGCTGCCAAAGACCGGGTAATCACAGCTCAACGGCGCCGCTCCAGGGATGCGGATACAAGTGTCACTTATCCATGGCGTTCGTTCTGCCGAGTGCCGCCTCATTTTGCCCGAGAGTCGCCTTAGTACCGCGGCGACCATCAGCGTTGACTGAGGCACCAAACCTATCGTAAGCCAGCCGTGAATCGCCGCCATCGTGGGAAGGAACAGAGCCGGCCAATCGTGAAATCGGCCTCCGCTTATAGCGGCCTTGCCTGTTTGACCGATCGACGAAACGGTTGAACGAATGTGCGCAGCTAACACGTAAAGGATCGGCGTTGATGGTGAGGCGATCATGGGACTCTCCGATGACGATAAATGCAACGAGCCTCATCAGACCAAAGAAGTTACAATCAAGCGATTGCACGATGGTATAGAGAACACTTTCGTATCACTCCTGCGATGACAACAGCGAGTCGCGGGTTGTCGCCGTCCGACCCCTCAAGCGTCGCCGATACCATGGTCCAATCGATCTCTCGTTGCGCGCGTGCTCCACTGAGACCAAGCAGTGTCACCGCGAACGCTG
>Ga0210398_10004364_pt1 | contig 13285 bp, 11 predicted proteins | sample IncBWC4OmetaG_FD_161047 | JGI IMG/M metagenome (GOLD analysis project Ga0210398, IMG submission 161047) | Forest soil microbial communities from Barre Woods Harvard Forest LTER site, Petersham, Massachusetts, United States - Inc-BW-C-4-O | ecosystem: Environmental > Terrestrial > Soil >... | reverse complement strand
GCGATCGCGCGGCGGCCACACGCTGTGGGACAACGTCGTCGCCGCCTGCTCGCCGTGCAATCTGCGCAAGGGCAATCTGACGCCGGACGAAGCCAAGATGTTTCCGTCGCAGCGGCCGTTCCAGCCGACGGTGCAGCACCTGCACCGCAACGGCCGGCTGTTCCCGCCCAATTACCTGCACGACAGCTGGCTCGACTATCTCTATTGGGATACCGAGCTCGATCCGTGAGCGGCGGGCTTTTCCCGCCTGTCATCATCCGCGTAGGCGGATGATCCAGTAATCACAGCTTGACCGGCAATTGTAGTGTCTACTGGATGGCCCGCCTTCGCGGGCCATGACATTCCGGGCTACGCCGCAGCCACCTTGCGCGCGCCGGCGAAGGCGGGCGCCACCTCGGCCATGAAGCGCGCCATTTCGTCCTTGACCTGACCGTGCGGCTTTTGTCCGACGTTGAAGTAAAGGATCACCTCGTCGAAGCCGGCCGCCTCGACCTTCTTCAAGGTGTCGATGATGCGCGCCGGTGAGCCGAGCAGCACCGAGTTTTCCGTCAGATCCGCCGGCTGCACCTTGGCGAGCTTGGCGACCATGTCGACGAAATAGCGGTAGCTCGGCGGCGCCGTCTTCGGATCGCCAGGCAAAGCCGGGATGACGCATTCCTGGTAATAGCGGATCTGGCGGGCGCGGGCGGCGTCCTCCTCCGACTTGTTGTCGGCGAAGTGAATGAAATAGCTGCACATCAGCCGATAGGGCTTGGTGCCGCGTTTGGCGCAAGTCTCATGGTAGAGGTCGGACACCTGCTTGAGCCCGCCGAAGCTGAGCGCCGCCGCAAACGGCGCCACGATCAATCCGCACTCCAGCCGCGCGGCGAGCTCGATGGAAGGCTTGGAAAACGATCCGACATAGGTCGGGATCGGCTGTTGCACTGGCTTCGGCGTGATGCGCACATCGTCGAACGAATAATGTTTGCCATGATGCGACATGCGGTCGTCAGCCGCCCACAGCTGCCGGATCACTTCCAGACTTTCTTCGAAGATGCCCTGGTTGTCATCGAACGAAACGTGGAACGGTTCGTATTCGCGGCGGTCGTAGCCGCGGCCGCAGGCGAAATCGACACGGCCGCCGGACAGAAGATCGAGCGTCGCCCATTGCTCGGCGACGCGGATCGGATGGTGCAACGGCGTCACCGTGACCGCCGGCGCCAGACGAATGTGTTTGGTATTGGCGGCGACATAGGCGAGCACCAGATCGGGGCACGACAAGACGCCGAGCGAATTGAAATGATGCTCGCCGATCCAGGCCGAGTGCATGCCGAGCTTGTCGGCATAGAGCGCTTCGGCGGTGATGTCGGCGACGAACTGGTTCGAGGTGCGCATATTATTTTCGTAGTGATTGTCGCTCAGCGTGAAATAGCCGAAGTCCATCCTAGCCTCCCGTGACAGGCGCATCTCAAGCGCGTTTGCCCGGGAGAATAGTTGAAAATGCATCTGTTGTAAATGCACTAATTCGGCGCTATTCTGCGCCCGACATGGCGGCGGAACATGGCGGCGAAATCACCCTTCACGCTCGATCTCGGCGACTATCTGCCCTACCTCGTGAACCGGGTCGGCAGCATCATTGCCGACCAGTTCGGCGACGAGGCGCTGGCCGCGCACGGGCTGAGCATCGCGATGTGGCGGGTCATTGCCGCGCTCGCCGGCAGCGGCAGCCATCGCCAGATCGATCTTGCCGACCTGACCAGCACCGATGCCTCGACCTTGTCGCGGCTGGTGTCGCGGCTGGTGCGTATGGGGCTTGTGCTGCGCACACGCTCCACGAACAGCAATCGCGAGGTCGCCGTCGAACTCTCCGCCAAAGGCAGCGCGCTTGTCGGTCGCCTCATCCCGGTCGCGCTGGCCTACGAAAAAGCCGCCATCGCCGGGCTGTCGCGCGAGGAAACGCTGGTGCTCAAGCGCTGCCTCCGGCGGGTCTATGGCAATATGAAGAGCCGAAACATTACTTCGACGGCGCCGGCGGCTTATCGAACGCCGTCTCAAGGTCGACGCTGACGGGGGCTAGCTTGAAATCCAGAGCCCCGGCGTTTTTAGTCGACTGCCGTGCCTGGCGCGGCATCCTCGAACACCGAAACATCCATCGGCTTGCCGGCGAAGCCGAGCTCGTTCCAGCGCGCCGCGACCTGCTCGTACATCGGCTTCGACAATTTGGTGCGCTTGGAGAACGTCTTGATGTGCCGGTAGTCCATGCAGGCGTTGATCAGGGCCTTCGAGCCCCACGGGCGGATTTCCGGCGGATTAAGGCTCGGATCGAGGAACGTGCTCCAGGTTTCGCGCAGGATGTCGATCGATTGCGCCGGCCGCGACCGCGTCGCCATCGCCCATAGCACCTGATGGATGTTACTCGGATCGACGTCGTCGTCGACCACGATCACATACTTCCCGAAATAGGCCCCGCCGGTGCATTGCGCGGCGAGCGCCATCACTTGCGGCGCATGGCCGGCATACATCTGTTTGATCGAGACGACGGTGATGCCCCAGCCGGCGGCTTCCGGGATCGACCACACGCCCTGGATGCCGGGGATGCCGAGCTTTTGCAGATCCGACCAGATCGCCGCCGAGCGCAGCGCCGCCCAGAACAGACCGCACTCATTGGCCGGGCCGTCCGCCATCAAGGCGCAAGTCAACGTCGGATTGTTGCGGAAACGGACTTTCTCGACGCGCATATAGGGCGTGGCGCCGGTCGGCCGGCCGTAATAGCCGGTGAATTCGCCGAACGGGCCTTCGGCGAAGGTCTCGTCCGGATAGACAAAGCCCTCGATGATGATCTCGGCGCGCGCCGGCAGCGGCAGGCCGGTGAGATCGCTCTTGAACACTTCGATCGGCGCACCGTTGATGCCGCCGTAATAGTCGTATTCGCATTCGGTCTTGGGAAAGCTTGTCGCCGCCACCAGGAACAGCAGCGGATCGATGCCATAGGCCGCCGCGATCGGCATCGGCTTGCCCAGCTTCCACCACTTCTCGCGGTCGAGCGTGGCGTCCTTGCCGGGCGAGGTGTAGATGCCGATCTCGCGCGGCCCTTTGATCATCATGCGATAGGTGCCGACATTGACGCGCCCGGTCTCCGGGCATTGCGTCACCACCGCATCGCCGGTGCCGAGATAAAGCCCGCCGTCGAGCGGCCACATGCGCTGCGCCGGGAATTTGCGGATGTCGACCGCCTCGCCGGTCTCGATGTTCTGATTGCAGATCGCGGTCTCGGCCGGCACTTCCTTGGCCTTCATCGTGCGGCCCATCTTGCGCTGCAGCGCCTGCACCGCCTTGAGCGGATGATCCACCGGCTCTTCGCCGATCATCAGGCAGAAGCGCGACAGATTGCAGCCGATCATGTTGTAGAGCGCGCGGTGCCCCGGATGACCCTTGATGTTCTCGAACAATAAAGCCGGGCCTTTTTCGTTGGCCGCGAGATAAGTGATGGTCGCGGCCTCGAGGTCGGGATCAACCTCGGCGCTGATGCGCTTGAGTTCGCCCATGGCCTCGATCTTGGCCAGCCATTCGTCAAGCCCGCTGGAATTGGACCGCGTCTGGCTCGCCTTGCCTTCGTTGGACAGCGCCTGCTGCTGCGGCGCGACTGACACGCTCATTTCCATGGCGATCGACCTTTGACGACTTTCCACCCTGTGGCCGCGACCTTATTGGTTCTCGCGGGCGCGGGAAAGCCGCAACGAGGGCGACTGCCCAACCGACGCACTGCACGGGAATGTCGCTTTTCTTTAGCGGCCGCCTGCCTTAGCTTCCGGCCGAGGCGAGTGCGCGCCACAACAAGAGACTTCGGGGGAAACGATGGCCGGCGAGGCAAAGGTTCAGGTTTCGCAGTTTCTGGACGAATACGGGCTCGGCGCGTTCCAGATCAAGCTGATCGTCTGGTCCGTCCTCCTGGCAATGATCGACGGCTACGACATCGGCGCCATCGCGTTTGCCGCGCCGCATCTGATCGCCGAGTGGCACATCCAGCCGAAAGCGCTCGGCCTCGTCTTGAGCGCCAGCAATATCGGCGTCCTGTTCGGCTCGCAGATTTTCGGCTGGGTCGGCGACCGTTACGGCCGCAAGACCGCGCTCATCCTGTCGAACCTCCTGTTCGGCGTGCTCACTTACGCGGCCGCCTATTCCACCGATCTGACGCAGCTCTCCTGGCTGCGCCTCTTCGCCGGGCTGGGCATCGGCGGCGTTATTCCGAACCTCGTCGCCATCAATGCCGAATCGGCGCCGCGTAACCTGCGCGCGACGCTGGCGATCATCGCCGCCGGCCTCGTTCCGCTCGGCGGCGCGTTGGCCGGATTTGTCGGCGCGGCGCTGGTGCCGCAATACGGCTGGCAAATCTTGTTCGAAATCGGCGGCATCGTGCCGATCGTGCTCGCGCTCGCCGGTATCTTCAGCCTGCCGGAGTCGATCAAATTCATGACGCTGCATGAAAGTCATCGCGACAAAATCGTCGCTTTGCTGGCGGCGATCCGTCCCGATTACCGAGTGCCGCCCGGAGCGCGGTTCGTGATCGAGGACGAGCAGCAATCGCCGAGCTCGAACCCGATCTATTTGTTCGCCGATGGATTGGCGGCGATAACGCCGCTGACCTGGCTGATGTTCGCCTGCAACCTGATGGGTTATTTCTTCCTGCTCAGCTGGACGCCGACGCTGATGGGCGCCGCCCATGTGCCGCCGCAGATGGCGGCGCTGGCGGGCGCTGCGTTGCAAGTCGGCGGCACCGTCGGCGCGCTGGTTCTGTGCTGGTGGCTGCAACGCGCCCGCTTCCTCGCCATCGCCATCCTGTTCGTGATCGCGGTGCCGGTCGTCGGCTCGATCGGCTATGCCGGCTTGACCTCGACGACCGTACTGATCATCGCCACCTTCTTCGCCGGTTTCATCGTGCTTGGCATTCAGTCCGGCATCAACGTCGTCGGCGCGCTGATCTATCCGACCATGCTGCGCGCCAACGGCTCCGGCTGGCAGCTCGGCATCGGCCGGCTCGGCGCCATCGTCGGCCCGTTGATGGGCGCGCTGTTCGTCGGCCTTCCGGTCGAGCAGCTTTACGTCTGGTCGGCGCTGCCGTTCGCCGTCGGCGCGGTGGTGGCGTTCCTCATCTTCGTGCTGAACCGAGCCCGGCTCGCGGCGCATCCGGAACTGGCCAAGGCGCAGTAAGCGCCGTCATCCTGAGGTGCCCTTCGAGGCCCGGCTGCGCCGGGCACCTCAGGGTGACGGAATCAGAACGGCTCAAACCCGCGTAGCGCCGGGATCACTTGCTCGCCGAACAGCCGGATCGAGCGTAGCAGCGCATCCTCCGGCAGGTCTGAGAAATTGAACTCGCCCATGAACGCGTTGAACAGGCCGGCCTCGGCCGCGGCGCGGATCTTGGCGGCGACGGTTTGCGGCGAACCGATGAAGACGAGGTCGTTCTTCAATAGATAATCGCCATCGAACAAATGCTGCATGATCTCCGAGGCGCCAGGCTCGCCACGGCCGACGAACATTTTGGCGTGTTCCTTGGCGCGCGCTTCGAAGGTTTCGCCCGGCTTTGGCGGCTTGAGAAAACCTTCATAGGCGCGGCTCGCGCGAAACAACGCGGTCTCGATCGCCTTGTCGTCGGTCTCGTCGACATAGACCACCGTGCAATAGGCGATGTTCGGCTTTTGCACGCGGCCGGCCGCCTGCCAATCGGCCAAAAATCTCCGGTAGCGCGGCGCCGCGTCGGCGCGCGGATAGACCAAAAAATATCCGGGATTGATCGCGTTCGCCGCGCAGAACTCCAGCGTCTGCGGATCGCGGCTCATCATCCATAGCGGCGGATGCGGGCGCTGCGCGGGCGCCACCGAAATCCGCGCATTGTCGGTATGAAAATCCTGGCCGTGAAACGAGAACGGCTGCGCCTCGCCGAACGCCGCGCGCAGATAATCGACGAATTCCAGCGTCGGCGACTTGCGCTGGCTGTAGTCGAGCCCGAACGGCCGGAAGTAATCGGCATTGATGCCGGGCACGAGGCCAAGCTCCATGCGGCCGCCAAGCATCTGATCGACGATGGCGATTTCTTCGGCGAGGCGGAGCGGATGATAGAGCGGGACGATGTAACCCATCGGCCCGATGCGCAGCCGCTTGGTTCGCGCCCCGGCGCCGACCGCATAAAGCGACGGCGACGACATCCAGCTCTCGTCGGGCCGGAAATGATGCTCGACGCAAAACGAATAATCGAAGCCGAGCGCATCGCAGGCCTCAAGCTCGCGCCACAACTGCTCGTAGCGCTGATGCGGCGTCATCCCGGGCTTGGCCCAGATGTGGGAGAAGTGGGCGAATTTCATGGGATAGGCTTCGCTGCTTCGCGGAAGTTTGTAAAGCTGGCTTGCCAACCGAAGCTCGCGCCGGCTTGCTGCCCGCCTTCGCCAAGGCTACGGCGGGCAACCTTCGCTCCGCTTCGCGAGCGAAGGTTGGTGCCCGTGGAGGGAATCGAACCCACACTCCTTGCGGAACACGATTTTGAGTCGTGCGCGTCTACCAGTTCCGCCACACGGGCATCCGGCGCCCTCTATATATTCGGCTGGCGCTGGCGTCTATCGCGCGGCCTTGCTTCCGCCTTCAGGATCGGCACATTGCGCCCCGGAACGGGCGTGGCGGAAAGGCCGGCGGAAAATGGCGAAGCAAAGCTGGATCGATCGGGCCCGTGCCGAGCCGGCCGCGGCGGCGGCGCTGGCGATCTTCGTCATCAGCGCCGCGACGCTCGCCGGCGCCTGGTACTTCCAGCTCGTGGTCGGGCTGCCGCCCTGCCCGCTGTGCCTGGAAGAGCGCATCGCCTATCACATTGTCATCCCGCTCTCGCTGTTGATGGCGATCGCGGCGCTGGTGCGGGCACCGCCCAAGCTCTTGATGGTCGGGTTTGCCGTCATCATCGTCGCGATGGCTTGCAATGTCGCGCTCGGGGCCTATCACGCCGGCGTCGAGTGGCATTGGTGGGCCGGGCCGACCGATTGCACCGGGCCGCTGACCGATCTGCGCGCCGGCGGCTCGCTGCTCAACCAATTGCAATCGATCCATATCGTTCGCTGCGACGAAGCGGCGTGGCGCTTTCTCGGCATTTCGCTCGCCGGTTACAACGCGCTGATTTCGCTGTTGCTGGCGGCGGTCGCGGCTTACGGCCTCGTGGCGCGAAAGCCGGCGTGACCGGACGGCCGGCACAGCCTGCAACCGGCCTAGTACCGCGCCAAACCTTCAACTAAGCTTCGGTCGTGTTCCTGACACGGCGCCGGCTTAGCGTCCGTATTTTCGGCGATGGAGGACGATCATGGGTCTATTCGACAGCTTAAAGGGCGCGTTGGAAAGCGAAGCGTTACCGGTCTTGATCAATACCGTCCTGGCGCAAACGCAATATCACGATCTCCCCGGCCTGGTGGCGGCGCTGGAAAAGGGCGGCCTCGGCCCGCAGGTGCAATCATGGCTCGGCAACGGCCAAAACCTGCCGATCACCGAAGATCAGCTCAAAGCCGTGCTTGGCAATGCCCAGGTGCAGGAGTTCGCCCGGCATCTCGGCCTGCCGGTCGACCAGACGCTTACGGTGCTGGCGAAATATCTGCCGGAGATCATCGACAAGGCGAGCCCCAATGGAGTGTTGCAAAAACCCGCGTGATGCGAGAGGTTTTGGCATTGTCCGGGTAGCCAGCACCCAAGGGAGATCAACATGAAAACGATTGCAGTTATTGTCGCCTCGCTTTGCCTCGTGGGCGCCGCGATGGCGCAGAATGGCCCTGCTACACCGCCAGCCACCCCGCCCGCCGCGGCACCCGCGCCGGCTCCGATGGCTCCGATGTCGGCCGCTCCGGCAGCCGCCGCGCCGGCCGATGCCGCCGGCGCCACCTGCCAATCGCAAGTTTCCGCCAAGAAGCTCAAAGGCGCGGCACTCACCAGTTCGGCGACGAAATGCTGCAAAGATGCCGCCAAAGCAGCGAAGCTCAAGGGCGCCGCGGCCACCAGCTTCACCAAGAAGTGCGTCGCCGACGCCACCAAGGCCTGAGCTTCGGCACGTCCAAAGTTCTGTTGTCCCGAATGATCGGTGTGGCCCGCGGGCTTGACCCCGCGGGCGGCGCGACGCTAAATCCGTGCCGCGCATGATCCGGTAACCTGGTGATCGGTTCCGGATAACATCATGTTTCACCTTGGTTTTCGGGCGGTTAGCTCAGCGGAAGAGCACTTCCTTGACATGGAAGGGGTCAGAGGTTCGATCCCTCTACCGCCCACCAGTCTTCGCTCGCAAAGCGAGTGAAGACTGACCCGCCGAAGCTTTAAGCGAAGGCGGGCACGCCACCGCCGGCTACGGCTGGCAGGCCAGCATCTCACTGCCGCCGGTCAATACACCGCCCGACCGCCGGAAATATCGAACACCGCCCCGGTCGAGAACGAGCACTCCTCCGAAGCAAGCCACGCGACCATGGCCGCGATCTCGTCGACGGTGACGAAGCGGTTCATCGGAATTTTCGACAGCATGTAGTCGATATGTGCCTCACTCATCTGGCCGAACAGCTCGGTCTTCGCCGCGGCCGGCGCGATGGCGTTCACCAGCACGCCCGTGGTCGCCAGTTCCTTGCCGAGCGACTTCGTCAGCCCGATCAGACCCGCTTTCGACGCCGAATAGTGCGAGGCGTTCGGATTGCCGTCCTTGCCGGCAATCGAAGCGATATTGACGATGCGGCCGTAGCCGGCGGCGATCATATGCGGCACCACCGCGCGGCAGACCAGATACGGAGCGACCAGATTGACCTCGACCACACGCCGCCACACCTCGGGCGCAAGCTGCCACAGCGGCGCATTGCCGCCAGTGATGCCGGCATTGTTGACGAGAATGTCGATCCTGCCGGCGTCGCGGATCAGCGCATCGACGGCGGCGGCGATGGAGGCTTCATCGGTGACGTCGACGATGGCGGCATGAACGCGATCGCTTTGCTTGAGCGACGCAACGGCTTTGTCCAGCGCGGCCGCATCTATATCCCACAAAGCCACCGCCGCGCCCGAAGCGAGACACGTCTGCGCCGTCGCATAACCGATGCCGCGCGCCGCGCCGGTGACGATCGCCAGGCGGCCTTTCAGATCGATGGCGTTCATGCGGAGCCGCCCTGTGCAGTTTCCCGGATGCGGCGCAGCACGAGGTGGTGCGCCGCTGTTCCGGGATCGTATCAAACTCCGAGTTCGCGACGGTCCCGGGTCGGCAGCGCATCATTCCGCTTTGCTTCATGCTGCGCTGCGCCCGGGAAACGCAGCTCTTCTAGAACTTCACGCGGTCGCCGCCCTTGAGCCCGAGCATCGCCCGCGCCTCGCTGGGCGTGGCGATCTCGAAGCCGAGATCCTCGACGATGCGGCGGATCTTGGTCACCTGCTCGGCGTTGCTCTTGGCGAGCTTGCCCGGACCGATATAAAGCGAGTCCTCGAGCCCGACCCGCACATTGCCGCCGATCATGGCGGCGGCAGTGCAGAAATTCATCTGATGGCGGCCGCCGGCCAGCACCGACCACAGATAGTCCTTGCCGAACAGCTTGTCCGCGGTGCGCTTCATGAAGAACAAGTTGTCGAGATCGGGGCCGATGCCGCCGAGGATGCCGAAAATAAGCTGCAGGAAGATCGGCGGCTTGAACATGCCGCGGTCGACCAGATGCGCCAGATTGTAGAGGTGCCCGGTGTCGTAGCATTCATGCTCGAATTTCACGCCATGGCCTTCGCCGAGCGTCTTGTAGACCTTTTCGATGTCGCGGAAGGTGTTGGGAAAGATATAGCCGTCCGAGTTGAGCAGGTAGCTCTCCTCCCAATCATATTTCCAGGTCTTGTAACGTTTCGCCATCGGATAGAGCGCGAAATTCATCGAGCCCATGTTCATCGAGCACATTTCCGGCGACAGCGTATTGGCGGCCGAGATGCGCTGGTCGACCGTCATGGTCACCGCGCCGCCGGTGGTGATGTTCACCACCGCGTCGGTCGCTTGCTTGATGCGCGGCAGGAACTGCATGAACACGGACGCTTCGGACGACGGCCGGCCGTCCTTGGGATCGCGTGCATGCAGATGCAGGATGGCGGCGCCGGCCTTGGCGGCGTCGATCGCTTGGCTGGCGATCTGATCGGGCGTGATCGGCAGCGCGTCCGACATGGTCGGCGTATGAATCGAGCCGGTGATCGCGCAGCTGATGATGATCTTGTTCGCCATTGGTTCGTCTCTCCCTCAAAACCCTGCCGTTGTTCGGCGGTACAGTCATTCGCCCGGCGCGCTTCGTCAAGGACGTGACGGCGCTAGCTCTTGCCAGCCTTGGCTTTCTGGATCGCGGTCCAGATGGCGTAGGGCGTGACCGGCATGACCAGGTCGCGCACGCCGAATTCCCGCAAGGCATCGAGCACGGCGGAGACCACGGCGGCCGGCGCCGCGGTGGTGCCGCCCTCGCCGCCCGCCTTGATGCCGAGCGGATTGGTCGGCGACAGCACCTCGGCGATGCCGGTGTCGAATGAAGGCAGCGTGTCGGCATGCGGCATGGCGTAGTCCATCAGCGACCCGGTCAGCGGCTGGCCGGAATCGGCATCGAGATAGATCTGCTCCGACATCGCCTGGCCGACGCCCTGCGCGATCGCGCCGTGGGTCTGGCCGTGCACGATCAGTGGATTGATGCAGCGGCCGACATCGTCGATCGACACATAGCGGGTAATCGTCATGGCGCCGGTGTCGGGATCGATCTCGGCCTCGCAAATCGCGGTGCCGTTGGGGAACACCGGCTCGTGCATTTCGTTGTCGGTGACCACCGCGATGCCGTCCTTGAGCGCCTCGGGCAATTGATGCTGCGCCGCCTCGCGCGCCAGTTCGAAAAAGTCGAAAGTGCGGTTGGTGTCGCGCGAGGAGAACCGGCCGTCGTCGAACGAAACGTTTTCCGGCGCCGCGCCCATCACGATCGCGGCGATCCGTTTGCCTTTGTCGATCAGCGCAACCGCCGCTTTGGAGAACACTGTGGCGGCGTGGCGCATGGAGCGGCCGGAATGGGTGCCGCCGCCGGCGTGCACCACATCGGTGTCGCCCATGATGATGCGCACGCTTTCGGCCGGCACATGAAGAAGGTCGGAGACGACCTGGGAGAAGCTGGTCTCATGCCCCTGCCCCGCCGGCTGGGTGCCGATGATGACATCGACCCTGCCCTCGGGCTGCACCTTGATGCGCGCCTGCTCGCGCGGTGCCCCGATCGAGGATTCGACGTAATTGGCAAGCCCGAGGCCAAGGAGCTTGCCGCGTTTCTTCGCGGCGCGGCGGCGGGCGGCAAAACCTTTCCAGTCGGCGACCTCCATCGCCCAATCCATGTTCTCTTCATAGCGGCCGGAATCGTAGAGCATGCCGACTGCATTGCGGTACGGCATTGCGGCCGGCCGAATGAGGTTCTTGCGCCGCAGCTTGACCCGATCGATACCGAGTTCGTCGGCGGCGGCGTCGACCAGCCGCTCGATGGCGTAGGTCACTTCCGGCCGGCCGGAGCTGCGATACGCATTGGTCGGCATGGTGTTGGTGTAGACGCCGACCGCGCGCAAGCTTGCCGCCGGTATGGCATAGGAGCCGGGAATGAGCCCGGCGCCCTTGCTCAACGGCGACAGCGACACGCAGCGCGCGCCGACATTGCTGATATTGGTCGCGCGCATGGCGAGGAAGCGGCCACTGGCATCAAGCGCCAGCTCGACCTCGGTGACGAGGTCGCGGCCCTGGTAATCGCTCAAGAACGCTTCCGAGCGCGTGGCGGTGTATTTCACCGGACGGCCGAGCTTTTGCGACGCCCATAGCACCAGACCGAACTCGACAAAGACGCGGTTGCGGGTGCCGAAATTGCCGCCGATGTCGTAGGCGAGAACGTGCAGCCGGTCGGGTGGAACGCCGAGCACCGTGGCGAGCTCGTTCTTCTGCCGCACGGCGCCGCCGGAACCGGCATAGAGCGTGTAGCGCCCGGTGGCGGCATCGTAGGCGCCGAGCGCGGCGCGCGGCTCCATGGGGACGCCGGTGACGCGGCCGATATGGAATTTCCGCTTCACGACATGCGCGGCTTGGGCAAAGGCCCGATCGGTCGCCGCGGCATCGCCGAACGGCGTATCGACCGGCACATTGTTCGGAACTTCATCCCAGATCGCCGGTGCATCGGGCCGCATCGCGTCTTCCGAATGCAGGACGAACGGCAGTTCCTCGTAGGTCACCTCCACCACTTCGGCCGCGTCCATCGCCTGTGCTTTGGTTTCCGCCACCACCATGGCGACGGCCTCGCCGACATGGCGCGCCTTGTCCGCCGGCAAAAGCAGATGCGGCCCGATGAAAACCGTGCCGCCGCCGGCCGCGGCAAGCTTCATGTCGAACTTGGTCTTCGGCAGAGGATCGTGCGGAATGGGCTTGAGGTTGTCCGCGGCGCAATCGGCGCCAGTGAATACGCCGAGCACGCCCGGCAACGCCTTGGCCTGCTCCGCATCGACTGTGACGATGCGCGCGTGCGGGTAAGGCGATCGCACCACCGCTGCATAGGCTTGGCCTTCGAGACTGAAATCGTCGGTGAAACGGCCGTGGCCGGTAATAAGCCGCGCGTCCTCCTTGCGCGGCATCGGCTTGCCGATGAAGCGGTAGCCGGTTTGATCCGGCCTTGTTTTGTCGTCCATCGGTCCTCGCCGCAGCTATTGAACGGGACGGCAACTTACTGCGCCCCGTGCGTCTCCCCAAGTCCCCCGTAATGGGGGTGATGCGACGCCGTGGCAACGGCTATCGCGCGCCATCGCGCAGAGACCGTCGTGGGCGGCATTTCCCTCGCCGCGCCGGAACCGAAAGAAAGATCCTTTATTACCGGCGCGTGACAGCGGGAGCGTTTCACGTCTCGCCCCGCTGCTTCCGCAAAATGTTGTGAACGAACGCGACGCATCGTCGGCCGTTTCCTGGAAGACAGTACAAGAAAAAGGAGATGAACCATGACTTCAAAGAAACTCGGCGTAGCGTTGGCGGTGCTGTTGAGTGCGACGTCCGTCGCATTCGCGCAGGCCTCGACAAAGGCGCCGAAGGACGCAGCGCCTGCGCCGGTCAGAAGCATCCGTCACCAGGGTGAGCACGCACGGCGGCTTTATATGTACGCTCCCAGCGGGCTTGAACAAACTCAACCCTCGGCACCAGCGACGCCGACCGGCGAGACGGCTCGCGAGGCCGCCTTGCACGATTGCAGCGTCAAGGCCAGCAAATGGAGTTTCAGTGCCTGGGAAACCACGCAGTTGGCGGTATACCGGG
>Ga0210398_10004362_pt1 | contig 13296 bp, 9 predicted proteins | sample IncBWC4OmetaG_FD_161047 | JGI IMG/M metagenome (GOLD analysis project Ga0210398, IMG submission 161047) | Forest soil microbial communities from Barre Woods Harvard Forest LTER site, Petersham, Massachusetts, United States - Inc-BW-C-4-O | ecosystem: Environmental > Terrestrial > Soil >... | reverse complement strand
CGGGCCTGAACCCGGTCACCTGCGCGGTGACGCAACCCTCGGCTTCCGTGGAAAACGTGTTTCCGTATAACCCGGGCAACCAGTTCCCCGGCCTCGGCGCCAAATATGTTGTTCCGGGCGGTTTGGCAGCGATGTCGGACGTGAACGGTACGTATAACGGCCTGGCCAAGGTTGACTACCACCCCGACGATAAGAGCACATTGAGCGGCATGTTTTTCATCGCCGATGGCTCCGGCACATGGAATGACAACCCATCGGCAATCGCTTCGAACTTCTACGAGTCCCTGTTTCCCGTGAAGGCTCGAGTCGGATCGGGCAGCTGGACCTATGTTCCCAACTCCTCGTTAGTGAACGAACTCAAGGTGGGATACACGCACTACCAGTTGCCGTTTTTCTCCGCCGACCACGGTGCCAATCCGGCCGGCGCGTGGGGCATCTCCGGCGGGTTCCCAACCGGCTACGAAATTAACACAGGGGTAACCAACCCTCTCTATTACGGTTTCCCAACAATCGCCATTTCGGGATTCACCAGCCTTGGAGGCAATTGGCCCAAGATCGTCGGGCCCAACCAAAATACAGAGATCTTGGACCACATCTCTTACTTGCACGGAAAGCATGCCTTCAAGTTTGGCGGCGAGTACACGTATGTGGAAACCACTTCGGGCGCCACCAGCCACGCCAAGGGGCAAATCAAATTCTCAAGCCTTGAGGGTTTCCTTCAAGGAACTGTCGGCAAGGGTTCCTCAATCTTTGTGGGCGACGCCGTCCGCGACGTGCACACCAATCATTTCGCCGGTTTCTTCCAGGACGACTACCGCGCGACCGCGAGGATCACGATCAATCTCGGCGTGCGCTATGAATTGGGCACAGTTTGGGCCGACGCCAACAATCGACTGGGAAACTTCGACCCCAATTCCCCCACCGGCTTTGTGCAGGTTGGCGACGGCATCACGGCTCCCTACAATCCCGATCACCGCGATTGGTCGCCTCGGGCGGGCTTCGCTTGGGATATCTTCGGCAACCAGAAGACGGTGCTCCGTGCGGGCGCGGGCTTATTGTATGAATTCGTGCCTTCTTCCGCGTTCTTGAATTCGGGGGGCAACGCAGTGGGCCTCGGCAAGGTTCCGTCGGGAGCCGATATTTGCATAAACGCGATCTGTACCTCGGGCACCGGCAACATTGCGGCCGCAACCTTCAATCCCGTCGCTTCGGGCATGACAACTGGATGGCAGAGTTGCGCAAGCGCTCCGTGTGGCAATGCCCCCACTCCCATCTTTTCGGCTGGCACCGTGTCATGCGGGGACGGGACGAAGATTCCTGCCACCGGTGCTTCCGGTTCCTATCCTGCGAGCTCACCCTTTTTCTCCCTTAATGGCACGACACCGGCGCCCTGCTCAACTGCCTCCTACAACCGCAACCTGCGTACGCCGTACATCGAAACATGGAACATGGACATCCAGCACAGCTTCACGAACAACCTCTCTCTGGATGTCGCTTTTATAGGCAACCACGGAACGAGAATCTTCGGGACGAGAGACATTAACGCGCCGGCCGTAGGCGCCGGATGGGGAGATCCAACCGTTGCGGGGACCGCTGCCAATACGTGCATCAACAGCGCCGGCACTGGATACAACAAGTGCAGCCCGAACGCGGCACTCGAGGTCGGCCCCTACCACTCTAGATTCCCGTACATCTCCTACATCGACCAGCTATCGAACCAGGATAGGTCTCACTACAACGCTCTGCAGGTTTCTCTCACGCAGCGCACATCGCACGGTTTGTCGTTCACCGCCGCGTACACCTACAGCCACGGCCTGGACGATGCTTCTCAAAATTTTGGGAGCTCGATCCCGCTCAATAACTCGGCCCCCGATCTGAATTATGGGAACAGCAGTTACGACATCCGGAATCGGTTCACCTTCGAGCTGCATTACGCACTCCCCGGCATCAAATCGCCGGCACAGCTACTGCAAGGGTGGGCGATTAACTCCATCGTAACCATACAGCCCGGGACACCCTGGGGCGCACAGGATAGTAATGGAAACGGTTTAGATGACTTCAGTGGAACTGGCGAGTTTAGCAACCCCAATGCGTTTGGGGAAGCCTGGGACTTTTTCGGTAACGCCAATGATTTCACCGCGACGCCCGCCGGTATTCCCTACTTCGCTGGCACCAGCAACGCAACGTGCTTGGCGAAAGCGACGGCACTAGGCGCACTTGCGGTCGCCTCGCTCACGAACAGTGGCTGCTACGCGAGTGGCAATTCCATCTTGATCCCGCCGCCGTACGGGCAATACGGGACCGCAGGAAGGAACATTTTCCGGAACCCGTCATTTCACACCTGGGACTTTTCAATGACCAAGGACTTTAGGATCAAGGAACGGCTGACCGTTCAGTTCCGCGGTGAGTTATTCAACGTCCTCAACCATCCCGTCTTCGGGCAGGTCGATGGTGGCCACCTGGCGAATGACGACCCATCTGCGAAAAGCCTTGCCGATGCGGTCGAAACCCCGGACGCAGCGGCTGGCAACCCGGTGCTGGGCTCGGGCAGCAACCGCGACGTCCAACTGGGCTTGAAGCTGATCTTCTAAGCTTCGCCCAGCAGGTCGGTTCTGAATGAATGAACATCGCCGCGGAGGCGGGCTGAAGGGAGCCCGCCTCCGCGCTGGCCTTCTGCGAATTGTTCTCCGGAGACTGAAACCGCGCCGCAACTGCCGGGAATTTCTGCCCTTTAGTCTGCCCGCGAGCAAAAAATTTTACAATCTGCACCTTTCCCAAAACGAAAAAAGCATTGACATCTCCCTGACCCGGGTGTAATACCCCCCCATCGGTTGTTCCTCGGGCCTTGTGTTCACTTGGGTGTCTAAGGGGGAGTCCTATGAAGCTTTCAGTGCTCTGTGTGTCAGAGCGGGCCAAGTACGCGTGTGTAACTAGAGTTCTGCTTTCCGTCCTGGGTGTTCTGCTTCTTTCCACTCCGCTTTTTGCGCAATCTAACCAGGGGCGCATCCTGGGAACGGTTCGCGACCAATCGGGCGGCGCCATTGCCGGCGCGACAGTAACCGTAACTGACACTCTGAAAGGTGTCTCGCGAACCCTGACTACCGACGAGGTTGGAGAATACGCCGCGCCGAACCTCGACCCGAGCACGTACAGCGTTCGCGTCGAATACAAGGGATTTAAGAGCTTCACGCGCGAAGGCATGACGATCGCGGTCGGCCAAGAGGCCAAGATTGACGTCACCATGCAGCCTGGCGAGCAAACCCAGACGGTGACTGTCACCGAAGAGGTTCCGCTGGTGGAAACTACGTCGGCCACGCTGACCGGCAATATCTCCACCGAGAAGATCGCCGACCTGCCGCTGAACGGCCGCAACTTCGTTAACCTGCTCACGCTGCGCCCTGGATTCGTCAATCAGCCGGGCGGCGGCGGAGGCAACCAGTCGAGCATGGGCCTGCGGCCCGGCGACAGCATGTTCCTGATCGACGGTCTGAACATGTATGAATGGGGCCAGGGTGCGCAACTGCTCAATGGTTACGCGCCTGCCGGCGATGCGGCCACGATCCTGCCCATCGACTCCATCCAGGACTTCAACATTCAGCAGGATCCCAAAGCGGAAGTTGGGTGGAAGCCTGGAGTCGCCATCAACATCGGGCTGAAATCCGGCACGAATTCCATCCACGGCAGCGCCTACGCCTTTGGCCGCGACGGCTCCTGGGACGCGCTGAACTTCTTTCAACCCGGGCCTCCCGTCGCCGTTCCGTCGCTCTCCTTTGAGCAGTACGGCGCCACCGCCGGCGGTCCCATCCTGAAAGACAAGCTGTTTTGGTACGTTGGCTATGAAGCCCAGATGCTGAACCTGGGAATCACGTCGGCGGTCCAGTTGCCGGTGGATGTGGCGCTCAGCACCCCGAACCCGGCCGTCAGCATGGTAGATGCTTGCAACGCCATTGGCCGAACAAACGTCAGCGGGCTGAGCGCCACCTTGGCGGGTCTCCCTTCCGGCAGCTGCGTACCTATGCCTGCCACCTCCTCCTTTGAGAACGTGTTTCCAACTAACCCCGGCAACGAGTTTTCCACCAACCCCAAATCGGTCGTTCCGGGCGGCTTGGCAGCGATGTCGGACGTGAATAGTACCTACAACGGGCTGGCCAAGGTCGATTATCACCCAGACGACAAGGACACTTTGAGCGGCATGGTTTTCATTGCCGATGGCGCTGGCACCTGGAATGACAACCCGTCGGCAATCGCTTCGAACTTCTTCGAGTCTTACTTTCCCGTCAAGGCTCGAGTCGGCTCGGGCAGCTGGACGCATGTTCCGAATTCCTCGATCGTGAACGAATTCAAGGTGGGTTACACCCACTATCAATTGCCGTTTCAAGGCGCCGACCAACACGCAGTCGCGGACGCCCCGTGGGGTATCTCCAACGGAGTGCCGACGGGCTATGACATGAATTCGGGTGTGACCAACCCCGTCTACGGCGGTCTCGCGCTGATCGAGCCCACTGGCTTCACCCGGCTGGGAGCCAATTGGCCCAAGTTTGTCGGGCCGAACCAAAATCTCGAGTTTGTCGACCACATCTCCTATCTGAAAGGAAAGCACGCCTTCAAGTTTGGCGGTGAGTACACCTACGTGGAAACCAATTCCGGCGCCACGAGCGACGGCAAGGGGAGACTTAATTTCAAGGCCGAGAATAAGGCCGAGAACTCACTACCCTACCCTTGCGTCCCCAATTGCACTGCACTTGAGAATTACCTCCTCGGCTACGTAGGCTCAGGTTCAGCTATCTTCGAGGGCAATGCGATCCGGGATGTGCACACGAACCACTTCGCCGCATTCATCCAGGACGACTACCGGGCGACCCCCAGGCTCACCATCAACATCGGCGTGCGCTATGAGCTGGGGACGGTTTGGGCGGATGCCAACAACCAGTTGGGGAACTTCGATCCCAATTCTCCGAACGGCTTTGTGCAAGTGGGCGACGGGATCGCAGCTCCCTACAACCCAGATCACCGCGATTGGTCGCCCCGGGTGGGTTTTGCCTGGGATGTCTTCGGCAACCAGAAGACCGTGATCCGCGCGGGCGCGGGTATATTGTATGAATTTGTGCCCTCTTCGGCGTTCTTGAATTCCGGCGGCAACAACGTGGGCCTCGGCAAGGTTCCATCGGGGGCTGTGCTTTGCGTGTCGGGGAGCTGCGTGGCGGGCACTGGAAACATCGCGGCCGCAACCTTCACCCCACCACCGAGTGAGCTCACGACCAATTGGCAGAGTAACGGCGCAATACCCATCTTTAATGGTAGTCTCGTCGCGTGCGGGGACGGGAATCCGATTGCTGCCAATGCTTATCCTGCGGGCTCACCGTTTGCCTCACTTGACGGTACCGCGCCAGGACCATGCTCTACGGCTTCCTACGACCGCAATCTGCGTACACCGTACGTCGAAACGTGGAACATCGACATTCAGCACAGCTTCACCAATAACCTCTCTCTGGATGTCGCTTACCTAGGCAACCACGGAACGAAAATCTTTGGAACAAGAGACATCAACGCGCCAGCCATAGGCGCCGGGTACTCTGCAGCAGCACTATCGGGTTGCGCTGCCGATCCAACAACCTGCGGCACCGACCAAGCTGAGGCGGGGCCCTTCACCTCGAAGTTCCCATACATCTCCTACATCGACCAGCTATCGAACCAGGATACGTCTCACTACAACGCCCTGCAGGTTTCTCTCACGCAGCGCGCATCGCACGGTTTGTCGTTCACCGCTGCGTACACCTACAGCCACGCCCTCGATGATGTTTCCCAGAATTTCGGCAGCTCCATCCCGCTGAACAACACGAACCCCAATCTGAATTATGGGAACAGCGATTACGACATCCGGAATCGGTTCACCTTCGAGGCGTCCTACGCGATACCTGGAATCAAATCGCCGGGGCAGATCCTGCAAGGGTGGGCGATCAACTCCATCGTGACCATACAGCCCGGGACCCCTTGGTCTGTTCAGGACACGTCCAATGACTTCAGCGGAACCGGCGAGGTCAACAACCCCAACCCGTGGGGAGAAGCTTGGAATTTCCATGGCAATCCCAAGGATTTCACTGCGACTCCAGCCGGAATTCCCTTTTTCGGGCCTTGCACGCAGCCGACTGCGGCTGCATGTGCTGGCGATCCTACGATCGGCATCAACAACCCAGCCTGCTTGGCGCAATCGGGAGCTTCGGGCACACTAGGTTTTGCGTCGCTTTTTAACGCCGGCTGCTATGTGTCGGGCAATTCTGTCCTGACCCCTCCCGCCTACGGAACTTACGGTACGGTAGGCAGGAACATATTCCTCAACCCGAATTTCCGGACTTGGGACTTTTCGGTCACCAAGGATTTTAAAATCAAAGAACGGATGACCGTTCAGTTCCGCGGGGAGCTGTTCAATGTCCTCAACCATCCCGTCTTCGGGCAGGTGGACTCAGGGCACTTGGCCAACAACGATCCGTCCGCGGGCTTCATTGGCCTAGCCAACGAAACCCCGGACCAAGCCGCCGGCAACCCGGTGCTCGGCTCGGGCAGCGCCCGCGACATCCAACTCGGCTTGAAGCTGATCTTCTAGGAGCGTTTCGCGCCAGGAAGCTCGCTTCTTCAACTCGAATCAATATCGCCGCGGAGGCGGGCAAAATAGCCCGCTTCCGCGGTTTTTATTTGGATTGAACAGCTGGTGCAACCGCGGCGTGTACTCCCTGCCGCCGGAAATGATAGACTGAGGATCGCCGGAAGCGGAATCTTCCCACCAGCAAGCACGGGCAGCCGCCGCGCGTTCCGTACTAGAATTGCAGAACCTCAGGGGCGTAGCTCAGTGGTAGAGCAGCGGCCTTTTAATCGGTTCCCCCGCGAATCGTAAACCTTCCAAAATCAGTAAGTGCCTGAATTATTTGTGTGTTAGCATCCGGTTGCGTTGGTTTGTTTTTCGTTCCGTTTCGCTGTTTCCAGCGCGTTCGGGCACAATTGGGACACAATTTTGCACCGGAGTGACGCACGTTGAGAAGATCAGCCCTGAACCGCGACGACCCGCTGGAGAAACGAGACTGGCCGCCCGTGACTCCGCCTTCGCCACCACCGCCGCCACCGCCGCGACCCAATGCGGCCAAATCTCCTTACAGGCAGCCCGTGAAATTCACACGCTGTTTTGCTGTAGGCGCGCGCGCGCGAATCGTTCCCACCTATGAATCCGGTTCTCGTCGTAAGGCATTTCGGTTCCAATTTCCGATGCCTCACTTGAGCGCATAGCGAGCTCCCTGAGAGTATCTACGGCGCCGTCTTCGAACCAATGGTGCCAAAGCCGCTCGTACTCAAACTGAAGACGATTCCACCTCGTGTGCAGGTCGGAAAGCGTGCGGACGCGCTTGTCCAGTCCAACGGCAATGGAATAGGCGGACATGATCGCGACCACGAGCGATAGGAATGCCGGCGCCCAAGCCGGAGACTTACTAACTATAGTCACGACCGCTCCAGATGAGAGAACGAAAGACATCCCTGTGATGAACTGCTTGATCTTGGTGTTCCGGTTTGTTAAATCTCCGAAATAGAGCGCCCGCACCTCAGCTTCAAACATCCTCTGCCACACGCGCCCCGCATCGTGCTCTGTCAGTATTTCCTTCATCCGATCATTATACGCCAAAGCCCAAGGCCAGCTCTTTCCCTTGACGCCATACACCCCTTGGTGTATGTATATGACTGTGAAGCGCACCAACATCAACTTCCGCGAGGATCAGTGGGCCAAGCTTTCGAAGCTCTCTGCAAAAACGGGAGCGGCAATCGGTGAACTGATTCGCAGGGCGGTTGATGCGTACTTGAAGAAAAAGCACTAGAAACAAAACGGGACGGGCCGGTGCGTCGAACACCGACACGCCCCTAACCAAAATCAACCTACGTTGGAGGCTGAAAATGGCTACACAGAGAGTACCCGCATTACCGTTTGCATCGCAAACGTCCCCGCAGAAAGTTGAGCACGATCCACATCAGCAAGCCCTTCCGCGCTCGTTTCAGGAAGCGCTGAGGCTCGGCTGGTTCCTGGTCGAAGAAGAAACCACGACCGACGACCGGGAACAGCAGAGACAAGGCGTCGCCCTGTTGCGGCACAGGGGCATCTCGGTACGGCTACGCGTCCCCTACACGGCCACTCCGAAGCATTGGGTGTTCGGCAAGCCCGAACCAATCGAGTAGGCCGAAACGCTGGCGCCCACCGCGCCAGCGTCCGCCCGCACGTCGTTTACGCCTTGCCCGCGGGTGCCGATGAGGACGGCATGGCGACGGAGTTTGATATGAAGAACACACCGCTTCTGAAATTCCCGGCGCAGCCTGTGCCGGGAACTGAGGCGATTCCCCGCAAGGAATCTGGGAAGCTCATTGTGTTTCACCGGCCGAAACGCAAGCAGGCCAAGCGCGCGAGTCTGCGTTCCTCAATGAGGTGCGGGCGATGAAGCGACTCAAAGAGTCGGACGTGCAGCTGCCCGATCCACAGCCTGTGCGCTCCTACGTAGATGGCAATCGTATCCTGGCCGAAAAATTCGCGCAGTGGCTAGAGGTCCAAAATTATGCGGTCAACACGCGTACCGCATACAATTTCCTGATAGCTGACTTTTGCCGCTTTATCGGAGCCCTAAGTCTCACTGAAGTTAAGCATCCCGACATCAGGCGATATTTTGCCTTCCTTCAACATGACCGCGGGCTGAGCGAAAGAAGCCTCGATCAAAAGCTCTACGCGTTGCGTGCATTTTTTGAGTTCCTGACCTTGCGCGGCGTAGTGCCTGCCAATGTCGCTCGGTTTGTCTCGACTCGCCAGAGGCACAGGAGCCTTCCTTATGTCCCAACCGTCGATGAAGTCCGCAGGCTCATCACTTCAGCAGAATCGCTGCGCGATCGTGCAATCATTGAGACGTACTACGCAACAGGTAGCCGCCTGGCTGAGTTAGCGGGAGCACGTTGCGAGGACGTTGACTTTTCCGATGCGACATGCGGAGCGATCCGCGTTGTTGGCAAAGGCAATAGAGAGCGAAAGGTTTACTTCGGGGAGATGGCGAGGAACGCGCTGCTCGCCTACCTCGGTGAACGACGCGAAGGCTATCTCTTCTGCGCCGAACGTTCCCAGCAAACATTGAAAGTCGGGACGGGCAAGCCAAACGAAGATGAGCCCGGGGAGTGGTGGCGTGGCACGTGGACGGAATACCCCGATAACGGTGGCCCCGGAATCCGGCGCGATAAATGGCTTGGCCGCGTCTCCAATATGTCGTACGACCAGGCTTACGGTGACCTGCGGATACTTTTACTCTTCGTAAATACCAGTCCTCTGAAAAGGAATTTGCCGCTCTGTACGCGCCAACTCGCACGGATCATCAAACGGGCGGCAATCCGGGCCGGCCTTAAAGGTCTGCACCCACATTCCCTGCGGCACGCGTTTGCCACGCATTTGCTGGCCGATGGTGCCAATTTGCGGGCCATTCAGGAACTACTCGGCCACACTTCCATTTCGACCACGATGATTTACACACACCTCGAACCGACCCAATTGATCGACATTCATAAGAAATTTCACCCGAGAGAACAGGAGGACAGAAATGCGAAAGAAACAGACCGTCAGCGCTGAGATTGTGCGCAAGACGTCGCCCGACGACATGAAAGCGATGCTCGATCGCGTGGTTACAGAGAAGGTGCAGGAGGCCCTGGCCGAACGCGACTTGGAGCAGTTAGCGCCCGTGTACCGTTCCAGGCGGATTCGGCCCGTCCATCCGGGGTTCGAAAGGGAGAAATATGCGCTGTACTTTGAGAAGCATGGCTGCCGCGACTGCGGCAGAAAAAACGTCACCCATATGTGCAACGCCCTATGTGATCGGTGCAACAACCGCTACGTCCAGCGCATGATGTCGCTTGAGCGTGAATGGGTGAGAAACCATCCTGAGAGCCAAATCCTTGAGGACATTGACCATCTCACACGGCGCCTTCGCAGTGCGCGAGAGCTTTAGGAAAGCGTGACAAATGAGGGCCGCAATCTACGCTCGGTTGTCGCGGTAGCCATGCCGTCGGTCTCTCTCGAATAGTTCCGCGCGCGCGGGAGGACCGACCTCTCTGGGAGGCCCTCCGAATTCGTGAGCGCAAGCCGTGCAATGCTTGATCGGTCCGCGATGCACGATGGAGCCTACCTTTCCGCACCCTGGGCACGTGGCGTCATCTGCAGGCTTCACTTTGGCGGCCTCCCTGGCCGCCTGCTCCTCTTTGTAGAATTCAACGAGCGCCAAGCGAATCTCATGGCCGAGTGCGCCCACCAGCGCGCCGGCAGCAGCGTTTGCCAGGTCGTCATGACCCGAGGGCGGATGATCGACCGAATCGCGACCCAGCCGCGACGTGCGCCGCTCAAGGCTGAGCAACTGTCGGACGAATCGCTGATTGTCGAGCAATTCGCATTGCCCTGCCGTCAGCATGGGCAGCATTTCCAGGTACAGCTCGGAGCGCGTGAGTTCTGCCGCGCGATAGGTGATCCCCAATTTCTGGAAGGCTTCTCTCGTCCATTCGGCGCCGTAACGGTCGCCCGTGACGCTGTGGATGTGATACCGGGCCATCGTGGTAACAAAGTCGCGGACGACGGCCTCAGGCCCAAAGGGCGGGATCTTTTCTGCCAGAAGATCGAGAACCACCAGATCATTGTGACGATGCGCGATCGCGAGCGTCATGGAATCGCTCTGGCCGCCCGAAGGGTCCACAAAGGCGAAGTACTCGACCCCGGGCACGGGCGGGAGCTCCAGACGCCCGGGAATCACACGACGTTCGATCACGTCCCACGATAGGAAGGCCGCAATGTCGGTTCTGAATTCGGCGCCGTACTCCGCGGACGCTGCTGCATGATCGCGGAGATAGGCTGCCGCGATAACGAGTTTGCTGACGGTCGGATTCATGCTTCGGGTATCGCCCTGCCACACAAGTACGTCCGCTCCGTCCTTTCCAAAATTCTCTTTGTAGGTCTCCCACACGGCGCCGCGACGCGCATAGGGGGAGGTGATCGCCAGGAGCAGCGCGTTGGGAATTGTGCTCATCGCCGGCCGCAGTGCATTCAGGACTTCCACGTCAGGACTTGCGGCGTCCTCGACGGCCCAATAGGCCAATTCGTCACAGATCGCCGCAACGACCGTATACCCTCGGATGGCGCGAAAGCTCGCCGTGTGAATCTCGATGCGAATGCGATTGTTGAGGGTCAGGGATTCCTGGGTCCGATTGAGCAGCAAGCGCCGGAGCGCGGGGACGTTGTCGAAAAATCCGTTGATGTAACCGAGCAGCACGCGCGCCTGGCGCCGATCGGCAGCGAGGAGCATGACGATGCCGGTCTCGCCCGGTGCCAGAACCTCGGAGTAGTCGCGGAACGTGGCCAGATAGCAGGCGATCAGCGCGGCGACGGCCGATTTTCCACCGCGGCGTCCGACGACGCAGAATGCCTCTCGGAATTGGGTCGTGGGGAGATCAGTACGGCCGGTGTGGGTGCGATAGCAGGCGATGGCGTCACCGTCCATCGGCAACGCGAAACAGGCCGCCAGGAAGGCCCGCCAGGCTCTCCAGGTCTCTCGGTTCCGGCCGCGCTCGAACGTCGCGGCGAACACCGTCTCCATCGCCTGGATGATGTTTGGGGCCGCGTGGCTCTGCATACGTCCCTATCGGGGCGGACGAAGATTTTGGATCGTCAGGGAAATATCGCCTTTGACCGTCCAGCCCTGGCGAAGCAATCGGCGCTCGACCGCGACGAAACTCCCGTCCATGAACGCGCCGGCCATTGCATGGTCCGCGGATCGCGCCAGGTCCGCGAGCTCACGCGATTCGAGGTCGAATGTGAACGGCCGCAGGCTTTTGCGCACTTCATCAAACGCCGGGAAGTCCTGTTCGAGGATCTCGGCCAACTTTGCATTTATCCGGGCACTGATTTCCGCGCCCTTCGCCGCGAGTGCGTTCACCTCCTCGATGCGGTCCGTCTTCCGCGCTTCGAGGGAAATCTCGCGCTCCAGCCCCGCCAGGGAATCGCTCACCTGGGCAAGCGTCGCTTGCTTCTCACCCACGGCCCGGGTAAGACCTTCGACCGGGATTTCGGCCTCGGCGATCTCCACAGTGAGCGCGGCGACCGCTCCGGGTTTCGGTTGCTTGCCGGCCGCGGCGTCCTCGGTGAATTTGTGGCGCTTCTCTTGGAGCGACCCGAGGGTGCGCTGGGCGAGCTCGAGTTTTTCCTTGGATTGCGCGAGTTCCTTGGTGAGCGTGGCTACCTGTGCGCGAAGCTCTGACGCGCGGGCGCCTTTATCCGTGATTGCCACCGTTGCTGTCGCCATCGTCATTGTCCTTTCGTCTGAGAATTGAAAATCGAGTGCCCTGGGAAATCTCTACGCCGCGTGTTCGAAGTAGCCGATGAGGCACCTTCCGTGCACTCCGCTCGAGTAGTCGATTTCGGCATGAGCCGCGGTGATCTTGGTAATTTTCCCGACGTGTCCCCATCGGTCTTGTACCTGATCGCCGACCTTGAAATCCGCGCCTTTCGTGCGCTTGGCCAGCACGTCATCCTCAACGGCCATCGGGTTGCGCGCTGCGATTTTAGACTGCCGGTTCTCTCGCTCCTGGGCGATGTGCCTTCTTGACTCATCGGCGAGCGAGGGGGTTGAGGGGTAGGTGGGTCTGTCCGAATTTCCGGTGTTTTCCGCGTGTCTGCGCGCGCCTTCCGTATCCCTCTGGCCCTGCGCGTCGGTTTCAGGATCGGGCCTCGATTCCGGGGAGTTGCGGATTGCCCCCGGCAGAGCCATGGTGTCGTCATCGTCGAGTTCAATATCGTCAAGCGATACGTCAACGCCAGCCCCACGGGGGTTCTCTAGGTCAACGTGTACGGTGTGCGGGTCATCGAAGGTGCTCGCTGGATTGCCGGCGTTGGCGAATCTGCTCACGCGTCCGCGCCGCCCGTCTTTCAATCGAACTCTGTCGCCGATTCTGACGCGGGACTTCGCGATCCGAGTGACCGTCGAGTCGCCCGCCTCAGGAAAATCCTCAGGCGTAAGGTCGGGCTCACCGCAGTGAATCACGTGGCCGCTATCGAGTTTGACTTCCAATCTGGAATCGCTGCGATCGTCGGTGATGACACCGACACTTCCATGCGCGTGATGCCCCGGAGAGTTGACGCGCACGCGGTGGCCATTCTCGAAGTGGTGGTGGATGATTTTCGACAGCGCGTCGTCATCGAACACGCCACCGAATGGATCGTGGGCCCGCCGCAGGGCATCTTGCTGTCCCGTGCGC